>Ga0154476_125_pt3 | contig 73378 bp, 68 predicted proteins | sample RifGroC2_FD_115955 | JGI IMG/M metagenome (GOLD analysis project Ga0154476, IMG submission 115955) | Elusimicrobia bacterium GWC2_61_19
CTTCCAGGGTGCGCAGGGTAGTACCCCGGACAGCCCCGACTTCGCAACTTGCGGTTTCAAGCGCAAAATCTCTCCTGAAATAATTACCTCGATGCTACGGCTTCTATTTCTACCAGCGCGGCTTTGGGCAGGGCTTTTACTTCTATGGTGGCCCGGGCCGGGGGATTGGCCGCGAAAAATTTGGCGTAGGTCTCGTTCATCTGGGCGAACTGCGAGAGGTCCGCCATATAGACGGTGGTTTTTAAAATATTTTCAAGGGAGAGGCCTTCGGATTTTAATATGGCTTCCAGATTTTTTATGACGGCCTCGGTCTGGGCTTTTATTTCGGCCGGGGCCAGGTTGCCGGTGGCGGGGTCTACGGGCAGCTGGCCGGAGATGAAGATGAGGCCGCCGGCTTCTACGGCCTGGGAGTAGGGGCCTATGGCGGCGGGGGCGTTCCTGGTGGAAATTATTTCTTTCATGGTCAGTTCCTCTTTGTGGTGCGTATGAAATTAGCTATCGAGCGGTCGTAGGTGCGCTCGGCTTCGGGCGTAAAATAACAGCCGGGCAGTTCGCCGCTCGCGCGGTGGTAGGCCACGCAGTCGCAGCAGACGCCCTTGCGCGCGCACGGTTCATACGTGCAGGTGCAGTTTTTTGAGTTGGAGTCTTTTTTGCAGTCCATATGCGGCCCCTGAATGACTTATATTACTAAATCGGCGGCGCCCTTGCCCACAACCGCTAATTTATGAATAATATATATTGTGAAAAATACCATACATTTTTCCGGCATAGGCGGAGTGGGGATGAGCGCTCTGGCGCAGGTGGCGGCCATGGAGGGGGGCGCGGTCAGCGGCTCCGACCGCGACTTCGACCGGGGGCGCAACCTTGGCGTCAAGGCGGCCCTGGAGAAGCTGGGGATAAAGATATTCCCGCAGGACGGTTCCGGCGTCAACGACGATACGGCCGAACTCGCCCTGTCCACGGCCATAGAAGATTCCAACCCGGAAGTCGTCAGGGCTAAAGAACGCGGGCTGAAGATCAGCCACCGCTCCGAGCTGCTGGCCGCGCAGGTCAACAGGTTCGACACTATAGCCGTGGCCGGCACCAGCGGCAAGTCCACGGCGGCGGCCATGCTTTTTGCGGTGCTGGAAGCCGGCGGGCTGGGGCCGTCCATAATAACCGGCGGGGCGCTGGGCGCCCTTAAAGAGCGCGGCCTGATAGGCAACGCTTTCCGCGGCAAAGGCGCGGTGCTGGTGGTGGAAGCCGACGAGTCCGACGGGACCATCGTGCGCTACCGGGCCAGGACCGGCCTGCTCCTCAATATAAGCAAGGACCATAAGGACCTGGCCGACCTCAACAGGATCTTCACGGAGTTCGCCGGCAACTGCGGCCGGGTGCTGGTCAACGCCGACGATAAGGCCGCGCGCACGCTGCTGCCCGCCGCCCCGGCTTTCGGCCTGGATGCCGGCGGCTGGAAGGTCACCGATATAAAAGCCGGGCCGTTCTCGTCGGAATTCAGGCTGAACGGCGTGCCGTTCACGCTGCCCGCGCCGGGGCTTTATAACATCGAGAACGCGCTGGCCGCCTGCGCGGCGGCCGCCGTTTACGGCGTCAAGCTCGAGACCGCCGCTGCCGGGCTCAGGAATTTCCGCGGGGTGGAGCGGCGCTTCGTCCTTATAGGCGAGAAGCACGGCGTCACCGTTATAGACGATTACGCCCACAATCCGGCCAAGATAAGCGCGGTGCTCAAAGCCCTGCACCAGGCCCCCGGCCGCCGCGTGCTGGCCGTGTATCAGCCGCACGGTTTTACGCCCACGCGGCACCTTAAGGCCGAATTGATAGAGAGCTTCGTTTCGGGCCTGAACGCGGGCGATATTCTTATCATGCCGGAGATCTATTACGCGGGCGGTACGGTGGCCAGGAATATCTCGTCGAAGGATATCTCCGACGCGGTGGCCGCCGGCGGGCATAAAACGGTCTTTTATGAGAACCGCGCCGACATCCCGGCGGCGGTGGCCAAACTGGCCGGGCCCGGCGATATCGTGGCGGTGCTGGGCGCGCGCGACGCCACCCTGGCCGCCTTCGCCGCGCAGATAATGGAGGCGCTGCCCTGATATGGCTAAAGTCACGGTCATGGTCTATACTACGCTGCGCGCGCGCCTGGGCGTAGCCAAACTGGAACTCAAAGGCGCCACGGTGCGCGAGGTCCTTGACCGCCTTTGCGACCGGAAAAAACCGGAAGTGGGGAATTTGATACATGACGCCGAGGGGCATGTGCGCCAGCATTTCGTGCTGACCCTTAATTCGGAAATACTGGACAATAAAAAGACCGCCGCCGTCGCGGTAAAGAACGGCGACATCCTGCACGTCTTCCCGCCGGTCTCGGGCGGTTGAGCGCGGGGAAAGTCAGAGCCGCAAGTGAAGGAGAACCTATGGAACCCGTAAAGATCACCGAAGGCGTTTACTCGCTGCGCGTCAACCATTTCAACCGGCGCCTTTTCGACTCACTCATCCCCCTGCCGGAGGGCACGAGCTATAACGCCTACCTGGTGAAAGGTTCGGAAAAAACGGCGCTGCTGGACTCGGCCGACCCGGAGAAAGCCGAAGTGCTTTTCGATTACCTGAAGGGCGTGGAAAAGATAGACTACGTGGTCGCCCACCACGCCGAGCAGGACCATTCGGGCTCCATCCCGCTGGTGCTGGAGAAGTACCCGGCCGCCAGGGTGGTGACCAACCCCAAGTGTAAAGAATTCCTGATGACGCATCTGCATATCCCGGCGGAGAAATTCACGGAGGTCAAGGACGGCGATACGCTGCAGCTGGGCGGCAAGACTTTGGAGTTCGTTTACCTGCCGTGGGTGCACTGGCCCGAGACCATGGGGACCTACCTGCGCGAGGATAAGTGCCTGTTCACCTGCGATTTCTTCGGTTCCCACCTGGCCACCGGCGAGCTGTTCTCGGAGGAGCACGTCGTCTACGAGCCCATGAAGCGCTACTACGCCGAGATCATGATGCCGTTCCGCTCCAACATAAAAAGCCACCTGGAGAAACTGGCGAAATACGACATCAAATTCATAGCGCCCAGTCACGGCCCGGTGCACCGGAACCCCAAGTTCATAATGGACATCTACCGCGACTGGGCCGTCAGCGGGCCGCACAATAAGGCGGTGGTCGCTTATATCTCCATGCACGGCAGCACCTACATGCTGGTCAACCGCCTCGTCAGCCGGCTGCAGGAGCGCGGCGTCTGCGTCGAGAAGCTGAACCTCGACCAGCTGGACGAGGGGCGCGTGGCCATGGCCCTGGTGGACGCCGCCACCATAGTGATAGGTACGCCCACGGTGCTGACCGCCGCGCACCCTAAGGCGGTCTACGCCGCGCACCTGGCGAACCTCCTGCGGCCTAAGGCGAAATTCGTTTCCGTGATAGGGTCTTTCGGGTGGGGCGGCCGCGCGGTGGAGACCATTGCGGGCCTTATTCCCAATATTAAAGCCGAAGTGCTCAAGCCGGTGATGGTGAAGGGCCGGCCGACGGAGGCCGACCTGAAGCAGATCGACGACCTGGCCGACCTGATAGCGGAGAGGCACAGGACGATGTCCGTGCCGTGTTAGCCGTCCGGATTTCGGGATTAGAGGGGAGAGAATAAAGGAGATCGAAATGATAAAGGAACTGATAGCGGTCGCGGCGCTGGTTTCATGCTTCGGCTTCGGCGCTTACGCCCAGGATAACGCCGCGCAGCCGCAGCAGCAGGCGGCCGTGCAGAACGAGGCGGCGGCTAAGCCCGCCGACGTAAATCCCGCCGAGCCGCCTAAAGAGGGCAGGGTGCAGGGCTGGCTGCGCAAATGGCGCGAAAGGAAGGGTGAGAATGCCGCCCCCGCGGAAAAGAAGGATGACGCGGCCGCCGGCGTAAAGACGGAGAAGCCGGGGGAACAACTGCAGGAGCGCGGAGAGAAGCGCGAAGAGCGCGGCGAACGCGTTGAGGACAAGGGGGAGCGCAAGCAGGAGCAGGCACGGAAGATGGAGGAGCAGGCCGCCAAACAGCGCGAGAAGGGCAATGACAAGGCCGCCGACAAACTGGAGCGCAACGCGGCGCGCAAGCAGAACCGCGGCGAGGCCCTCGAAAAAAAAGGCGAGCGCATGCAGGACCAGGGCGAAAGAATGCAGAACCGCGCGGAAAAGCGCGAACAGCGCGGCGAGAAGAAGCGGAAAGGCAAAGGCCGCAATTAAGCGTCTGTTGTTTTATTTAAGGCCCCGGCTTACAGCCGGGGCCTTTCTTTGCCTCGAAAAAAGAGGCGGTCGCCCCTTGAAATTCCGGGTTTCGTCTGCTAGACTCTAATTACGGACAGCCTGTTTTTTCAGTTTCCCTGCGTAAACGGGAAGGGTGAAAAAGCAGGGTTATATTTTTGTTAGCTGCAGGGGGCCTGTTATGGCTGACAATTCCAACAGCAGAAAAAAAGCGCTTATAGTCGGAGTTCTGGCTTTTTTATTCGCCGGCGGCGGCGTGTTCCTTTTTTTTATCATCCAGGCGTCCAATGACCTGACCGGGGCCAATAAGAAAAGCGGGTTCACCTACGGCGGTGTGGCGCGCGAGGCCACGGCTTCTTTCTTCAAGTTCGTCGGTTTTGATGACGTTGAGTCCATGATAAAAGAACCGCCCGCGGAGCGCCCGCGCCTGAAAGAATACGAGGAAGCCGGCCTGCTCGACGCAGCGCCGCCCGCCGCGGCCGCGGCCGATGCCGATATGCCCTGGGCGCCGTCGGCCGCCTCCGGCAGGTCCGCGTCCCCGTCCAGCGTTCCTAAAATGGGGGGCAGGGGCGGTTCGGGAGTTGGCGGCCTGGGCGGTGGCGGGTCAAAATCTTCCGGCGGGATGTCCCGTTTTGATAATGCCCCGGGGGCCGGGAATACTAAAGTTTCGGCTAATACCCTTGCCAGCGCGGGAGGGGCCCCGTCAAAGGGGACTTTCGCCTCGCTTAAGAACACCCGCGCCATGCTGGGGGAGGGGCTGCGCAGCGGTTCCGCCATGACGGCCAAAGGCAAATGGGACTCCAGTTTCGGCGTGGGCCGCGCAGGCGGGGGCTCGGGCGCCGACCTGGCCTACGGCAAGCCCGGCCTGGTCAATCTGGATAAGATAAAAAAAGGCGAGGTTGATAATTTAAAGACCACGGAGAAAGGATCACTGAAGGTGCCGGATGTGGGCGCTCCTGAAAAGGACAAAGACGCCGAGGGGAAGGACCCGGTGATAGAAAAGGCCAAGGAGGCGGCCGAGGACGCCGTCACCAAGGGCATGGCTTCGGCCATGACCGGCGCCATCGGCCAGGGGCTTAACAAGGGCATGGGCAGCGGCGATGACCGCACAGCTCCTATGGAGTCCGGGCAATGCGACGCCAGTGCAGGGCCGCAGACACAGGTCTGCACGGGGGTGCTGGCAAAGCAGGCGCCGGGAGATACTGGGGCCAGCTATAAACAGGTGGGCACCACGGCTGAAGGCAGGGTTTACGAGGTTTCCTTTCTGGGCTCGGGCCCCGGGATAACCGAAAAATTCAAAGGGGCGGAGGTCAACTATAACGACACCGCCACAATGGTGATCAAGAAAGACGGTTCGGTCACGTTCTCCGGCTGGAAGAACAATGAGGTGCCGCTGGCGGAGAGCAGGGACAGCCGGTAAACTATGCGGCAGCGGTGTGCGGCCCTTGACAAGTCAACATTTGTCTGGTATAACATACCGCAGTAATTAACTTTGCCTTGAACGCCCGCCGGGCTGTGTCAAGGAAAGTTCAGATTCGTTTATACAGGCCGGCGGCGGGACAAGGGCGGCGTTATGATAAAAATACAGGGCAGAAAATCCAAAAACACTCAGTACGCGGTCGGCGGGACCGTGGCGGTGATCATACTCGGGCTGTGGATAGCCATGCCTCTGATGAACAACTCCTCCCTGGACTCCTCCGTTTCGGCCGGCAATCCCTTCAGATCAAGGGTGGCGGATATCTCCTCGCTCGGCAGCGACATACCCTCAGAGGGCGGCGCGCCCGGCTCCCCCCTTAGCGGGGAGATGATAAACAACCCCGCTACCTCCGGCGAAGACATGGCTTCCTCGCTCTTTCAGTCCGGCCTGGAAGGCGAAGAGGCCGCCCCGGCGGAAGTTACCGCCGACGCCTCGGCCTCCGCGCCCCCGCCCTCCGCTTCGGGTTTCCCAAGCGCGCCGGCGCCCTCCGGCGGCGGGTCCAAGCTTAATGCCGTGGCCTCCATCACCGGCGGCAACTCCAATTCAATGACGGCCGGCGGGACGCATAATAAATTTTTCGGTTCGGGGGGGCAGAAAGCGGAATTTGCCCCGGCGGCCGGAGCGGACCTGAAGAAAATGGCCGCCGCTGATAAGAAACCAGGCCTGCTGGCCATGCTGGGCAATACCGCGGATAAAAGCCAGCTGGCGGTAAAGACCGGCAATATGGACGTGGCCAAAGGCGGCGCCGCCGCGGCTTTCACCAATACGGCCAAGACCGGCCCCTCCGATCTCAACGATAAGATGGAGAACCAGTCGGCGATGTCCGGCCTACAGTTGGGGCAGACCGCCCAGGACCTGAAAAAGAGCGACCCCAACATCAGCAAGCATAAGGTCGCCATGCCCGAACCCAAGCCGGTGAAGGACGAGAAGGCCGATGAAGAGATGAAGAAGATGCTTTTACAGATGATCATACAGAACGTGCTGGGCCCGATGTTCAATACCATGGCTACCGGCATGTTCCCTCCTGCGGAGTAACGGTAAAGTTGCGGGAATGCGGAGAATCATTATGAACACTCATAACGGCGGCAAAGAAGAAGAAAAGAAAGGCGGGTTCGGTTCCGCGCTCTCGGCCCTTTTCAGGGGCGGCACCTCCGCGGCGGGCGGGGCCTCCGGCGCCGGGTCTACCGGCGGGCTGGCCGGGCTTTTCGCCGGTAAGGCCGGGCTGGCCGGCATGCTGCTGGGCGGCGCCACTATAGCGGCCGGGGTGGGCGTGGTTTACAATTTCATGAGCCCCTCCGATAAGCCTGTTTATAGCCAGGAACTCTTCCAGAACAGCTACTACGAGGAAGAATCGGCCAAGGCCGGCCTGGAGCGGACGCAGGCGCGCAACGCCGGTGTGGCTTCCAGCATAGACGTTTTCAGGGAACAGGCCAAGAAGGACGGGCTAGGCGGTCTGGCGGCGGAAGCCGTAGACGGCGAGGCGCCCGACGCGGCGGCTGAAGCCGGCGCGGGAACGCCCGGCGCGGACTCCGCGGCCGAGGCGCCCGGCGCGGCCGGCAGCGAGGCCGGGGCCAGCGGCGCGCCCAGGATGGTGGCTTCATCTGGCTTTGCAGGTAAGGGCGGCGGCGGCAGCGGCTCCTCCATGCCCCGCATGCAGGGCGGCGGCGGCATGTCCGGAGGTATAGGCGGCCAGTTCACTTCGGTTTACCGGCCCCCGGCGCAGGCCAACGGCGGCAAAACGTCCGGTATGACGGCCGCGGCCGCCCGTATAAAAAATTCACCTAAATCGGTTGTCCCCAGTTTCAATAAGAAAGGCGCTTTCGGCCAGGCTAAATACGCCGGCAGGATGGGCGCCAAGGCGGCTTATTCCGCGGACGGCTCAGGCGCGCGCAGCACGGCGGCCGAGGCCTTCTCCGGGGAAACCAGCGGTTCCGGGGATGTGGCCGGGGCCGGCGGCGCGGGGCTGGGCGGGGCCGGGGTTTCCAACGGCGCCAACCTTAAAGGCAACGACCCCAATATGAATTCCAATCAGTCCACTCCGCCCAAAGTTCCGGCGCCGGAGAACGTTTCTCCCTGGAAGAAGACCCTGGATATGATCATGTACGCCATGCTTATCTCCGCGGCTCTTACTATGGTGGCCAATTGGATGGCAGGTACCGTCTGGGGCGTGGCTTACGCGCAGTATGTGGCCATGGCCGCCATGTTGGCGGCCGCGGTGGTTCTTTACGGGGCCTTTAAAATGCTGAGCACGTACGGCCAGAAATGGACGGGCGCCATGTACGGTATCCTGGGTGCGGTACTCATGATCATGGCGAACAGGGCGCGGGTAGGCGCGGCTGAAAAAGCCGATGTGGCGGCTAAAGAGGCCACGGTAAATTCGCAAGAGGCAGGTATCGTAGAATCCGAACTTGCCCCGCAGGGAGAAGTCGCCGCTCAGGGAGAAGCCGTCGCTCAGGGAGAAGCCGCCGCTCAGGGAGAGGTAACGGTTACGGAGATCCCTCCTGAGGGTACGACTTACGCCGGCGACCCTGCCGGAATACCCCCTAACCAGACCTGATTTTTGAGGTGTTATTATGAACGACTCTAAAAAAGATAATGAGAAGAAGGGCGGTTTCGGGGCTATGCCCACTATCACCGGGACGCCGACCATCGTCGGCGGTTCGGCCCCGGGCATAAGTTCCGCCGCCGGCACTTTCTTCGCCGGCAAGGCGGGCTTAGTGGCCCTGGTGCTGGGCAGCGCCACCGTGGCGGCGGGAGTGGGCGTTCTTTATAATTTCATCGGTCCCTCGTCAAAACCCGCCTATTCCCCGGAATTGTTCCAGAACAGTTACTATGAGGAAGAAGCTTCCAAGGCCGGTCAGGAGAGGGCCAGCAGCCGCGACACCGCGGCCGCAGAGCCCTCCACGCTGGATCTCTTCAGGGAGCAGGCAAAAAAAGACGGGCTTGGCGGGCTCGGCGGTGAAGCCGCGGATGGCGCCGCCTCCGGCGCGTCGGCTGAAGCGCCGGCTGAAGCTCCTTCAGCCGACAGCGCGGCGCCTGCGGCACCTCCCGCGGATATGCCGGCCCCCGGCGCCTCCAAACTTCGGGCTGCCGCTGGTTTCGGAGCCAAGGGCGGTGGAGGCGGCAGCGGCTCCTCCATGCCCCGTATGCAGGGCGGCGGTCTTTCAGGCGGCATAGGCAGCCAGTTCGACGCTATTTATAAGGCACCGGCGCAGGCGAATGCCGGCAAAACTTCCGGGATGACGGCCTCGGCCGCCCGCGTGAAAAATTCTCCGAAATACGCCGTGCCAAGTTTTAACAAGAAAGGCGCTTTCGGTCAGGCCAAATACGCCGGCAAACTGGGCTCTAAGGCCATTGGTTCCGGCGCCGAGGCTTCGCACGCCTACGCTACCGAGGCGATGGGCGGCGGCAGCGCCGGTTCGGGCGAGGTCGCCACCGGCGGCAGCGGCGCCGGCATCGGCGGCGCCGGCGTTTCGGACGGGGCCAAGCTTAAGGGCAGCGACCCCAGTCTTAACAGCAATAATTCCACTCCGCCTAAAGTGCCGAAGCCGGAGAACGTATCACCCTGGAAAAAATACCTGGACATGGCGATGTACGGCATGCTGGCCGCCGCGGCCCTTATAATGGCCGCCAATTGGGCGGCTAAGTCATACCCCGTAATAGCGCAGATCCTAGCCAGCCTGGCCATGATAGCGGCGGCGGTGGTGATGTACGCGGCTTACAAGATCATGAGCGAGTTCGGGCAGAAATGGACCGGTATGATGTACATGGTCGTCGGCGGCGCGCTGCTGATCATGGCCAACAAGGCCCGTGTGGGCGCGGCGGAACCGGCTACGGAAAAAGCGGCTACGGCGGCCGGAACCAATTCCAGCTGGTTCGCTCAAATATTCCAGTCCCTGATGGGACAGGCCAGTGCCAAGGACAAGAAAGACAGCAAGGAAGACTAGTATCTGCGGTTAGGAGGCGTTATGAACGACAATCTGCCCGATATAAACTTTAAGGAAAAGAAAGAGAAGAAACGCGGCGCGCTGGGCTGGCTGCGCAGCAAGCTGGGCATTGGCTCGCGCGGCGCCATGGGAGAAGCGGGCATTAACCCCGCCGCCATGAACGTGGGTAAGGCACTGGGCGGGGCCAAGTTCGGTTCTTCTTCAGCCGGGCTTGCCGGGCTGCTCGCCGGTAAGGCCGGGATCATAGCCACGGTGGCCGTGATGGCGGTGGGTACCGGCGTCTACCTGGCGAACAAGGAAGCTCCCATGGTAAGCAGCAGCGCTTTCAGTTCCGGCAAGGTCGCCGACAACTATGTGCCCGCCATACTGAGAAGCCAGGCCGCTAACCAGGGGTCCTCGCTGGACATGTTCAAGGATACCAACAAGGGCGCCGGTTTAAAGATGGAAGCGGACCCGGCTAAAGCCGCCGGTAAACAGGCTGAGGGGACTCCTGCCCCGGAAGAAGCCGCCGCACAGAACGCGGAACAGCCCGCCCCGGAACAGGGAAATATGGCCCAGGAAATGATGGGCAAGCTGCAGGGCGGCGGGATAGGGTCGCTGACCAGCTCCATGGGCGGCGGGTCCAATAAGTTCTCCGGCATGGGGGGCTTCGGCAATAAGTTCAACCAGGGGGCTACGGGGGCCAAATCCGGTTTCAGTTCCGGTATCGGGGCCGGTTTCCAGGGGATGCCCAAGTTCGACGCGCGCAAGGCTAAAATGACGGCGATGAAGGCTTCCGCGCGGCCCGTCTTCTCGTCGAGCAAGGCCGGCAAAAAATCCAAGTTCGGCACAGGTTCCTACGGTCAGGCCAAGGGGCTGCGCGCGACGCAGAAATCCTACTCCGGGACCAATATCGACTCCGCCCGTTCCACCCAGGATGCGGCGTGGACAGGTTCTACCGCGGAGGGGGATGCCGCGGGCGGCGGCGCCGGAGTAAGCGAAGGGGGCGCCGGCATAATGTCTTCGCCCTCTCTGGACAACGGCGGCGCCACCGGCGGCGCGGGCAATCCTAACGATCCGGCCGTAGCGCCTGTCTCCGGGCCGGAAGACGTAAGCCCCTGGAAAGGTAAGCCGGAGATGGCGCTTTCGCTGATAACGGTATCGCTCATTTTGTCGGCTATCGCCAGCTACCTGATCTCCATAGGTAAGGGCCCGTTATTCTTCCTGGCGGTTATAGGCTATATTCTTGCCGCCATCGCCCTGGTCATGGCGCTGCAGGCCATGAAGATCGGCATGGAGCTGATGAGCAGTCACGGGCAGAAAGCCATGGGGATGCTGTACATGGCCGGCGGGGGATGTGCCGTAGGCGCGGCCATACTGGCCTTCGCAGGCAGCGTGGCGAACAACGCCATGCAGCTGGCGTTCTCGCTCATGGCGGCGGCCGCGGTGCTGATCGGCAGTATGCTGGGCGGAGGAGAGTAACTCCTGGCGTTCGGTTTTGCCGTTGCCGCCGGGTTTTATCCCCGGCGGCTTCGGACGTAGTAAGGTGATTTTATTCGGGGCATAAATAGGTGGATATTTTAGCGGTCGCACCCACAGGCGTTGTCGCCGGGGGGAGGCTATATGGGCAGCAAGTTCGTAGAAAAACATAAACGGAAATCGGTCCTCGCCGCCCTGCTCTTTATCTTCCAGGGCAGGACCAAGTATATCGGCATAATGCTCATCGTCACCATCCTGTCGGTGCCTTTTGTGATCTCCGGGGAAACCCTTGGCAGCATAATAGAACTGCGCCCGGTGGCGGCTTTCCTGCGCTCCATAGGCATGGGCAGCGTGGTTTCCGCCATAAACCCCAAGTATTCCAACGACCTGCTCAAGGCGGCTTTGGATAAGGCCGTGGATGACAGCGAGAATAATTCTTTCTGGAATAAGTTCCTCAAGAGCATTAACGCCACCATGCCGCCCGCCGGCTCGCCCTCTTCCATGACCCTGCTGCGCGGCGGCAAGGATATTTACGGTCTGCCGGAAATAAAGGAACCTAAAGGCGCCAAGCCGGGACCAGGCCAGATAAAAGGCGCGGTGAACGCCGAAGAGCGCGAGAGGGGGGAGACCGGAGATGAAGTCGATCTGGAGTCCCTGCTGGCCTCCGGGACGGGAGGTGAGGGCGGGGGGCTTTATGGCGATGTGATGGGCCAGAACCTGGCGGGCCGTTTCGAGGGAGGCGCCGCAGCCGACAATGCGCCGTACATCAACCGCACGGCTTTCGGCGGCAGCGCGGTCGCGGCGCGTTCTTCCGGCATGTATAACAACGTCATGGGCCAGGCGGGCAGCAAGGTGCCTGTGCCGGGCGCGGCGCAGAAGGTCAATACCAACAGGAAGATGGGCCGGGTGTCCGGGTTCACCTGGAAGAACGTGGGTTACAAAACCAAGAGCAACAATCTCAATATGAAGATCGGGGATAAAAAACCGATGTTCCAGCTTGCCCAAACCTTTGCCATGACGTCTTCGGCCTATAAATCCAAAGAATCGGCTTATGAGTATCAGCACGCTTATACGGGGGCGACCTACGACGGCAATAACGTGAACGCTGACGTGATAGATACGGGCGACGCCGGGGTAGTGATGCCGGATGTGGGGTTTATGGGCGGCCTTATCGACGCTACCGTAGGGGTGCAGCAGGCCGCCATGGATTGCGCCAAAGCCCAGGGCGACCAGGGAGCCAAGATGTCTGATGCGGGTAAAAAATTGGCTGATATAGCGAAAACGCTGGGTAAAAAACCGAAATGCTGCAATCATGGCGCCGTAGATTCCTGGAACGACAAACAGCGCCGGCTCGTGGAGCAATGCGCTATTTTTAATGCCAACGAAGCCATACTGTCGAAGAAATGCCAGACTATCAGTAGTCCGATGAGTTGCAGCATTTACAGCAACGAGATGGTCAGCAAGTGTTCCAAATGGAAATGCTGGTTAGCCATCCTGTTTATGATATTCCTGTTCGTGTCCGGCGGCATAATAGGTGTTATGATCGCGGCCATGCTGGCGGGTGTGGTTTCCTTCGATTTTAAAAATCTCGGCGGCAAGGTCGACGCCATGATAAGCTGGGTGGCCAGCGGCGGGGATGACAGCCAGAAAGGCGAAGGCGAATAGCGGGAGTTCCGCGGTTTTTCTTAAGCCCGCGGTTAAAGCCTGTCGGAGGAAAGTTCAGGTGCACTATTGCTTCATCGGGGCGGCGGCTATCCGGCGGTGTGCCTGTTGAGCTTTCCTCCTGGGGCGCCCAGTAAGGCGTTCCGGCTTTACCGGCGGGTTTTCTTATGCGGTTTTACGACGTGGTAGTGGTTTAGGCCAAAGGGCCTAGCAAGTCAGGGGCCGATTGACACTTGGCCCGCGCGCCGATATTAGGTAAATTATAATTGAGCTACTGTATCAACGCGGTTTTGGTCTATTGGCGACGGTTAATTTAAATTGAAGGTCCGGAGGCGGTTATGAACTTCTACAATGAAGAAGAGAAAAAGGAAGGGGCGCCCGCGGTGCCAGGGATGTCCGGTTTTAAAAAGACGTCCGCTTTCGGAAAATCTCCGATGTTCTCCCGCACGGCCGGCGGCATACTGGACCGCATCAAGAACCTGTCGCGCAAGGACATGGCTTTCGTAGGCATAGGGCTGAGCGTGCTGGTGATGGCGCCCGTGGCCGAATATATGATGTCCAAGCCCTCCGCCGACAACCTGCTTACCCCCGGTTTCGGTTCCAGGGAAGGCTCCGCCGCCTCGGGGCTCTATGAGCCGGGCATAAACGCTCTCAGCCAGGGTTCTCCGGACGGCTCCGGCGAGGTGATCACCCCGCTCAGTTCCAGGGACCCGGCTTCGCTGATACTGGGCTCGCAGTCCGCCGCCCCGGCCTTCACGCCCCCGGCCGCCCCCGTAAATAATTTCCGGGACGCCATGAAGGACGCGGGCCGTTCCGCCTTCTCCGAGGCCACTAAATCGGCCGGCGCTCCCACCCCCGTTCCGCGGATGCAGTCGGCGCTGCGCAGCTTCGGCTCTTTCTTCAGCGGCGGCGAGGGCACGCGCACGGCCGGAACCCTGAGCGGCGGCAAGATCATCGACGACGCCAAGTCGGCTTCCGGTAAAGCGGCCAAGCGCTCCATGATGGGGCCTGTGGCTATGCCCGGCTACAAAGGCGTGGCTTCCAACACCCCCAACAGTTCTTCCAAGGGCGCTTACGAAAAGCTCCGCTCCGCGGCCGACAAGTCCGCCGGCAACTTCAGCGGCGGCTCGGCCATGAACTCCCTGGATAAAGCCGCGGCCGACGCGCTTGATATAGGTAAGGGCGCGGGCGGCCTGGGTTACGGCGGCGAATCCGACAAGACCACCAAGCCCTCGGGTTCCACCACCAAGTACGACCATAACCGCTCCGGCGAGACCCTGGACGAAATGGCGGCCAAGCAGCGCATGCAGAAGGCGCTGGACTGGGAATTCTACAAGCAGTACGAGATCCCCAAGCAGATCATCAACTCCCTGGTCGGCGCCGTGGGCGGCGTGCTGGCCCAAGTGGTCAAGGACAACATGGAGCACATCTTCGGTCTGGACCGCGGAGCACCTGAAAGGTTCTGCTGGTCGCCCGCGAACAACCTGGCCTCCACCGATCCGGCGGATTGCCGGAAGTATGGGGCGATAGGCGAGTCTTTCCTTAAAGATAAGGGCGAGAAAGAAAGTACCACCACCGTTCCGCCCGGGCGCAGCTGCGCCTGCGGTTTCAACTCTGTGAAACCTACTATAGGCGATCCGGCCAGCGGTGCGGTTGAAGTAAAACCCGATCCCAAACCGGATCCTTCTTCCACCCAGATAGTGGCCGTGGGCTCCTTCGACACCGCGCTGGTAACCGTGCTTGCCCGCGTGCAGGAAGTGGTGAAGAAGGGCGATAATATCTCTGCCAAGGAACTGCTTGAGTTTAACAAGGGGCTCTCCGGCACACTGGCCGAGGAAATGCCCAAGCTTGTGGTGACCCTTAACACCTCCATGCAGGGGGTGAACAAACTGGCTGCAGGCGGCATAACCAAACTCGGCAACGACAGTCTCAGGTCCCTGGGGCCCCTTATGGCCGCCGAGAACGAGACCAGCGCGTTCATTACCGAGCTCTCCGGGGTGATCGACTCTAAATCCACCAAGGTGGCCAAGGCCCTGGGCGCGGAAATGAGCAAGAACGACGAGGTTAAAGCCGAATTCGACATGACGGACAACTCCGCTCTGGTCGCGGACCTTAAGAAGTATCTGGGTAAGGCGGAAAACATAAAGAACGTCCGCCTTCTCTCCGCCCGGAATCACCTGAACTTCAACGACAAGTCCCAGAAACTGTACGCGCAGCAGGGGCAGGTGCTGGCCGCCAAGATAGGCGGGCTGCGGGACAGGGCTGCCGGCATCTCCGAAATTACGAAAAAGATAGCCTCGGACTCCAATGCTATAAAACCTGAGGACGCCGACAAGAATAAGGACGCCATCTGCAAACAGTTCGCCGATATTTCAGGCGTGGCTTTGCCGGCGTGTAAAGGCGTTGCGGCGCCTGAAAAAGGCAAGAGCGTTGTAGAAGCCGCCATGGCCCTGCGCGGCGCCCAGGGGGTGACTAACAACGCCCTTAATGATAAAGCGGCCGTTGATGCCGAGGTCGCCGCATGGGAGGCCGCCAGCCCCATGATAAAGCTCAATAACGACAGGATTGCCCAGCAGGCGGATTCGATGGGCGATCCGCAGGACAATATCGCCGCCTGCCTGCTGCGCGCGGAGAACAAACTGCCGCCGGATGTCGCCGCCCTGGCCGGCAACCCCGAGACCTCTGTGGCCTCACCGTCCCGCGCGGCCAGTGCCGACATCCTGGAGTACCGCAAAGCGTTAAAGCTTGACGGGACCCCGGATAACCCTCCTAATACCCCGGTTAACCCCCCTACTACTCCGGTTACGCCCGTACCTGTAGTGGACCCGGCGCTGGCCGGCAGAAAGACTTCTTTGCTGGCTGACGCGCGCCTGACCGGCAGCGAATACGACGCCGCCACCGCGGTGCATAAAAAGCTTGGCAACGGGACGAACGCCCAGTACGCTAGGGCCGACTATGGAAAAATGACCACCAGCAAGGCCGAAATAGACCGCCTTGCCGGTGAGCTGTCGGCGGCAGACGTCAAGCCCACCAAGGAGAAGCTGGATGAGTTGGAGAAGCACTTGGGTAATTTTGAGAAGTCCTACGCGGACTTCCAGCGGCACGCGGCCGCGGCCGGTACCCCTGTGCCCAAGCCCAAGCCGACTACCAGCCAGGCCACGCAGGTGATAATCAACAATAACGTCTCGGCTGCCTCCAGCGCCGGGGTCACTACTAAGCCAACTGCCAACGTCACACATAACACCGTCAACAATACACACAATACCGTGAACAACACCACGGTGAAGCCTCCGGTGGTGATTGTGCAGCCGGAAAAGCCCAAACCCGCCGTCGCCCCCAAAGAGTTCTCGGTAAAGATGCGCAACGGCACGTTCATGAAGCTCAGGACCAACGATAATACCGGCGCCTCCGCTACGTATTACGGCGGTTACAGGGACGGCGTGAAGTGGCTGTATAAATACGAAGTGGTGTGCGTGCGCTCCGGTAAAACGTTCGTAATCGACACGAACCGGGTGCAGCGGACCAAAGCCCTGTTCTCGACCGGCATCACCGTAGGCGGTCCCGAGGCCGTCTCCGGCTTCAGCGGCGTGTGCAAGTAACGGCAGAATAGCCCCAGAAAACCCCGCGGTCTTCAAAGCCGCGGGGTTTTTATTTGCCTCTTAAAATAGCGGCACAATGCGGTTGCGTTCCCCTTTATCGGGACAAGTTAAAATCGTATAATAGGTGTACGGGTTTGATTCGTTTACGGGTGGGGGCAGGAGTTGAATATGGCCAGGATGAAGAAGGCGGATTACCTCGGGGAAGTCGTAAAGCACATAGAGATCTCCAAGCACAACGTGGTGCCCCTGGTGGACGCCATGAACGATATGGCTTTTTCGGCCCGGGACCTCGCCCGCGCCGCCAGGATCTATAACCTGATGCTGGCCGACAAGAACTGCTCTGTCATCCTTACGCTGGCCGGGTCCCTTTTCTCCGCGGGGCTTAAAAAAGTGGTGGTGGACCTGGTCCGCCACAACATGGTGGACGCCATAGTCTCCACCGGGGCCGTCATCGTCGACCAGGACTTCTTCGAAGCGCTCGGCTTCAAGCATTATAAGGGCGCGAGCTGCGGTGTGGACGACAACGAACTGCGCCGCCTGCACATAGACCGCATCTACGACACTTTTATAGACGAGGACGAACTGCGCGTCTGCGACGACACCACCCGCAGGATCGCCGACGCCCTGGAGCCGCGCCCCTACTCCTCCCGCGAATTCATAGAAGAGATGGGCAAGTACCTCTCCAAACACGCCCGGAACAAGGATTCCGTGGTACTGGCCGCCTACGAGGCGCGCGTGCCCATCTTCGTGCCGGCCTTCTCCGACTGCTCGGCCGGTTTCGGCATGGTGGCGCACCAGTGGAACAACCCCGCCAGGCACATGTCCCTGGACTCCGCCAGGGACTTTCTGGAGCTGACCAAGGTTAAGATAGAGGCCCGGGATACCGGCCTTCTTATGATAGGCGGCGGCGTGCCCAAGAACTTTACGCAGGACACCGTGGTGGCGGCCGATATCATGGGCAAGGCGGCCCCCATGCACAAGTACGCCGTGCAGGTGACCGTGGCCGACGTGCGCGACGGGGCGCTGTCCTCCTCCACGCTGAAAGAAGCCAGCTCCTGGGGCAAGGTGGAGACCACCCACGAGCAGATGGTCTTCTCCGAAGCTACCCTGGCCGTGCCGCTTATCGCGGGTTATGCCTATCACAAGGGCGGCTGGAAGGGCCGCAAGCCGCGCAAATATTCGGACTTCCTCAACAAGGGGACCCGCTGAACAGGCCGGATTTGGAAGTAAATCGGAAAATAAGGGGAAAATGATGAAAAAACTGATCGTTTGTTTGACCATGCTGGCGGCGCTTTCTATGAACGCTTCCGCCTATTTCGACGGCGGCGTGACCGGCACCACCGGCCCCGACGGCTACCGCGGCACCAGGCTGAACCTGGTCATCGGTTCCGGCAACCTGGCCATAGAGCCTTCGCTGGCCTCCTATACCTCCGACGCGCTGGACAAGACCTACCGCACCTACGGCGTGCGCGGCGCCTGGGAAGCCGATAAATACACCGTGGGCGGCGAAGTGGGCACCACCCCCGAAGTGAACGGCTATTCCAATAAATATGTCGGCGCGGACATCACCTTCTCCCTGACCCCCGGGGCTGGCGGAAAATCCCGCCTGGCCGGCCCCGGTTCCCGCGGCACCACCCGCGGCGGCGAAGGCGTCACCCGCATAGACGTGGGCGCCTCCGTCAAAGAGATCATGCACAAGAACACCGCCGGCGCTACCGACCTCAAGACCAACCAGACCCAGGCCACCCTGTTCGCCGGCGCGAAGATCCTGATGGCCAACCTCTCGGCTTCCTACACCGGTTACGCCTACGGCACGCAGGACACCGCCACGCTCATCAATCCCATCCCGGGCCTCAACTTCGCCTACGGGGCCACGCCCAAGTCCAGCGTTAACGCCCGCCTGGACCTGCCCGGCTACCCCCTGGTGACGCCCTTCGTCTCTTACACCGGCACCAAGTACAAGGGCGGCGTGAAAGACAGCTCCGCTTACCTGTTCGGCGCCTACATAGACCTGAGCATGGTAACGGCCAGTATCGGCTACCAGATATTCGACAACGGCACCAACAACGACAGCTTCCTGTCCGTGGGCGCCGGCATTAAGTTCTAAATTCCCGGAGCTGGCCGTAGGCCGCGGGTAATTACCGCGGCTTACGGCCTTGATCTACAGCGGCCCGATCCCTCTATGTCCTACGAAAATTTCGCTACTAAGTACCGTCCCGGCAACCTCGGCGAGGTGATGGGGCAGGAAACCATCAAGACCACGCTGCAGAACGCCGTGAAACTGGGCCGTATAGCCCATTCCTACGTGTTCTACGGCCCCCGCGGCTGCGGCAAGACCTCCATAGCCCGCATCCTCGCCCGGGCGCTCAACTGCCACCATCCCAAGGACGGCGTTCCCTGCGGCAAGTGCCCCTCCTGCACGGAGATAGCTGAGTCCAAATCCCTCGACGTGATAGAGATAGACGCGGCCTCCAATACCAAGGTGGAGAACGTGCGCGACATCATCATAGAGAACGTGGAATTCTCCCCGTCGCGCGACAAATACAAGGTGTACATCCTCGACGAAGTCCACATGCTTTCCGATAAGGCTTTCAACGCGCTGCTCAAGACCGTGGAGGAGCCGCCCAAGCACGTGGTCTTCATAATGGCCACCACCGAGCAGCACAAGGTGCCGCTGACCATCCTGTCCCGGTCGCAGTGCTTCCGTTTCCGCCCCATCTCCGAGGCCGATATTGTCACCCGTCTTAAGGAAGTGACCGAGGCCGAAAAGATCAAGGCCGACCCAGAGGCGCTCAGGATGATAGCGAGGTCCGCCGGCGGGGCCATGCGCGACGCCATTACCCTGTTGGACCGCGCGGCCTCCTTCGGCCGCGGCGAGATCAAGACCGACGTTCTGAACGACCTGCTCGGCCATCCCGGCTTCGAGGTGGTCAACGCCATGGCGCTGGCCCTGGTGGGCCGCGACGCGGCCGGCCTGCATTCCGCTTTCGACAAGCTTAACGCCGAGGGCCACGACCCGCTGACCGCCATGCGCGAGCTGCGCAATAATTTCGCTTCGGCTTTTCTGCACGCGCAGGGTTTCTCCAAAGAGGATGAACCCATAAAGGGCCTGCCGGCCGGCACGCCACCGGCGCTGCTGGCCCGCCTGTCGCGCAAGCTCAACGTTATCATCGAGGAAGTAAAGTTCTCGGATTCGCTTTCCATCGCCTCCGAAATGGCCCTTTTTACGCTGGTAGAGGTGCCGCAGGACCTCGAGGCCCTGGTCAGACGGCTGGAGGGCTTTGAAACGCGCGTCGCCGCCGGCGCCGCTCCCGAACCGCCGGCCCAGGGCGGGCAAAAAAAAAATGACGCTTTAGCCCCGGCGGTCCGGCCCTACGCCTCTCCCGCACCCGTGGCCGGCCCCGCTCCCGCGGCCGTCCCTGTGGTCACTGCGGCGCCCGCAGCTGTTGTGCCCCAGCCGGCGGCGGCGCCCGCGGACGCCTGGAAAAAACTGCTCGGCCAGGTTTCAGCCAGGAAGCCCGCCCTTTACAATATTCTGCTCTCGGTAAAAATAGTGTTCACCCAGCCCGGGCGCTGGCGCCTGCTCAGCGCCAATAAGTTCGAGACCTCCATGGTGGAGAAAGCCCTGCCCGAACTGGAAGAGATGCTGGCGCGTTTCGCCGGCATGAAGATAAGCCTGACGGCGGAACACGCCGCGGCCCCGATAGAGGGCGCGTCCGAGATCTCGGAACCCGACGGGGATGACTCCGTGGTGGACGATTGCGGGGATTCTCCCGACGACAGCCCCGCCGCCGCCCCGGCCGCGGCCAGGGCCCCGGCCTCCACGCAGGTCTCGGGAGATACCGAGCCCGAGCTTAAGCACCTGACCAAAGTATTCCACGGGCGCATCACCAGGATAAACAAGGTTAAGTAGGCGGCGTTAAGGACGGCATTCAGAACAATGAAGGCTTTAGAGAAGATCATCGGCGTGTTTCGCAAATTCCCCGGCGTCGGCCCCAAGCAGGCCGAGCGGTTCGCGCTTTATGTGGTGCGCGCCTCCGACCCCGAGATAGAAACGCTGGTGGAAGCCCTGCGCGCCGTAAAGGCCTCCGTCAGGTACTGCCGCGAGTGCTACAATTACGCCGAGGGGGACCTGTGTCCCGTCTGCGCCGATGAGCACCGGGACCGGTCCCTTATCTGCGTGGTGGAGCGGCCCCAGGACCTGGCCGCCATAGAGAAAGCCAAAAGTTTTTCCGGGGTGTACCACGTGCTGCACGGGGCCGTTTCGCCGGCCGCCGGCGTGGCGGCCGAGCAGATAAAGCTTAAAGAGCTGGTGGACAGGGTGCGCGCCTCCGACGGGGCGGTCAAAGAGATCATCATCGCCACCAATCCCGACGCCGACGGCGAGGCCACGGCGATGTACCTTATCCGCCTCCTGAAACCCTATGTTTCCAGGATCAGCCGCATCGCCTACGGCGTGCCCCTGGGCGGCGACATAGACTACATGGACGAAGTAACCCTTGGCTACGCCCTTAAGGGCCGCGTCAAGTTATAGCTCTTCCTTCTACGTAAATCATCAACATTCAGCGCCGTAACGCTCCTAAGATAACACGGGCAAGTTCTCGGGCGTATGCTGCTTTCATATTACCGGCGGCCTCTTTTTCTCATCCTCCTGCTTTACGCCGGCGGCATAGTCCTGTTCAGGGACGTCTTCGTGAGGCCGCCGCAGGCGCTGCCTTTCGCGCTGCCGCGCTGCGGCGTTCCGGTGGAGGGGCGCGTGGCGGAGTATCCGGCCGCCGTGCCGGGCGGCGTGCGGTTCACGCTTGAAACCGACAAGGTCTACGGGCGGCCTTTAAAGACCGGGCTCATGGTGTACGCCCGTTCCGCCGCGGCGGCCTCCTACGGGGACAGGGTTTCGCTGCTGGCGGACCTGGAAGCGCCGGGGGGCGCGGAGGTTCCCGGCGGCCTCGACTGGGCGGGGTATCTGCTGGACCGCGGGGTGATCGCGCAGGCCCGCGCCGTAGACCTGGGGGTTTCAGGCCGCGCCAACGTTTTTATAAGGCTGGCCAGGCGGTTCCGTTACGGCGCCATGACCGCTTTCGAGACGGGGCTGCCGCCCGAGGCGGCGGCCGTGCTGGGCGGAGTGGTGCTGGGCGAGAAGAAGAGCGTCCCGCCGGCCCTGAAGGCCGATTTCCAGGACTCGGGCGCCATGCACCTGCTGGTGGCTTCCGGTTCCAACGTGGGGTTCGTGGTGGCAGTGGTTTATTTCCTGGCTTCCAAATTCGGCCTCAAAAGAAAATATGCGGGGCTGGCGGCCCTGGTGTTCGCCGGTTTTTATGTGACGGCGGCCGGGCTGGATTCGCCGCTGGTGCGCGCCTACCTGATGTTCTCGGCGGGGCTTTGCGCCTGGCTGCTCAAGCGCGAGGCGGGGGCTTTCCACGCGCTCACCGCCGCCTGCCTGCTCATCCTGCTGGCCGCGCCGCGCTATATTTTCGACGCCGGCTTTCAGATGTCTTTCCTTGCCGCTTACGGGCTCATAGTCGGCATGGCGCTTTGGGGCGGCTATGTAAAAAAGGGCGGCCTCCCGGGTAATGCTTACGGGCTCTTCCTGATGAGCTTCTTCGCGCAACTCGGCCTTTACCCGCTGCTGGCCCTGTATTTTCATAAAGTGTCGCTGGTCTCGCTTGTTTCAAATATGGTCCTGGTGCCTGCTTCCGGCGTGGCTATGGCGCTGGGGTTCCTGCTGGCGGGCTTTTGCAAGGCCGGCGCGCTGTTCAAGCTGCTGTCTTTCGTCACGGGCGTATTTATGGCGGCGTTCGTCGGGACCGTCAGATTTTTCGCCGACCTGCCGTTCTCTTCCGTAAGCGTTGCTTCGCCCTCCGTCTGGTTCATCGCCGGGTTTTCCGTACTGGCCCTGGCGCTGCTGCATGCCCCGCTGCTGGGCTTTAAGCGGAAGCGCCTTTACCTGGCCGCGCTTTCGGGCTTTGCCGTAATGGCCGTGGGACCGCTGACGGGGGCGCTGGCACAGGGCGGGCCGCAGGTTTATAAGGGAGTTCTTTTCGGGGACAATAATACCTGCAGCGCGCTGGTCCAGGGCCCGTCGGGAGGGCTGTACCTGCTTAACCCGGGAATGAACGGGGAAAAGCTCGCGGCCTCGGTCTTTGACCGCGGCGCGCGCGGCCTTGAGGCGGTAATGCTTACTTCGCTGGAGGAGAAAAATTACAGCGGCCTTGCGGAACTGGCGGGCCGGGTTAAGATAAAAACCGTCTTTCTCCCTTATGGCCCGCGCCCGGCAGCGTTCAGGCGGCTGCTTGTCCGGCTTGAAGCCTCCGGTACGCGCGTGACCAGGGTCTGGCCCGGGGAAGCGCCGGAGGCCGGGGTAAATATCGCCTGCGGCTGGGAGGATAGCCCCGCCGGTTATACTGGAACTGCGGACAGGCTGCGGTGGAGCATAGGCGCCGTAACGCTGAGCCGTGAAGGGAAAAACGCGCGGGTCGAAGGGGAAGGGGCCGTGACAGAAGCTGTAAAAGGTAAAATAATCCGGATTTAAGACGGGCACCGGCAGCCGCGCGGCGATATTTTAATTAGTATAATTTACCTATGGAAACCCTTACCCCCAAGATGAATTTCATCCGCGAGATCATAGACCGGGACCTGGAATCCGGCAAATTCGAAGGCCGCGTCCACACCCGTTTTCCGCCGGAACCCAACGGCTATCTCCATATCGGCCACGCCACCTCCATCATCCTCAACTCGGGCCTCGCCCGCGACTACAAGGGCAAGTTCAACCTGCGCTTTGACGACACCAACCCCTCCAAGGAAGAGCAGGAATACGTCGATTCCATCGTGGAGGACGTGAAGTGGCTGGGCGGCGACTTCGAGGACCGCCTGTTCTTCGCCTCCGATTATTTTCCGCAGATGTACGACTGGGCCATGCAGCTGGTGAAGGCCGGCAAAGCCTATGTCTGCGACCTGACCCCCGAGGAAGTGCGCGCCCACCGCGGCACCCCCCAGGAACCCGGCAAGGATTCCCCGTTCAGGAACCGCTCCATCGAGGAGAACGCGGACCTGTTCGAGCGGATGCGGAAGGGGGAGTTTCCCGACGGCTCCCGCACGCTGCGCGCCAAGATAGACATGGCGCATCCCAACCTGAACATGCGCGACCCGGTGATGTACCGCATCCTGCACACCGAGCACCACCGCCAGGGTAATAAGTGGTGCATCTACCCGATGTACGACTGGGCCCACGGCCTGGAGGATTCCATCGAAAGGATCACCCATTCCATCTGTACGCTGGAGTTCGAGGACCACCGCCCGCTTTACGACTGGTACCTGGACCAGCTCGGCGTCTACCACCCGCAGCAGATAGAGTTCGCGCGCCGCACCCTCGGCAACACCATCACCAGCAAGCGCAAGCTGCTGGAGCTGGTCAAGGAGAATTACGTGGAAGGCTGGGACGACCCCCGCATGCCCACGGTCTCCGGTTACCGCCGCCGCGGCTACACGGCTTCCGCCCTGCGCGCCTTCTGCGACGAGATAGGTATTACCAAGGTGCCCGGCATCTCGGACATCTGGGTGCTGGAGAACGCCCTGCGCAACGAACTGAACAAGACCGCGCCGCGCGTGATGGCCGTGCTGAAACCGCTCAAGGTGGTGCTCACGAATTACCCCGAGGGGCAGACCGAAGAGATGTGCGCGGTCAACAACCCGGAAGACGAGGCCGCCGGCACCCGCAAGGTGCCTTTCTGCCGCGAAATATACATCGAGCAGGACGATTTTAAGGAAGTGCCGCCCAAGAAGTTCTTCCGCATGACCCCCGGCACCGAAGTGCGCCTGCGCTCCGCCTATATCGTGAAATGCGAAAGCGTGGTAAAGGACGCCGCCGGCAATATCACGGAGGTGCATTGCACCTACGACCCCGCCACGCGCGGCGGGGACGCTCCCGACGGCCGCAAGATCAAGGGGACCATCCACTGGGTTTCCGCGCGGCACGCCGTGCCCGTGAAGGTGCGCCTCTATGACGCGCTGTTCACCAAGCGCAACCCCGACGACGTGGAAGAGGGGCACGATTACAAAGAGAACATAAACCCGGCCTCGCTCGAGATCATAGAGGAGGCTTTCCTCGAGCCTTCGCTGGCCCAGGCCGCTCCCGGCGCGCGGTTCCAGTTCGAGCGGCTCGGCTATTTCTTCGCCGACCCGAAGGATTCCAAACCGGGAGCCCCGGTGTTCAACCGCACCGTGACGCTGAAGGATACCTGGGCCAAGCTGGAGCAGAAGCCCGCCGGCGCGAAGTGACCACCCATAAATGAAACCCATAAAGAACGTAGCCATCTTTTACAACTCCAAACGCAGCCGCGCGCTGGCTTTCGCCGCCGCCATAGAGCGCAAACTGCGCGCGGCCGGGTCCGGTGTCCAGAAGATCTGCGTCAACGACGCCTACTGCAGCTTTAAGAAAGCGGACGCCGCGGTGGCCGTGGGCGGGGACGGGACGGTGCTTTACGCCGCGCGCCACGTTATAGACCGCGGCATCCCGGTGCTGGGGATAAACGCCGGCGGCCTGGGTTTCCTGAGCGGCATCGAACAGAAGGAATTCCTGAAAAGCGCCCCCGTGTTCCTGGCCGGGGGGTTCAGGAAGTTCAAGCGCAGCCTGCTGTCGGTGAGCGTACTGCGCGGCGGCAAGACCGTTTTCGGCCCGCTGCCGGCGCTTAACGACTGCGTCATACGCAGCCCGGAGTCGCGCGCCTTCACGCTGCGGGCCTCTTTCGGAACGCAGTTCCTGTCCGAATATTTCGGCGACGGCCTGATCATCTCCACCCCCAGCGGCTCCACCGCCTACAGCCTGGCCGCCTCCGGGCCCATAGTCATGCCGGACCTGGAACTGTTCCTGCTTTCTCCCATCTGCCCCCATACGCTGACGCACCGCCCCATAGTGCTTTCGGCCGCGGAGGAGCTAAAAGTGGCGGTACAGGACGGGCGTTCGGGGCCGCAGGTGGTGTCGCTTTCCCTGGACGGGCAGGAAAATTTCGGCCTGCAGCCCGGCGACACGGTAGTGGTGGGCAAATACCCCCGCAGTTTCGAAATGCTGGCCCCCCAGGGGTTCTCTTATTTCGACATTCTGCGCCGCAAGCTCAGCTGGGGTGAAAGATAAGGCCGCGGGGCTGGCTATGCTCCAAAAACTTTCCATCAGGAACTTCGCCGTGATCGAAGCGCTCGACCTGGAGCCGGCGCCCGGGCTGAACGTTTTTACCGGCGAGACCGGCGCCGGCAAGTCCATCATAATTTCAGCGCTCGGCTTCCTGCTGGGTGAACGCTCCGGCTCCGATATCCTGCGCCCCGGCGCCGCGGAGGCGGCGGTGGAGGGGGCTTTCAGGGCGGAGAACCTGCCGCCGGCGCTGGCCGGCCGCTGGGCCGTTAAAGACGGGGTGATCAAGATCCGCCGCCAGGCCGACCAGAAGGGCCGCACCAAGGCCGCCGTCAACGGCGCGCCCGCCACGCTGGCCCAGCTTTCCGAAATAGGCGGTTTCCTCGTGGACTTCCACGGGCAGAACGAACACCAGAGCCTGCTCAAGCCCGAGGTGCAGCGCGACCTGCTGGACCGCTACGGCAAGCTCGAGAAAGAGGTCAAGGCGGTGGCGGAGGTCTGGGGCGCCGCCCATTCGCTGGAAGAGGGCCTTAACGCGGTTTCCATGTCCGAGGACGAGCGGGCCCGCCTGCTGGACCTTTACCGCTTCCAGCTGGAGGAGATCGAGTCGGCCGGCATCAAGGAAGGCGAGGAGGAGGAGCTGGAAGCCCTCTGGCCGCGCCTCAAGAATTCCGAGAAGCTGTTCACTCTTTCCGGTGAAGCCCACGCGCTGGTGGACGACGCGGCCGGAAATGCGGAAAAGGCGCTGGAGAAGCTCAAAGGCCTGTCGGCTATAGACCCCGCGGCCGACCCTCTGACCGCGCGGCTGGCGGCGGCCGCCATAGAAATGCGCGACCTGTCCATGGAACTGCGCTCCTACGGGAAGGGCGTCCACTCGAACCCGGGGGAAGTGGACCGCTGCCTGTCCCGGCTGGAAAAATTCAAGAGTCTCAAGAAAAAATACGGCGCTGATATCCAGGCCGTGCTGGCCAAGGCCGCGGAACTGCGCGCCAAGGCCGCCAGCCTCGACGACATGACGCTGGACCGCTCCGAACTGGAGAAAAAACTGGCCGCCGCCAGGGCTAAACTGGAAAAATCGGCGCTCGCGCTGCACGACAAGCGCGCGGCAGCCGCCAAAAAACTTTCGGCCGAAATACTTAAAGAGGCGGAGGGCCTTGGGTTCAAGGAGGTGCGTTTCACCGTGGACGCCGCCTACGACGAAAACGCCATCACTTCCACCGGCGGGGACTCCGTGGAATACCTCTTTACCGCCAACCCCGGTTACCCGCTGCGGCCGCTGCGCTACACCGCCTCCGGAGGCGAAATGGCCCGCATCATGCTGGCGCTCAAGACCGCGCTTTCGCGGGCGGACCGCATTGGCGCCCAGGTGTTCGACGAGGTGGACGCCGGGGTGGGCGCGGTAACAGGGCGCCTGGTGGGGGAAAAACTGGCCAAGCTGGCGGCCCACAAACAGATCTTCTGCATCACCCACCTGCCCCAGGTGGCGGCCTTCGGCGGCGCGCACTATTTCGTGGAGAAAACGGTCAGGAACGGCGTCGCCGCCGCCGCCGTGCGCCGCCTCGATGAGGCCGCCCGCGAGGCCGAGATCGCGCGCATGCTCGGCGGCAAGAAACAGTCCACGGACCTGGGCTTAAAACACGCCCGCGAGCTGCTGGCCGAGTCGGAAAAATAACCAGCCCAGGCAGAGCACAAGGAATAACACCATGGAAGTCAGGACCAGATTCGCCCCCAGCCCTACCGGCTACATGCATATAGGCAACCTCAGGACCGCGCTGTACGCGTACCTGCACGCCCGCAAGAACGGCGGGAAGTTCATCCTGCGGATAGAGGACACCGACCAGGCGCGCCTGGTCGAGGACAGCGTGAAGGTCATCTATGAGAGCCTCAGGGTGACCGGCCTGGAGCACGACGAGGGCCCGGACAAGGGCGGCCCGGTCGGCCCCTATGTGCAGAGCCAGCGTCTGCCGCTTTACAAACAATACGCCGAACAGCTGCTGAAGGAAGGCCATGCCTACCGCTGCTTCTGCGACAAGCAGGAGAAGACGGAAGAACCCGGCGAAGAGGCCCACGACGGCCCCATCCTGGGGTACGACGGCCGCTGCAGCCGCCTCTCAGAGGCGGAAGTTCAGGCCAACCTGGCCAAGGGTATGCCTTATGTCATCCGTCAGAAGATAGACCACGAGGGCAAGACCAGCTTCAAGGATTTCGTGTACGGCGATATCGAAGTGGACCATAAGCAGCTGGACGACCAGATCCTGCTCAAGCGCGACGGCTACCCGACCTATAATTTCGCCAACGTCGTGGACGACCACCTGATGGGCATCACGCACGTGATGCGCGGCTGCGAGTACATCTCCTCCACGCCCAAGTACATCCTGCTCTACAAGGCCTTCGGCTGGGAGATCCCCGAACATATCCACCTGCCGCATATCCTGGGCGAGAGCGGCAAAAAACTCTCCAAACGCGAAGGCAGCGTGGCGCTGTCGGACTTCCTGAACAAGGGCTATCTGCCCGAGGCCATCCTAAATTACATCGCGCTGCTGGGCTGGAACCCCGGCACCGAGCAGGAGTTCTTCACCAAAGCCGACCTGATCGAGAAGTTCGATATCGCCAGGATCGGCAAGGCGCCGGCCATGTTCGATATGGTGAAGCTGACCTGGCTCAACGCCCAGCACGTGAAGGCCATGAAACCCGAAGAGGCCCACGAGCTGTTCCTGAAGTTCTACCCCGAGAGGATCGTGAAAGGTTTCGACGCCAAAAAGCTCACCGGTTTTATCCAGGGCAAGGTGGAAAAGCTTTCGGATATCCCGCAGATGACGGCCTTCCTGGCGGAGCTCGACGAGAAGTATGCCGCGGAGCTGTTCGTGCACGCCAAGAACAAGACCACGCTGGAGAGCAGTAAGGCCGCGCTGAAGGACCTCGAAGGCGTCCTTAACGCTCTGCCCGCCTGGGACTACGCCGGCATCCTGGCCGCCGTCAAAACCTACGCCGAAGCCAAGGGCGCCAAGCTCGGCCCGGTCATGTGGCCGCTGCGCATCGCCATCTCCGGCCAGGCCGTCACCCCGACCGGCGCCGTAGAAATAGCCGAACTCCTCGGCAAACCCGAAACCCTCCGCAGAATCTCTGTTGCTATTGGTAAATTGTAGGCTCGTTATTTGTCGGCCTGCCGCGGGGATAGGGTTGTCAAAAACACCCCTCCTCTCACTGCAGTGGCCTTCGGCCACCCAGTCGCCGCGCTTACGCAAGCGGCTCCTTCCGAGAGGGCCCGCCGAACCCATACCCTCGCCAACCCTCCGGCGCAAAACCTAGGCGGTTGGCGAGGGTATGGGTTCGGCGGGCCCTCTCGGAAGGAGCCGCTTGCGTAAGCGCGGCGACTGGGTGGCCGAAGGCCACTGCAGTGAGAGGAGGGGCGGGCACGGTGTGTCCCGACCCCGTGCCCGACGGGCCCATACCCTCGCCAACCCGACTACGCTACCCTGCGGTCTTAGCGCAAAACCTCAGGCTGTATACAGGGGGGGATATCCCTGCCGGCCCCTGTAACAATTTGGTTACATCTTTGAATCAAATCCTAAATAGAAGAATTGTAAACTTTCCTTAGTAAACCTTATGAAATACTGGTTCTACTCGGAAGGCAACATACTCGGTCCCTATGAGCCGGCAGAAATGCTGGCCCTGCCCGCTTTTGCCGAGGAAAGCCTGGTTTGCCCCGAGACCGCCACCGGCGACAACCCCGGCGACTGGCGCCCCGCCACCCAGGTGGCCGAGATCGCTTCCGCCATGAGCGTGGGCGCGGGCCGCGTAGTTACCGCCGGCGTCATGGGCGGCGCCTACGAATACGAAACCGGCTTCAACGCTTCCGTCCGTTATTACGAAGACAAAGAACCCTCGGCCGGCGCCTCTTACGGGGACCTGCTCGACACCATAGACAACGTTCTCGGCGCCTACAAGGAGGGGAAAGAGAACCCCGTAGCCCCGGGTGAAACCGATTACGACCTGGCGGAGAAATTCGACATCCGCCTTTCGCGCATACAGGAAGAACTGGAAGCCGCCCGCTGGGAAAAGAACCTCCTCCTCGAAAAGATCCGCACCAAGGAGCTGGAGGAGAAGAAGAACCGCGAGCGCATAAACGACCTGGAGGCCCGCCTTAAAGGCGAGACCGGCCGCGCCGACCTCACCGCCCGCGAAGTGGAGCAGGTGCGCCACCTGTCCGACCTGAAGGAAAAAGCCGAGACCATCCGCAAGATAGAAGAGATCAAACGGGAAGAATTGTCCCTTATGGAGGACGCGTCCCCTTCATCCGCCGCCGCTCCCGCCGCGCAAACTCCCGCCGCCGCCAAAGCGGAGCAGCCGGTCCCGGAGCTGGAAAGTAAAGCTTTAAAAAGTATAGGCGCTTCGAGCGAAATAAAACTCGAAACTTCCCTGGGTGCGGAAGAGAAGGGCCCCTCCGACGACGCCGGCCTGACCAGCCGCAAATTCAGGAGCCTTGGCCAGACCCAGGCGCCCGCCTACGTTTATGGTTCCCATTATGACAAACCGCTGCCCGGGCCGGAGGCGGCCCCTCCCGGCGCTTTCAAAAGTTCTGAAGTCCCCTCGCCCTCGCCTGAGCCCGAGGCCGAGCCGCTGCCGCAGCAGGCCGGCGGCGTCGTTTATGATTTTACCGTAGTAACCGCCAAGTCCGACACCGCCCAGCAGTTTAAAATAGAGCCCCGCCACGAGGAGGTGCCTCCGGCGCAGTCCGTCAGGCAGGCCCCGGCCGCCCAGCCGCAGGCGGTAAAGCCGCCTACCTACGATTTCGGCGTGCCCGCCCAGCAGCCCCAGGCTGCCCAGCCTCAGAGCATGGCCCAGCGCGGGTTCCAGTTCCAGCCCCAGGCGCAGCCGGTGTACTATAACCCGGCGGCCTCGGCTCCCGCGCCCGCGGCAAGCCCGGCGCCAGCCGTTCAGCCGGCGGAAACGTCGCCGAAGGCGCAGCTCTCGGCTTCTGAGAAGAAAGCTCCCGCGGCCCCCGCAGATTCGCCCGATAAGACGCAGCGTATCCCGGTGCCGGTGGTAAAGGGGAAACCGGAAGCCAAGCCCCAGGATAAGCCGAGGAAGAAAGGCGGCAAGCTCGCCTTTATAGCCATACTTGTGATCTTCGGTTCCATAGCCGCCGGCGGCCTGGGCTACTTCTTTATGGGCGAGGGCGTCAGCTTTTCTGAATTCTCCATGCTTAACCTGGGCGGGAAGAAAAAAAGCACGGCCATGACCAGCCAGCTTGAGACGAAAGAGCCGGAGGCCAAGGCCGAACCCGCCGAAGGGCCGCAGCCTGCGGCCGCCGAACAGCAGACGCCCTCCGCACAGCCGGCGCTCCAGGCCGTCCAGCCGCAGCCGGCCCAGGAGCCGGAAAAGCCGGTCAACGAAAATATCCGCAAAGCCCTCGAGATAGTAAAGGATTACAAGCTTTCCGGCGGCCGCGGCACGATAGCCACCTGGTTCGCCAACTCTTTCCTTTCCGGTTCCGCCGGCGGTTCCAACGAAGAGTGGACGGCCACGCCGTTGCACGGGGATATCCTGGTGGTGCAGTACCGCCTGCTCAGGCCCAAACAGGACCCGCTGATCTACCAGTTCGAAGTCGACGCCGCCAAACAGGATATCGTGCGCGGCATAAACAACAGCGCCATAGAACTCCTGGACCTCTCCGCCGGGGAAAAGAGCGCGGCCGCGGTCACCGCCAAAAAACCGGCAGCCAAGCACAAGGTCAGGAAGCCCTCGCGCCCTAAAGAGGTGCCCATACTGCCCCTGCCCGACGCCCCCGAGGCCGTCGCCAGCGGGGAACCGGAACCCACGGGTTTCGAGAACGCGCAGGCCGAGGGGTCGGAACAGGTAAAATATCTGAAAGCCCAGGAGTCGGACGAAGAGCTTTTCTAAGGAGCGGGTGAATAGCCGCGCGCCGGCGGCGGCTTGTCGGCATGACGGGAACTATTTAGTAAGATATATAAACATCGCACAGGGCGGATAGTCGCCCCGGTACGCTGAGCGCCGGTCACTTTCCCAATTATATGGCTGAAAAAGGTTTGTCCATAAATATTTCCAAGCGCCTCGGCGAAATGCTGGTCACTTCCGGCCTGATAACCGCCGCCCAGCTCAATGAAGTGCTGGAGATGCAGCGCACCACCGGCAGCAAGCTGGGCCACCTCCTCGTCCACAAGAAATACATAGAAGAGCGCAGCCTGCTGGAATTTCTCAGCAAGCAGTTCGGCATAGAGTTCGTGGACCTGCGCGGTTTCGAGGCGCCCGCGGAAGTCCTGAAGATCATCCCGGAGAACATCGCCCGCCGCTACGGCCTGATCGCCGTGCAGAAGACGGAGAACAAGCTGAAGGTGGCGATGGAGGACCCGCTCAACATCGTGGTCCTTGACGATCTGAAGATGATGACCGGTTACGACATAAAGCCGGTCTTCGGCTCGGAATCCGACATCTCCGCCGCGATAGACAAGAATTACGGCTCAAAAACCTCCAAGGAAGCGCTCGACGACATCCTCAGGAGGACCACCGGCGGCACCACCGAGGTGTCCCTGGTCACCGAAGACGGATCGAATGGCGGGGGCGACGACCTTATCTCGCTGGAAGAGAAGGGGGAGGCCGCCCCCATAGTGCAGATGGTGAACCTCATCATCTCTTCCGCCATAAAGGCGCACGCTTCCGATATCCATATCGAGCCCACCTATAAGGATACCAAGGTCCGTTTCCGCATAGACGGCGTGCTGCACGCGCAGCCCTCGCCGCCTAAAAAATTCCATAACGCGATAATCAGCCGCCTCAAGATCATGGCCACGCTGGATATTTCCGAGCGGCGCCTGCCGCAGGACGGCCGCACCAAGCTCAAGATCGAGGACCACGAGATAGACCTGCGTATTTCCATCCTGCCCTGCGGCCCGGGGGAAAAGGTGGTCATGCGTATCCTGGATTCCTCCGGCCTGAAACTCAGGCTGGAAGACCTGGGGATGGAGCCGGAGAACCTGGCGATCTTCTCTAAGTGCCTGAAGGCCCCGCACGGCATCAACCTCATCACCGGGCCCACGGGGTCCGGTAAGTCCACCACCCTTTACTCGGCTCTGGCCACGCTCAACGCGCCCGACGTGAATATCGTCACCATCGAGGACCCCATCGAATACAACCTGGAGGGCATCAACCAGGTGATGGTGAACGCCGACGTGGGACTTACCTTCGCCTCCGGTCTGCGTTCTTTCCTGCGCCAGGACCCGGATATCATAATGGTGGGCGAAATAAGGGACTTCGAGACGATGTCCACCGCCATAAACGCCGCCATGACCGGCCACCTGGTCTTCTCCACCCTGCACACCAACGACGCCCCCGGCGCCATAACCCGCATCGGCATGATGGGCGTGGAGCCCTTCCTGACCTCCTCCACCCTGCTGATGGTGGTGGCGCAGCGTCTTGTGCGCGGCATCTGCAAGAATTGCAAGGAAACCTACGAGGTGAAGCCGGAACTGCTGGTAAGCCTGGGCGTCTCCAAAGCCGTCCTTGATAACCATATTAAAAATGGTAAAATAACGCTGTCGAGGGGCAGGGGCTGCGACCTCTGCGCCAAGACCGGTTATAAGGGGCGCATGGGTATCCACGAGATACTTGAGATCAACGATGTCATCAGGGGCCTTATCATAGAGAAGGCGCACGTTTCCAAGATAAAAGAGGCCGGCTGCAAGAACGGCATGATAACCCTGAGAGAGTCGGCTTTGCGCAAGCTTTTTATCGGCGCGACCACGGTGGAAGAAGTCATACGCGTGACCGGGTCGGGTGTGGATTAAGGGCGCCGCGGGCCGGAAACCCGGCGCGGCACGGATCTTCAGCGGGCAAACAGGAGCTATTTCATGGTAACGATGAGCGAATTGTTCATAATGATGCACGAGAAGAACGCCTCGGACATCCACATCACCGCCGGCGCCACCCCGATGCTCCGCATAGACGGCGACCTGCTCCAAACCCCCTTCGAAAAACTTACCCCGGAAATGTGCCAGACGCTGATCTTCTCGCTGATGACCGATGCCCAGCGCCAGCGCTTCGAGGCCACCAACGAGCTGGACTTCGCCTTCGGCATCAAGGGCATGGGCCGCCTGCGCATGAACGCCTACCGCCAGCGCGGCGTGGTCGGCGCGGCCATCCGCTCCATCCCCAGCAAATATAAGACTTTCGACGAACTTAATCTGCCCCCGGTGGTCTACGAGCTGATGAAGATGACCAAGGGCCTGCTGCTGATCACCGGCCCCACCGGTTCCGGTAAGTCTACGACCCTCGCGTCGATGATCGACTACCTCAACGAGCACCGCAACTACCATATTATAACGGTGGAAGACCCCATCGAGTACGTGCACACCCACAAGAAGAGCATCGTCAACCAGCGCGAAGTGGGCGCCGACACCGAAACTTTCGGCGCCGCGCTGCGCCACGTGCTGCGGCAGGACCCCGACGTCATCCTTATCGGCGAGCTGCGCGACCTGGAGACCATCAGCGCCGCCCTGAACATCGCCGAAACCGGCCACCTGGTGTTCGCCACCCTGCACACCTCCGACGCTTCCCAGACCATCAACCGCATCATCGACGTGTTCCCGCCGCACCAGCAGGAGCAGATCCGCGTGCAGCTGTCGTTCGTGCTGCAGGGCGTGTTCGCGCAGCAGCTGCTGCCCATGGCCAGCGGCACGGGCCGCACGCTCGCCTGCGAGGTGCTTATCGCCAACTCGGCCGTGCGCAACCTTATCCGCGAGCAGAAGATCGAGCAGATCCCCACCATCATCCAGACCGGCGGCAAGTACGGCATGGTCACCATGAACCAGTCGCTCGTCGACCTCTATAAGAAGCAGAAGATCAGCTACCAGGAAGCCGTGAACCGCTCGGCGGACCCGGAAGACCTGAAGAAACTCCTGCAGAAATCGCTGTCGGTGAGCAGCTAAAAAATGCAATTCGCTTATAAAGCCAAGGAAAGCGGCGGCAAGACCGTCGAAGGCGTAGTCGAGGCGGCCGACCAGAAGGCCGCCCTCGCCCGTCTGCGCGAACAGAAGCTGTCCGTGGTGGAGATCAAGCAGGGCGGGGCGAGGAAGCCCTTTTTTAAGCCCAAGGTTGACAGCAAGGATATCGTTATCTTTTCCCGCCAGCTTTCCACGCTGGTGTCCGCCGGCGTGCCCATAGTGCAGGGGTTGAACATCCTTGAGGCGCAGGCGGAAAACCCTGCCTTTAAATCTGTCGTGAGCGCTCTGCGCGGCGACATCGAAGCGGGGCTTTCCATCGCCGACGCCATGAAGAAGCATCCGCAGGCCTTCAGCGAGCTCTACGTCGCCATGATCAAGGCCGGCGAAGTGGGCGGTATCCTCGACACCATTCTCGAGCGGCTTTCCGGCTTCCTGGAATCCTCCGAGCAGCTGCGCGCCAAAGTAAAGAGCGCGCTGATGTACCCGGCGGTGGTGTTCAGCGTGGCTGGCCTTATCACCATCTTCCTGATCATGTTCGTCATCCCCATCTTCAAGGACATCTTTTCCAGCTTCGGCGCGGAACTGCCTTTCCTGACGCGGGTCATGATAACCCTTTCCGATTTCCTGCGTGAGAAGATACTCTATGTCCTTCCGTTCATGGTCGGCGGCGGCTGGCTGTTCAAGCGCTGGCTGAAGACCGACAAGGGGCAGGAGAAAGTGGACGCGATCTCGCTCAAACTGCCGATATTCGGCATACTGCTCAAGAAAGTAGCCATCGCCAGGTTCACCCGTACGCTTGGCACGCTGATAAAGTCCGGCGTGCCCATCCTGCAGGGCCTGGAAACCGTGGCCAAAACCTCCGGCAACAAGATCATCGAGCGGGCCATCAACGGCAGCCGCGACTCCATTAAAGAAGGCGGCCGCATCTCCGACCCCCTCAAGAAAGCCAATATTTTCCCGCCGATGGTCATCCAGATGATAAGCGTCGGCGAAGAGACCGGCGGCCTGGACACCATGCTGAACAAGATAGCTGATTTCTACGACCAGGAGGTCGACACCGCCGTAAAGGGCCTCACCTCCATGATAGAACCCCTCATCATAGTCTTCCTGGGCGTCGTCGTCGGCACCATCGTCATCGCCATGTTCATGCCCATGTTCAGCCTGGGCGAAATGGTCGGTTAAAGATATCTCCAAAAAAAACTAAAAGCCCGGAACATCCGGGCTTTTTTATCTGCTACGCTGCGGGCAACGGCCGAGGGGGGCGTGAGGCAGCTCCTATGTTTCAGAGATGCTCAGCCAGTTGAACGCGCCGCCCAGTATACGCAGTATTTGCGAGGGGGAGCAGAAGTAGCTGAACCAGGCGCGGAGCGTATACAGCCACAGCGTCGTGCCGGAGAGGGCGGTTTGCCGCGGTTCATAAGGCCGCCCCGGCCATTGGGAGGACCAGCCCGTCCAGTCCGTATCCGGCCTGTCGTAGTCCTTGTAATACTTTTCAAAGATGGCGGTGCCGGGGAAAGGGATCAGCGTATTGAACACGCTGATCGTGGACTTCAATTTTCTGGAGAAAGCTATGGTCTCTTTTATGGTCTCCCTGGTCTCCCCTTCATTCCCGATTATGAACGAGGTATAAGGTTCAAGGCCGTGCCTGCGCAGCAGGCCGCAGCATTTCTCGGCCATTTCCAGCGTAGTGCCTTTGCCGATAAGATCGTTTATGCGCTGGCTGCCCGTCTCTATCCCCAGCTGCACGCGCACACATCCGGCCTTTTTCAGTTTAACTATCAGCGACTCGTCCAGCAGGGTGTTCACGCGCCCGGCGGCGTCCCAGGCTATTTTCAGTCTTTTGCTTATTATCAGGTCGCATATGCGGTGCGCCCTGTTGTTGTCGGCGGTGAAGCAGTCATCCAGTATGTGAAAGAACCTGGACCCGTATTTTTTCATCAGGTGCTCTATTTCGGCCACCACACGCTCCGGGCTGTGCGGACGGAACTTGCGGCCCATGCAGATGTTGGCGCAGAAATTGCATTGGCCGGGGCAGCCGCGGCTGGTTATTATCTTCTCGTTGCCCAGCCTGGCGGCTCCGCCGTTGAGAAGGTCCAGCGCCGGGTACGGCAGGCTGTCCAGGTCCGCGACCGGTTCCGCGCGCGCATTCTCAAAGTACCGGCCCTCCCTGATAAAGGCCGCGCCGGGTATTTTTTCGAAATCCAGCCCGCCGGTCTTATCGAACTGGGCTGCCAGGGCCAGCATGGGGAGCTCGCCTTCGCCGGCTATTACCGCGTCCAATGCCGGCAGCCCCAGCAGCGTAGAGCGCGGCAGGGCAGTCGGATGAGGCCCCCCCATGACCACGGGGCAGCCGAAACGCCGTTTAACTTCACCGGTAACGCGCCGGGCTTCCATGAAGTTGCGCGTGACAGCGGAGAGGCCGACGATATCCGGCTTGAAGGTTTCCAGTTCCCGCCAGACGCGGGCCATCGGCATGAGGAACAGATCGGGGATAAATATGGCGGCGGTATGCCCGGATTCCCGCAGGCAACCGGCTATGTAGCCCAGCCCCGACGGGAAATCCTCATGGCTCCTGACGGATATCCGGAGCATGGGTTCGGGGCAGGACGGGTATATGAGGGCGACACGCATCGGGCTTTATTATACACTATGGCCTTTTTACCGTAAAGGCTCAAAACGCCGTTTTGTTTTGCAAAAACAAACTGCGTTAAGGCTGAATTTTCAAGCAACGCGCCGGAAGAAGGGGGGAAAGTAATCGTGCCCTTTCTTTTTTAAGGAGGTTTAGTTTGGCTTTCGGGCCGCCCGGGGCGGAGAAACCGCCAAGAGAGCCGTCGGACTTGATCACCCGGTGGCAGGGCACCACCGGCGCGAAAGGATTCTTCCCCAGGGCCGAGCCCACCGCCCTGACGGCGCCCGGTTTTCCTATCTGTTCCGCCACCCACTTATAACTGCGCGTCTCGCCTTCCGGGATGCGCATGCAAGCCTTCCACACCGCCTGTTGGAACAGCGTATACCCCTTCATCTTCTCAAATATTTCTTTTCTATTCATAACCTTAGCGAGGAGTTGGCCTTGTAATGTTTACCTGGCTGACGCCTGCGGGACCGGGTTAGCAAAACCCTGCCGGAGCCCGACGCTTGCGTAAGCGCGGAGGGCGAGGCGGGGAGTGGCGAGCACGGTGTGCGAGACCACGTTTTTGCGTTCCGGTCCCGCAGGCGTCAGCCAGCCATTACTCCGCCAACTCCGAGCGCCCTCGCAATTTGCGGTGATACGTTATCCCGAACCTGTGCGCCTCGTCGCGCAGCGCCTGCAGCAGGCGCAGGCCCGGGTTCGCCCGGTCCAGCAGCAGCGGCCGCGCGCGCAGAGGGGAGTAGATCTCCTCCAGCCGCTTGGCCAGACTGATAACCGGCAGCTTCACCTTCGCCGCCGCCATCGCCTTCATCGCCGCCGCCAGCTGCCCCGGCCCGCCGTCTATCACCAGCAGGTCCGGCAGCGGCTCGCCCTTCTTCGTTATCTGCGCCAGCCGCCGCCCCACGATCTCCTCTATCATCGCAAAATCGTTAGAGCCCTCCGGCGCGTTCTTGAAATTGATCTTATAATGCCGGTAATGCGCCGTGTTTTTCTCGCCGTTGATAAAACAGACGGAGGAGCCCACCGCCTGCCGGCCGAAAAGACTCGAAGTATCGAACGCCTCTATGTGCGCCGGCGGGCGCGCCAGGCCCAGCGCCTCCTTTAAGGCCGTCACCGACCCCGTGCGCCCGGTCGCCTTCTCCAGAAAGTCCGGATCCAGCTTGCTCACCAGGACGCGTTCCTCCATGTGCGCGAAAGCGTTGAGAAAGTCGCGGTACATACCGGCCTCCTCGAAGGCCAGCCCGGCCGAGGCGGCCGCCATTTTCTTTTTAAAGGCCGCGCGCAGCTTTTTGTAGTCGCCTTTCAGGAAATCCGCCACCCGGCCCGCCAGTGCGGCATAGGCCGCTTTTGAGATCTTCCCCGCGCACGGGGCCGTGCACTGCCCCGTGTGGAAATAAAGACAGGTCTTTATCTTGCGCTCGTCCAGGGGCTTGGCCACGGAAAAATCCCAGCGGCAGCGGCGCAGGTTTATGAACTTTATACGCGACAGGTAGCCCAGCAGTTTTTTGACCGGCTCAACTTTCGGGAATGGTCCGAAGTATTGGCCGCCGTCCCGAAGCTTCCTGCGGGTGAAGAAGAGGCGGGGAAAATCTTCGCGCGTGATCTCAACATAGGGATAGGTCTTGGAGTCCTTCCACATCTCGTTGAAGAAGGGCTGCAGCTTGTAGATCAGCTGGCGTTCGGTGAGCAGGGCTTCGCGCTCGCTCGAGGCGGCCACATAATCAATGCGGCGTATCAGGGCCACCAGGTTGGGGATCTTCCAGCGCCGGTCGCCGGGGTTCTTCTGGAAGTACTGCGTCACCCGCGCGCGCAGGTCCTTGGCCTTGCCCACATAAAGCACGGTGCCGGCGGCGTCGCGCATCAGGTAGACGCCGGGGGTATCGGGCAGGTGTGACAGGTCCATAGCCGCTAGAATTTACCGCCGGTTATCAGTTTGCTTTCTTCCACTCCCAGGAGTTTCAGGGCCAGGAAATAGACCACTACGGCTCCGGGCACCGCGACGGCCGTCACCAGCAGGGGGCCCGCCGGTTCCAGGGCCAGCTTCAGGGCCAGGGCCGCCAGCCCGGCGGCCGCGGCGGCCAGCGCCGGTCGGAAAACCGGCAGGTCGGAGAGCGGGCTTAGCCCCGTTCTCCTTTTTAAGATCAGCATTAAAACCAGCGCCGCCGCCCAGGAACTCAGCGACGTGGCCAGCATCAGCCCGCCGGCGCCCAGGGCACGGGCCAGCGGCAGGCACAGCAGGGCGTTCAAGGCCAGCTGCCCGGAAATTATCACCATCGGTTCTTTATGCCTGCCCAGCGCGTAAAGCGCCGAGATGGAAACTTTGTTGAAGCCGTAGGCCGGCAGCCCCAGGGCCAGCCAGAAAAGGGTCTGCGAGGTCAGCAGGCTTTGCGCCGGCAGGAACTTGCCGTGCTCGAACAGTGCGCGGCAGATGGGCAGCGCGGTAACGGCTATGCCGACGGCCGCAGGCAGCATGATCAGCCAGGAAGCCGCGAGGGACAGCTTCAAGTGGGCGCGGAACCCTTCGGTATCGCCGGCGGCGCTGCGGCCGGCCAGTTCCGGCAGGGAGACCGAAGCGGCGGCCGCGGCGAAAAGCGAAACAGGGAATTGCACCAGCCGCGCCGAGTTATAGATGGCCGTGATGGCGCCCGCGGGCAGAAAACTCGCGTAGGCCGTGCTGATGAGCATGGACACCTGGTCCTGGGCCAGCGCCAGGGCCGCCGGGCCGGCCGCCAGCAGGGCCGGCGCGGCGGAAAGGTTCTTAAGCGGATTGGTGAACTTGAGCCCGTAGCCCTCGCGCCTTAGCGCCGGGACCAGCGCCAGCACCTGCACAAGGCCGGAGGCGGAGGCGGCCGCGGCCAGCAGTATGATCTTGCCGCGGTCGTCCAGGGCGCTGAAGAAGCCGCGGTGGAAAGCGAGCAGCACGCCGATGACGGCTACCGAGAAGGCCGCCGGCGCCAGCGCCGGGAAGAAGAATTTTCTCGCCGAATTCAGCGCCGCCGTAAATAGCGCGGACACGTTGACGAACAGCAGGTGGGGCATCAGGGCGGCCGTCAGCAGCGCCGTCAGCTCCAGCTGCCCGGGCGTTCCCTTGAACCCCCAGGCGGCCAGGGTGACCAGTTCCCGCCTGAAGATCACGCCCGCCAGGCCTACGAGCGCGGAAGAGCAGAATATGAAAGTCCAGGCGGAGGAGAAGAAAACGCGGGCGGCGTCGCCGCGCCTGGCCTTTTCTTTCTCAAGAAGGGGGATAAAAACGGCGTTCAGGGCGCCTTCCCCAACGGTGCGCCTGAAGATATTGACCAGCCGGAAAGCCGCGTAGTAGGCGTCCGCCAGGGCGCCGCCCCCGAAAAAAGCCACGAACAGCGCGTCCCTGGCGTAGCCGAGGGCCTTTGTTATAAGCCCGGCCCCCGCCAGGCCGGTCATGCCGCGCGCGAAAGCCCTGTTGTGGCTTTCTACGCCGGGCTGGGGGATTAAATTTGCTTTTATACCCATAGAATGATAAACTATGTTCACTATGGCAAAACTCAAGACCGGAAGACATACCAGCGCTATCAAAGCCTGGCGCAAATCAGAGAAACTGGCCTCCAAGAACAGAGGCATAAAAACCAGGATTCACGACACCTCGAAAGAATTCAGCACCCTCGTCGCCAAGAAGGACATGGAAAACGCGCAGAAAATGCTGCCGAAAACCTACTCCATTCTGGACAAGGCTGCCAAGTCCGGGACTATCCACTGGAAAGCGGCCGCCCGCAAAAAGTCCCGCCTCTCGGCGCGCATCAAGTCGATAGCGCAGAATCCCTCGGTTAAATAAACTTTCTTCTTCAGGAAGAACCGCCCCGGCGCAGTTGGCCGGGGTTTTTGCCGTTACCTGCCGCCGCTATTTTCCCGCCGTTATCTCTTGGACCAGCTGGCGCACTATAAGGCCGGGGTCCCTCTTCGACGAAGATTTAAGGAGCTCCTCCGCCTCCAGGCAGCGCCTGAGGCTGCGCAGCAGCTTGTCCTCGCTGTAGGCCGCCGCGTCGCGCTGGGCCGCGTGGTACTGGCCGGGGGACATGCCGGCCTGGTAGCAGGCGGCGGGGCCTTCGCCGGCGGCCGCCAGGCGCCTCACCTTAAGCAGGCGTTCCACCGAGCGCGAAACCTGGGAGAGCAGCGCCAGCGGTTCGGTGCCGGCGGCCAGCATGTCTTCCGCGGCCCTGGCCGCGTCGCCCGCGCGTCTGCCGGCTACCGCGTTGGAGAGTTCAAAAGGGTTCTGCGCCCTGGCGAAGCCGGCCAGAGCGATGGCGTCCTCCGGGCTGAAAACGCGGTTGAGCCCGTGCATGTAAAGGGTGATCTTTTCCGCTTCCCCGTCCAGCGTGACCGAGTCGGTGCCCAGCAGCTCTATCAGCAGCTCCAGCGCTTCCCCGTCCGTCCTTACGCCTTTGGTCAGCAGCACCGAGTTCATGTGCTCTACGGCCTGCTGGTGCGCCATCGGGGCGAAGTTCACCAGGGCGGAGCCGGCGCTCAGGGCCGCGGGGAAGGGGTCGGCCTTCTCGCGCGGCCAGTCGGACAGCAGCAGCAGACAGGCGCTGGGGCAGGGGTTCTCTATATAGGCCAGCAGGGTCTTGAGCGGTTCCTTCCGCAGCTTCTCCACCCGCTTTATCGCCACAAAGCGGACTTCCGCCAGCATCGGCGCCGTCTGGGCTTCGTCGAGGGCCTGCGCTATATCCGTGGTTTCCGCGTCGCGCACCGAGAAGTTGAAAGACTCCGGCCGGAAGATGCTCTCCAAACGCTTGAGCGCGGCGTCTTTCAGCGCCGTTTCCTCGCCGCAAAGGTAATAAACGGGCCGGGTGGTCTTTTTCGCCCATTCATCCGCGAGGGTTTTAGGTGTCAGGGTCTGCATTCTTGAATACCTGTCGCGGCTCAGTGCGCCGTGGTCGTCGAGGTCTGCGTGTCCTGGGAGCCGGGCATTTTTTTCCACGAAGCGCTCGAAACGGAGCCGAAGCCGGACACGGTGCGCATCACCACGTCCTTGGCCAGGATCTCCCAGAGCGCTTCCCTGGCCTGTTCCTCGGTGAGGCCGCCGGGGAGGTTGGCGGCCGAGTACATCTTGGTCACCTGCAGGGCCGGCTCTTCCCAGAGGTAGCGGTTCTGTTCGCGGTCCAGCAGGCGTACGGACGCTATGACGTTAAGCTTGTAGACGGTGGGCACCAGGTTCACGTCGTACTGGATGGGGGTGAGGATGTAGTGGCTTATCTCGCCCACTATCACGCCCTGGGCGGAGTTCTCCGGCGACACGGAGTATTCGCCGTTCTTGAGGAATTCGTCTATGACCTTGAGGGTTATTTTTTCCTCGAGGCCGAACTGCTGCGTCTTATTGGCGAAAGAGCGCACGGCGATGCGTTTTATGTACTGCGGCAGTTTCTGTTCCGCCGGCCTGTAGACTATTTCCGAACTGGAGCACGCGCCCAGCGCGATCACAGCCGTTATGAACAATAATTTCTTCATGCATCCCCCTGTTATTTTACGACAATGCTTACCAGCCGGCCGGGCACCACTATCACCTTGACTACGGTCTTGCCGGCGGTGTGCGCCGCGGCCGCTTCCAGCGCCAGGCGTTTTATCTCTTCCTGCGGCGTAGTTTCCTTTACGGTCAGGCGGCTTTTTACTTTGCCGTTGACCTGCACGGGGATCTCTATGTCCCGCGTGGCTATAACGGACCTGTCCGCCAGCGGCCAGGCCTGTTTCATAAGCGTGCCCGTGCCGCCGGAAAGCTCCCAGAGTTCGTCGGTGATATGCGGCGCGAAAGGGTGCAGCAGGGACAGGAAAGTGACGAAGTCCTCCCTGGAGGTTTCCTTCTGTTCCGTCAGGCGGTTGAGATAGACCATCAGCGCGGAGATGGCCGTGTTGAATTTGAGCGACTCGATGTCGGAGCCGACCTTTTCTATGGTCTGGTGCCGCAGCAGCAGGTCCGCGCCGGAGGCTTTATCCCCGGTGAGGGCGGTGCGGCGCTCCAGGCCCCAGGCGTAGGCGCGCTTGATGAAGCGGTAGACGCCTTCTATGCCGCGCAGATTCCAGGGCTTGGTATCCTCAAGCGGGCCCAGGAACATCTCGTAAAGCCGGAAAGCGTCCGTGCCGTAGCGCTCCTGTATCTCGTCGGGGTTTATAACGTTCTTTTTGGACTTGGACATCTTCTCCACGACGGGCTTGAGCGTTTCGCCTTCGGGAGTTCTGGCCGAGCCGTCCTCGGCGATGTCGAGTTCCTTGTAGCCGCGGTAGGCGCCTTTGCCGTCGCGGTAGGCGTAGGCGAGTATCATGCCGGGGTGGACGAGTTTCTTGAAAGGTTCGTTCGTTGAGACCAGGCCCAGGTCGAACAGCACCTTGTGCCAGAAGCGGGCGTACAGCAGGTGCAGCACGGCGTGCTCCGAGCCGCCGATATAAAGGTCTACCGGCATCCAGGCCTTCTCCAGTTCCTTGTCGACGAAGGCGGACGTGTTTTTAGGGTCTATGAAGCGCAGGTAATACCAGCAGGAGCCCGCCCATTGCGGCATAGTGTTGGTCTCGCGCTTTGCGGGGCCGCCGCAGGAGGGACACTTCGTGTTTACCCAGGAATCTATCGCGGCCAGCGGACTTTCTCCGGTGCCGGTGGGCTCGTACTTCTCCACCTCGGGCAGCAGCACCGGCAGTTCGCTCTCGGGCACCGGCACGGTGCCGCACTTGGGGCAATGCACCAACGGGAAGGGCTCGCCCCAGTAGCGCTGTCTGGCGAACAGCCAGTCGCGCAGTTTAAAATTCACCTTGGCGCGGCCTATGCTCTTCTCTTCCAGCCACTTGGTTATCTTCTTCTTCGCCTCGGGTGTGGGCAGGCCGTCTATGATGCCGGAATTTATCGAGGTGCCGTCGCCGCAGAAGGCGCCTTCGCCCTTCCAGTCGGCCGGGGCTTTCAGGACCTCTATTATCTTCAGGCCGAACTTCACGGCGAACTCGTGGTCGCGGTCGTCATGGGCCGGGACCGCCATGATGGCGCCGGTGCCGTAGGTGGTCAGCACGTAGTCGGCGGTCCAGATGGGGAGCTTCTCCCCGTTGACCGGGTTGACGGCGTAAGCGCCGGTGAAGACGCCGGTCTTGTCCTTGGCCAGCTCGGTGCGCTCCAGGTCGGACTTATTGGCGGCGGCGGCCACGTAAGCCTCTACCGCGGCCTTCTGCGCCGGGGTGGACAGCTTGGCCGTCAGGGGATGTTCGGGCGCGAGCACCATGTACGTGGCGCCGTAAAGCGTATCGGGGCGGGTGGTGAAAACGGTGAGCTTTTCGCCGCCGGGCAGAGCGAAGTCCACTTCGGCGCCCTCGGAACGGCCTATCCAGTTCTTCTGCATAAGCCGGGTGGAATGCGGCCAATCGGTGCCTTCCAGGCCGTCCAGCAGGCGGTCGCCGTAGGCGGTGATCCTGAGCATCCACTGCGTGAGGGTCTTCTTCTCTATGGCTGTTTCGCAGCGGTCGCACTTGCCCTGGAAGACTTCCTCGTTGGCCAGGCCCGTCTTGCACTTGGGGCACCAGTTTATCGGTCTGGTGTCCTCATAGGCCAGGCCCTTCTTGAAAAGCTGCAGGAATACCCACTGCGTCCACTTGTAATAGGCCGGGTCGGTGGTGCTTATTTCCCGGTCCCAGTCGTAGCTGAAGCCCAGGGATTCCAGCTGGCGTTTGTAATTGGCGCAATTCTTCTCCGTGGTCACGCGCGGGTGCACGCCGGTGCTGATGGCGTAGTTCTCCGCGGGCAGGCCGAAGGCGTCCCAGCCCATGGGGTGCAGCACTTCAAAACCTTTCATGCGCTTGTAGCGGCACAGGATATCCGAGGCGGTATAGCCTTCCGGGTGGCCGACGTGCAGGCCTTCTCCGGAGGGGTAGGGGAACATGTCCAGGCAGTAAAATTTGGGTTTGCCGGGTTTGCGCTCGGTCTTGAACGCGGCCTGCTCCTTCCAGCGCGCCTGCTGCCGCGCGTCTATTTCCTGTAAAGTCCGGGCGTCTGTCTCGATGTTCACTTTGAAGCCTCCGTGGTTTTGCCCTTTTTCCTATCGAAAATTATGCTGACGAGCCCTTTTGAGGTCTGCACCCTGTATTTGGCGGGGTTCGCGCCCTTCGGGACCGCCATCATGCGGGAGCGCCTTTTCATAAAGGACTCCGAGGTAACGCTGCCGTCGGGGTGCGTTATCCGCTGGCTCTCCTCGCGGTCATAATCCAGCTTTATGCGGGAGCGGTCGACGTTGATCTTCATGGAGTCGGCGGCGGACCCCGGGGTTTTAAGATCTACGGTCACGTGCTCGTCGTCGCGTACGACCGAGGGGGCTAGGTCGGCGGGCGCTAATTTGTCCGCTGCCCATTTGCCGTAGGCCCCGCTTACTTTTTTATTGTCGCCGCCCAGCTTGCTGTCTATGCGCCGTTGCGCCAGCTCCAGATCCCGGACGGGGTCCTCCGAGCCGGATAAGAAGGAATCGCCGAAAACGGGATCGAAGTCTTCGGCGGTGACCGGTTTGTCGGCCTGGATCTTGGCGTTTATCCGGCCCAGCCAGCCGTCTATGTTCTTTATCATGTCCTGGCTCAACTGCTCCGAGTCCTCGGGCTGCGGCTCCTGGCCGGCCTGCCCGGGTGCCGTCGTCAGGATAAACAATATGGCGAAGGCGAAGGACTTGTTATACATATTTATCTTATTTTATCAAATAAGGAGGCGCCTTGGGGTGCGGGGGAGGCGGACGCGCCGCGCTCAGAGTTTCTTCAGGAGGGCGGCGGTTCTCTCGTTCATCCTGCGGCGCAGGGCGGGCGTCCTGTCGTCCATGCCGGCCAGGTGCAGGGCGCCGTGCGCGGTCAGTACCAGCAGTTCCGTAAGCAGGGAGTGTCCCATGGCTTTGGCCTGGCGCGCCGCCACCGGCACGCAGACATAGACTTCACCCCAGCTGGCGCCCGGTAAGGGGGAAGGGGGGAAGTTGAAAGCTATCACGTCGGTGAGGCGGTCCTTGGCAAGGAAGCGGCGGTTGAGGGTCCTGATGCCCGTGCCGTCCGTGAGGACCAGGTTGACGGCTCTGGCGGCGTTGCGGCCCAGGCCCAGCGCCGCGGCTCTGGCCAGCAGGCGCCCGGCGGCTTTGACCGCGGGCGGCTGTTCGCCTTCGAAAAAAACGGATACGGGCATATCAGGCGGCCTTCTCCCATTTTTCATAGGCGGCCAGGATGTCGCCCACCAGCGGGTGGCGCGCCACGTCCCCGGCCGAGAAAGTCACGAACTTCGCGCCCGCCACTTTTTTCAGGATCTCCCGCGCCAGGATAAGCCCGGAGCGGGCTTTGTCCGGCAGGTCGATCTGCGTGACGTCGCCCGTCACGACCATTTTGGAACCCATGCCCATGCGGGTCAGGAACATCTTCATCTGCTCCGGCAGGGTGTTCTGGGCTTCATCCAGGATTATGAAAGCGTTCTCGAGCGTGCGGCCGCGCATATAGGCCAGCGGCACCGTTTCTATTATCTCGTCGGCGCGCAGGGCGCGGAATTCCTCCGGGCCCAGCAGGGCGTAAAAAGCGTCGTAGAGCGGGCGCAGGTACGGGTTGACCTTGTCGGCGATGTCGCCGGGCAGGTAGCCCAGCTTCTCCCCGGCCTCCACTATGGGCCGGGTGAGGATTATGCGCTTTACCTCCTGCGCGCGCAGGGCGCGCAGGGCGCACACGGCGGCCAGGTAGGTTTTGCCGGTGCCGGCCGGCCCGATCCCTATCGTCAGGTCTCCGGCCAGTACGGCGTCCACGTATTTTTTCTGGTTATCGGTGCGGGGCTTGATTATTTCCCCGTAAGGGGTCCTGTAGAGCGCGCCTTCGGGCAGCGGCGGGGCCAGGCTGGGGCGGGCTTCCTCGCGGGGCAGGCGGGCGGCGTAAAATTCCTCGAGCGTGCCGCGCAGGCTCCGGACGGCCTTTTCCACCGCCGCCGGGGAGCCCTTCAGCGTCAGGTCCGCGCATTCGATCTCCGGATGGTGGCGCACGAAGACCTGGACCTTCAGGCCGCGCTCGAGGGCTTTAATGTCCGCGTCCTCGCCGCCCAGTATCAAGAGGATCTCTTCCCTGCTCTTCAGTCTGAACTTTTTTCCGGTCATTGCCACTTTGAAATGCCGCGGGGGATAACCACTATGCCGTCGGGGTCTATGTAATAATGCTGGGCGTCCTGGTCCTGGTTGTAGCCGATGGTGGTCTTGGCCTCTATGGTGTTATGCCGGTCCATGATGACCTTCTTAAGGCGCGAGCCGGCCTTTATTTCGCAGGCGTCCATTATTATGCAGTCCTCGAGCTGGCATTTCTCGTGGACTATCACGTCGTTGGCCAGGATGCAGCGCTTCAGAGAGGACTGGCTTATGACGCAGCCGTCGCAGACCATGCAGTCCTGCAGGTTGGATTCGATGATCTTGGTGGGGGCGGCGGTGTGGCGGGAATCCTGGATGGGCCAGAGCTTGTTGTTCAGGTCCATCTTGGGCTTGGCGCCCAGCAGGTCCATGTTGGTCTGCCAGAAAGCTTCCAGCGTGCCCACGTCGCGCCAGTAGTTCTTTTCCTCGTAAGGTTTGCTGCCGGGCAGGACCTGCCCGTCGAAGTTATAGGCGAAGACCCGGTAGCGCTTGAGAATGTTGGGCAGGATGGTCTTGCCGAAGTCCAGCGCGGCGGTCTCCCCGGATTCCTCGTGAAGGATCTTCACCAGGGCTTCATAGCTGAAGATGTAGTTGCCCATCGAGGCCAGGACGGCGTTGGGGTTGCCGGGCATGGGCTTGGGATTCTTCGGTTTTTCCTCGAAGCCGGTGATGCGGTTCTTGGCGTCCACCACCACGGTGCCGAAGCGGGAGGCCTGCTTCAAGGGGACGGTGAGGGCGGAGACCGTCACGTCCGCTTTGCTGGCCACGTGGAAATCTATCATCTGGCGGATGTCCATGCGGTAGATGTGGTCCGCGCCGAAAATGGCTACTAGGTCGGGCTTGTAGTCGTTGATAAGGTTCAGGTTCTGCTTGACGGCGTCGGCGGTGCCGCGGTACCACATTTCGCCCAGGCGCATCTGCGGGGGGACCACGGTGATGAAGTGCTCCTTGGTGATGCCGCCCAGGTTCCAGGTGGAGCGGAGGTATTCTATAAGGGACTGCGACATGTACTGCACCAGCACGTAGTTGGAGTAGATGCCGGAGTTGATGAAGTTGGACAGCACGAAGTCGATGATGCGGTATTTGCCGCCGAACGGTACGGCGGGCTTCGAGCGCTCTTTTGTGAGCGGGTAAAGCCTTTCGCCCTTGCCGCCCGCCATGATGATGCCTATTGTTTTCATGTCGAAACCCCTTTTCCGCAAGTTCAGCTTATCGCGTCCAGTATCTCCCTGAGGTCGCGCCCGAGGCACAGGAACACCGGTTTGTCCACGGCCGTGTAATTCTTGATGCGCTGCTGGCGGAGTTCCTGCGTGGCCCCTATCAGGTCCTCCAGCGCCTTGGCTTCCCTGGCCACTATGATCTCCTGCTCGTCCAGGCCGTAGGAGAGGAAGAAGTTCTCGTGGATATCGTGGTACTTGTCCGCAACTATTTTGCGTTCCGACATCAGTTTTGCCCGCTCGGTCTCGGAGAGTTCGTACCAGGTATGGGCCTTTACCACCGGGTGCAGCAGCATGTAGCGGTAGCGGCCGAAAGTGTCTTTGGGCAGGAAGCCGAACTCCAGTTCCTTTTTAGGCGCCGCCGCGTCGGCCGGGTTGTGGACCCCGAGGAAGGAATGGACCGGGGTCAGGTACCTGCCGGCGCCCGTGGAGAAAGTGCGCGCGCAGATCTCCTGCAGGTAGGCCAGGTCGTCGGACATGCGCCAGAAGAGGATGTCGGAGTCGGAACGGAGCCCGGAGACCATGTAGGTGCGCAGGAAGACCTTCTCCTGGCAGGAGCCGACCATGTTCTCGAATTCCTGTTTGGCGGCTATCTTCTCGTTGGAGATCAGCCGGCGGAACTCCGGCTGCAGCTTCACGAACATGAAACTGGAATAGATGTTAGCGGATCTTTTTTGTTTTTCCATCATTGTCCTCCGAAAGCGGGGAGACAGGGGCCAGGTACACGGAGGTGCGGTCCAGGACCTCCAGCTCCGCCGCGGTTTCAAGCCCGGTCTTTATTTCCGTGATAAGGAATCTGCGGCCGCCCGTCTCGAGAATATCGCCGCGCGGGACGAGCATGGCGCCGCCGCTCCGCCCCACGGTCAGGACGCCGTTGAACTGCTCGCCTATCTTGATGCCGGTTTTAATGTCGGTCACTTCCAGCCACAGGCGGCTGAACAGCGGGGAGCCTTTGAGGGGGACATAGTCGGTCAGGACGGTCTTGAACTTGCTGTCCGGGTCCCGCGCGTATTCTATCTCCGCGGTCAGGCCGCGGCTGAGTTTAGAATAAAGCGGTTCCGTGTTCTTCCCTATCACCACCACCTTCCTGGCCACCGTGAAAAGGCGGTCGCCCTTCAGGACGCTGGTCTTGGGCGAGACGTAGATGTTGGTCAGGATGCCCTGTGTTTCCGGTGTGACGTCGAAGAACTTGTAGACCTCCTGCCAGCGGCGTTCGGTCTGTTTGCGCTCCTCCTCGCTGGAGGAATCGAGCAGGGCGGCCATTTCGGTGGACACCATGCGGGATATCACGGTCTTCGGCGTGACGAAGTCGAAGAGGTCCGATTGCAGGTATTCCACGCGGCCGTCGAACGCGGCGAAGATGTCGTAGGTGTCCTGGGCGGTGGTGATGCCGGTAACGGGGGTATTAACCTCTATCAGGCCGGTCTTGATGTTCTTCGGGAAGGTATTGTCCAGCGGTACCCAGTTGCCGGCGGGGGCCGCGGTCCGGGCGTTCGCCGCCGGAAGGGACTGCTGTTTCGCGGCGGCTTTAGCAGCCGGTTCTCCGCCGTGCGCAGAAACGGCGATCAGCAGCGCGGCCGCGCTAAGCAGGTTTCTTTTCATGGAGTTTCGCGTAGGCTTCCCAGGTCCAGGGCATTTTTTCACGGAAGATCTCCTGTATGGCGTCGGCGTACCGGCGGATCTCGTACTGGGCGTGGGCGTCCGCCCGGAGGTCGATGAAGTTAAGCAGGCTGCGGGCGTTTATGGTCCAGTGGAACTGCGTATACTGCGCCACCGGCAGCACCATGCGGGCCATTTCCCTGGCGGCGCCCGCCTCAAGGAGTTCCTGGTAGGCGGCGTAGGACGCCTTTATGGCCTTGTCGTAGGCGGCCAGCATTTTTTCCTGGTCCAGCGCGCCGGAACGTACCGAGCCCTGCCTGTTTATCCTGTCCTGCACCCGGAAGGCTTCGGGATAGTAAAATTCGTCGGACACTTCGGTGTACCTGGCGGAGATCTCGTTGTAGGAGGCGATGCGGTGCCGCATCCACTGCCGCGCCACGAAAATGGGGCATTTGACGTGGAACTGGAACACCGAGTGTTCGAAGGGGCTGAAGTGCGCGTTGGCGAGCAGGTACTCTATGAGTTTTCTGTCCTGCACCTCGCCTTTGGAGACGGAGCCGAACGAGACCCTGGCGGAATCCACCGCGCGCTGGTCCCCCCCCATGAATTCGATGAGTTTTATAAAACCCTTGTCGAGGACCTTGTAAAGGCCCTTTTCCTGTTTCAGCGTGGTATCAGCCATGTTCCCTCCGCAGCGGGTATACGTAAAATTGTTTGGAAAGCTTCGGTAAAATTATATACTTTTAAAAGTATTATTAAAAGGCATGAAGATGAAAAAGATCACGAAGCGCGCCGCCGCCGGGCTTGCCCGCAGCCCCAGCCTGGCTGCCCTGGCCAGGATCATGAAGGTCCTGCTCTCCCCGGGCGGCTGCCCGTGGGACCGCAAACAGACCCACGCTACCCTGCTGAAATATCTGCATGAGGAGGCCGGCGAGGTCGGCCGGGCCGTGCGGAAAAAAGACTGGCCCAACCTCCGCGAGGAGCTGGGCGACGTACTGCTGCAGGTGGTCTTCCACAGCGCCCTGGCGGAGCGCGACGGCCGGTTCACGCTGGCCGACGTTATCAGGACCATTAACGCCAAGATGGTGCGGCGGCACCCGCACGTTTTCGGCGGCGGCAAACTCTCCACGCCGGCGCAGGTGCTGCGCCAGTGGAAGAAAATAAAACTTAACGAAAAGGCGGCCGCCCGCAAGAGGAAGAACTGAATTTATGAACGAAACAGCCGCCTTTGAACAGATAACGGGACTTCTGCCCGTCGACTACGCCATTCTGGGGATAGCCGTGGCCGCCCTCTTCGTGATCTCCTACTTTAAAGGCCGCGGAGAAACCGATACCAAGGATTATTTCCTGGGCAGCCGCAAAACCCCGGTGTGGGTAGCCACTCTCTCCTTCGTGGCCACCGAGATAAGCGCCATGACCATCGTGGGCATTCCGCCCATCGGCTTTACCGAGAACTGGCAGTACATGCAGTTCTTCATCGGGTCGGCCCTGGCCCGCATACTGATAGCCTTCTTCTTCATCCCGGCTTTCTACAGGTTCAACTGCACCACCATCTACGAGTTCCTGAAGCACCGCTTCGGCGCCCAGACGCAGTACGCCGGCTCGGCGTTCTTTTTCTTCACCAGGCTTTTCGCGTCGGGCGTGCGGCTGTACGCCGCGTCGCTGGCGGTGTCGGTCATAATGGGCTGGCCGCTGGCCAACACCATAGGTTTCTTTACGGTCATCAGCATCGTTTTCATAGGTTTCGGCGGCATCAAGGCCGTGATGTGGACCGGCACTTTCGAGACGATAACTTTCTACCTGGCCGGCGGCGCCGTGGCCGCCTACCTGGTGCTGCACATAAACGGCGGGCTGGCCGGCGCCTGGCATGTGGCGAGCGAGGCGGGAAAACTTTCCATCTTCAACTTCGGCTGGGACCTGAAGAACCCGAACGTGCTCTGGGCCGCGGTGCTTAACGGCGTATTCGGCTCCATGGCCTCCTTCGGCACGGACCAGGAACTGATGCAGCGGCTGCTGACCCTGGAGACGCGGCGCGAAAGCCAGAAAACCCTGATAGCGACCATCTTCGCCAGCGTCCCGCTGACCGCGCTTTACCTCGGGATCGGCACGCTGCTGTTCGTGTTTTACAAGCAGAACCCGGCCATGGCCCTGCCGGCCAACGCCGACAAGATACTGTCTCACTTCACCATCTACGTGCTGCCCGCTGGCATAAAAGGTCTGGTGCTGGCGGCGGTGGTGCTGGCCAGCATAGACTCGCCGCTGAGTTCCCTGTCCTCGTCGTTCATAACGGATATTTACCGGCCGCTGATAGTGAAAGGGGCGGATGAGAAGCATTATCTTTTTGTCTCGCGGCTAAGCGTGGCGGCCTTCGGGCTGCTGCTGGCGGGGATAGCGTGGCTGTGCGCGGCCGGGTCCGGGCGCATGCTCTGGCTGGCCTTTAAGGTTAACGGGGTTACCGCCGGCAGCCTGCTGGGCGTCTTCCTGCTGGGGCTTGCCACAAAGCGTGTCGGCAACCGCGGGAACGTGGCGGCCATGCTGATCAGCGCGTCGATGGCAGGCGTGGTGCTTTATCTGTCGGAAAAAGGGCTGGCGCCCATAGGCTGGAGCTGGATAATAGTGATAGGCACGGTTTCCACCTTCTCGCTGGGCTGGCTGTTCGGCCGCCCGCCCGAAGTGAAAACCGGGCAATAATAAAAAAACCCCGCGGGAATATTCCCGCGGGTTTTTTTATGCCTGCAGCTCTTAATTTACGTGCTTGAGCAGGTGCTCTTTGCGGCGTTTGATCTCCGCTTCGAGTTTCTCGATATTTTCTTTGGCTTTTTCCTTGGTTTCGTCCATCCAGTCGCCCAGTTGCTCGCGGGTTTCTTTGCCCGCTTTGGGGGCGAACAGTATGCCCAGGGCCGCGCCTATCAGGCCGCCCACCACGAAAGCTCCTATTATTTCTCCGCCTTTGTTTTCAGCCATAATTCCTCCGTTAAAATTCAGTTTACCGCGTACCTAATATTATACATTGCCGTGGCGTTTGTCAAACTCTTATAATACTCTTAATGAAAATAGCGTTTTTTGCGCTTGCGCTGGCCTTTTCGCCCTCGATGGCGGCGGCCTATCCGCACGACGCGCAGCTCAGCGCAAAACTTAAAAAAGAATTCGAGGCGGTCATAAGTTCCTCCGCGGCCGGCCGGGAACTTTACGCCCGCCTGGAGAAAGCCGGGCCCGGCTATGCCGCCCTGAAAGTGCTGGTCAGGCGCGACCCGGCGGACTGTTTCGCCTGGTTCGACCCGTCGGCCAACGCCGTCTATTTCAATTCCAGGTTCATACTGAAATTCTTCGAGACCAGGGGGTTCAAGGACCCCAAGGTGGTGGAGGTGCTCTGGAGCAATAAGGAAGTCCGCGCCGAACTGGTGCGGCGCGCCGATCCGGTTTACCTGCACGAACTGGTGCACGCCCTGCAGTGCTATCTCTACCCCGAGTACCGGCGCGATGCCGGCGCCAACCCGCTGGAGTTCGAGTACGAGGCCTACCTGACGGAGGATATGTACGTTCACGAGCGTATGAAGGCGGACCCCGGGCCGCTCAAGGATTTCATTCTCGGCGTTTATACGGACATCTATACCGCCAATATTTTCGGCAGCTACCTATCGCTGTCCCTCGATCCGGCGCGCTACAGGGAGAGGATACGCCGTTTTTACGAGGAGCAGCTGGGCGGCTACCTGAGCCTGGAAAAAGCCGAGACGATAAAGAAGAACGGCCTGGCCGATTCAAAGATCTTCGCCTACGCCTCCGGTAATATCGGTGGGTACACCGACGATACCGCCTCCCTGGCGCGGCTGCGCGCGCAGAAGGCGGAGTTCTCGCGCTTCCTGGAGGATTTTTACGCCGTGCGCTGGCCGGCTTTCAGCGCCGACGCGCTGCTTTTCGTGGGCACCCTGGCGCTGGAGCAGAAGAACTACCCGCTGGCGCTGGACTGCCTGGCCGTGGCCGACGCCAACTCGCCCGGCTACGGCCTGTCCGCGGAGGCCCTGGCCGCCCTCAGGACCAAGGGCGCGCTGGCGGTGCTGGAAACCGCGTCCTTCATCCGTGATACCGGCGGAAAAATGAGCGTCGAAGTGCTCAGCCAGCACTTGAAGGCGCTTGAAAAAGCCTGCGCCGCCACGGGCCGCCCTTTCCCCGGGGACCTGGCCGGGCTGCGGGTGGAAACCTACCCCAAAGCCATGGCCTACTACGCTAAAAAATACGCGGCTGAAACGGACCGGCCCCGCAGGGACTACTACAAGGAAAATCTGGACTATTTCTCGGCCGGCTCCGGCCCCGCGGGCGGCGGGCGGCGGTGAATTTCTTTTTCCCTTGAACTGGGCCCCAATATTGAGTAAATTATTCTTATTAATAATTATGCGGGCCGTAAAAATATCAGCGGGAGGAAAATATGATCGACATCGCCAAGAATATCGCCACCGCCCCCAGACGCACCAAAGCTTCCGTTATCCGTGAACTCCTCAAGATCACCAATAAACCCGGTGTCATCTCCTTCGCCGGCGGCCTGCCCGACCCAGAACATTTCCCCTACGATTTTGTGGCTAACTCCGTTAAGGAGATAATGGCCAAGAAAGGCAAAGTGGCCCTGCAGTACGGCCCCACCGACGGCCTGCCCGAGCTGAAGGAAGAATTCATAAAGTTCCTGAAGAAGCACGAGGGCATAGACGCCAAGCCCGAGAACCTCATCATCACCACCGCCAGCCAGCAGGCGCTGGACATGGTGGGGCGCCTGTTCATCGACGCGTCCGACCCCGTGCTGGTGGAAAAACCCAGCTATATGGGCGGCCTGCAGGTGTTCAAATCCTACGGCGCGGAGTTCATCGGCGTCAAGCTCGAGGACGACGGCGTCAGCACCGAGGAGCTGGAAGAGAAACTGGCCTGGCTGCGCAGCCAGGACGAGCATTACAAATTCATCTACCTGGTGCCGGATTTCCAGAACCCCAGCGGCGTGACCCTCTCCGCGGAGAAGCGGAAAAAAGTGATAGAGCTGTCCGACAAGTACGACGTGGCCGTGATAGAGGACTCGCCTTACCGCCAGATCCGCTTCGAAGGTACGGCCCCCGACATGCTCTACCGCATGGACAAGGAATCCCGCAAGACCGACAATATAATTTCCCTGTTCACATTCTCCAAGACTTTCGCGCCCGGCCTGCGCCTGGGCATTATCCTGGCCCACCCGCAGATCATAAAGAAGATGGAGATCCTCAAGCAGTCGCTCGACCTCTGCACGTCGAGCCTCAACCAGCTGATCGCCGCCGACTTCCTGCGCAGCGGCTACTTCGAAAAGCACATACAGGTGATCAAGAAGACCTATAAGCTCAAGAAGGACACCATGGTGGGCGCGCTGGAGAAATATATGCCCGAGGGCGTCACCTGGACCAGGCCCGAAGGCGGCCTGTTCCTGTGGGTGCGCCTGCCCGAGGGGATGAGCGCCGACGATATGTTCCAGGACGCGCTGAAGGAGAACGTGGCCTACGTGATCGGCTCGGCTTTCCACTCCGACGGCTCCGGCAAGAACACGATGCGCCTGAATTTCTCCTATCCCACGCCGGAAGATATCGACGAGGGAATAAAGCGCCTTGCCACCGCCGTCAAGAAGCGCCTTGTCGGCGCCAAATAGTTCCTTTAATTAATGCCAGACTTCTCAGCCGAATTCAGCCTGAACCTGCGCCGCGCCGGAGTAGTGGGAGCCGGCGGCGCGGGCTTCCCCGCTTATGTGAAAGCGCAGGGCAGGGCCGAATACGCCATCGTCAACGCGGCCGAGTGCGAACCCCTCCTGAAGAAGGACCAGAAGATACTGGAGTATTTCCCCGCCAGGGTTTTCGACGGGCTTGAAATGCTGATGAGGGCCGTCGGCGCGAAGCGGGGGATAGTCGGGATCAAGAAGAAGCACGATAAAATAATTCCGCGCCTTGAGGAAATAGCCAAAAGCCGGAAGAATATTTCCATACTTAAGATGGGGGATTATTACCCCGCCGGCGACGAGCAGTGCCTGGTTTATGAAGCCACCGGCCGCATAGTGCCGCCGGGCGGCCTTCCGCTGGCGGTGGGCTGCGTGGTCAGTAACGTGGAAACCCTTTATAACGCGGCCTTTCCCGGCCGGCCGGTCACCGAGACTTTTATAACCGTGAACGGCGCCGTTAAAAAGCCGGCTACCTTCAGAGTTCCGGTGGGCATAACCTGGCGCGAGGCTGTGGATCTCTGCGGAGGTCTTACCGTAAAGGACCCCGCCTATATCGACGGCGGTCCGATGATGGGTATAGTGCGGACCGATTTCGAGCTGCCGGTGGTAAAGGCCTCCGCCGGCATAATAGTCCTGCCTAAAGACCATTCCCTTATCGTTAAAAAAGCGGTTAGCCGCCCCGTGTTCACCCGGATAGGCCGCTCCGCCTGCGACCAGTGCTCTTTCTGCACCGAGTTCTGTCCGCGCTACCTGCTGGGCCACGACGTGCAGCCGCACCGCGTGATGCGCACCATGCTTTTTTCCGCCGGTCCGGAACACAAACTGCACAGCCAGTACGGGCTGCTTTGCTGCGAATGTTCGTTGTGCAGTCTCTACGCCTGCCCTGAGGGGCTGAACCCGCGCGAAGCCTGCGTGGCCGCCAAGTCCGATCTGCGCGAACTCAAGATCGGCTTTAAAAATTCCTCTCTGAACTCCGGCCGCGCGCCGCAGGCGCACCCGGTGCGCGATTTCCGCAAGGTGCCGGTCTCAAAACTGGTTAAAAGGCTGGGGCTTGAGGATTACAACAAGGACGCGCCCTGGACCGAGGTGTCGTGCAAACCAGCGCGCGTCAAAATCTTAATGAGCCAGCATGTCGGCGCGCCCTGCGCCCCTTCCGTGAAGGAAGGGCAGAAAGTGGAGAAGGGCGCGGTAGTGGGGGACCTGCCGGCGGACAAACTGGGCTGCCCGGTGCACGCCAGCATTTCCGGCACCGTAGCGAAGGTCAACGAAAAATACGTGGAAATACAGGCGGACTGAATTTATGCTAAATGCTATCGGCGGGGTTGAACTCTCGAGCGTGGCCAAAGGCCTGGAAGCGGCCGACGCCATGCTTAAAACTTCGGATATAAAACTTCTGTTGTCGCGCTCCATCTGCGCCGGCAAGTATCTCATTCTGCTGGCCGGGGACGTGGGCAGCGTGAACGCGGCGGTGGAGGCCGGCGCGGCCAAAGCCGCGCACTCGCTGGTGGACAGTTTCGTCATCCCCAATATCCATCCTGAAGTTTTTCCTGCTATAGAAGGCACCACCGTAGTGGAAGGCCTTGAATCCCTGGGCATCATAGAGGCCTTCTCCGCCTCCGCCCTGGTAGAGGCCGCGGACGCGGCGGTAAAAGCCGCGCCCGTGAAACTCCTGGAGATCCGCCTGGCCATGGCCCTGGGCGGCAAAGCTTTCGTGACGCTGACCGGGTCGGTCGCCGCGGTAGAAACCGCCGTGGCCGCCGGCGCCGCCGTGGCCGGCAAAAAAGGCCTGCTGGTGGAGAAGGTCGTGATCCCGCAGCCCAGGCCGGAACTGCTGCGCGAACTGATTTAGGGCTGCCGCCGCTTTATATTGTTTGTATAATCTTTTATTAATTAAGGAGACTCGAAATGGCTTCTGACAAACGGACACCGATGATAGCGGGCAACTGGAAAATGCATCTCACTGCCAAGGAGGCCGCCGACCTGGCCGCCGCCATAAAGAAAGGCCTCGACCCCGACCTTAAGCACGAAGTGCTGCTGGCCCCGACTTTTACCAACCTGCACGCCGTAAAGGCCGTGCTGGCCGGTTCGAAAATAATACTCTCGTCCCAGGACGTAGCCTGGGAGGAAAAAGGCGCCTTCACCGGCGCGGTTTCCCCGTCGCAGCTGATAGACGCGGGCTGCACCGCCGCCATCATCGGCCACTCCGAGCGCCGCAAGGTGTTCCTGGAGACCGACGAGATGATCAACAAGAAGATGAAGGCCGCCATAAAGGCCAGCCTTATCCCCGTGCTCTGCATCGGCGAGACGCTGGAAGAGCGCGAGAGCCAGAAGACCTACCGCGTGCTGGAAACCCAGCTTAACGGCGCTTTCGCCGGCATCACCGCCGCCGAGGCCTCCAAAGTCGTCATCGCCTACGAGCCCGTCTGGGCCATCGGCACCGGCAAGACCGCCACCCCCGACCAGGCCCAGGATGCCCACGTTTTCGTGCGCAAGCAGATGGAGCGCATTTACGGCAAACCCTACGCCGAAGCCGTGCGCGTGCTTTACGGCGGTTCGGTAAAGGCCGACAACGTGGACGAACTTATGGCGCAGCCCGACATCGACGGCGCGCTGGTGGGCGGGGAAAGCCTCAAGGCCGACAAGTTCCTGCGCGTGATACATTTCCAGGCGGTGCTGAGCAGATAAACCAATGGACGAGAAGCTGCTGAAAGAAATACTCGAAGACCTGAAGCTCCGGGTTGAGCGTTCGGCTCTGGCCGTTCCCGTGGGTATTTCCAACCGGCACGTGCACCTGACGAAGGAAGATTTCAGAACGCTGTTCGGCGCGGGCGCCGACGACACCCGGCTTAAGCCGGTGAAGCAGCCGGGCCAGTACGCCTGCAACGAGCGGGTGACGGTAGAGGGCCCCAAGGGCGCCCTCAAGGACGTCCGGATGATAGGGCCGTACCGGAACTACAGCCAGGTGGAAGTCTCTCTGGGCGACGCGCGCCGGCTGGGCGCGGAACCGCCGATACGCGACTCCGGCAAGCTGGCTAATTCCCCGGGCATAAAGCTGGTCGGGCCGAAAGGTTCCGTCACGCTGAAACAGGGCCTGATCCTGTCCAAGAGGCATATCCATTTCAACGTGAAGGAAGGCGCGGCGTACAAGGTGAAAGACGGCCAGGAAGTGCGCGTGCTGTGCGGACGCGGCACCGAGCGGGAGACCATTTACGAGCGGGTGCTGTGCCGCGTTTCCGACGCGTATGCGCTGGAGCTGCACCTGGACGTGGAAGAGGCCAACGCCGCCGGGCTGCGCAACGGCGACCCGGCCTACGTCGTTTAAGGCGCGGCTGGAGAAAATTCAGGCAGAACAAATTCGGTAGTTTTACAGGAGGATACTATGGACGCACTCGGAATGATAGAAACCAAAGGCCTTGTGGCCTGCGTGGAAGCGGCCGACGCCGCCGTGAAAGCCGCCAACGTCAAGATCGTCGGCTACGAAAAGATCGGCTCCGGCCTTGTGACCATCCTTTTCAGGGGTGAAGTGGCCGCCTGCCGCGCCGCCTGCGACGCCGGCGCCGCCGCCGCCCAGAAAGTGGGGGAGCTCGTGAGCGTGCACGTCATACCGCAGCCTCACGCCGACCTGGAAGGCAAGCTGCCCATCAGCGAAGCCAAGCGCAAATAATCGGGATGGGGTCAGGTCTTGATTTTTAGCATTTTCCCAAAAATGCTAAAAATCAAGACCTGACCCCGCGCAGAGGAGGAATCATGCTATTCGCACGAGTAGTGGGTAACGTGGTCTGCACCCGCAAGGACGATAAACTTGTGGGGACCAAACTTTTGATGGTGCAGCCGGTGGGCCTGGACGACAAGCCGCGCGGCAATACGCTCGTCGGCATAGACGCCGTCGGGGCGGGCACCGGCGAACTGGTGCTGCTGGTGCAGGGCTCCAGCGCCCGCCAGACCTCCAAAACGGAGAACACCCCGGTGGACTGCACTATTTTCGCCATAGTGGACACTATAGAGAAGGACGGCAAGGTGGTATTTAAAAAGTCCGCGGACAAGCTGAACGGGTAGTCTTGGAACCTTATGCCCCTTAGCGAAGAAGATCTGAAAAAAATCGTCACCGAGGTCGTACGCAACCTCGGCGAACAGACCGGCGGCGGCGCCGGCCAGGCCGGCCCCGTGTTCGAGACCGTGGACGAGGCCGTCAACGCCGCCGAAAAAGCCCAGCCCGTTTTTCAGGACCTGGGGCTCGACGCGCGCGGTAAAATAATCGCCGCCATGCGCGAAGCGTCCCGCGCCAACGCCCGGCGCTGGGCGGAGGCCGCCGTGGCCGAGACCGGCATGGGCCGCGTAGCCGACAAAGTGCTTAAGAACCTGCTTTCGGCCGACAAGACCCCCGGCGTGGAGGACCTGCGCGCCGTGGCTTACACCGGCGACAAGGGGCTGGCCCTGGTGGAATACGCGCCTTTCGGCGTGGTCGCCGCCATCACCCCTTCCACCAACCCGGTGGCCACTATCATCAGTAACGCCATAGGAATCCTGTCCGCCGGCAACTCGGTGGTGTTCTCGCCGCACCCGGCCGCAAAGGGTTGCGTGGCCGACGCGGTGCGCGTGCTGGATAAAGCCATCGTGGCGGCTGGCGGCCCGGCCAACCTGATCACCACCATCGCCAAGCCCACCCAGGAAGCGACCAAACAGCTTTTATGCCATCCGAAGGGCCGCCTGAATATGGTGACCGGCGGCCCCGCTATAGTGAAAGTGGCCATGACCGCCGGTAAGGCCTGCAAGACCATAGCCGCCGGCCCCGGCAACCCGCCCATCGTGGTGGACGAAACCGCCGTTTTCCCGGACTGCGCTGCCGAGATCATTACCGGCTGCGGCTTCGACAACAACGTGCTCTGCATCGCCGAGAAGGAAGTCATAGTGACGGAGGCCGCCCGGGCCCGCTTTCTGGAAGCCATGCGCCGGGACCACCGCGCCTACGAACTGACCGGGGAGCAGATGGACGCGCTGGCGAAGCTCGCCATCCTTGAGCCCGGCCGCGAACCCAGGATCAACCGCGATTTCATCGGCAAGAACCCGTCGGTGATAGCGCGGGCCATCGGCCTGACCCTCTCCGACGACATCCGCGTGCTCTGGGCTGAAGTGCCCAACGACCACCCCTTCGTGGTCAGCGAGCAGCTCATGCCGGTACTGCCGGTGACCGTAGCTAAGGACATCGACGCCGCCATCGAACTGGCCCGCCTGGTAGAGTGGGAGAACCACCACAGCGCCGGCATGTATTCCACCAATATAAAGAACATGACCAAGATGGGCCGCCGCATGGCGTGCTCCATCTTCGTGAAGAACGGCTGCACCCTGCACGGCCTGGGGCTGGGCGAGGGCTACGCCTCCATGTCCATCGGCACGCCTACCGGCGACGGCATCACCAAGACCAGCCATTTCGTGCGGCCGCTGCAGTGCAGCGTGGTGGGAGATCTGCGACTAGCGTAATATGAAAATTTCAATTAGCCGCGTGGAGGGGGTGCTTAAAAAGCTGATTTCTTTTGCCGGCTTTTTGTTTATCTGCGCGCCCGTTTCTGCCGAACCGCTTGAGAGACTTGCCGACAGGCTTCAGCAGGGCATTGAAGAGTATCGGAACATTAAAATGGCCGTGCTTGAGTTCCCATATACAAACGGGAAGCGTTCTGACGGTCCCGCGATCGTGCAGGAGAGGCTGACGACCCTGTTCGCTAAGAATAAAAGAATAACGCTCATTGAACGTAATCTTCTGTTGAAAGTGGCGGGTGAATTAAAGCTTCAGGCCTCCGGCGCCATGGATGAGGCGTCAACCCAGAAAATGGGGAAATTGCTCGGCGCCGAAGCGGTATTGACCGGAACTTTAAACGACTTGAACGACAAGGAAGTCGAAGTAAACGCCAGGGTTCTTCTCATTCAAACCGCTAAAATAGTTTCGGCGGAGAAAATTACCATTCAAAAAACATGGAAAGATCCGCAGGCTTCCTTCAGCGCCGGGATAACCAGTACTGAAGCTATGATATCCCGCCTTGATGCGAATGAGAAATATACTTTCAAAACGGTGAATTTCAAGTCGGGAAGGATCCAGAGAACCTATTCCAGCGATAAAGCCGTTATCGCCGTTGAGATCGCCGGAAAAACCGGAGAGCTTCTAAAACGCACAAGGGAATTGCCGGATAGTTTTTACAGCGAATATTATGCTGATGGAACTTTGAAGACCAAAAAAATACTGGTAAATTCCAGGGAATACGGGCCATTCAAAACGTTCTTCCCCAACGGCATACTGCAGAACGAGGCGTATTACGCCGAAGGGAAGCTGGACGGGGCAGTGAAGATATACAATGAAAGCGGGAAGCTGCTGTTCGAACAGACTTTCAAGAACGGGATTCCTGACGGTTATTTTAAGGAATATGACCAAAATGGAAGCGTTAAATCCGAGACTTTCTACAAAGACGGACACAGGGCGGCTTTGCCGGACGATAATGCCTCAGCGAAAAGTATAATGGTAAAGCCCATTAAACTGGCGCGCGGAGAGGAATTCGTTTTTTATGCGGATAAAAAGTATCTTTGTAAAATAACAGTAGACAGGGAATTTCGTGTCCTTTCAAGGCAGGGCCAGTGTCCGGACGGTATCGCGCGGGCATATTCAAAGGAAGGGAAACTGGAAAAAGAGTTCATATTTGCCGGCAACGTGGTTTCCTCCCTTAAGATATATGACGAGACCGGCAATGTGGTGTCGGAAAAGGAATACGCTTCTAAAAATTGACTTTTGAGACATAGGAGAATTTATATGCTGGCAAATATTTCGCTCGGACTCGTTGAACTCTCGTCGATAGCCAGGGGCATAGAGACCCTGGACGCCATGTGCAAGGCCGCCGGAGTGAAGCCCGAGGTGCACCAGGCCATTTCCAAGGGGAAATATATCATCGTCATTTCCGGCCCGCTGGGCGAAGTGGAATCCGCCCTGGCCAAAGGCGCCGAGATCGGCGGCAACGCCGTGGTCGCCAACCATATCATCCGCAACGTCCACGCCGGCGCGCTGGCCGCCCTTAATAAAAAAGTGAAGCCCGGCAAGATAGAGGCCGTGGGCATAGTGGAGACCAAAGAAGCCCTGCCCGCGCTGTTCGCCGCCGACGCGGCCGCCAAGGCGGCTTTCGTCCACGTGGCGGAAGTAAACACCGGCAAAGGCATAGGCGGCAAGGGTTATTTCACCGTGGTCGGCGAGCCGGGCGCGGTGCGCACCGCCGTGACCGCGGGCGTGCAGGCTATAGGCGAGGACGCCGTGGTGAGCCGTATAGTTATCCCCAACGCGCACGAACATATCGGCGCGGCGATATAGGAGTCTCCCATGAAACTTGTCATAGGCGCCGACCACGCGGGTTTTGAGGCCAAGGAAAAACTTAAGAAGTTCCTTCAGGGCCTGGGCCACGACGTAACGGATTTCGGCTGCTACTCTACGGAACCGGTGGATTTCCCGGATATCGCCCTGCTGGTCGGCGAGGCCGTGCGCAGGAAGGAATTCGACCGGGCCGTGCTGGTGGACGGCTTCAACGGCGCCATGCCGCTGGCCGCCAACAAGGTGCACGGCATAAGGGCGGTGGCCGCCTACGACATCATTTCGGCGCGTTTCGCCGCGGCCCACGAGGACTGCAACGTGCTGTGCCTGGGCGGTAAGACGCACGGCGAGCTGGCCCTGCAGGAAATGCTGAAGGCCTGGCTCAATACCCCTTTCGAAGGCGGTAAGTACCAGAAGCGCCTGGATAAGATAACGGCCATAGAACAGCGCTGCTGCTGATTTAAAATGAAACAGGCAAAGGTCATAGGTAGGGTGTTCTGCTCACGCCAATGCTGCGGCATGGGGGCGAAGACGCTGCTGCTTATACAGCCTTTGGACTGGGAGACGGACAAGCCGGCGGGCGACCCGCTGGTGGCCGGCGATACCGTGGGCGCGGGCGCCGGGGAAACTGTTTTCTTCGTGGCCTCGCGCGAGGCCATACTGGCTTTCGAGGGCTGGGAGGGGGAGACGGCGGCCGTCGCGGACCCGCCCCCGGTAGACGCGGCCATAGTCGGCATAATCGACGGCAAGAAGTTCAACTAAATTTATGTTCATAGCGAAAGTGATCGGCAATGTGTGGGCTACCCGCAAACACGCGGGTTTAAAAGGCGCTACCATGCTGCTGGTAAAGGCCGTGGACCCCATGGACGGCAACAAGCTGGTGGGCGAGGCCACGCTGGCCCTCGACGGCAACCAGGGGGCCGGGGTGGGCGACACCGTGCTGATAGTGGACGAGGGCGGCTCGGCCAGGAAGATCTTAAAGAACTCCAAGGCGCCCGTGCGCACCGTTGTGGCCGGGATAGTGGATACCGTGCATATAACGGAAAAGGGAAAAATATGAACGACGAAGACATAAAAAAGATAGCGGCCGAAGTGGCTAAGATCTTAAGGGAAAAAGGCCCGGCCTTCCCGAGACAGACCCTGGGAGATTCCGTATCCATAGGCTCTGGCGGTAAAGTATTTCAGCACCCGCTGGTAAACCAGGTCGGGAATTCCGGCGGGACGACCAAGCCGGCCGCCGCCGAAAAGAAGGCCTGCTCAGGTGACTGCCGCCTGGAGGGGTCCCGTTCCTCGGGACAAAATAGTTCTTCCTCTGTTCCGTCATTAGGAGAAGCTAACACCTGCAGCTCTTCCTGCCAGAGCTGCAACCCGCTGACCAACTATACGCCCCAGCAGGTAAAAGCCAGCGTGGACCGCGTTACCTTCTGCAACCCCAATGAGGCCAGCTCTTCCATAGCCGGCATGATAGATCACACTCTGCTCAAGGCCAACGCCACGCAGGAGGAGATAGGCAAGCTCTGCGAGGAGGCCCGCAAATACCGCTTCGCTTCCGTCTGCGTGAACCCCGGCTACGTGGCCATGTCCGCCCGCCTGCTGCGCGGTTCCTGCGTAAAGGTCTGCACCGTTATCGGCTTTCCGCTGGGGTCCACTACGCCCACCGTTAAGGCCATCGAGGCGCGCGACGCCATAGCCAACGGCGCAGAAGAGATAGATATGGTGATAAATATCGGCGCGCTGAAGTCCGGCAACGACCAGCTGGTGCTGGACGACATAAAGGCCGTGCGCGAAGCGACGCGCGGCAAGCTGCTGAAGGTCATACTTGAAACCTCGTACCTGACCCGTGACGAGAAGGTCCGCGCCTGCAAGATGTCGAAGCTGGCGCAGGCCGATTTCGTCAAGACCTCCACCGGCTTCGGTTCCGGCGGCGCCACGCCCGAGGACGTGGCCCTGATGCGCGAGACCGTGGGCCCCGAGATGGGCGTTAAGGCCTCCGGCGGCATCAAGAACGCCGAGGTGGCCGCGGCTATGATAAAGGCCGGCGCCAACCGCCTGGGCACGAGCGCCAGCATCGCCATCGTTTCCGGCGGGGAAGCCGCCAAGGGCCAGTACTAATTTGCGGTAACTAAGGAGAAAACGACATGTCAGAACCGAAAGAAGCGCTGGGAATGATAGAGACCAAGGGTTTCATAGGCATGATAGAAGCCTCTGACGCCATGAGCAAGGCCGCCAAGGTGCGCCTGCTCGGCTACGAAAAGATCGGCTCGGGCTACGTCACCACCCTGTGCGTGGGCGAAGTGGGCGCCGTGCGCGCCGCCGTGGAAGCCGGCGCCGCCGCCGCCCAGAAAGCGGGAGAGCTCGTGGGGATGCACGTGATCCCGCGCCCCGCCGACGAACTGGATAAATATCTCGCCAAGATCTCGGTAAAGGCGTAAGGAACAATGCTTGCGCGGGCGGCGGCTAGGCGCTGACCGCCCGCGGAGGCGCACATGCTTACCAAGGGAGCGGTTGAAGACCTTATTATGCAGCACCTCCGGCCGGCGCCGGGGGCGGCGCCTGCCGCCGGGAAGACCCCGGAATTGAAGAAGAGAACGTTCATCAGCGACTGGGAACTGCGCCGGCTTTACAAACCCGGTTCCAAAAGTGTTGCCGTGCCGGTCAATGCCATTATAAGCCCGCTCTCCATGGACTGGCTGGGCTATAACGGCGTAGAATTGATCCGCAAGGCCTAAAGCCCTGGGAGGGGCGTCCAGAATGAAAATACAGCTAGGCGTCATAGAAGGTTTTTACGGCGAGCAGTGGACCTGGGGCGAGCGGACCGATTATGCCGGGTTCCTGCGGAAACACGGTTTTTCTTTTTATATCTATGCGCCCAAGGCGGACGGCTACCTGCGCAAGAAATGGCGCGAGCCCTTTCCCAAGGTCCTCGAAGAAAAACTGACGAAGCTGGCCGGCCAGTGCCATTCAGCCGGCATCGAGTTCGGCATCGGCTTCAGCCCCTACGAGATCTACCTGTCCGCTTTCGACCTGGAGGCGAAGAGGCTTCTTCAGAACCGGCTCGACGCCTTTAACCGCATAGGCGTGGATAAGCTGGGCATCCTCATGGACGACATGAAAGGCGACCTGCCGGGCCTGGCGGAGAAGCAGATAGAGGTGGTCAACTGGATAGCCGCCCGCTCGAAGGCCAAACAGTTCATCTTCTGCCCGACGTATTACTCCCTGGACCCGGTGCTGGAAAAACTTTTCGGCAAAATGCCGGAAGGGTATTTCGGCAAGCTCGGCTCGGAGCTGGATAAAAAGGTCAGCATGTTCTGGACCGGGGAGCTGGTCTGCTCCAAAGCCTACAGCGAAGAGCACCTGCGCTCTACGGCCGAAAAACTGGGGCGTAAGCCCCTCCTCTGGGACAATTACCCCGTCAACGACGGGCCGCGCATGTGCAAGTTCCTGCACCTGAGGCCGGCGACCGGGCGCCCCGCGGAAATAGGCAACTGGCTGGCCGGCCACGCCGTCAACCCGATGAACCAGGCCGCGCTGTCGAAGATAGTGCTGTTGACCATGAAGGCCGGTTATGAACAGGGCGCGTCCTACAACCCGGAGAAGGCTTTCCGGAAGGCGGCCGGGATGGTCACCTGCCACGACATGGCGCTGCTGCTCGAACGCGACCTGCCCGCCTTTATGGACCGCGGGCTCGATGCGCTGACGGACGACGAGAAGAACTCGTTGAAGGCCGACTACGCGCCTTTCCTGGAGCTGCGCGAGAACGATACCGCCGCGGCCGCGCGCGAGGTCATAGACTGGCTGTCGGGCCGGTATAACGTTACAAAAGACCTTTTCATCACCCAGTAGGTTATGTCATTTCACTCCGTCTTCAAGGCCGTCCTCGGGCACGATATGGGGGGGGTGTTATGGAAGGCGGCACTTATCGCGGCGCTCTGTTTTGCCGCCTTCTGGCCTACCCTCCGGGTGGGGTTCATGATAGACGACCCGTTTCTGCTGCGGGCGGTCCAGGTGGAGCCGGGGCTGGGCCTTAAAGGTGTAAAGTCCGATTTCACCTCGAACGTGCATAAGCAGGCGGGGGCCTTCTATTACCGCCCCGTGCTGGGCCTGCTGACGCGGTTGGAATACTCCCTCTGGGACGGCGCGCCGATGCCTTACCATGCCGTTTCACTGCTCTTCCATGTCGGCAATTCACTGCTGGTCTTCTGGCTCCTTTCTTTTCTCGGTTTCGGACCGCTGCTTTCCTTTCTTTCCGCCTGCCTTTTTGCGGTGAACCCGGTGATAGTGGACGACCTGCTGGCCGCGACCGGAGGTGAATCCATGGCTAATTTTCTGCTGCTGGCCTCCCTGGCGCTGTTCCTGCGCGGCCGCTGGGCGCCGGCCTGGCTGATGTCGCTGGCGGCGGTCTTCGCGAAGGAAAGCAATGTGATGCTGCCCGCCCTGCTGCTTATCTGCCTGGCCTACCAGGGGCGCCTGAAGAAAGAATATCTGAAAGTTCTGTCGCTGCTGCCGGTATGCGCCCTTTTCCTGGTCATGCGCGGCGTCTATGTGGAAGCTCCCGCCATAGGACTGACTGCCGCGGCGAAGTTCCTGGTCATGTCTTTTCCAGGTTCGGTTTTACATTACCTGTGGCTGTTGCTCGTGCCGCTCGGACTTGAGACCTGGCCCCGCCTGCCGGCGCCGCCGGCTTACTGGCCGTTAACGCTGGCCGCGGCGCTGGCGGCGGCGGCAGGCGTGTTTTTTATGCCGGTAAAACGCCGCGCGGCCGCTTTCTGCGCGGCCTGGTTCCTTCTCGCCATCGCTCCCCGGGTCCCGGCTATGATCTTGAACCAGGTACTGATGGACAAATGGATAGCTCTCTCCTCGCCGCCCGTGTTCCTGGCGTTTCTGGCTTTCCTGGCCTGGCTGCGGGACAGGTATCCGCGCCGGCTGATGGTGCTGCCGCAATTGGCCGCCGCCGCCGCTGTCATATTCTGGAGCGCGGCGGCGCACGCTACTGTAAATCTGCGGGGTTCGGACGAGAAAAATTACAGGTGGACGGTGCGCGGCGGTCCGCGTCTGTTCGCCAATTACAGGCTAGGTTTGATATTTCTTGGCGAAGGGCGCGCCCCTGAAGCCGCGCAGGCGCTTGAGCCGCTGCTGCGCCTTGCCCCCGACCAGCCGGATCCCCAGAACGCCTTTGCCATGGCGCTCTGGCATAGCGGGCGGCATGTCGAGGCCTGGGCTATGATGCGCGGCCTGGAGAAACGTTATCCGGATAATCCCGCGATACAGGAGAACGCCGCAAGGATGCGCGCGCTTATGGAGGGAGGCGGCAGGTAGGGCCACTGCCCTCCACGCGGGACCCGGCTGGAGCAGCGCGGGGGAGGCGTGGGTTAGAAATTATCCGAAGAGCGCCGGGACTGCTTTATGTCGCCCCGGCGCTTTTTGCTTTCGAGGCGGCGCTGTTTAGAGCCGTAAGAGGGTCTTGTGGCGTGCCTGCGCTTGGGCGGCCGGGCCGCGCGCTGCAGCAGTTCCTTAAGGCGGGCCCTGGCGGCCTGGCGGTTCTGTTCCTGGGTGCGGTATTCGCTGGCGATTATGATTATGTCGCCGTCTGCGGTGAGTTTGGAGCCCGCCAGGGCTTTGAGCCTTTCGATAACGGCGTAGGGGAGGCCTGAGGCGTGCGGGAAAAAGCGCAGCTGCACGGTGGTGGCCACCTTGTTGACGTTCTGCCCGCCGTGCCCGCCGCTCCTGATGAATTTTTCCTCGAAGGAGCCGGGCGGCAGTGAAAGACCGCGTTCTTCCATGCGTTTATATTACCAAAATTTGCTTCTCCGTTCTGAATATCCTACAAAGGAGATATGACCAAGATCGTTCTTATAACAGGGGCTTCGGCCGGTATCGGTTACGCGACCGCGGAGCTGCTGCTGAAAAGCGGCTGCAAGGTTTACGCCGGGGCCAGGCGCGTTGAAAAAATGCGCGGGCTTGAGGCGCTGGGGGGCCGGGTGTTCCGGCTGGACGTGACCGATGAGCTCTCCGTTAAAAGCGCCGTCGAGGCGGTCATCGGGGCCGAGGGCCGCCTGGACGTTCTTATTAATAATGCCGGTTACGGCGCCCACGGGGCGGTGGAGGACGTGCCGCTGGCGGAGGCGCGGCGCCAGTTCGAAGTGAATCTTTTCGGGCTCGCGCGGCTGACCCAGCTGGTCCTTCCTTATATGAGGGCGCAGGGCGGGGGGCGGATAATAAATATTTCCTCTATCGCGGGCAGGATCACCATGCCCACCGGCGGGTGGTATCACGCCAGCAAGTACGCGCTCGAGGCCTACTCGGACGCCCTGCGGCTGGAGACGGCGCAGTTCGGCATAAGGGTGGTGCTGATAGAGCCGGGGCCCATTAAGACCGAGTGGGATAATACGGCGCTGGTCAATCTCGATAAGTATTCCGGCGCCGGGGCTTACGGGCCCATGGTGAAGCGCATTACCGAGCGGTTCCGGGCCGGCTACAGGAGCGGGGCGCCCGGGCCGGAGGCGGTGGCGCGGGTTGTTCTTAAGGCGCTGGGCGCCAGGGCCCCCGCGGCACGCTATCCGGTGCCTTTAAAGGCGTCTTTTATTATATTCCTTAAATGGCTGCTGCCGGACCGGGTGCTGGACTGGGCCCTGCGGCGCATGCTGGAGGGTTAAATAAAAAGCCCCGGTTCTGCCGGGGCTTTTTGATCCGGGGCGGGGAGTTTATATAACGGGGCCGTAGGTGTAGACGGGCTTTCCGCCGGCGCGGTCCACTACGGACCAGTAAGGGCTGCCGTCGAGGCGCAGGAAGAATATCCAGTTCTCTTCTACCGTCTCGCCGTTGAGCGGCTGGTTCAGGGCGTAGGGGCGCACCAGGGAGATCTGCGAGGAGGGGGTATTCAGCAGGTCCAGCATTTTCTGGCGGGCTTTTTTAAGTTCCGCCTTCGAGGGTTTGGCCGGCGCGCCCATTTCCCCCAGGAGCCTGGCCAGCGGGCTGGCGGGGTTGCTGTAGTTCTCCAGCAGGTCGCCCAGGGCCAGGCGCAGGGCGTGTTCGAAGCAGAAAGCGTTGGTGTAATATCTGCCCTGGCGCATGACCTCGGTTTCGGGGATGTCCATGCTGATGGCCGTTATGGCGAATTCTTTTATCAGGAGTTCTTCGGCGCCGGAGTAATTGCTTCCATCGCGGGGTGCGGCATTAGCCTGGGCCGCCACGGCGGGGACCTCTACGGCCGCGACCAAGGCGGCGTTCACTTCGGGGGCCCAGTTCTCCGCGCAGGCGGGGGCCGCTAACAGCGTTATCGTAAATACGGCTGCTGACAGTTTCATCTGTGCTATCCTCCGGAAAAATTATTTCCTAACCCGGGTATAGTCTAACAAAGTTGCGCCAGCCGGCGCTTTGACGAAGGTCAGGTTTCATTTTTAGCACTCGGGCGGCAGTGTTGGCCGTCTGAGGCGCATAGCGCTTGTCACGGCACAAACGCATGTTTGACAATTATAAGTTCAAGGTGTATAATATTTCTGGCAGACAAGTAACCTGAGTGCTAATTAAGAAGCAAAGACAGGACGCCTAGACTATGAGAGTTCTTAGACCCGAAGTGGCGCAGGACAGGAAAGAGAAGATCCTTAGCTGGGTGGTCTACAACTATGTCAGCACAGGCCGCCCGGTCAGCTCCGAACTGATAGCCGAAGAGGGCCGGTTCAACGTTTCCAGCGCCACCATAAGGAATATACTGAAGGAACTGGAAGAGGGCGGTTACCTCTACCAGGCCCATACCTCCGGCGGCCGCATTCCTTCGGACAAGGGTTACCGCGCCTACGTGGACAATGTCATCGGCATGCAGCGCATGGCCGCTAACGAGAAAGACCGGCTGGAGCGCGAGTATGACCGCCGCGTCGAGCAGCTGGACGGATTTTTAAAGCACACCTCTAAAATGCTGGCCGATATGTCCAAGTGGGCGGGCTTCGTGATGAGCGCCGATATGGACCTGGACAGCGTAAAACGCCTGGACCTGCTGAGCGTCGGCCCCAAAAGCGTGCTGTCCGTGATGTTCGCGCATTCCGGCCTTATAAAGCACGCGGCCTTCACCCTGGAGCATAACGCCGACAAGAACGCCGTTAAGTCGCTTTCCGTGCGCCTTAACCGGCGCCTTAAGGATATGCCCGTGGCCGACCTGCCGCAGGTTATCTGGAAAGAATTCCTGGTAAAAGAAAAAGACAAGGGCCTTGAAGAGCTGCTTAAGAAATTGGTGGAATACTTCCGGGGGCTTTCCAAGAGCGAAGACGCGCTTTACCTGGAAGGGTTAAGCCGCATTTATTCCAACCTCGAGGATGGGAATGTTGACGATATGCGCAACATCGCCCGGCTGCTCGAGGAAAAGGACCGGTTTTCCGGCCTGCTGCGGGAGCGTCTGCGCGACTGCTCGCGCAAGACCACGGCGCTGGCCGCGCCGGGCAAGCGCCACATCGTGGACGTGACGATAGGCTCCGAGAACAGCGTAAAGGAATTTAAGAATTTCAGCCTGGTTTCCAGTTCCTACTGCATGGGCGACAAAGCGGTGGGGCTAGTGGGGATACTGGGCTACAAGCGCATGGAATACCCGCGCATGATCTCCCTGGTGGATACCGTAAGTTCCATGATGGAGGATATGCTGGGCGAGTGGGAAAAGATCGACTTTGAAGAATAAGGCATATGAAAAACCATAAGGCTGACGAAAAGAAGGTTAAAACAGAAGCGGACAAGCCGGACTGCGCGTGCGGCGCCGAAGCGGCCGCCCTGGCCGCCGCCGGCGGGGAACTGGAAAAGCAGAAGACGCAGGCCGCCGACTATTATAACCAGCTGCTGCGCCTGCAGGCCGATTTCGAGAATTACCGCAAGCGCGTGGAGAAGGAAAAGCCGGAACTGATAAAGTGGGGGAAGGCGGAGATCCTGCTTAAGCTGCTGCCCCTTTACGACATGCTGCTGGCCGCCCACCTGCACGTGAATAACGCGCAGGAGACCGGCGGCAACGGGGAAGTCCTTAAGGGCCTGGAGATGATCTTTAAGGAGTTCTCCAAGGTATTCGACGCCGAGGGGCTGCGCTTGATGGAGCCGGTAGGCAAGCCCTACGACCCGATGGCCTCGGAGATCCTGGGCGTGGTGGACGGCGGCGAGGAGAACGACGGCCTGGTGGTGGAAGAACTGCAGAAAGGCTTCTATTACGGGGACAAGATACTGCGCCCCGCCCGCGTAAAGATAGCCAGGAAGAAGGCGGCCGAGCCTCCCGCGGCGGAGGAAAAACCGGCGGCTGATGAGAGCGGAAAATAGAATTTGGTTCATCGAACCGAGCAGCAGAGCTTAATTTGGAATACTGGAGGACATTAACATGGCAAAGATAATAGGCATAGACCTTGGAACTTCTAATACGGCGGCGGCGGTGATGGAAGGCGGCAAAGTCACCATCATCCCCTCGGCCGAAGGCACCAGCCTCGGCGGGAAGGCTTTCCCGTCCTACGTGGCTTTTGCCAAAGACGGCCAGATGCTGGTGGGCGAGCCCGCCCGCAGGCAGGCCGTCGCCAACCCCGAAGGCACCGTTTCCGCTTTCAAGCGGAAAATGGGGACCGACCATAAGTACCAGATCTCCGGCAAGGAGTTCACTCCCCCGCAGCTGGCCGCTTTCCTGCTGCAGAAAGTGAAGCGCGACGCCGAGGCTTTCCTGGGCGAGAAGGTGGAGAAAGCCGTCATCACCGTGCCGGCCTACTTCAACGACAACCAGCGCCAGGCCACCAAGGACGCCGGCACCATCGCCGGCCTTGAAGTGGTGCGCCTTGTCAACGAGCCCACCGCCGCGGCCCTCGCCTACGGCATAGATAAGGAAGGCCGCGACCAGAAGATCATGGTGTTCGACCTGGGCGGCGGTACCCTGGATGTCACCATCATGGAGCTGGGTAAAGAAGGCACCTTCGACGTGATCTCCACTTCCGGCGACACGCAGCTGGGCGGCACCGACATGGACAAGGCTCTGGTGGACTTCATCGCCGGCGAGTTCCGCAAGGACACCGGCATCGACCTCACCAAGGACCCCACTTCCACCCAGCGCATAAAGGAAGCCGCGGAAAAGGCCAAGATCGAGCTCTCCACCACCATGGAGACCGAGATCAACCTGCCGTTCATCTCCGCCGACGCCACCGGCCCCAAGCACATGGCGCTCAAGCTCGGCCGCGCCCGCCTGGAATCCCTGGTGGAAGGCATCGTGAAGCGCTGCCAGAAGTCGATCGACACCGCGCTCGCCGACGCCAAGCTTAAGACCTCGGACATCAGCCGCATCATCCTTGTCGGCGGCCCCACCCGCATGCCC
>Ga0154476_118_pt1 | contig 67451 bp, 60 predicted proteins | sample RifGroC2_FD_115955 | JGI IMG/M metagenome (GOLD analysis project Ga0154476, IMG submission 115955) | Elusimicrobia bacterium GWC2_61_19
CAACTTGGACGGTGTAGACATGCGCGGCTGCGCCATGTACGGCGACGGGGCCACGCTGGCGGGGGCTTCCATGATAGGGGCGGACCTGCGCAACGCCTATTTCACCAACTACGAAGGCTACGGCGGCAGCGACAATACCACCGACTTCACGGGAACGGTGCTGCGCGACGCTGTCTACAATGAAAAGAGCCGGTTCCCTTTCGACGGGGACGAGGCGGTCCGCCGCGGGATGGTGCTGCGTCCCGGGGAGTATTGAGGAGTCTGGCGTGCCGGGGATAGGGAGGATTCTGTTCGCTATTCCCGGTCTTTTCGCCGCATGAACGCTCCTAAGCAGAACGGACCTTGAAGATAGGGCCAATGCCTCATGCGGATTCCCCGCTGGTTGGCTATCATAGTTATTAACCGGCGGCGCGGAGCCTCTTCCCGTTTACCCGACCCGAAGGGATTTTAGCGCCGCCGGCCTTATTTTTGGCTGTTGCCAAAATATGTTAACCCCTTCCGCTGAAATGAAATGAGCACGTCCGCAGCTGCCAAACCTTTATCCGCTTCCTTGCGGCGCTGCCGGTCCGGCCGCGTTATGTTGCAACTGCTGCTGCCGGCGAGCGTAGTTACGGGGATATACTCGTTCTCCGTCGGCGCGCGCAAGGGGGAAGCTGCCGTACGGCCGCTGAATAGAGAGCACCTGTCTGCGCTGCTCGCCGACATACTAAAGGGGAAGGCACCGCTCAGTAATGCTGAAGGGGACTTGAGCATCTGCACGGAATCCCATATGATCAGATTTGGCGGAGAGGTGATAGATAACCTGACAGGCCGCGAGTTCGCACTGCTGGTTTTTCTGGTAAATGAAAGCCCCAGGATATTCTCCAGGGCGGAGATAATCTCCAGGGCATGGAAAACAGCAGCGGTAGAGAACCTGGTGGATACACATATCTACAATTTGCGCCGCAAACTGCCTGCCGCGCTGTCCGCGCGGCTGCAATCCGTCCCCGGCAGGGGATTCCGGTATCTTTCCCCTGGCGCTAGATAGAAAGGGAAGTACCCAGGCTGCGGCAACGTTATTGGGCACGTAGCATATAGAGCATATAGAGCATATAGGGGACGCTGATGAATTGTTTCCTGTTCCCGATTGCCTACCATTTAGGAATCAAGGAATCAGCGTCCCCTCCCTCTTTGGACGCGTTAGGTGGGACGGAGGGGTGGCCGGGGTGTTGGCCGGCGCACCCTTTGGGGAAGGGGGGGGGCTCAGCCTAATTATCCCGGCTGGGGGGAAACCGCGCAACGGTTTCCATCTTCCAGGGTGCGCAGGGCAGCACCCCGGCCGCCCCGAGTGCGGACCTCGAAGCTCATTCTCAACAGCAGCCGGCTATAAAGTGGTAATTTTACCCGACACTAGGGTGTCGGGATGGTCTGCTATACTATTTGTAAGGGGCGGACCTGGGGGCCCTTGACTGTATATACAAATGTATTACAATATGGGAGGCGTAATGATACGCTGGGATCCGGAGAAGAGCGAGAAGCCGAAACGCGAACGGGGCGTTTGAGAACTGCCATGAAAAGGTTTAAACTTACTAAAAGCGAACAGGCCATAGAGAACGCCCTGCTGCGCGGGGAGTATGTTCCGTTGTCCCCTAAAGAAACCCGCAGGGTGGCCGACGCCATAGCCGCGCACCGCAAGAACGCCGTAATAAGCTTACGCATCAATAGCCAGGACCTCACCCACCTGAAAGAAAAAGCCAAAAAGCTGGGCGTCCCTTACCAAACCTTCATAACCGAAATACTCCACCACCACGCCCAATAATTCCCAGAACCAGGCCATATTTTAACGCATTAGCTAAACCGGGCGAAATCTTTTATAATTAGTGGATGAACGGCAACATACAGACCTGGTTCGACTCTAACCTTATACTCGGCAACACCATCGAGGCCTACGGCCTGGCCCTGGCCGCCTTCTGCGCCTCGCTGGCCCTCCTTTACATAATCAAGAACGTCGGCATAAACCGCCTCAAGGCGCTGGCCGAAAAGACCGAAACCGACCTGGACGACCTGGCCATAGCCCTCATAGACAAACTGCGCTGGTTCGATTACCAGCTGGCCGCCTTCTACATAGCCACGCGCTATATCCAGCGCGCGGCGCCCTTCGACAAAGCCCTGAAACTGACCATCCTGCTGGTCTTCACCTACCGCGCCATCACCATGGCCCAGCACCTGCTCTCCTACTGGATAGGCAAACTGGCCGCCAAGCGCGACCTCTCCGAAGAAGCCAAGGCCTCGGTGATCAACAGCACCCAGGTCATCATGCGCGCCCTGGTCTGGGTAGCCGCCGTCCTCTTCGTCCTTGAGAACCTGGGCGTCAACATCTCCGCCGTGCTCGCCGGCCTCGGCATCGGCGGCGTGGCCGTCGCCCTGGCGGCGCAGGCCATCCTGGGCGACATCTTCAACTTCTTCGTTATCCTCCTGGACAAGCCCTTCCACGTCGGGGACTTCATAGTGACCGACACTATTTCAGGCACGGTGGAACACCTCGGCCTCAAGTCCATCCGCATACGCAGCCTCTCAGGCGAGCAGCTGATAGTCTCCAACACCAGGCTGCTGGGCACAGAAGTAAAGAACTACAGGCAGATGAAGCGCCGCCGCGTAGTGGTAAAGACTTCCGTAACCTACCAGACGCCGCTGGAAAAGCTTAAACTCGTGCCGGCCATGCTAAAGGAAGCGGTCGCCGGCCTGGAGAACGCCACCTTCGACCGGGCCAACATGGCCGGGCTGGGGGATTTCTCCATAGATTTCGAAACGGTCTATTACCTGGAATCTCCGGATTACAACTTGCATATGCAGGCCCAGGAACGCCTGCTGCAGGCCCTGATAGGGAAATTCGCCAAAGAAGGCATAGAGTTCGCCTATCCGACGCAGACACTTTACGTACAGAAATAAGCAACGGAGGGAATTATGAAAAGAACCATATTAGCGGCCGCCCTGCTGGCGGTATTCGCCGGCGGCCTTTACGCCGCCGAGAAAGAAGTAGCCGTGGTCAACGGGCGGAAAATAGCCCGCGAAGACCTGACCAAGAAACTCTGGTGGCAGTACGGGGCCCAGGGCCTTTCCGAACTCATAGACGAGCGGCTGCTGCTGGCGGAGGCCGCGCGCCTCGGCGTAAAAGCCGACCCGAAGGAGGCCCAGGAGCGCTACAACAGCCTGTCCGCCGGTTACCCCGACAAGGCCCAGTTCGAGGCCAACCTGAAGTCCGTGGGCTGGACCCCCGCCGACCTGCGCGCCCTTATCGACCGCCAGCTGACCATCCGCGCCACGGTGATAGCCGCCAGGAAACTGGCCGTCACGGACGCCGACGCCAGGGACTTCTTCGACAAGAACAAAGAGCGCCTGGCCACCCCCGAGTCGCTGAAACTCAGCCAGATCTTCGTGAACACCAAAGCAGAAGCGGACGACGCCTACGAACTGCTGACCTCCGTCGGAGCGGACTTCGCCAAGCTCTCCAGCCTAAAGTCCACCGACGCCAACCTCAAGAAGAACAACGGCAGCCTGGGCTATATCTCCAAGGGCATGCTGCTGCCCGAGATAGAGAAGGAAATATTCTCCCTGAAAGCCGGGCAGTACAGCAAAGTCCTGCCCACCGGCAACGGCTTCAGCATTTTCAAGGTGGAAGAGCGCAAACCGGGCCAGGACGCCTCGTTCGACAAGGTGAAAGACGAGCTCAAGGTCGCCCTGCTCAACCAGGCCGTCACCAAAGCCCTGCCCGAGCTGGCCGCGGAACTGCGCCAGAAGGCCAAGATAGAAATTATAAAGTAACTTAAGCCGAAGCGAAAAAAGAGAAGGCGGGCCGGATATTCCGGCCCGCCTTTCTTTTTACCCGCTTGGCTTTTTACGCGGCTTCCTCGGTGGAAACTTCCTTCTTACCCTTAGTGAAGAACGAGTGAGCTATGAAGTATATCACCATGGCCGCCAGAATGACCTGGCTGGCGTAGAAATACTTGGCCGCGGAGTAGGTGTACAGGTCGTCGAAGCGCCCGTACAACAGCGAGAACCGGGCCATGACGGTATTACCGAAGGCCGCGCCGAAGTAGACCATCAGGAAGTAGATGCCCACATTGGAGACTTTTTTAAGGTGGCCTTTATGCTCCACCGAGAAGAAGAAGTAGAAGAGCACGCAGATAGTACCGCCCGCCACCAGCAACGACCCGAAAATATTGAACGGGGTCATGGAAGCCAGCATGGAGAACGGCTTTATGGTGCCGCCTATCTGGCTGATGAAGTCCGTGGAAAGGCCGGCCGGGATGGCCAGGCCGGAGCCGTAGCCCATCATGAACGTGAAGCCGTAGCGGGAGATCCAGGAGATCTTGGGGATGAACTGGGTCAGCAGTGAAATACCCAGGATGGAGGGGATTATCACCAGCATCTCGCCGTTGGAGACGGGTTCCCAGATCTTCGGCAGCCACACGTTCGTGACCGACACCTGGAACAGCCAGCCCATGCCGGCGCCCAGGTACAGGTGCTCGGCGATCTTAAAGAACGGGTTGTCCTTGTAAAGGAAGCTGAAGAGGAAGATAGTGAGTCCCGCCGACACCCAACCGCCGATAATAAGCCATGTTTCTGACATAATCACCTCAAGAGAAAGTTGTTATCAAAAATATTTAATGAACAGCAGAATGATGTTGGAAGTCAGGATAAGCACCAGCACCAGCAGGTGCGCCAGGTTAAGCGCGTCGATCCCGGAAGTGCCTTTGCCCGGCTGCTTGATGAGCGACTCGTACTCCGCCGCGCCCTTCATGCCGCCTATAAGGCCTTTCAACTGATTGGTCTGCAGGTAGGGCCCGTAGCCCGGCTGGCTGATGGCTGTAACGCCGCCGGCCACCGGCACGCTGTACTTGTCGCCGACGTAAGCCACCCAGTAATCCAGCAGCGCGGTACCGGTAACGCTTACGATAAGGGCCATATCCTTATAGTTCTTCACGCCCTTCATGACGGGCATATCTTTGATGGGGGCACCGTTGCGGTCCTTGGCGTAAATACCGTAGAGGTCCGAAGACATCTGCGTCATGACCGCCAGCACATTGGGCTGGTACGGGAAAATAACATAATCCTGCCCGTCCGTTTTATTGTATTCCTTGGGGACCTTGGCGAAGACCTCTTCTATCAGGCCCGTGGAGCCGGCTATATAGGTAACCACGCCCACGCGCAGGTTCCGGCTGAAGGCGTGCCGCACCAGCGCCATGGCCATAGGATGCAGTTCAGGCCTGGTCGAGGGGTCGTAGTCGAGCGATAAAAGCACGAAAGACCCGACGGGCAGTTTCTCGATATTATCGTAGACCCGGCGGGTGGCGGGGGAGATGGTCTTATTGGGCAGGCCGATAGGCTTCATTATCGGGACGAACAGCGTGACCGCCAGCAGCAGGAAGATCCAGCGCCTGTCTATCTTGAAGAATTTCTGAAGTTGTTCCTTGAGCATGGCTTAATCCTTCCCCATATACTGTTTTTCGATGCCGAAGATTATTTTAAGCGAGGTCACGATAGCGCCGATGGAGATGCCTATCATGATACCGCGTTTGCCGGCCACCGCGGGTACCTGCATGATCCATTCTATGACCTGGTCCACCCCGGCGCCGGTCCAGCCCAGCACCGAACTCCAGATTATCTGGCCCAGCGGAACTTTGCCGAGTATCAGGATGAAAGCCGCCACGAACAACACGAAAGCCTGCAGTGATTTTATCCTGAACGACCTGTAAGCGGTGGAAACGATGTAGAAGGCCAGCACCGCGAACATGGTGCCCGAGAGGGCATTGTAGATGAACTTGAACGACCAGCCCAGCGGGGTCAGGCCGGCGTCGGTCATCTGCTTACCGTGGCTCAGGTAGGCGGGCAGCACCATGGCCAGGAAGCCCACGAACACGAAGACGCTGTAGCCCCAGCCGTCGGCGTGCCTCTTGATCTTATTGTAGTGCGAGAAGAACAGGCTGATGAGCCCCAGCAGAAAAGCGAAAGCGACCACGATATTTTCCCACTGGCTCAGGGTCTCGATGTAATTAACCGAGACCTTGTTGGGGACATAATAAGACACCAGTGTAAGAACACCGGTCACCATCACGATGGCTAAAGGTATATGTTTTTTTATCAGTTTCATAAATTAATAGCCTTTGAACAGGTGGAGCAGGCCGGCCACGAAATTGGTCCAGCCGAACTTCGCCCCCAGGACCACCAGGATCATGCCGAAGAAAGCCGAGACCATCACTATAAGCTTGCCGAAGTCCTGCACCTTGAGGGCGCTGAGCAGCATGGGCTCCTTGGACAGGTAGGCCCCCGCGGCGTAGAGTTCCTCGCCGATAAGCGTATAGTCGCAGGCCGTGAAGAAGAAAGGCAACTGGTGCTCCACGTCGGTGCCGGCGATCTGGATGGCGCCCGAGGTGGCGCCGACTTCGGCCAGCAGCAGGGATTCGGCCATGAAGTAACCCATATAGAAACAGGCGGCCGGTTTTTCGCGCGAGATCATACCGTCTACCGAGGCCGCGTAAGAGAACTGGTCGGCGCTGACGAACTGGTTGACGTCCTCGCGGTAGGAATCCGGGCGGCCGGCTTCCAGGTAGGACTGCTTGACTATCTCCTTGCAGACGGTCATGACTATGGGGTCGTAATGCGGCACTTTTATCTGGGAATCGTACTGGGCGACCTTTTTAGAAACCTCGCCCAGGATGAAAGCGGAGGCGATGGTGGAAATGGAGCTCATGGAGCCGATACCGGGCACATAGAAGATGGGCTTGCCCATCTCGGTGGCGCGGCCGATGGCCTCGTCTATGGCGTCCAGACCCGCTATGCGGCGGATGAACAGGCCTTTGCGCTTGGCGTGCGACACCGCCCAGAAAAAGATAACGATGAGCACGATGAGCAGGATGAGGTTGTTGAGGCGGTCGAGGCGGAACCAGTTGCCCACCGGGGTCACGGCCACGGGCAGCGACTCCGCTATTACTTTCTTGCCTTTTTCGGCCGCCACTTTGAACTGAAAAACAGAGGCGGGCAGGCTCTCGCCGAAAAGGTTATTGAGCTCGACTTTTACCGCGTGCTCGTCGGCGGAACCGTTCCAGGCCCAGAAAGGCAGGTCGATATCCTTGCCGGTCCTGGCGTCGAAGGCGAACCTGTCGGCCTCCAGCCAGCCGCCGGTCTGAAGAGAAGAAGCGTAAACCACGTAAACAGTATCGGGGGTATCGGCGGGGTTCACCGGCCATCTGAGGACGGCCGCGTTGCCGACGTCGTAGGGCATGTCCCCGGCGGTGAAGCCGTTCAGGACCGCCGCGGCGGGGGCCGGTTTAGCGGCAAAAACGCTGCCGGCGGCAAAGAGCATTAAAACAATAAGGGGGATCACTTTGGTTTTAATCATAACTGTCTAATAATATACACTTTATGGATTTTCCAGGCAAGGTCAAATGTCAGTTCTCCAGCAAATAGCTGGACACCCCGGCCCGCGAAGGCCCTGAGCTCAGGAATCTCTTTATCGCCGCGACGTGTTTCTGCATACCGGCCTTGTTCATATTTTCAAAAACGGCCTCTCTTGCCGCGCGGCTGATGTTTTTGGGCCAGAGCAGGTAAAGGGTGGCGGGGGCGCTGCCTTCTCCCTCATAGCGAAAAACTTTCATCAGTCTGTAAGGCTCAAGGAGAGAATCCAGCTGTTTGGCCGTAACATGCCATTGCGAGTACAAGTCCCTGTCCGCAAGGACATCTCCCGTCATGTACACGGGGACGGCCTGTGCATAGTAACGCGCGAGGCTGGCGCGCAGCTGCGCGACCGGGTCTTTTTTGTCCGCGTAGGCGTTCAGGATAGCCAGCTGGATGGAGATCCTTTTACGGTTGGAGAAATACGGGAGATAGACCTTCAACGCCCCGCCGGAGATCAGGACGGGGCTGTCCGGGTAGGTAAAGTGCGCGACCGCTTCGCAAAACCCGATGGCCGGCTTGACCTGCTTACCCAGATAATTAGGCACGATAAGCCGGAAGAAATTATTGCCGGCCAGAAGACCGACGAAGAGAAACCCGGCCGCGGGTAAAAAGCGGGCCTTCAGCGCCCGGACGCGCGCCTGGAACAGCGCCGCCAGCAGCCCGCAGCAGAGCGCGACATTGGTGGACCAGTAAATAGTGTTGGCCGGCTGCCAGACGGAGTACAGCAGCAGGAACAACGCGAAAGGCAGGCCGAAGGCGGCCGCGAGCGGCGCGCTTTCGGGTGTAAGGAGGGGGCGCTTTTTATCGCCGGAAGACGCGCTGAAGGCGGCCATGGCCGACAGGAGGAGCGCCGCGGCGGCGAGTACGGCCGCCGCTGATCCGCCGGTAAAGTAGAAAAAAGACAGGAGCAGGTTCTTTACCGGCAACAGTATGTGGGCGGGGATATTCAGGTCGAACTGCCCCAGGGGATTGCTCTCGGGTGAAACTCCGTTCACAAGCCCCGAACCCCACTGCCACCAGCGCGCCAAGCCGCCCCTGACAAAAAAACCGTGTATACCGGCGTAAGGCAGGAAGAAAACCAGGAATATGCCGGACAAAATACCGGCCTGCCTGAGGACCTCCTTGCGGTGATATAACAGCGCGGCAGCCGCGGCGGCCCAGAGGATATTATTGGCGATATGGAAACCGGAGGCCAGGCCGGCGAAAACACACAGCCAGGTGAAAGCGGCCAGGGAAAATTCCCGGAAATACCTGTAGAGCGCCGCGCAGAAAAGAACGGTGAACAGCGTCCCGGCCAGGTACGGCTCCGCCCCGGTGGAGCGGCTCCAATACACATTGCTGACGCCGGCCAGCAGCGTCCAGAACAGCGCCGGCCGCCTGGAAAGGAGCCCGTTAAGAATGGCGAAGAAGAAGGCCAGGCCAAGCGCGCCGGCGGCCGCGTTGAACCACTGGATGGCCTCATAGGTCAGGCCGCCGAAGCCCAGGGCCCGGATTAGCACGTAGAAAAAGCGCGTGGCGGGGTACCAGAGGAAATGGTTCCATTCGAATATGACGGAGAGTTCGTTGAGGCCGAGAGGCGCCCTGATGATGCCGGCGTACAGGACCGAATCATAAAAATACGAGTGGTCGAAAGTTACGGAATAAAGGAGCAGGAAAGCTATAAAAACGAAGACCGGGTCGGAGACCGCCTGAGGAACGGAACCGGAAATTATCTCTTTAAACCGGCCACCGCCGGGGTTGGACTCCATAAGCACCCTTTCACTTAGCGCCCTAAGTCTTATTTCGCACCTATGTACCGGACGATGACTTCCCGCATGATGTTGAAAGCAGGGGAGACCCCGGGAGGGAGTTTAGACACAAGTTCATAAACGGCCACGCGGTTGACGGGACGGCCGTTGTCCATCTCTTCGTGGGCGTACACTTCCACTACGTGCTTATCCCAGAAGGCATCGTAGATCCCGCGGGCCCGGGCGTCCCAGTAGAACATATTGTAGGCCTTGCCCAGCCTTATGCCTTCGGCTGGATTCAGCAGCAGATGCGTTATTCCCTCGGCTTTCAGGCGCGAGTAAAGTTCCTCGCCCGTTTTGGCGGCGGCGGCGTACTCCACTATCGGGGTTTTGTCGAAAACGGAACTTACCATGAAATCTTTCCTGAAGTACGAACCGCGGGCGTCCCCTATAATCAGCGTTTTGGCGCCGGGCGGCAGTTTATAATTGATGAACTGAATGGCCCCATAATGGCTGTAAGGGTAGGTGGGTTCGGTGACGGCCAGGTAAGCATCCTTGTCCACAAGGCCGAACACCGGCCGCCAGCGGCCCTGTGAATACAATATGAGGCCGGCCCAGTACACCCCGAAAGCGCAGGAGAACAGCGTCAGGATAGCGAGCGTTTTGCGCAGGAGCCTGTGCTGGCGGGCGTCGAGCGCCGCGGCTATCAGCAGGGCCGCCGCCGGGTAGACGGGCATCAGGAAGCGCACCATGGTGGAGGCGAAGGACCACAGCAGCCAGCCGCAGAGGAAATAGAGCCAGAACGGCGGCGTGCCCGCCGGCTGCAACAGGAACAGCAGCGGCAGCATGACCAGGAACAGAGGCGTGAAATAATTAGAATTGGGCAGGGCGCCCATCGTGACGTTCCACGGGTGCAGCAACCAGGCCTTCGGTTCCAGGGCGCTCATCTGCCGCGTTTCCACCATAAAGCCGCGCAGTTTATCCGGGTCCGCCCCGGACAGCCCGAAGACGGACGTCAGGAAGGGAAAGAAGGGATTGCCGCGGTACAGCCAATTCTTGGCCAGCCAGGGCAGCACCGGCAGGGCGGCCACGCCCGCGAACACCAGGGCAGCGCGCAGGGCGTTAGCGCGGTCGGCCCGCGCGCGCCAGAGCAGGACCAGGCCGGTGCCCACGGCCGGGAACAGGCCGGTGGTCTTTACCGCCATGCCGCAGCCGGAAAGAAAAGCCGCCAGCAGCAAAAAACGGTATTCTCCGGGCTCGTGGCGCAGGGCGGCGGCGAGCGCGCAGACCGAGAACAGGGTAAGCAGGTCTTCCGTGCCGGAGGACCAGGAGGCCATCATCGCCTGCGCTACGGTGTAGAAGATCAGCCCGGCCCAGAGGCCGGCGCGCAGCGTGAAATGCCGGCGGCCGATGCCGACTACGGCTACCAGGCTCAGGACCCCGGCCGCGTAGTTCAGCAGTTTGGGCACCATCTCGTCCTTAAGCAGCAGGCCGGCGGAATAGAGCATGCCGTGCAGCAGGAAGAGGTTGGAATACAGGTTATACGGCATGTCCGAGATACCATGCTTTATCGTATAGAAACTGGGCACGGCCAGGTGATAGACCAGAGAATCGTAAAAGATCTCGGGGCTGAGCGCGCCGATGAGGTTGAGCAGCAGCGCCGCGGCCAGCAGGGCCATGGCGAGCAGGTCGGGGAACTCCGGCCTGAAAGCGGGGGCGGGGGCTTCCGGGGGGATGGGATAATGTTTTCTGGAAAGCGCTCCCAGCGCCAGCGAAACCCCCAGGACCAGGTATACCGGCCCCCTGTAAAGGAAACCGCAGGCGGCCAGAACAAGTATCAGGTGCCCTACGGCACCGAACCCCAGCGCTACCGAGAAAGCCGACTCTTCGCAGGCCGTCATGCGCCCGGGGTTAAGCGCGGCGGCCAGCAGGAACCTGCCCAGGCCGGCGCAGGCCAGGACAAAGAACAGGCCGGACAGCAGCGCGGAAAAATGTCCGGGCAGGGCCTTGAACAGGGCGGCGCTGAAATACTGCCCCGGCGAAAGGACGACAAAAAGCGAATTGAGATCGGGGGGATAATGCGAGAGGTAGGTCTTAAGGACCCAGCCGCCCCAGAGCAGGAAAGCGCCCCAGGCCAGCCAGGCCGGGAACCGGGGCGGCTCTGGCGCGGCAGGCGGAACGGCGGCGGCGTTTTTACGTTTTTTTGCCATTAAACAAAAGCGGCCGCGCGGCGGGTTACCGGCGCAGGCCGCTCGTAGGTCAGGTTACTTCTCCAGCACTTCTATATTGGCGCGGGGGACCACTATCACCTCGCCGCCGTCGAGCGTAACTTCCAGCACGCGGGCGTGGGATTCGCTGCCTATCACGGTCAGTTCCGGCGGCAGGGACTTCACGGTGCCTATCACGCCGAAGTGGGGCTCGCGGATTATGCGGATAGGGTCGCCGGGTTCTATCCAGCCGCGGCCCTGGTCCTTCTTGCACTCGGTCACGTTCTTGGGGAAGCCGGGCACGATGATCTCCGGGCGCATGACGCCGGCGCGGATCTGCGTAGCGCCGGAAACGGAGGCGTTCTCCCCGTTGCGCGACGAGATCAGTTTAAAAGTATACTCGGCCATCGGGATCGCGCCGAAGCCTTCGGTCACGATCACGGTAACGCCCAGCTGCTCGTTGCCGGTCACCGCCACGCCGATGTCGTAGCCCAGGAGTTCGCGCAGGTCGCGGTCGTGGATGCCGCCCACCACTATGGCGTTAACGCCCATCTCGACGGCGCGCTTGATGGTGGCGAGGCTCGCGTGCCTGCCGCCTATGACGATCTTGCCCTTGTGTATTTCCTTGATGGCCTCCGGCTGAAGGTCCTCGTCGGGGCTGGCCACGGCCACGGCTATTTCGCCGTTGGTCTCGCCGCCCACGCCGAAGATGCCCTGGATGAAGGTGCCTTCGGCCTCTATGGCGACGCCGAAATTGGGGGTAACCTCCACCACTTTGCCTTTTACGTAGGCCTTAATGGGCAGCACTTTCGGGGGCTCGCGCAGCAGCACCTGGCCGGTTATAAAGGAGACGCTTTCCACGGTGCCGCTTACCGGCGACTCCACGGAGGTCTTGAACCACTTCAGGAAGGGTTTGTTCTCGGCGAGGATCTCGCCCTGCTTCACGGCCTCGCCCTCTTTCTTGAGCATATAGCCCTGTATTTCTTCCGGGCCCACGGAAAGGCGGTTCGCGACGTTCACGGAGAAGACCTTGCCGGGCAGTTCGGTCTGGGCCACGATGTCCAGCGAATCTACCTGCTGCCCCAGGGCGGCCAGCACCTTGCCGGGGATGGGCAGCAGCCTCTTCTTCACCAGCCGTGTGCAGGGCATTACTTTAAGTCCGGGTGTATACGCGTGTGCCATAAATTATCTCCTTGTGGTCGTACTAGAGAGGATACATCGACATCGCTTTGTACCACTTGTTCAGGTCGTCGCGGCGCTTGGACGGGTCCTTCGCCAGGTTGAAGGGGCGGCCGCGCCCGTCCAGCACCAGGCCCACCACGCCGCCCTCGATATCGGCTTCCACGCGGTTGCCGGAACCGGCGCCCATGTCGAAGCCCTTCACCGGCTTGGCCACGAGTTTGGCTTTGGGAGCGGCGAACGGCACATGGATGATGTCGCCGAAGCGCAGTTCTCCGGCCTGCCGGCTGCCGTCGGAGCCGGTAACTTCCCACTCCATTATAAGCTGGCCTTCCTTGGCCAGGCCCTTGGGGGCCAGGCAGGTGCCCATCCGCACAAGGCAGTCGTGGTAGAACACGTCCAGCGCGGCCTTCTCGCTGATCTGCGCCAGCACGCCCAGGTGCGGCATCATGAAGATGGAGTCCACGGCCATGCGGGTGACGCCTTCGGGCTGGTAGGCGTCTATCATCATCAGCATGGACTGGGTGCGGCGGGGGGAATGCGCCAGAATGCCGCCCGAACCTATCACGTAGTCGAGCCGCATCACGTTGATGAGGCTGGCCCCGGAAGAGGTCTGGTCGAAAGCGTCCGAGATGGAGCGCTCCTGCTGCACGCCCTTGAGCCCGACGGCCAGCGCCTTGTGCTGGTCGAAAGCCAGGCGCAGCGCCTCGCGCGAGACGGCATGCTCGATCTGCAGGTCCTCCACCGTCTGGGGGATGGTGGTGGGGCGGATCATTTTGTTCTTCAGGCGGTTTCTGAGGTCCTGCTCTTCGATGTCGAAAGGCAGCCAGCGCAGGATGTTCGCCAGGCCCGCCTCCGCCATGACATTGGAGATGGAGTAGCTCATACCCAGGTTGGCGCTGACGGTGCGGTTGAAGACTTCGGAGAACACGGAGAACACGTCGGTGGTGGCGCCGCCGATGTCCACGGCCAGGACGTTGAATTTATTGGCCTTGGCGAATTTTTCCGTCATGGTGCCTACCGCGGCCGGCGTGGGCATGATGGGCGCGCCCACCATCTTCATCAGGCGCGGGTAGCCGGGGGCCTGCTGCATCACGTGCTCGAGGAAAATGTCGTGGATCTTGTGGCGGGCCGGCATCAGGTTCTCGCGCTCCAGGCTGGGGCGCAGGTTCTCGGTTATGATCAGGGCGGTGGTGTCGCCGAGGATCGCCTTGATCTGGTCGTGCGCCTTGTTGTTGCCGGCGTAGATCACCGGCAGCTTGTAGGAGGCGCCGAGGCGCGGCTTGGGGTCGGCCGCCTTCAGGAACTGGGCCAGTTCCACCACGTGCGTGATGGTGCCGCCGTCGGTGCCGCCGGAAAGCAGCATCATGTCCGGGCGCAGCTGGCGGATGCGCTCGATCTTCTCGTGGTCCGCGCGGCCGTCGTTAGAGGCCAGCACGTCCATCACGATGGCGCCCGCGCCGAGCGCGCAGCGCTGGGCGGATTCGCCGGTCATGGCCTTCACCGCGCCGGCCACCATCATCTGCAGGCCGCCGCCGGCCGAGGAGGTGGAGACGTAAATATCGGCGCCCACATTGCCGTTGTTCGGGGTTATTATCCGTTCGCCGTCGAGGATCTTGCGGCCGGAGAGCTCCTCCACCTCGGTGATGGAGTTGAGCACGCCCTTGGTGACGTCTTCAAAAGGGGCTTCCACAGTGGTGGGGGCTTCGCCGCGGAAAGTCTGGCGGTAGGTGTCGCCTTTCTTTTCGATAAGGATGGCTTTCGTGGTGGTACTGCCGCAGTCGGTGGCTATTATGACTTCAAGGTCTTTGTTGGACATGTGGCTCTCCTTGGAATACCGTCAGATCTTCTTTTCAGCGTCCGCTCCCAGCCGCTCCGTCAGATAGGCGACGGCCTTGGGATTCTCCAGCAGCTTGGCATACCTGCTGACTTCTTCTTTCTGAAAAACCATGCTGAGCATCGGGCCCAGGAAAACCACGCCCTGCGCGCCCAGGTTATGCAGGGGCCTGGTGCTCTCCAGCGCCAGGGCGGCCATGTCGCCCATCTTTCTGGCCCGGACCTTGTCGGCGAGGGCGTCCAGAAGTTTTTTTTCCTCTTCCGTCGCCTCCGGCGGTTCGGGGAGTTTAAAAGCGTTGTCCCAGATTCCCATGCGCATTTATTTTACAATATTTAATACGGCGCAACGCGGATTCGGGCCGACCGCCGCATTATATTGTAAAATTATACCGTAACAGGACAAAGATATGGACCCGAACAACAGGACAAAACTTCCAGGCGGCCTCAGCCCGGCCGCCCTGCTTATCTTGGGCGTCGTCCTGACCGCCGCCATCATCCTGGGCATTAAGTTCCTGATGGGGAACGACTCCGAAGGGGCGCCGCCGTCCGCGGCGAAGGACGCCATTTTCAGGGACGAGACGGACCACACTAACGCGCCCGGCTACAATCCCGCCGTCCTCCCGGAAAACCCCGGCGGGGATTCGCTCTCCATGTTCAAGAAGACCAACGCCGGGTACGCGGCAGACGAATCCTCCGCCACGGACAAAGAGGAACAGGCCGGCCCGAAAACCGCTAAAAAGACGGCCGCGGTGAAAAAACAGGCCGCCAAAACCCCGCAAAAAAGCCGGCAGCGCACGGTGATCCCGCGCATGCAGGGGGCGAAACCTTTCGGCTCGGCGACGCCGGCCAGGCAGGGCCTGCCGGGCGGCGCCGGGATGCCGGACATCTCCGACATAATGAAGCAGGCCCAGCAGAAGCCGCAGAGCGGCGACTAAAAATAACGGGGGAAGGAAATTCTAATTTTCGAGCCGGGCCTGACCCGGTGCGCGCGGGCCGAACCCGCCGGCAGCTCCAGCACCAGGCTGGCGGGCGCCACGGCGCGCGCCACCTCGTCTTCCGGCTGGTCCGGCCTTGACCGGGGCACCCGGTGAAAGACCCGCAGCACTTTCAGGTCCGCGTCCAGAAAGACCATGTCCAGATCTATGAGGGTATTCTTCATCCAGAAAGATTTAACCCCGCCGCTGCCGAACACGAACAGCATGCCGCGGCCGGGTGGCAGCGAGGTGCGGAACATCAGGCCCTTGGCCTGGGCCTCGGGGGTGAGCGCCAGCTCCACGCGGACCGCGGCGCCGTCGGGCAGCGTCAGGACGGCCTCGCGCGCGCCGGACGGCACCCGCAGCGCCTGGACCCCGGCGCAAAGGCCCAGCAGCAAAGCGGCGGCGATAAATTTATTTCTTTTCGGCATCTGTTCGGGGGGGCGCGGTCGAGGACGCGGCCTCGTACGCCGCTGCTCCTGAAGTGGAGGTCGAGAGCAGGAAAAGCGGCAGACGCAGGTCGGCCGCTTCCTTAAGCCGGCCGCCGGCCTCGAAAAGCGCCATGGCGTCCGCCTTGTGTTTTTTGGCTAGGGCGCGGAAACTTCCCGCCTTCGCCAGGTCCGCCGCCAGCGTCCGGAAGGGAACCCGGACGCTCTCCGACATCAGCAGCATGGCGGCAAGTTCCTGACGGTAAATGCCCTGGCGCAGGTATTTAAGGATCTCCCGTTCCGGCGCCGTGGATTCGAAAACGGTATAGAGCGAAGCGCTGCTCACTTCCACGCTGAGGGCCCAGGCGAAAGCGTCCTCTCCGTCGGTGTCTATCTTCGCGTCGTCACCCCTGGTAAAGGCGTCCGGCCCGACCTCGGCGCCGAGAAAGACCTGAGCCGCGGCCGGAACGGCCGCGGACAGGGCGAGCAGGACGCAGACCAGAAGGGCACGCATGCGGCGCCGGCTTACAGCGACGTCGTCACCAGGGTTTCGGTGGAAAGCACGCCGGGGATACCGCGTATTTCCTGCACCACTATGTTGGAAAGAGTGGGAAGGTCGTCCGTCTCCATATCCAGCACCAGGTCCCAGCGCCCGAAGACGGCGGACATGTGCACCACGCTCTTGAGCGCCTTAAGTTTGTTAAGGGTCTGTTTTTCCTTGCCGGGCATCAGTTTCACGAGCACTAATCCAGTAACCATTTTAATTTCCTTTTCGCGCGGCCCTGAACTCCGGCCCGCGCGCGTTCAACCTATTATACAATCGGCCAGTTATATATTCAAGCCTGCCGCCCCCTTCAACGCCGCCGCCGTCACTATCTTGTGCCGCGGAGACGGATAAATTAATTATAATAGAGCTATGCGTGCGCTGATACAGCGGGTAAAACGCGGCGGCGTAAGAACGGCCGGCGCGCATAGCACCATAGGGCCGGGCCTGGTGGTGCTGCTGGGCGTGGGGGAAGGGGACTCGGAAACCGACGCGGACTTCCTGGCGGAAAAGATCGCCAACCTCCGGATATTCTCCAACGCGGCGGGGAAATTCGACCGGTCGCTGCTGGACACAGGCGGGGCGGCGCTGGTGATCTCCCAGTTCACGCTGTACGCCGACGCGGCCGGCGGCCGCCGCCCGGACTTCACGGGCGCGGCGAAACCCAGCGAGGCGCTGCGCCTTTACGACTATTTCACGAAGGCCCTGCGCGGAAAAGGCCCGCCCGTGCGGACCGGGGTCTTCGCGGCGGACATGGAAGTGGAAATAATAAACGACGGCCCGGTCACGATCTGGCTGGACAGCCGCGTAAAGAAGTAGACGGCGACGACAGGCAGGGACGGTATGAAGACACTACAAATAAAATTATTGGCGGCGGCGCTGCTGGCGGCGGTTTTCACGGCGGGCTGTATTAATCCGGCCATGTTCAAAAAAGGCGCTTACGCCATAGACGACTGGGAAACCTGGACCGGCTGGAACGACGCCTACGGTTCCCACGAGGTACTGCCTGACGGTCTTTATTACCGCCTCACGGAACGTCAGGACGACACCCGCGACATGTCCTCAGACGGCTATTCGCCGGGGCTTATACTTTCCAAAGAACTGCTGGGCGCCAGCTGGACCCTGGACCTGGAAGCCGATTTCAGGATCCCGCCAGGCCAGGTAAAGCGTTTCTCCTACGGCATCTGGGAGGGCGGCGATTCCTCGCGGCCCTCTATCGGCAACGCCTCCGCCGTCCTTAAAGTGCTGGCCCAGCGCCAGAACGGCCCGCGGCCGCAGGACGACGCGCTGCTGGTCTTCTACCTGCCCGGCGGCAAGCCCTTCAGCCTGCCTATAAACCTCAAGGTGCTGCGGTTCAAGCGCGCCGGCAATTTCTTCTCGGTGGACTACTCCATGAACCGCAAGAAATTCATTCCCGTGTTCAGGCTGGACGCACAGGCCGCGGCGGCGGTACCGTCCCAGAAATTTTTCATCGGCGGCTTTGCCGGCGGCGATCCGCAGGGCGCCTACGCCAGGCTTACCAGCCTTAAAATAAACGGCAGGGAAACCCTGAGATGAAGGCGCCGCGCGCCGAGTTCCGTAAAGAATGAAAGAAACCGCCGACGGACTTATAGCACTTTATTCGCTTGAAACGCACCCAGAGGGAGGCTTTTTCCGCGAAAGCTACAGAGCGGGGGGAAAAACCGGTACGGAGCGGGGGGAAAGGAATTTTTCCACCGCCATCTACTTCCTCCTTAAAGAAGGCCAGGTGTCGCGCCTGCACCGGATAAAGGCCGACGAAGTCTGGCATTTTTACGCGGGGGGGCCCCTGACCGTGGCCGGCATACTCCCGGACGGCCGCGTAGAGGAAACCGTCCTGGGCCGGGACACGGCGGCGGGGCAGAAGTTCCAGTACGCGGTACCCGCCGGCCGCTGGTTCGGGGCGTACCCGAACCCGGGAACCGGATTTTCGTTCGTCGGCTGCACGGTGGCCCCGGGCTTCGAGTTCGCCGACTTTGAAATGGGGGACCGCGGGAAACTCCTGAAAGAGTTCCCGGCGGCCAAAAAGATAATCGAGAAATTGACCAAAGGAATAAAATGAAATCACATTGGAAAAAACGCGAGACGCGCGGCGCCTCCGGCGGCCATGAGGCCATAGTTGAAGGCGTAATACAGCACAAGGGCACCTTCGCCTTCCTCCTCTCGGAGAAAGAGGGCGTGGGCGACGTCTTTATCCGCGGCCGCGGGCTGGACCTGGCCATGGACGGGGACCGCGTTCAGGCGCGGGTGCGGCCCGAAAAGAGCGGCCGCCTGGCCGGCGAGATCATCGCCGTGGTAAAACGCGCGCACAGCTCCATGGTGGGCATACTCAGGAAAGTAAGGGACACCTGGGCGCTGTTCCCCGAAAAGGGCAACGCGCCGCCCGCGCTGGTAAACGGCTTCGCCCAGAAAATAACCCCGATAGAGGGGGCTTTCGCCGTGCTGGAGGTCAAACACTGGCCCGAGGGCGGCAACCCCGCCTCCGGCCTGGTTACCGAAATACTGGGCGACCCGGGCGACGTGCGCGCCCGCATAGACTCCATCCTGCGCGCCAAGGGCATAGAAGAGGTCTTTCCTCCGGAAGTTATAGCCCAGGCCGAAAGTTTCGGCGCCCGGCTTGAGCCCGAGCAATGGAAGGACAGGGAGAACCTGATCGACCTGCCCATTTGCACCATAGACGGGGCAGACGCCAAGGACTTCGACGACGCGGTCTCGCTTGAGGACCTGGGCGGCGGGACACTGCGCCTGGGCGTGCACATCGCGGACGTGGGCCATTACGTTAAGACCGGAACCGCGCTTGACGCGGAAGCCTACGAGCGCGCCACCAGCGTTTATTTGCCCGACCGGGTCGTGCCCATGTTGCCGCCGGCGCTGTCCGACAATCTCTGCAGCCTGGTGCCGCGCCAGGAGCGGCTGACCATGTCGGCCTTCATGGATATAAACTCGGCCGGCAAAGTAACGAAGAGGCGCCTGGCCCAAACCGTCATACGCTCGTGGCGCCGGTTCACTTACGAGGAGATCCAGACCCTTATAGACGGCGGCAAAGTGCCGGACGTACCCAAAGCCGTGGAAGAAGCCGTCATGCGCATGAGCGACCTGACCGACGTGCTGTACAAGCGGCGCGTGGCCCGCGGGGCCCTGGACTTCAACCTGCCGGAATACAAGATCAACGCGGACCCGCACGGCAGGCCGCTGGGCGTAAGCCTGCGGCCGCGGCTCAAGAGCCACCGCCTGATAGAGGAATTCATGCTGCTGGCCAACGAGGCCGTGGCCACGGAACTCTATGCCGCTAAAATGCCGTTCCTGCACCGCCGGCACGATTCGCCGGACCCGCTGAAGCTGAAGGCGCTGTCCGCCGCGCTGGGCGAGCTGGGCCTGACCGCCGGGCACATCGAGGGCGCCAACGCGCAGAAAGGCCTGCAGGATGTGCTGCGCCAGGCGGAGAACCACCCGCTGACCAATATCATAAACTCGCTGATGGTACGCAGCATGCGCCAGGCCGTTTACTCGCCGGAGTCCGAGGGGCACTTCGGCATAGCCACGCGCTTCTATTCGCACTTTACGTCGCCCATACGCCGCTACCCGGACCTGATGACGCACCGCGCCGTCAAGGCGCTGCTGGCGGGCAAAAAAGAGAACCACGGGGCGCTGCCGCTGGATAAGGCCGGGGTGCACTGCTCGGAACGCGAGCGCGCCGCCGCCGACGCCGAGCATAAGTCGGTGGATATCATGCGGGCCGAAATGATGAAGGAACTTGTGGGTTCCATAATGGACGGGGCCGTTACCACCGTTATCGACAGCGGGGCTTTCATAATGCTGGGCAGCACCGGCGCCGAAGGCCTGCTGCGCGTGAACGGCCTGAAGCCGGGCACCAAGGTGAAAGTGATGATAGCCGCGGTGGACACGGCGGAGGGCAAGATAGACCTGTCGCTGGAAGGCGCCCCCGGCGCCGGAGTCAGTGCGGCTCCGCGCGGCGGTCAGGGCCGCCAAACCCGCGGCGGCCGGCCCGGCCAGCGGCCCGGCGCGCCGCTCAACTTCGCCCGCGTCGCGCGCAACAAAGCCGGCGGCAAGGGCCGAGGCCGCGGCAGAGGCAGGGGCCGCGGAGGCGCAAGGTAAGTAATAAGGCCCGCGCCAGTACGCAATAAAAAACCGGAGGGGTGACCCTCCGGTTTTTTATTGCGGCTCAAAGTCCTACTTTACCAGCAGGGCTTTCATTCTTTCTATATCTTTGCGGTAGGCCTCGGATTTAAGGAGATCGGCGTGGTAGAGGTCGCCGAAGACCTTGCCGGCGGCTATGTCGGTGGGGAAATGCACACCGCCTATCACGCGGTCCTGGGCTATCTCGTCGGCCTTGGCGAAGAACTCGGGCTTACGCTCCGGCACGATGTCGGTCATCACATTGGCGAAAACCCTGGAGAACGAGGAATGACCGCTGGGGTAGGAGAAGCCGCCGCTTCTCTTTATGCAGGGCTCGGCCTGGCCGGGATAGGCCTTGAACGGCCGCAGGCGCTGGTAGCGGTCCTTGATGTTGGTGACGGCGCTGTCGAGGTCCAGGGTCAGGCGGTCGAAGAACTCCACCACTTCGGCCGGCAGCGGCTCGGGGAACGGGCTTTTGGCGCCCCAGAAAGCATCGTAAGTGGATTTAGCGGTTTTCTTGGCCTTCTTGCAATCCGCGGCCGTGCGCTTGCTCTGCCAATCCATTATCGCCGCGATATCGGCTTTCTGGACGTCGGAATCGAAAGCGGGGGGAGGGGCGAACTCCACGGTCTTGAACTGTTCGGCCTCCACATAGTATGTCCGTGTGGGTACGAGATGGGCCCTTTTAAGGGCGATCCTCGCCGTGGGCGAAGAGCAGGAGCTGGCGCCCAGCGCCAGCGCGATAAACACCAAAGCCAGTTGTTTTTTCCTGAAGATCATACCCAAATTGTACAAAATCAAAGCTCCGTCAACCTTGACAATAAATCTTCCCCGCGGCCTGTGAAGTATCCGAATTACCCGCCTAATTTAACGCGACACTACGGTGTCGGGATGACCTGCTATGCTTAAAAGGAGATTAAGAGTTAATTTAAACAGAGTCTGAAAATAGGCCTTGCGTATACAAGATATATCATGTATACTATTTTCGGGAAGGGGGCGGGATGTATTCTGTTGAATTTTACCAGACCCCGGGCGGAGAGTATCCCGCGCGCGACTTCCTGGCGCAACTGCAGGCTAAGGTCAGGGCCAAAGTCGCAAAGTGGCTTCAACTGCTACAGGAGGAAGGGCCGGACCTAAAAAGACCGTACGCGGATATGCTGCATGACGGCATAAGGGAATTGCGGGTCTCGTTCGGACATATTGAAGTTCGGCTGTTATACTTTATAGACGGCAAAGCCATAGTTCTGAGCCATGGCTTCTTAAAAAAGACCCTGCAGACGCCGGTTATGGAAATTGAAAGGTCAAAGAGATACCGCGCCGACTGGCTTAGAGCAAAGTGAGAAATTTATGAAAAATAAAAAACTGCTTCTAAACACCTGGCTCAAAGGTGAACTAAAAAATAAGGAATTCAAAAAAGCTTTCGACGCGGAAGACATCCGCGCGCGCCTGGCCCTGCTGATAGCCGAAAAACGCCACAAACTGGGCGTAAGCCAAGCCGAGCTGGCCCGCCGCATCCACACAAAACAGCAGGTAGTCTCGGACATCGAAACCCTGAAGCACTCGAACATAACCATCCTGACCCTGGACAAAATAGCCAAAGCCCTGAACAGCCACCTGACGATCTCTTTCTAAGGTAATAGGTGTCTGTCCCTAGTTAAGTTATATAAAGGGGCTGATACCCCAAAATGCTAAAAATCAAGACCTGACCCCAGTGCACAATGTGCCGCTGTTAATCTCGCGTATCGTAGTACTCCCGATATGCCTTTCTTTTTTTAAGATCTAAAAAATCCCGCAGCGGCCGCCCGTTTTCATATTTCCAAAGCGTAATGGAACAAAATCAACGCACGCGAAACCGGAGGGGGCTGCCGGGGGTATGGCCCTGAGCACCCGTTGCGGAAAGGGGGCCCCAGCCTAATTTTCCCGGCTGGGGGGAAACCGACGCAAGGGTTTCCTCTGCCCGGGTGAGCAGGGCCATACCCCCGACAGCCCCCCGACCGGGCATCCTTGCGGACCTAAAACCAAAGTTATTCTAAGCTTCCCCGCTCATTGCGGGGATTTTTATTGTAAACGCGCTTGAATTTTTAAATAATAGACATATGACACCGGCCATTAACGAGAAGAGGATGGTGCAGCTGTTCTGCGACCTGGCGCGCATCACGTCGCTTTCCGGCAAAGAAGGCGCCATAGCGCGGCGCCTCTCCATACTCCTTAAATTCATGGGCGCCGAGGTCTTCATAGACGACGCCGGCCGTAAGATAGGCGGCGAGACCGGCAACCTCATAGCCCGCTTCCCCGGCACCGCCCCCGGCGAACCCTTTTTACTCTCGGCCCACATGGACACCGTAGGCCCCGCCGACAACGTCCGACCCGTAGTACACAAAGACCGCGTCACCTCAGACGGCACCACCATACTCGGCGCCGACTGCAAAGCCGGCATAGCCATCATCCTCGAGGTCATCAAGACCCTCGACGAGAACAAGATCCCTCACCCGCCCATAGAAGCCGTCTTCACCATCAGCGAGGAAATGGCCCTCATGGGCGCCAAGTACCTGGACTACTCCAAGCTCCGCTCGCGCTACGGGCTCATCTTCGACAACGAACAGGGCCTCGAGAACGTCATCACCAGCGCCCCCGCCGCCGACGCCATGGAAATAAAAGTCTACGGCGCCGCCGCCCACTCCGGTGTAGCCCCCGAAAAAGGCATCTCCGCCATCAAGGTGGTTTCCGACGCCATCTCCGGCATGAAGCTTGGCCGCATAGACTCCGAGACCACCGCCAACATCGGCTTCATCTCCGGCGGCAACGCCATCAACATCATACCGCCCCTGGTGGAACTCTCCGGCGAAGCCCGCAGCCACGACCCAGCCAAACTGAAGAAACAGACCCGCCACATGGAAGACTGCCTCAAGCGGGCCGTCAAAAAGATAAAGATCCGCGCCGACGGGAAAATGATCATCCCCCGCTACGAATTCCTCATAGAGCAGAAATTCCCGCACCTGCGCATAGACAAGGCCAACCCCGTGCTGGCCCTCATCTCAAGCGCCCTGCGCGACGAAGGCCTTAAGATGAAACCCTCGGCCTCCGGCGGCGGCACCGACGGGAACATCCTCTACGGCCACGGCATCAAAGCCCCCATCCTGTCCACCGGCATGCGTGACGTCCACACCACCCACGAATACCTCGACCTCAAAGATTTCTTCGGCTGCGCCCGCCTCACCCTGAAAGTGATCTCCAGCTGGACGCAGCGCGAATACGCGAAGAATTAAAAGAACTATGGCTCATATTTTCGACCCCGAGGAAAGACATAAACTGGACAACGCCGACCGGCGCGCGGTGATGCCGCCGGAAGAAACCCTGGTGAAGGCCGGCATAAAGCCCGGCGACGTGGTGCTGGACATCGGCTGCGGCATGGGCTACTTCGCCATCCCCGCCGCAAAAATGGTGGGCCCCAAAGGCCTCGTCTACGCGCTGGACATTTCCGGCGTGATGCTGGCCGAACTCCGTTCAAAAACGGCCTCCACCGGCATATTCAACATACACACGCTGCAGACGCAGCACGGCAAACTGGCCATACCGGAAGTGGACTACACCCTGGCGCTGCTGTCCAACGTCCTGCACGAGGTGGATGACAAGAAGGTTTTCCTGGCCGCCATCGGCGCGGCGCTTAAACCCGGAACGCGCCTGGCCGTGATAGAGTGGAAGAAGGCGCAGACCCCGGCCGGCCCGCCCGTAAAAGAAAGGATCTCCGAGGACGAGATACAGGTGCTGCTGAAAAAAGCCGGCTTTACCGAACCTGTCACCTCCGACCTCACACCGTCGAGCTGCCTCTACACCTGCGTCAAGGCATGAAATACCGCAACCGGTTCCTCGCAGTAATTTCCGGGCTCCTCCTGGCCGCGTCGTTCGCGCCTTTCGGCGCCGGCGGACTCGCCTGGCTGGCCCTGGCCCCTCTGTTTTACGCCGTCCTGGACACCGGCGGGATGGTGGCCGCCGCCCGCCTGGGCGCGCTGGCCGGTCTGGTCTTCTACTCGGTCTCCCTGGTCTGGATGACGACGGTGGTGCATTACCTGGCCATAGTGTTCTGGGGCGTGTTCGCCCTGTGGCTGGCGCTGCACGCGGCCGTCATACGCGGTCTGTGGGACCTGGCCCGGAAACGGGGAGGAGGGCCGTGGAGCGCGCTGGCCTGGGCGGCCTCGTCCGGCGTGGTCTGGGCCGGCATAGAATATTTCCGTTCGGAACTCTGGCCGCTGGCCTGCCCCTGGCTGGGCATCGGCTACAGCCAGATGTACAGCCCGCCGGCGCTGCAGTCCCTGAGCGTCTGGGGCGTGTACGGCCTTTCGGCCTTTATCGTGGCGGCCAACTCCGCCTGGGCGCTGGCGCCGCGCAAACTGCGGCTGCCCGCCGGTTTTTTCCTTGCCGCTCTCATCCTCGTCACCGCCTGGGGCAAACACCGCCTGGCCGTCCTGCCGGCGGAGAACGGAACCCCTGTAAAAGTGGCGCTGGTGCAGGCCGAGCGCGCGGATATCGACAAGCTGGCAAAACTCAGCCTTACCCCTGAGGCCGCCGCGGCCGACCTGCTGGTCTGGCCGGAATGCTCGGTGATGATGCCCGCCGCCGACAGCCCGGACTACGTCGCGCTGATAGCGAAAAGGCTCAGACCCTCCAAAGCCGAAGCCGTCATCGGCGTCTGCGTGGACGCCAATAAGGCCCGGGGCATAAAACGCGCGAATTTCACCCTGGTGCTGGGCCGCGACAAAAAGACCTTAGGCGTCTACAATAAAATGCACCCCGTGCAGTTCGTGGAGACCGGCCTGCCGGAGAATAAAACACCGGCGCCGGTGGCCACGCCGCTGGGCAGGCTGGGCCCGCAGATCTGCTACGACCTGGCCTTCGAGGACGGGACCAGGAAGATGACCGCCCAGGGCGCGCAGCTGCTGATAGTACCGACGCTGGACCCGATGGAATGGAGCGAGTGGCAGCATCGTCAGCATTCGGACATGTCCGCGGCGCGGGCCGTGGAAGCCGGCCTCTGGCTGGTGCGGTCGGCCTCTTCCGGCTATTCCCAGGTCATAGACCGGCTGGGCTATGTCCGCGCGGAACTTGCGACCGGCAAGGAAGGCGCGCTGACGGCCGCAGTTTACGTGGGCGACGGGGGGACTTTCTACACAAGGGCCGGCTGGCTGTTCGCCCCTTTCGCTTTCGCCTTCGCGCTGGCCGCGGCGGCCTGGCTGGCGTTGTGCGCTTTCAGAGCAGGTAAACCGACTTAGACTGGAGACTACCACATGACAGAGACAAAAGAAGAATCTTTCATCGGCAAATTCATGGTGCTGAAGGGCTCCATACGCGAACTCTGGATCATCTTCGGCACCAAGATCATGACGATATTGGCGTACAGCCTGGTAAACTCCGTGCTGGTGCTGTGGCTCTCCTCCGACCTGCGCCTCTCCGACAAGAGCGCGGGCTGGATCATAGGCTACTGGTCCATCATAATGACGGCCTTTACCGTGATGGTGGGGTCGCTGGTGGACGCGGTGGGCATACGCAAATCTCTGATAGCTGGCTTCGGCCTGGCGGCGCTGGCGCGCCTGGTGATGGCCTTCTTCGCCGCCAAGTGGATAGCCGTGCCGTTCGGCCTGTTCCCGCTGGCCCTTGGCGAGGCGCTGCAGACCCCGGTGATGGTAGCGGCGGTAAGACGCTTTACCACGACGAAGCAGCGCTCCATCGCCTTCTCGATGTACTACTCGATGATGAACGTCGGCTTCGCGATAGCGAGCTACGTGGTGGACAAGGTGCGCGGTGGCATGGGCGAGTACGGCCACTTCACGGTGCCCTACCTGGGCATGCAGATCAGCACCTACCAGACCATCATCCTGCTGGGCATGTTCTGTACCCTGCCCAACCTGGTGCTGACCTGGATCGCCATGCGCGAAGGCGTGGAGGCCACCGACGAGGGGGTAAAGGTAACGCCCGCCGTCAGCAAATACGGCGGTGAGGGTTTCATGACCGCCTTCCTGCTGTCCTGCCGCGACGCGGCCAGGGACTGGTGGAGGATCTTCAGCGCGCTGTGGAGCCAGCCCACCTTCTACCGCTTCCTCACCTTCTTTGGTTTCGTAGTGTTCACGAAGCTCATCCTTTATCATTTCTACTACACCTTCCCCAAGGTGGTCATCCGCGAGCTCGGGGAGGGCGCGCCCTTCGCGCGGCTGTTCGGCTTCCTGAACGCGGTGGTGGTGATCATCCTGGCCCCCGTGGTGGGCGCGCTGACGCAGAAGTTCACGGCCTACAGGACCGTCATCATCGGCACCACTATAGCCGGCCTTTCCATCTTCCTGATGGCCCTGCCTCCGGCCACGTTCCAGCCGCTGGCGGGCGGGCCGTTCGGCGCGGTGATCTCCTGGTGGCTGGACCTGAAGGGCCCGCTGCACCCGCTTTACGCGGGCATAGTGCTGTGCGTGCTCATTTATTCCGTGGGCGAATGCTTCTACTCCCCGCGCCTCTACGAGTACCCGGCGGCCATAGCGCCCAAGGGGCAGGAAGGCTCTTACCTTGCCCTCTCGATGCTGCCGTACTTCTTCGCCAAGTTCCTGGCGGGCGGCCTCTCCGGCTATCTGCTGGCCGCCTACTGCCCGCCCGAAGGCCCGCGCAATTCCCAGATGATCTGGGTGTGGGTGGCGGGCATGGCCCTTATCACCCCTATCGGCCTTCTGCTGGCCAGGCGCTACATACAGGTGCACGAGGCGGGCCGGGAATAACCCTAACTACGCTGGCGTGACAAGGGTGCCGGATAAGCAAAACCGTCGTTGAGCCCGCCGCTTGCATAAGCGCGGCGGGCGAATACCGAGTGAGGGCACGGTGTGCCCGAACGCGTTTTGCGTTCCGGCACCCTTGGCGCGCCTGGAGTCCCGTTATTTTGGTTACAAGGTCTTTAATAAACGCTATTTATTATCTACAATTTACTCTTAACATGCGTTCCGGAGGCGCCAACAAATGACCGAACCTAAAGATCTTTACTCCTGCCTTGCCAAAACGGCCGAGAGGAACCCCGAAGAGACCGCTTTTGTCACCGGCGACAAGCGCATGTCCTGGCACGAGGTCCTTTTTTCCGTGGACAGGGCGGCCGATATGTTCTGGCAGCTGGGCCTGCGCAAAGGCGACCGCGCCGCCATAGCCCTGCGCAACTCCCCTGAATTCGTTATCGCCTACTTCGCCCTGGTAAAGATCGGCGCGGTGGCCGTCCCGATCAACTTCATGGTCTCCAAGGCGGATGAGCTCGCCTACATACTAGAGAACGCCGCCTGTAAGGGCGTGGTCACCGAAAAAGAATTCGTCAAGAACTACGTCAACGTAAAAAAGAACCTGCCCGGGCTGAAATTCCTGATCTCGGCCGACTTCTGCGGCGTGGACGGCGTGGTGGATTTCTGGCATTACCTCAAGCACGCCCATTACCACCCGCAGACCCAGAAGGCCTCCGCCGACGAACAGGACGTGGCCAGCATCCTTTACACCTCCGGCACCACCGGCCACCCCAAGGGCGTGCTGCTGACCCACCACAACATGCTGGAGAATTCCAAGGCGTCCATCGCCACCCTGGAACCCACCAAGAAGGACGTCTTCATGGCGCTGCTGCCCATGTTCCACACCTTCTCCTGGACCGGCAACGTCATCACCCCGATCCTGCTGGGGTCGAAAACCCTGATAGTGAAGAGCATCACCCCGCCCAAGCCGTGGCTGCAGGCCATGGGCCGCGAAGGCGTCACCATCATGATAGCCGTGCCCCAGATCTACGGCGTGCTGGCCAAGGAGGCCCGCGGCCTCAAGAAGTTCTTCCTCAAATTCTGGAGCCTCAGGAAAGTGCGCCTGTGCATGTCGGGCGCGGCGCCGCTCAACCATACCATCGCCCAGCACTTCCATAAATGCTTCGGGCTGCACGTGCTGGAAGGCTACGGCCTGACGGAAACCAGCCCGGTGGTCACCATCGTCCCGCCCCGGTCGCGCAGGCACGGCTCGGTGGGCAAGGCCATCCCCGGCGTGAAGATACGGATCATGGGCGAGGACGGCGGCCACCTCAAGCACGGCGAGGAGGGGGAGATCTGCGTGATGGGCCCCAATATCACCCGCGGCTACCACCAGAACGACCAGGCCACCAAGGAACTGTTCACGGCCGACGGCTGGCTCAAGACCGGCGACATCGGCGTGCTGGACACGGACGGCTTCCTGTTCATCCGCGACCGCAAGAAGGACATGGTGATAGTGAAGGGCCTGAAAGTTTTCCCTGCCCAGGTGGAACACGTCATAAACACCCACCCGAAAGTGCTGGAGAACGCCGTCATAGGCATACCGGACGGCTCCGGCAACGAGACCATGAAATGCTTCTGCGTCCCCAAGCCCGACGTACAGCTGGAGAAAGCGGAGATCATGCATTTCATAAAAGCCAATTTCGACGCCTACAAGCGCCCGCGCGAGGTTGAGATAGTCAGCGCCCTGCCCAAGAACACGATGCAGAAAGTGCTGAAGCGGGAACTCCTCAAAAAAGAACTTGAAAAGCGCCTGAAGGCCGCCGGAGCGGCCCCGTCGCATTAAGCCCGGGCCGGCGCCCGGCTAGTCAGGCCTGCAATGAACATAACCGCCAGCATCCTCAGCGTTTTCGGCGAAGCCTACCTGGTAGGCGGCGCCCTGCGCGACGCCGTCCTCAAGCGGCCGTTCAAGGACATAGACCTGGCGGTCCCGCCCTCGGCCGATTTCCGCGCCAAGGCCGCGCGCCTGGCCCGGAAACTCGACGCGGCCTGTTTCCCCCTCGACGAAGAGAACCAGGTGTACCGCCTGACGGGCCGCAAAGCCCCCAGGGCGCAGATCGACATCATGCCCTTCGTCGGCGGCGCGCTCAAGCCCGACCTCGAAAGGCGCGACTTCACCGTAAACGCCATGGCCCTGAAGCTCACCAAGGCCCTGGAATTCAAGACCGACCGGAAAACCGGCGGCTTCACCCTGCGCGCCGACAAGGCCGCCATCATAGACCCGTGCGGGGGGCTCAAGGACCTCGCCGCCAAAAAGATAAAAGCCGTCTCGGCCGGGATCTTCACGGAGGACCCGGTGCGCCTGATGCGGGCTTTCCGCATCGCCGCGGCCCTGGATTTCGATATCGCGCCGGCCGTGCTCAAAGCCGTCAGGAAACAGGCGCCCCTGATAAAAAAACCGGCCCAGGAACGCGTGCGCGAAGAACTGATGCGCCTCTTCGAGAGCCCCGAGTCCAGCCGGTGGCTGGCCCTGATGCACAAACACGGTCTGCTGACCGCCCTCTTCCCGGACCTGGCGGCGCAGGAGACGTGCGCCGTCGGCTATTACGGCGCGGGCGGCGTGCTGAAGCACACCCTGCTGGTGGTGGAGCGCATCGACCACCTGTTCGAGAACCTGCCCGCCTACCTGCCGGACTATAAAAAAGTGGAGGAGTTTTTAGCCGCGCCGCGCACGCTTAAATTCGCCGCGCTGCTGCACGACATAGCCAAGCCGCCCAAAGCCGCCATGGTAAAGGGCCGCCTGCGCTTCTTCGGCCACGAGGAGTACGGCGCCATCATGGCGGAAAAGGTCATGGAGGACCTGCGCTTCTCGCGCGACGACATCCGGCTGGTGTCGCGCATCATAGGCACCCACCTGCGCCCGGGCAACCTGGCCGCCAACGAGACCATTTCGGACAGGGCGATGTTCCGCTTCTTCCGCACCCTCGGGGAATACACCGTGCCCCTGCTGGCGCTGTCCTGGGCCGACCACGCCAGCTACGTGTCGGCGCAGCAGCTGAGCAAAATGCGCAAGCGCCTGCAGCACCCGCCGGGCCCGCTGCCGGCCGGCGGCCTGCCCTACAATTCGCCCAAAAAGACCCTGCGCTATATGCAGGTGCTCAACCTGCTTTTCAGGGTCTACGTAAAGAAGAACATGAAGCTGCGCTCGGCGCGCCTGATAGACGGCAACGACATCATAAAGACGCTGAAACTGCAGGAAGGCCCGCGCATAGGCGAACTGCTCGAGAAGGTCCACCTGCTCCAGTTCGAGGGAAAGATAAAGACCCGCGAGCAGGCCCTGAAAGCCGTTAAGGGAATGAAATAACCGCTCACCGGCACCGCTGCCCGAAAGGCCTACAGAGATGTAGGCCTTTTTATTTTGCAAACATGGCCACCGGGCCCGTGCCGGCCCCGCGCCCTTAGTGTAAACTATACAGGAACAGCGGACAGGAGACAAAAACCATGAAGATAAAATTCGCGCTTTCCGCCGGCCTTGTACTTCTCTCCGGGCTGGGCCTGGCTTTCGCCGCCGCCCCCGGCAAAACCATAACGCCGGCCGTCAGCCAGGAAGACGCGAAAACCCGCGACTACAAGGACATCCTTTTCAAGCTTGTGCGCCAGGACGAATACCTCGACGAGGCCATGGAGACCCTGGACGGCGCCAACGGCCGCATGCGCGCCCATGATCTTTCCGCCATGGGCCTGAGCCTTAAGATGATAGCCGGCAACCTCGACCGCGTGGCGGCCCTTAACAAAACGGAGTTCTCTTCCGTGCAGGCCGGTTCCATGCACGCCAGGTACATCAACACCATATTCAGCTACAGCTCCAAGGTCAACCGCAAAGCCGTCAAGGTCAGCGCCGTGATCGGGCGGATGGCCGCGAAGTATAAGAAGTCCGCCATGCGCGACGCTGTCTCCTCCAGGAAAAACGGCATAAAGGTCCGCGGCAAAAAAGTCCGCGGCAAAAAGTTGACCCAGCTGCTTGAGGAGAGAAAGGCCATGGACACCCTGGCCGCCGACGCCAAGGTCCTGCGCGCCGCCGCCCGCGGCGTCTCCGCCACCAGCAAGTGGCTGTATATCTCGGCGAAATAATAAAGAACCGCCGCCGGCCGCCGGCACGGCCAGACTCCCCCGCGAAGAAGCGGGGGATTCTTTTTGGCCGGTAAAGTTTGTAAAATCATAATCATGAAAGATCCGCTCGAAGCCGCGACCCTGCAGATACTCAAAGCCATAGGGGAAGACCCGGGCCGGGAGGGGCTGAAAAAAACGCCGCAGCGCGTGGCGCGCGCCCTGCGCGAGATCACCTCCGGCTATAACGCCGATATAACCAAAGTTTTCAACGGCGCTTTTTTCAAGGCCGATTACAGCGAGATGGTGATAGTCAAAGATATCGCCTTTTACTCCCTTTGCGAACATCACATGCTGCCCTTCTTCGGCAGAGCCCACGTGGCGTACATCCCGAACGGCCGCATAGTGGGCCTGTCCAAGATCCCGCGCCTGGTGGAAACTTTCGCCCGCCGCCTGCAGGTGCAGGAACGGCTTACCGTGGAAATAGCCGATACGCTGTTCAAGACGCTTAAGCCGCTGGGGGTGGGGGTAGTGATGGAGGCGGAACACCTCTGCGTCAGCATGCGCGGGGTAAAGAACGAAACCTCTTTCGCCACCACCAGCTCCATGCTGGGCGTCTTCCGCAGCGACAACAAAGTAAGGGAAGAATTCCTCAAACTCATAAAGAAACAATAATAATATTGAAATCTATAGGCCTTCTTAGGTAGAATTTACAGGTATCGGTAATTTGTGCATTTGAGAGGGGAGTAGTTCCCTTGAGAAAAGCCCGGGGCGGAAAGCGCCAAGGGCATAAACAGCGCGGGCGTCGTACAATGGTAGTACGAGTGCTTCCCAAGCATTAAACGTGGGTTCGATTCCCATCGCCCGCTCCAAATTATGACAAAATCAAAAACATTCTGGGCTGCCGCGGCGTTCGTCAGCCTGGCAGCCGCGGCTTTTGCCGGCTACTCCATCTATGAACGCATGTCGCTGCACTTCTCAGGCGACACTATAGAAGTGCACCCGGTGCCCCTGCCGGCCGCTCCGGCTGAAGAACCGACCGAGGAAACAGCGCCGGCCGCCGCCGCCAAACCCGAAGAAGTAAAACCCGCCGTCACCACCAAGGGCGCGCAGGCCGCCGAGCAGGCCGCGACCGAAAAGATAAAAGCCGTAAAGACCGCTTTCGTCTATAAAGACGCCAAGGCCAAGTCCGTAAAAATAGCGGGCAGCTTCACCTCCTGGAAAGACGTCAAACTGACAAAGAAGAACGGCGTCTGGGCGACCGACATATACATACTGCCCGGCACCTACCCCTACCATTTCACGGTGGACGGGAAAAAAAAGCTGGACCCGGGCAAACCCAAAGCCCCGACAGGGGATTCGCTGGTGGACGTGAACTGAAAACCGTTCTTTTACCGGGCCGCAACAAAGTTGTAACAGTTTTCTTGTAGACTATCTCCGGATAATTATGAATTTCAGAAAGGTCCTTCCTATATCGCTGTTCGCCCTGGCCTTGTTAGCGCCGGGAGCTGGCGCGCTTGCCACCGGCCGCCACGGCCATACCACCACCCTGCTGCCTGACGGCAATATCCTGGTAGCCGGCGGCACCACCGGCGCCGCCAACGTCTCCCTCAACAGCGTCGAGATCTATTTCACTTCCGCGGCCGCTTTCGGCGCGGCCCCCAACATGCCGGCCTCCCTGTCCTCCCACACCGCCACGCTCATGGGCAACGGTATGGTCCTGGTAGCGGGCGGTTTCACCAACGGCGTCCCGGTAAACTCCGCCGCGATCTATAACCCGCTGACAAAAACCTGGACGCCTGTAACCGCCACCCTGGCCTCGACGAGGGGGGGACATACCGCCACCCTGCTTAATAAAGGCGCCAGTTCCGGAAAAGTCCTTATCTGCGGCGGGCAGACCGCGAGCGAAACTTCCATAACCAACACCTGCGAGGTTTTCACCCCGAACGTCACCCCGGCGCTCGGTAATTTCGCCTCGGTCCAGGCCATGAGCAGCGAACGCATGGGCCACTCCGCCAGCGCCATAGCCGGCGGCCGCGTATTCGTATCGGGCGGGCGCCGTTGGGACGCCGTCGCCTCCACCTTCACCTACCTGTCCACCAACGAGATCTACGACCCCGAGAACTACCAGTGGCAGACCGTAACGGCCCTTACCACCGGACGCACCGACCATTCCGCCGTGGTACTCAACAACGGCACCATCCTCATCTCCGGAGGGTACAACGGCATCGACAAGCTGGACACAGCGGAAGAGGGCTGGTATAAAACCCCGCTGGGCAGCGCATCCAACCAGAACGCAGGCAGCAAAGGTTTCCTGGACAGCGCCGAGATCTTCGACTCTTACGGCGGCAGGGTGCCGGTCTCCGGCTCCGACTACCAGGTGATGCCTTACAGGAACTCGAAACACGCCGCCGCCCTCTCCCCGGACGGCAAGCAGCACATGTACGGCGGCTACGGCAATATCCCGCCCAAATTTTTCTTCGCCATCCCGACCATGGAAACCGGCTCGCAACTGGACACCACAAAGACCAATATAACCACCGCCAGGGTGAACACCAGCAGCATCCTCCGGTACCTGCTGGACATCAATCTCTCCAGGCCCGTGGACGGCCGCCTCGTCGACGCGGATATCTTTATCTCGCGGGCGGTGGACGGGCCTTCCCTCAGCGTCTCTAACGCGTCCATTTATATCGACGGGCCGAGCACCGCCACCGTGGACGGCTTTACGGTCGGCCTGATGGTCCCCGGCGTGGCACCGGGAGAGTTCAGGGACATAGTGCAGCCGCAGAACCCGACCGGCACCGTCAGCTTCGCCCCGGTCGGGGTCGCCTCCATCGACACCTACGCGACCTCCGGCTCGCTGGTCTTCTCGATCACCCCGATCCCGGTCGGGAATCCGCCCGTCCCGCTGACGGCGGGCTCCGTGCTGACCATTCCCGTCACCATCGAAGTCTCCCCGACCTACGTCGGAGGCATCATCAGCGGCACAATGACGATAACCGGCGCGTCGATATCCGACAACCTTGGCTACTGGCTGGCCTCCCTGACCGGCGGCACGGGGGAATTCACCAGCGGCGCGGTAACCTACGACGCCTTCACGGGGATGGGCGTGGCCTCCGGCAACGTGGCCTTTTCAGCCCTCACCGGTACTATCATAAATTCGACAACTACCGCGATAGTGTCCAGCCCGCTGGCCACTACCGCCAGCGACCCCGTGACCTCCGTATCACTGCGGGCCTATTACACCTCCACCAGGATAGACCTTTCAGACCTGCAGTATGCCATAAGCATATCCACATTCGTCGTCCGGGAAATGATATTCTCCGACAACCTGGAGTACAGCCCGGATAAGGCCAAATGGCAGTTCGGACAGGTACTCTACCCGGTCTTCAACCTGTCGGCCCTGGTCACCCCCGGCGCGGACACGGCCATCATAGGCGGCAGGAACTGCGAACTGATCCCGTCCGCACACTGCAAGCGCGCGGCCCTGGCCCCGGTTTTCACCGCCTCCAATATCTCCGGGGCGTTCATCTCCCAGAACCATTCAACTTGGTCCAAAAGCGGAAAACTCGCCAACAAGCGCGCCTTTCATACCAGCACCCTGCTGCCGGACGACGGGATACTTACCTGCGGCGGCTCCGACGGCACAGCCACGCTGGCCACCTGCGAAATGTTCTACCCGGCGGAACAAGAGTGGAGGCCGGCCGGGACCATGAATTACCCGCGCTCCAGGCACACCGCCACGCTGCTGCCCAACGGCCGCGTGCTGGCGGCCGGCGGTGCCATAAACTCCTCTACCCATGCCGTAACTTACGCGGAGATCTACTACCCGGACACCGACAAATGGCTGCCGACGAACTCAATGGCTTTCGCCCGCACGAACCATACCGCCACGCTGCTGCCGGACGGCAACGTGCTGATGGCCGGCGGTGATACGATAAACGGCTACTCGGCGACCTCCGAGATCTACCTTACCACCAGTTCGGTCTGGCTGACCGCCGGCGCCCTGGCGAACGGCGGCAGGGCCCAGCACACGGCCACGCTGCTTAAGAGCGGCAACGTGCTGATAGCCGGCGGCATAAACGGCAACGGCGCCATAAAGACCACGGAAGTGTATAATTTCGCGACGCGCACCTGGACCGACACCGGCGACGACCTGCAGGTAAAGCGCTACGCGCACGCCGCGAACCTGCTGATGGACGGCCGCGTTATGGTCACCGGCGGCACCGACGGCTACGGCCCGATGGACACCGCCGAGGTTTACGACGGGTTAAGCTGGAAACTCACCACCCAGCTGGGGGGCAACAACATGCTCGCCCGCCGCACAGGCCACCGTTCCACCCTGCTGCCCAACGGCAAGGTCCTGATCACCGGCGGTGAGGCCCCGGGCATCGCCTACTCTCTGGTAGAAGGCTACGACGTAGATTTCAGCACCTGGCAGAGCCAGGGTGAAACTTCCAACCGCTCCAACCATACCACGGTGCTGACCTCAAGCGGTACCCTGCTGGCCATAGGCGGCTGGGACGGGGCACAATATCTCGACACCACGGAAACTATCTACTTCAGCGCGTACCCGGACACCGAAGGCTTCGCGCCCAAGGACCTGCGCAACCCGCTGGTTTCCACGGGCACCACGCTCTTCGACCGCGGCGACAGGCTGACCCTGCTGGGCAACACCTCCAACTTCCACGGTATCAGCGAAGCCTCCGGCGGCGGCTCCGGCTCCATGAATTCCTCTTTCCACAATCCGCGCATTTACCTGCAGCAGATAGACAACCCCAGCGGCTTCCTGACCGACATGACCACCCGGCTGTACACCACCTACGGCGGCCCGAATACGGCCTGGGATAAAACGATCTCATCCATTACCATCATCTCCCCCATAACCCCCGGTGAAATGCCGTACGGCTGGTACCACGCGCGGATAGCGGCCAACGGCCAGTTCTCCAACGGCGTCCCCGTACAGGTCTCAGCGCCCAGGCCCACCGGCAGCCCCACCGCCCCCGTAGGCGCCGTACTGGGGACCAGTTCCATAACCTGGTCCTGGACTTCCGGCACCAGTTCCGCCGCGGACGGTTATGCGCTTTATTCCTCCTCCGACAACGTATTCATTACAACCACCGCTTTCTCGCCCTCGGCCGCTTTCACGCAGACCAGCCTGCAGCCCAATACCGCCGCCTCCGTGAAGGCAAACACTTACAACACGGGAGGCAGCGGCCAGCTGGCGCAGTCGTCCACCTATTACACGCTGGCCGCCAAGCCCACGGCGCTGACCGTGATGGACGCCAGTTTCACCACGGCCAAACTGGAGTGGGGCAGCGCCAATGCCCCCGGAACGCCGTTCGAAGTTTCCATGTGCGCGGGCAGCGATTTCGCCGACCCGGTGCTTATCTCCACGCCCGTGCCGTTCAATCTCATTTACACCAGCACCTCCGCCACGGTAGACAGGCTTTTGACCAACACCCGGTATTTTTTCCGCGTGCGGGCCAAGAACGGGGAGGGGGTCCCGACAGATTTCTCCAACAGGCCCTCCACGCTGACGGTATCGGATGTGGGCACGCTTACCGGCACGCCCACCAGCAGCTCTACCATAAACTGGGCGTGGAACTCCGCCGTAGGCGCCGACTTCTATGAGATCTTCGACGTCACCGCGGACACCGCCAACCCCGTCTATGTGGGGTCCACCACCTACACCGACTTCACCCAGAGCGGGCTGGGCGCCAACCGCCCCTATGCGGTATTCGCGCGCGCGGTCAACAACGACCCCTCCCCTGTCTACGGCCCCATGTCGGCCTCCGGCCGGGTCTACACGCTGGCGGGAGCGCCCTCTCCGGACCCGGCGAATATTTTTACCAACGTCAGCACCGGCAGTTTTACCGCCAACTGGCTGACCAACGACAACTCCACCTGGACAGTTTACGGGCTGATGATCTCCACCAGCAGCCTCTACCTCAGTTCAGGCACCAGTTCCGCCTCGGTCATCGGCAACAGCCATAATTTCTCCGGCCTGGCCGCCAACTTCCGTTACTACGTCAAGCTCGCTGCCATAAACGGCGACGGCATCCCCTCGGAAGCCGTCTCGCTGGGCTCTAAATATACCCTGGCGCGCGCCCCCGCGCAGGTTACGCCGGCTACGGTGGCCATATCGGGAGTGACGATAACCTGGTCCCAGAACAACAATACCCCGGGCACCGTTTACGAACTGCGCGGCACCACCGGCAGCTTCACCGGGCCCGTTACGACCTACGTGCCTTTCTCCCTCGGCTATACAGGCAATGCCTACACGCTGACCGGCCTGCTTACTTCCACTACCTATTACTTCGACGTGACGGCCAGGAACGGAGAGAACATCCTTACGTCCAGATCGCAGGCGGTGCCCGCCGCTTTCACCGACGACAAACTTACCAGCGCGCCCGCCGGCTCCATCGCCGGCACATCGGACCCCGCCCAGACCGTCACCATAACCGGCACGCTGCCCAACAGCCGCACCGTCACCCTTACCGTCCCGGCGGAGTCTTTCCCCGCCGCCACGGCCATAGCCATCTCGCCGTCCGCCACCAACAACTGCGGTTCCTACCTGATCAACGGCAGGACGGTGGAGGTGGCCGTCTACACGCAGAACAACGCCCAGCCGCAGACGCCGGTGACCCTCAGTGTTTCCTACGACGGGTTCATCGTCCCCAGTTCCGATATCTACAGCCTGGTGCTGGCCCGCGACAACGGCAACGGAGTTTGCCTGCCCCTTGAGACCAGGATTGACACGGGCCTAAAAACGATAACCGCTACGCTCAACCACTTCAGCGTGTTCCAGCTGATGTTCAAGGCCGCCGCTACGAACCTCAACGACGTGCTGGTTTACCCGAACCCTTTCAAGCCCAACCGCGGCAACGGTTTTGTCACCATCGCCAATCTCCCGGCCAGCTCCAAACTCCGCGTCTACACCCTGTCCGGCGCCAAAGTGTGGGAGGGGACGGCGGGCACCACAGGCATAATAATCTGGCGCGGCCTTAACGACGCGGGCAACCTGGTGGCCAGCGGCGTCTACCTGGCGGTCATCGATTCTAGCGCCGGCAAGAAGGTTCTGAAACTGGCGGTGGAAAGGTAATATGAAAAGGTCGAACACCCGGACGGGAATATTAACGGCGCTGGCCGCGGCGGCCTGCCTGGCCGCCTGCGCGGCGCCGTACGCCCGCGCCGGGGAAGACCCCCGCTATTTTTCCGCCGCCGCCGCCGGCACCACCACGGCCGACTTCCTGAACCTGCCCGTAGGGGCCCGGGCCGCGGCCATGGGCGGCGCCTACACCGCCGTAAGCGACGAAGCCTCCGCCATCTACTGGAACCCCGCCGGTCTTGTGCAGATCCCCAAGCTGTCGGCCGTGTTCATGCGGGCGCAGTACCTGGAAGAGATCAGCTACCAGTACGCCGCCTACGCTCACCGCCTGTCCTACGACTCCGTTATCGCCGGCTCCATCCTGCTTACCGATATCGGCTCCATCAAGCAGACGGATATTTCCGGCAACACGGTGGGCAGCTTCGCCCCGCGCGACCAGGTTTTCACGCTTTCCTACAGCAAGGCCATCCTGGAATTTTCCGACAAGGACATAGACGTCTCCATCGGCGTGAACGCCAAATACATAAAGTCGCGCATCTCCGGCTCCGCCAGCAGCTACGCCGGGGATATCGGCGTCATGACCTATAATTTCTCGGACATTCCCTACCGCCTGGCCGTCACCGCCAGCAACATAGGCGGCGGCCTGAGGTACGACACCGAATCCAACCCGCTGCCCCTCACGTTCAAACTGGGCGCCGCGGTGAACCCTTTCCGCAACATGCTCCTGTCCACGGACGTGGTCTTCCCCAAACAGAACAAGCCCAACGTGCTGCTGGGCGCGGAACTCGCCACCACGCCCAACGAGCTGACCCGCCTTTGCGTGCGGGCCGGCCTCAACACCCAGCAAATGCGCGACGGCATCAGCGGCCTCTCCATGGGCGTGGGCGCCACGCTGCACTTCTTCTCCCTGGACTACGCTTTTATCCCCATGGGGGAACTCGGCTCTACGCACCGCATTTCGCTCACCTTCGACTTCCCTTTCCGCAGCCCCGTCTTCCAGCGCAGGGACCGCACCATCTTCACCAAGATGAAAGGTATTTCGTTCAAATAACGCCTCCCGGCCACAAGGCCTTACGGGGTTCCGGCCGCCGCGGAACCCCGGTTTTTTTCGGAGGCCGCGTCGGTTGACACCCCCCGGCAAATAATATAGATTGTTAGGCCGCCTGAAGGCCATAGGCCTTGTTGCGGCACAAGCATAGCTTTGACCGGAAGAACCTAAATGAAAGCCCTTGGCCAACACCTTATACTGGAACTTTACGGCTGCAACGCCGCGGCCCTTTCATCGGTGACAAAAGTGCAGGACGCCATGCTGAAAGCCGCCCGCGCGGCCGACGCCACCATCATAGACTCGATCTTCCATCATTTCAAGCCCTACGGCGTTTCCGGCGTAGTGGTGATAGCCGAATCCCATTTCGCCATCCACACCTGGCCGGAACACCAGTACGCCTCCGTGGACCTCTACACCTGCGGCGAAAGGACCCGCCCCTGGGAAGCTTTTAAAGTGGTAAAGAAATTATTCAGGTCCACCCATTTCAGCATGATGAAGATGGAACGGGGCCTGCTGCCGAAATGAAAACCTCCAAGTTCAAATGGCTCAAGAATTCCAGGAGCGTCCTGCCCCGCGGGGAGTGGTTCGTGGAGTTCTTTACGCCCGGGGAGCTGCACGCCCACCGCGCCCTGGAGACGCTCGAGCATTCCTCCACGGCCTTCCAGGAAGCCACCCTCATAAGGACGCACACTTTCGGCAAGGTGCTGGTGATAGACGGGGAGACCCAGAGCAGCCAGTACGACGAGGCCTTTTACCACGAATCCCTGGTCTACCCGGCACTGCTGGCCCACCCCAGGGCGCGCCGGGCGCTGATCCTGGGCGGGGGGGAAGGCGCCACCGCCCGGGACATCCTCAACGACCGCGGCATCGAGCTTGTCGTAATGGCCGACATCGATTACAACATACTGCGCTTCGCGAAAAAACACCTGGAGTCCTGGCACAAAGGCGCCTTCGACGACCCGCGCCTGCGCCTGCTCGCCCAGGACGCGAAAAAGATAGTCGAGAACACCGCGACCAAATTCGACCTCATCTACTCGGACCTGCCCAGCCCCATAGAGGGCGGCCCGGCGTTCGGCCTTTACACGGTGGAATTCTACCGGCGCATGAAGCGCGTCCTGGCGGATGACGGGATCTTCACTATCCAGGCCGGCCCCGGCACACCGCTGCAGTTCGAACTGCATCCGGCCGTCTTCAACACCCTTAAGAAAGTTTTCAAGTTCGTCGGCAGCTACACCGCTTTCATCCCGTCCTACGACATGCCCTGGACTTTCCTTTACTGCACGGATGCTCCGGCCCTGGCCCCGCGGCGGCTCAAAGCCGCCGCCCTCGACCGGGCGGCAAGCTATAAGCTCAAACGCCCGCTCAAGTATTCCGACGGGCTCACCATAACCGGGGCCTTCGTCCTGCCCAAGTACTACCGGGACAGGATCAAGGCCTCGCGCGCCGTTATCACCGAGGCGCGCCCGATGTTTTTCAGCACTTCCCGACATTGACATTAACGGAGCCGATCATGAAAAAAACAAAAAAGACAGCGAAGAAGAGCCCCTCCAGGGCCGCGGTAAAGACCAAGCCCCGCGCCGCCGCGGCGCTGAAACTCAAAAAAAAGCCCGCCGCCGCGCCGGCGAAAAAGACGTCGCCCGCCAAAGAGGCGCTTACCAAGGCTGAGCTGGCGGAGATAGCCGCGCATCTCTCCGAGATGAAAATAGATATCGCCAAGAACGTCGAGGACAAGAAGAACCTGGACCTGCTGGAACCGGAGGTCGGGGACTCGATAGACCAGGCCACGCAGAGCCTGGACAAAGAGATCCTCTTCGAGCTCTCGGACAACGAACGCAAGATCCTGCGCGACATAGAAGCCGCGCTGCGCAAGATGGAGAAGGGCACCTACGGCCTCTGCGAGCACTGCAAGAACGTGATAGAGAAGAAGCGCATAAAAGCGCTGCCTTCCGCGCGCTACTGCATGGTCTGCCAGAGCGGTTCCGAACGCAACAGGGGGGAATAACCCCGCAGCCGGCTTTCCCGGCGTAAAAAAAGCCCCGCGTCCAACGCGGGGCTTTTTCCGTCCTCCGGCGGCGCCCGGTCAGCGCCGCTGCGGGGGCGCCGACGCCACCTGGACTTCCGTCTTGCGCCAGTTCCTGGCCTTGGCGGTGATGTAATACTTGCTGCCGTTGGAAGCTATCGCCAGCGTCCCCGGCTCGAGGGTCTTGAAAAGTTCCGCGCGCACGGCGTTGACGTTGCCGGTCATCTCGGCCAGGGTCTTCATGTCGTTGGTGTAATGCCCCTCCTGCCGCATGTAAATTTCCTCGAGCTTAGCCAGCTTGGAAATAGTGCGGTGCGCCGCTATGATCTGGCCTTTTTCGGCGGGGGAGATCCTGAGGACGGTCTGGTTCAGCCAGGACCCGATGAGTATCGCCATCAGGCCCCAGGAGAAGGCCAGTACCAGCCCGTTGGCCAGGTCCCCGCGTTCGCGCACGCTTACCACGCGGCTGCCGGCCAGATAGTCGTGCAGCGCCCTTTTCTCCGGGGTGACCAGGGCGGCGAAATAGCCCAGGTTCAGCGTGCCGGAACTAACAAAATAGGACAGCGCCCTGACGAAAGCCCGGCCCACGGAGAGGTCGCCCCCGTCCTTGGCCCGCACCCGGATGTTCAGCAGCAGCTTGCCCACCGTGGCCCGGCCGCCGCTCGACAGGACCGTTTCATAAATTATGTACGCGCCTATCCAGAGCAGCTTCCACTTCCATTCGTTGGCGGGGGTATAGGAAATAACGCCGGCCTTGACCAGGGCGTTAAGGGAGAGGTAGGTGCCGGCCACGAACGGAAAAGCGTCTATAGCATAAGCCAGGAACCGCTCGTTAAAGCCGGCCGGGACGGGCCCTTCCGGGCTGAATTCGGCTGGGGTGCCGTCCTCCCCGAGCATGGGCGCCGCCTGGGGCTCGATATTAAAATCTTCGTTTTCCATATATGCCTGCCTGTCCCGGAAATATAGTGACTACATGATAATTATATAAACATTAACCGGTCATTTGAATACCCCCTCCAAATTGAATAAAATATAGGCCTGATGTGCAGGATAACAGCGGTTATTTCGGCCAGGCCGGTTTCGGGCCGGGACCTTCTTTGCGAGGGCCCCAAGTCCTTGCCGGCCCGGGCCGGCGCCGCCGCGGCTGCGCGCGTTACCCTGACCCATCCGCGCGAGGCCTCCGATCCGGCCGGCCTGCCGAAGACGCGGCTGATAAGCCGCGCCAATACCCGGCCTTTCTCGGCCTACGGCCTGACCTTCGCCCATAACGGCACGCTTTTTATAAAGGACGAGATCCGGTCCCTGCTGGGCAAGTACGCCGCCAGAGTCAAAGGCGCCGACGATTCCGAAGTGCTGTTCTGGCAGGTGGTGAAGATGCTGGACGCCTACGGTTCCATGGGCACGGCGCTTGAAATGGCGCTCGACGAGATCCGCACGGTGTGGATCTCGACCAGGGACAAATATCCCGGGCGCGCCGCCCCTTACCGCGGACTGAACATGTTCCTGGCCTCTAAAGATTCCCTGGCGGTGCTTTGCCACTCGCCGTCCAAAAAGCGCGCGCCGGCCCTGCTGCCCCCGGGCTGGGAATTCGGGCGCGTGGCCTGGCGCCGGGAAAAGGACCGCCTGGTCTTTTCGAGCGAACCCGCCGACGTACGGCCCGGCTGGAAGAAGATGAACGACCCGGAACTGGCCTGCGCGACGGCGCGCGGCGGCAAATTGGAACTCTCCTTCAGGAGGCTCTGCTTATGAAATGGTTTTTAATGCTTTTGATCTTCATCTCCGGTATCTACTACCTGGTGAACCAGCACAAGCGCGAGACCGCCCGCAAGGAAATGGTCCAGCTGGCTAAAAAGGACCAGCTCAAGACCCTGGAAGAACCGCCCCTGCCGGTCAAGACCGAAAGAGTCTACATGATGAAATTCTCGCTGCAGACCATCAAGACCCTGCGCTCCCTCACCGAAGACTCCAACGAGAAGGTCCGCTTCGCCTCCGCGGAGCTGCTCTGGCAGCTGCAGGACGAGAGCGCCCCGGCGGTCATCAAGAACATGTTCGAGAACGAAACCGAGCCGGTGGTCAAGAGAAGCCTGATAGAAATGCTCGGCAAGGATAAGAGCAAGCTCAGCCTGGCCCTGCTCACGGAAGCCCTGAAGGACTACGACAGGGAGACCCGCCTGCGCGCGGTGGAGGCCATCGGCAATTTTTCCAACAAAGAAGGCATCCTGGCCCTCAATAAAGCGCTGCAGGACTACGACGAAGAAGTGCGCCTGAAGGCGCTGGAAGCGGTCAACCGCATCCGCCGCGACATAGAGGCCCACAAAGAGCAGCAGCTGCGCGAGATAGAGAGCAAACCGCTCTTCCGCATAGAATAAAACCGCGATCACCCACCAAGACGAAGGAGCGACACATGGACTCTGAGATCTCCAAACTGAACCATAAAATTCAGCAGGACGCGCTTTTCATCCAGGACCTCCGCAAGGAAATGGCCAAAGTGGTAGTAGGCCAGGAGGACCTGATAAACGGACTGCTCGTCGGCCTCATAGCCAACGGCCACGTGCTGGTGGAAGGCGTGCCGGGCCTGGCCAAGACGCTGGCGGTCAAGACCCTGGCGCAGGTCGTCTCGGCCTCCTTCCAGCGCATACAGTTCACGCCGGACCTGCTGCCGGCCGACATCGTCGGCACGCTGATCTTCAACCCCAAGGAGAGCACCTTCTCCGTGCGCAAGGGCCCGATCTTCGCCAACATCATCCTCGCCGACGAAATAAACCGCGCCCCCGCCAAGGTGCAGAGCGCGCTGCTGGAGGGTATGCAGGAGCGTCAGGTGACCATTTCGGACACCACGTTCAAACTGCCGGACCTGTTCATGGTGCTGGCGACCCAGAACCCCATAGAGCAGGAAGGCACCTACCCGCTGCCCGAAGCCCAGATAGACCGTTTCATGCTCAAAATAAATATCACTTATCCGTCCAAGACGGAGGAGGCCCGCGTGCTGGAGCTGATGGCCCGCCAGACCCTGCCGACCGCCGGCAAGGTGGTCAGCGCCGAGGCCGTGCTGAACGCCCGGCAGACCGCCGACCTTATCTACGTGGACGACAAAATAAAGAACTACGTGCTGGACCTGGTGATCGCCACGCGCGAGCCGGCGCGTCACGGCCTGGAAAAAATAAAGCCCTGGATACTTTACGGCGCCAGCCCGCGCGCCAGCATCTTCATGATACAGGCCGCCAAGGCCTACGCCTTCATAAACGGGCGCGGCTACGTCACGCCCGAGGACATAAAAGCGGTCGGCGTCGACGTCATGCGCCACCGCGTGCTGCTCACCTACGAGGCCGAAGCGGAAAATATCGGCTCCGAGGATATCCTCAAGAGCATCTTCGAAGCCGTCGAAGTGCCGTAAAGCAAGTCCGAGAGTCCGAAGGCCGAGACTGCCGTTATGAACACAGCCGAGATCCTCAAGAAGGTCCGCCAGATAGAGATCAAGACCGGGCGCCTGGTCAGCGAGACCTTCTCGGGCCAGTACCAGAGCGTGTTCAAGGGCCGCGGCATTGAATTCTCCGAAGTGCGGGAATACGTGCCCGGCGACGACATCCGTTCCATAGACTGGAACGTCACGGCCCGCGCCTCCAAACCCTTCGTCAAGCGCTACATCGAGGAGCGGGAACTCACGCTGATGATCCTTTGCGACGTGTCCGCTTCGCAGAGCTTCGGCTCCGGCGAGAAGCCGAAAAGCGAAGCGGCGGCTGAACTGGCCGCCATGTTCGCCTTTTCCGCCCTGAAGAACAGCGACAAGACCGGCCTGCTGCTGTTCACCGACAAGCCCGAACTCTACATCCCGCCCAGAAAGGGTAAGAACCACAGCCTCCGCATCATCCGCGAACTCCTCGCCTACACGCCCAAAAGCCGCGGCACCGACGTGGCCATGGCCCTGAGGACCGCCAACCGCGTAATGAAGCGCCGCGGCATCATCATCCTTATCTCGGACTTCAACTCCCCGGACTACGCCAGGGAGGCCCGCCTGACCGCGCGGCGTCACGACCTTATCCCCGTGATCATAACCGACCGCTTCGAGCGGAGCCTGCCCGAAGCGCGGGCGCTGCTGGTCTCGGAACCGCTGGAGGGGGGCCCCGTCTTCACGGCCGACCTCTCGAGCCAGACCGTCAGGCGGGACTACGAAGCCGCCGCGGAGTTCAGGCGCTCGGCGCTGGAAAGCCTCCTGCGCTCGGCCGGCGCCGACTGGATAGACGTCGACCCCGCCCTGCCCGTCTACGGCCCGGTGGTGAAATTTTTCCGCCAGCGCAGGAGGAACTTCCGCCTGCTATGAAGACCGCCGTCGTCCTGCTGCTGGCCGCGCTGACGCTCGCCCCGGTTCACGCCGGGGCGCAGGAAACCGTCTCCTTCAAGATAACGCCGCCGCCGGGGAAAACGCGCCTCGCCGAGGTTTTCAAACTGAAAGTGCAGGCGTCCTTCCCGGAGAAATACTCCGTACGCCCGGACACGGCCTCCTTCGAGGGGCAGGATTTCGGACTGCTCTCCTATTCGGGCTCGCCCGGCAAAGCCGCCGGCGGCCTGAAAACGGAGACCTTCGAACTGCGCCTGCAGGCGTTCACCCTGGGCGTGAGCACCTTCCCCGAGCTCACCTGGACGCTGTACGGCGCGGCCGCCGCCGCCTCGGCCAAAAGCCCCTCTTTTACGATGGAGATCCTGCCCGCTTTCGAAACCAGGCAGAACGAGGACATCCGCGATATCTATCCGCCGTTCCGCTACTTTCCCTGGCTCTGGCTGCTGGCCGGCGCGCTGGCGGCGGCGGCGGGCTGGCTGCTCTACCGGCGCTTCAGGCGCGCTTCCGCCATTCTCGCGGCCGCGGCCTGGACCGACGCCAGGGCCCCCTACCGGCGCGCCAAGGACAGATTGGGCGGGGTGGAAAAGTCCGGCCTCGCGGCGGCCGGAAAAATGAAGGAATACTACAGCGGCCTCGCCGCGGTACTGCGCTTTTACCTGGTCGAGGAGTTTTCCATAAACGCCGACCTCATGACGACCTCCGCCCTGGCCCGCGAGCTGAAAAGGACCGGCACGGATATCAAGGCCACGCTGAAGGCGCGTGAATTCCTGCAGAAAGCCGACCTGGTAAAATTCGCCAGACTGAAGCCCGAGGACGCGCAGGCCGACGCGGCCGCGCTGGACGGACTGCTGACCGACTTCAACAGCGCCGCGGAGACGGCCCGGGCCGCCGCGCAAGCCGCGCGCCTGGCCGCGGAGAGAAAGCCATGACGGTTTTCAAACACCCCCTGTTCCTGCTGCTGCTGCCGCTGCTGGGCGTGCTGGCCGGCCTCGCGCGCGCCCAGTCGGCGCGCCGCCTCAACTCCGCGCCGGTGCCGACGGGCCTGCCGGCCAGGGAAAGCCTGCGCTCGGTACTCTTCTCGCTGCTGCCTTTCTGGGGCAGGGTGCTGGCCATTACGCTGCTGATCTTCGCCCTGGCGCGCCCGCAGAAAGCCGCGCGCGGCGAGGCGCCGCCGTCGGAAGGCATAGATATAATGCTTACCCTGGACACCTCCGGCAGTATGGCCGCCGAGGACTTCGCCCCTTATAACCGCCTGGAGGCCGCCAAGGCCGCCGCCGCCGCCTTCGTAAAGAAGCGCCATAACGACCGCATCGGCGCGACCGTGTTCGGCGGCACCGCCCTGCTTACCTGCCCCCTGACCCTGGACTACCAGTCGGTACTGGAACTGCTGGACTCCACTTATCTCGACATGACAAAAGCGGAGGGCACCGCGGTAGGCGACGCCATCATCACCGCCGTAAACCACCTGAAGGACAGCAAAGCCAAGAGCAAAGTCATAGTGCTGCTCACTGACGGCCGCTCCAACGTGGGCATGGTGACCGACCTCCCCCTGGCCGCCAGGACGGCGGCCGCCTACGATATCAAGATCTACACCATAGGCACGGCGGGCAAAGGCAGGGCGAAGGTTACCACCGGCGATCCGGCCCAGCCAGTGGTCTACATAGAAGAGGACCTGGACGAGCCGACCCTGCGCGAAATAGCCGGCCTCACCGGTGGGGAATTCTACCGCGCCAAGAATTACGCCGAGCTGGACAAAATCTATTCGAAGATAGACGCGCTGGAGAAAACGAAGTTCGAGGCGAAGACCTATACCAATTATACGGACCTCTACCTGTATCTCCTGGCGCCGGCGCTGGCGCTGCTGGCCGCGCTGTACGTGCTGGAAAGAACTTATTTCAGGGTCATCCCGTAGGGCTTATGGATCTATTCAGATACCCTTCAATTTTACTCTGGGCGGCCGCGGCGCTGGCGGCCCTGCTCTTCTTCCGTTTCAAGGCGGAGGAAAGGCGCCTGGAGACGGCCCGCCTGCTGTTCGGCCCCGCGTTCGAGCGGCTTACCGCCGGGCCGGCCGCCGCCCGCAGGCGGCTGCGCGGACTGCTTTACATCGCGGCCCTGGGGTTCGCGGCGGCCGCCGCGGCCGGCCCGCAGTGGGGCGTGGAACTGACCCCGGTGACGGACCTGAAAGGGAACATTGTCATAGCTGTGGACACGTCCCTGTCCATGGCGGCGCGCGACCTGAAGCCCAGCCGCCTGGAGAACGCCCGCCTGCTCCTGGGCGCCATAGCCGAGAAATTCTCCGACTACCGCATAGGCGTGGTGGCCTTCGCGGGCGAAGGTTACGTGCAGTGCCCGCTGACCACGGACCAGGAAGCCATCAGTTATTTCGCCTCCGCGCTCACGCCGGGCATGCTGCCGGAGCAGGGCACCGACTTTTCCGAGGCCATCGCCACCACCCTTAAAATGCTGTCGCGCTACGGCGGGCAGAAGGTGATGGTGCTGATAACCGACGGCGAGGACCACTCCTCGGTGCTGGACACGGCGCTAAAGGACGCGGCGGCGCAGAACCTGAAGATCTTTACCATCGGCATCGGCACCCCGGACGGGGAACTGATCCCGATGAACGACTCGGCGGGCAACACCCTGGAGTATAAGAAGGACTCCGGCGGCAAGACCGTGGTCAGCCGCCTGGGCGAGGCCCAACTGATGAAGATAGCCAGCCGCACGGGCGCGGCCTACCTGCGCTACGCGGACCCCGACGCGGCGGCGGAAGAAATGCGCAAGGCCGTAAGCTCGCTCGACCTGGAAAAAAGCAAAGGCAAAGGCCGCGCCAATTTCAAGAACCGCTACCAGTGGCCGCTGGCTTTGGCCCTGCTCCTGCTTTTGATAGAATTAACGCTTATGGACAAGGGGTTCAGACTGGAATTCTCCTGGCTCCGTAAAGCCGCGGCGCCGCTGCCCCGCCGCATAGCTGCTGCCATAGCGGCGGCGGCGCTGCTGGGCACGCTGACGGCCGGCCTGAACGCCGCGGACGGCGGGGCGCTGGCCAGGCAGGGCAATTCGGCCTACGACAAGAAGGACTGGCCCAAAGCTTTCGAATACTATTCCAGGGCGATGGAGAAAAACCCGGCGGACAAGCGCCTGGACTTCAATATCGGCGACGCGTTTTACCGCATGGAAGACTACGCCAAAGCGGGGGAGTTCTTCGGCCAGGCCGCGGGGGCGCCGAAGGTGGCCGCCAGGGCCTATTACAACCGCGGCAACGCGCTGTACCGGGCCGGCGACCTGCCCGGCGCCATAGCGGCCTACCGCTCCGCGCTCACCCTGGCCCCCAAAGACGAGAACGCCAGGTTCAACCTGCAGAAAGCGCTCGAGCAGAAAAAAAAGAATTCCTGTAAAAACCCGAAAGAAGATAAGAAAGATAAGGACAAAAAGGACAAAAAGGACAAGAAGGACCAGGAGAAGAAGCAGCAGCCCCAGGACAAGAAAGACGACAAGCAGGACAAAGAAAAGCAGGAACAGGATAAAAAACAGGAACAGGAGCGGAAAAAAGCCGAAGCCAGGGAAAAAAGCCGCCAGATACTGGAAATGATGAAAGAAAAAGAAAAAGCCGCTGCCCGCGACCCGCAATCCGCCCAGCGCGCGCTGCGACAGGCCGGCAAGCCGCCGCCGCGGCCGAGGATGGAGGACTGGTGAGAACTATTTCCACCCTTCTCCTGGCCATGACCCTGGCCGTCTGCGCCGCCCCGGCCCGCGCGGCCCTGTCCGTCTCCGCCGAGGTCGATCGCAATTCCGTGGAGATCAGCGGCAACCTCTACCTGACGGTGACCGTGTCGGGCGATTCCGCCAGCGTGCCGGACCCCAAACTGGCCAACATGCAGAACTTCAACGTCTACAGTTCCGGGCGCAGCCAGAGTATCTCCATCATAAACGGCAGGATCGCCACCTCCGTCACTTTCACCTATATCCTGACGCCGCGCTTCCTCGGCGTCCAGCGCATCCCGCCCATCACCGTTTTTAACGGCAAGGAAAAAGCCGTGACCCCGGAAATACAGGTGACCGTCACAAAAGGCGGGCAGCAGGGCGCCGCGGCGCAGCCGACGGCCCAGCCCCAGCGCTCCTCCCACAGGCAGCCGACCAGGGCGGCCGCCCAGGGCGGGCCGCAGATCTTCGTAAAAGCGGAACCGGACAGGAGATCCGCCTACCCCGGCGAACAGATCAATCTCAGCATAAAATTCTACACCTCGGTGCCGCTCAGCTCTAACCCGCAGTACCTCCCGCCGACCTTCAAGAACCTGATCTCGGAAGACCTGCCCCCGATACGCAGCGGCGAAACGGAGATAGGCGGCGTGCGCTACGCCTTCAGCGAGATCAGGACCGCCCTTTTCGCCCTGGCGCCGGGCGGCGCGGAAATACGGCCGCTTTCCGTGATAGCCCAGATCCCCTCCAACGAACCCGTGGACCCGTTCGACCCGAATTTCTTCCAGAACCTGATGGCCATGAGCGGGGCGCAGGGAAAAAGCCAGGAATTCACCACCGACATCATCCCCCTGACGATAAAGCCCCTGCCGCCCGGCGCGCCCGCCGACTTCGGCGGGGCGGTGGGGAATTACACCATAACGGCCTCCGCCGACAGGTCCGAAGCCAGAACCGGCGAAGCCGTGAACTTTTCAATAGCCCTCAACGGCACCGGCAACCTGAAAGCCGTCACCGCCCCTAAATTGCCGGACCTGGCGGATTTCAAAGTGTTCGACACCATGAGTTCCCTGGACATAAAGAAGGAGAGGGACATCATAAGCGGTAAAAAGACCTTCACTTATATCCTGGTGCCGCGCGCGGAAGGCCGCAAAACGGTGCCGGCGGTGAAGTTCGCCTTCTTCGACCCCGCCGCCGCCGCTTACCGGGAGATACGTACCGAGCCCGTCGTGCTGCGGGTGGAAAAAGGCGCAGAAGGCGCCAAGAGCGTTTATTTCAATCAGGCCGCGCCCGGCGGTGGCGACGTAACACCCTCCGGGTCCGATATCCGTTACGTCAGCGAAAGGTCCGGCGCCGCCGCGTCGCCGCGCCTGGCCGCGCGTGTGACCGCCCTGCCCCTCTGGGCCCACGCCATCCCGGCCGCCCTGCTGACGCTGGGCTTCTGGCTGGCCAGGTTCAACCGCTTTAAATCCGCCAACCCGCTGCTCTTCAGGTTCCGCCGGGCGCGCGCTTCGGCCTCCCGCGACATCGACGAGGCCGAGGCCCTGGTGAAAGCCGGCAGGAACAACGAAGCGGTCTCCCTGCTTTATGACTCTTTCATGGACTACCTGTCCGATAAGTGCGGCGTAAAAGTAAGCGCCCTCACCATGAAGAAGGCCGGCGACCTCATAAAGGAACGCTTCCCCGGCGTCGGGGACCGCGCCATGGAGGAGATCCGGGAACTTTGGACGGCCCTGGAACTGCGCCATTTCTCGCCCGAGGCCGCCGGCGCGGAAGGCACGTCCGACCTGGCTAAGAAATACGCGCTGCTGCTGGAGCTGCTGGAGAAGGAGCTTAGGAAATGATCCCGGCGAAAAAAGTCTTATTCCTTTTGCTGGCGGCGGCCGCCCTGCCCGCGGCCGCCTACGACCGCAGCGAACTGGCGGAATTCAACGACCTGTATAAGACCGGCCGCTACGAAGAGGCCCTTGAGGGCTACAGGAACATCATAGCGGCCGAGCCGGCCAACCCCTGGGCGTATTACAACGCCGGCAACGCCTTATTCCGCCTTAACCGCATGGGCCCGGCGGTCCTGAACTATTCCAGGGCCTTCATGCTGGACCCGCGCTCCGCCGATATCCGCGCCAATCTCGACTACGCGCTGCGCCAGACCGGGCAGACCCTGGCCCCGGACAATGTGCCCAAAGCCCTGCATTACATTTACTATCTCCTGGCCGAGCGGGAGATAAAGGCGGCCGCCATACTGCTGTTCTGGCTGGCCTGCCTGGCGGGGGCGGCCAGCTTCCTGTTCGACGGCGGCGGGGCCGGCCGGGCCGCGGGCAGCGTCTCGCTGACGGCGGCGGGCCTGCTGGTGCTGGCGCTGGCCTGGCTGGGCGCGCGGCAGACCTCTCCCTTCACCGCCGCCGGCGTGGCAGTAAAACCGGACGGCGCGCGCATGCTCAGCGGCCCAGGCGGGAATTTCAAGACCTACGCCTCGGCCCCGGAAGGCCGGCTGGTCAGGATCCTGGACGCCGCCGACGACAACTATTACGAGATAGGCCTGCCGCGCGAAGGCATAAAGGGCTGGGCGCTCAAGACCGACATCGAGAGATTATAAAGGAACTGCCATGAAAATTGCCGTCGCCGGCGATCACGCCGGATATCCCCTGAAAGCCCTCCTGCTGCCGTATCTGAAAACCCTGGGCCACGAAGTGACGGACCTGGGGACCGATTCGCCGGACCGGCCGGTGGACTACCCGGACTTCGCCGCCGCCGCCGCCAGGGAGGTCCTGGCCGGCCGCTCCGAGCGCGCCATAGTGGTCTGCGGCTCCGGCGTCGGCGCCTGCGTGGCTGCCAACAAGATAAAAGGCATCCGCGCCGGCCTCTGCCACGACACCTACTCGGCCCACCAGGCCGTGGAACACGACGACATCAACGTGCTGTGCCTGGGTTCGCGGATCATAGGCCCGGCCGTCGCCTTTGAAATAACCGCGGCCTTCATGAACGCCCGCTTTTCCGGAGAAGCCCGGCACACCCGCCGGCTGAAGAAAATAGAAGACCTGGAAAAAGGCGCCTGATGCTCACCCCGGCCGACATCGCCAGGACCGGCCAGAGCCTCTGGCTGGACAACCTCCGGCGCGACTTCCTGCTGGACGGCACGCTGACCCGCCGCATGCGCGACTGGGCCGTCACCGGCCTCACCTCCAACCCCTCTATCTTCGAAAAAGCCCTGGCGGGCGAATTCTACGCGGGCCCGATCGCGACCCTGGCCGCCGCCGGCGCCGGCCCCGAAGAGATCTTCGAGACCCTGGCCGTGGAGGACATACAGCGCGCGGCCGACCTTCTTAAACCGATCCACCGGGACTCCGGCGGCCTGGACGGTTTCGTCAGCATGGAAGTCTCCCCGAAACTGGCCCGCGACGCGGCCCGCACCGAAACGGAGGGCCTGCGCCTGGCGGAGCGCGTCGGCCGCCGTAACCTGATGATAAAGGTCCCCGCCACCAGGGAAGGCCTGCTGGCGGGGGAGAACTTGCTTAAAAAAGGCGTCAGCGTAAATTTCACGCTTATCTTCTCGCTGGAGCGCTACCGCGCTGTCACCCAGGCCTACACGGCGGCCATGTCCTGGCGCGTGCGCAACGCCCTGCCCGTCGAGGGCGTCGCGTCCGTGGCCAGTTTCTTCGTAAGCCGCATAGACACGGAGACGGACAAGGCGCTGGGCGCCGTTACGGGCCGCAGCGCCGGAGAGGCCGGGAAACTCATGGGCCGCACGGCGGTGGCGAACTCCCTGCTGGCCTACCGGCTGTACAGGGAGCTTTTCTACAACCCTGGCTTCAAGGCCACGGGTATACCGCCGCAGCGCATACTCTGGGCTTCCACCAGCGTCAAATCCCCGGTCTATCGGCCGGCGCAGTATATGGAAGAACTGGCCCTCGAGGGCTCGGTCAACACGGCCCCCGAGGACGCCCTGGCCGCGTACTTCGCCGACGGACGCATAAACAGGGCGCCCCTGGCGGGCCGCTACGCCGCCGCGGAGGCCCACTTCGCGCGCCTGAAGGCGCTGGGCCTGGATTTCGGCAGGATACTCGCAGACCTTGAGATTGACGGGATAGACAAATTCGCCAAGTCTTACGACGGGTTGCTGGCGGGCATAGCGCAGAAAGAGAATGCCGCCCGCCGACAGGAGGACCACATGCAGACGACACTACCGCAGACGAACAGCACGGCCGCTTTCAAAAAGCTGGCCGACATGGACTTTGCCGCCAGGCTCTGGAAAAAAGATCCCGGCCTCTGGAAAAAGGACGAGGCCGGCAGGAAATACATCTCCGGCGCGCTGGGCTGGCTGGACATCCCTTTCAAGATGCTGCCCAAGGTGAAAGAGATCCAAAGCTTCGCCGAGGAGGTCCGCGAGGACGGCTTCACGCACGTGGTGCTGCTGGGCATGGGCGGTTCGAGCCTGGCCCCGGAAGTTATCCGCACCGTGTTCCAGGACGCCGAATATCCCGAACTGCTGGTGCTGGACACCACCGACCCGGTGTGGGTGGCCTACGTGCGCGCCCGGATAGACCTTAAACATACCCTGTTCCTTTTCGCCAGCAAATCCGGCGGCACCATCGAGCCGTCCAGCCACTTCAAGTATTTCTGGGGCCAGCTCAAGACCGCCGGCGTCAAGGCCCCCGGCGCCAACTTCATGGCCGTCACCGACGCGGGCACGGGCCTCGAGAAACTGGCGAAGGAAAAGGGGTTCCGCAAGGTCTTCATAAACCCCTCGGACATCGGCGGACGCTTCTCGGCCCTGTCCTACTTCGGCCTGGTGCCCGCGGCCCTGTGCGGCGCCGACATCGGCCGCCTGCTGGAGCGCGCCATCAACGCCGCCAGCCTGTGCAAGCTCCCCGAAATAGAGAAGAACCCCGGGGCGCTGCTGGGCGCGCTGATGGGCTCTTTCGCGCTGGAAGGCCGCGACAAGCTTACGCTGGTGATGCCGGAAAAATTCAAATATCTCGGCCTCTGGGTGGAACAGCTGGTGGCGGAAAGCACCGGCAAGGAAGGACGCGGCATAACCCCCGTCTGTCTGGAACCGCTCATGGAGCCGGATAAATACCAGGCCGACCGCTTTTTCGTCTACACCAGGATGGAGGGAGCGGTCTCCAAGAACGACGAGGCCCGCCTTGAAGCCCTGAAGAACGCCGGGCACCCGGTCTACACCATAAACGTAAAAGACCCCTACGACCTGGGCGCGGAGTTCTTCCGCTGGGAAGCCGCCACCGCGGCGGCGGGGGCGCTGCTCGCGATAAACCCCTTCGACCAGCCCAACGTGCAGGAGGCCAAGCTCCTGACCATGAACGTCCTGGCCAAGCTCTCGCAGAAGGGGAAGAAACCCGCGGCCGCGAAACCCTGCTTTTCCTCCGACCGCGTGGACGTTTACGCCTCCCGCGCCATCAGCGACCCTAAAAAGACCGTCTCCGGCTACGACGACGTGTTCTGGACGGTCTTTACGGCGCTGGAGAAAAAAGAGTATATCGGCCTGCTGGCTTACCTGCCGGACGACCCCAAGGTGGCGGAGGGCCTGCGCAAACTGCGCGCGGCCTTTACGCTCTACACCTCGTCAGCCTGCACGCTGTCCTACGGGCCGCGCTACCTGCATTCCTCCGGCCAGCTGCACAAGGGCGGCCCGGACAACGCCGTCTTCCTGATATTGACCAGCCAGGCCAAAAAAGATATAGTCATACCTGGGGAAAAATACACATTCGGGCAGTTGGAAACCGCTCAGGCATTGGGCGATTTCGAAGCCCTCGATTCCAAGAACCGACGCGTTTTGAGACTGCACCTTAAACACCCCCTGGACAAGTCCCTCGCTTACCTGAGCGAACGGATAGCCAGGGTCGGCAAAACCGGGGAGGCCCCCGGGACTGCCCCACAAGCGGAGGAAAGCGAAATGCTTAAGTTAGCCGTGAAAAAAACCACAAACAATAAGACCGCCAAGACCAGGCTCACCAACACCGAAGAATACGTTGTTGTTGACCACCCGAAAAACCTGGAGACCATCACCTCCAGGCATTATTCGGTGCGCATAGGCGCCAGCGACTGCACGGGCGTCGACATTTCCGTCAACGACCAGCCCTGGCAGCCCTGCAGGCACGCCGTAGGCTACTGGTGGTTCGACTGGAATAATTTCCAGACCGGCACCCATCAGCTGGTGGCCCGCATGCACACGCGCAAAGGCGAGTACCTGATCTCCAAGCGCCGCCGCTGCAAAGTAGTTTAAAGAGGGGGACGCTCTTAGTTAATTAGTTTTTGCACTCAAAAACTAATTAACTAAGAGCGTCCCCTAAGCCGTCTTTTTTTGTGGAGCTGATCTAGCCCCAGTTAAAGGCGGCTTTTTCTATTATTGTGTAGAATACTGCCTATATGACAAAAACCAGGATACTGGCCACGCTGGGCCCGGCCTGCGCCGCGCCCGCCATGCTGCGCAAACTTTACGCGGCCGGCCTGGACGCCGTACGCCTGAATTTTTCCCACGGCACCCCGCAGGACCACGAAGCCGGCGTAAAACTGGTCAGGGAACTTAACCGCAAACTCCGGCGGCACATACTCATACTGCAGGACCTCAAAGGCAACCGCATAAGGATAGGGCGCCTGAAGACCCCGCTGGAGCTGAAGAAGCGGCAGCGCGTGACCCTTATACAGGCTGACGCGGCCGGCAAGCCCGGCGAGATCCCTTTCGATTACCGCGGCTCCCTCAAGGTCATTAAAAAAGGCCACCTGGTCTACATAGACGACGGCAATATAGCGCTGGAAGTGAAAGCCCCCGGCCGCGATTCGCTTACCTGCGAAGTGACGGCGGGGGGCCTGCTGAAAGAACGCAAGGGCGTGAACATACCGCTGGCGCGGCTGGACTTCCCGCTGCTCTCGGACGAGGACAGGGCGGATATAGAGTTCGGGGTAAAGCACCGCCTGGACTTCATCGCCCAGTCCTTCGTGCGCTCCCGGGAGGACGTGAGCGCCGTAGCCCGCCTGGTGAAACCGCGGCACCCCGCCTGTAAAATAATTGCCAAGATCGAGGCCCGAGAAGCCGTAAAGAATCTGGAAGAAATAGCCGACGCCGCCGACGGCATAATGGTGGCGCGCGGAGATCTGGGTGTGATGTTCCCGCTTTGGGAAGTGCCCATGCTGCAGAAGAGGATCATAAAGCTGGCCAACCGCCTGGGCAAACCCGTCATCACCGCCACGCAGATGCTGGAGACCATGACCGCCAGCCCCGTGCCCACCAGGGCCGAGGTTTCCGACGTGGCCAATGCCGTGCTGGACGGCACCGATTACGTCATGCTGTCGGCCGAGACGGCGGCCGGGAAATATCCGGCCGAAGCCGTCCGCATGATGGACCGGATAGTAAAATACACCGAAGCCAACTCTTAAGACCGGGAATTCCACCGCTACCAAAAGGCCCAAGAAATAAGGGGCCTTTAGGACCTATTGCGCCTCCCGCCGGCCGGCTATAATTATATAAGTGAAAACCAATAGCACCCGTACAGCCAGGGAGAACCACCATATGAAATACCCCGTAAGAGGTCTTTTTACCTATTTATGCGGCCTTATGATCCTGGCCGGCCAGGTTTCGGCCGCGCCTATCGACGAACTGGAAGCGCTCGCCGCCTCCGCGCCCGGCGACTACGGGAAGGTTTTCGACAAGAACCTGGCCTCCGCCACCGCCGGCGCCGCCGGGTCCATGACGCAGCAGCAGCTTAAGCAGCTGATGCTCCAGGACCTGGACTCGGTAAGGAACACGATAGCCGCCCGCTACGCCCCGGCCGGCTGGAAGCAGGAAGAGTTCGGCTGGAATCTGGACGCCGAGATACAGAAAGCCAAAGACAAGGTGAACGCCTCGGATTCCTTCGGCGTGCAGGACTACCAGCAGACGCTGAAAGCGATGCTGAACTCCCTGCGGGACTACCATGTGTCCGTTTCCTTCCATGCCACCGAATACTCCGCCCTGCCTATCGGCATTACCGAAGCGGGCGGCCGGTACTTTATTTCCGCCATAGGCCGCAAAAGCCTCCCCGAGAACGTCTTCCCTTTCAAAGTAGGGGACGAGGTCACGTCTTTCGACGGGAAACCCGTGGCCGAGGCGGTCGCGGAGCTTAAGAAAAAAGCCGGCATGGACAATGTGGCGCATACCGACGAAGCCATGGCCGTCATGATGTCCCTGACTTTCCGCGGCGCCATGTCCGGCGATGCCGTGCCCCAGGGGCCGGTGGCCATAAGCATCAGGCCCGCCGGGGCGGCGGAGTCCGTCCCCTTCCAGCTGAAGTGGATCCACGCGCCGGAGCTGATAGCCCCGCAGCCTTTCGTGACAAAGCGGACCGGCCTTAAACTCCCCATGTCCTGGCTGGGCATGATGCTGCTGGACACCCCTTACGCGGCCGTTAACGCCCAGGCCTCCTACGGCCTGGGCAACAAGGACGGCTTCCTGCCGGACTTCGGAGAGAAGGTCTGGGAAGCCCCGGCCGACAACTCTTTCAGGGCCTATGTTTACAAGTCGCCCGCCAGCGGCAGGAACGTGGCTTTAGTACGCATCCCCACTTACATGGTGGACAACCCCGCCAAACTGGTGAAGGACTTCGCCGCGCTGGTGCCCGAATTCAACAACCGGGCGGACGCGCTTGTAATAGACCAGACCAACAACCCCGGCGGCATCGTGTTCTACCTTTACGCGCTGGCCTCCATGCTGACCGACACACCGCTTACCCTGCCCAGGCACTATATCACGCTGACTCAGGCCGACGTGGCCGAATCGGTGAATTTCCTGCAGGAAACGGCCGCGGCGAAGACCGACGCGGACGCCAAGGACATGCTGGGCCCCGACGTGGCCGGCTACCCCGTAAGCTACGAGCTGCTCGCCAACTGGGCCGCCTTCCACGCGGAAGTGGTCAAACAGTGGGCCGCCGGCAAGACCATGACGAGCCCCCTGCCGGTGTTCGGCATCGCCACTCTTAAACCCGACGCGGCCGTGCGGTTCACCAAACCCGTGATGATACTCACCAACCCGCTCGACTTCTCCGGCGGCGACTTCTTCCCGGCCATCATGCAGGACAATAAGCGCGCCGTGATCTTCGGCGAGCGCACCGCCGGCGCCGGCGGCGTGGTAAAGGAATATAAACAGGCGAACTCCCTGCTGGGCGTGAGCAGCATCCACCTCACCGCCACCATAGCCGAACGCCCCAACGGCCAGCCCATCGAGAATCTGGGCGTAACGCCCGACGTGCCCTATATTGTAACCCCGGCCGACGTGCAGGGCGGTTACGCGGCCTATATAAGGGCGGCCGACGCCGCCGTAGCCGGGCTGTTCAGATGATAAAAGCGGCCCTGCTCGCGCTGACCGCCGCGATGTCGCTGACCCCGGGAGCCTGCGCGCTGGACCCCGGCTTCTGTATATTTAACGGCCGCGACGGCGTCCCCGGCGCCGCCGCCTTCAATGCCGCCGTGGCAGCGAGCGACCTGGTCTGCGTGGGCGAGAGTCACGACCAGGCCAACGACCACCTGGCCCAGTTGGAAGCGCTCAAAGCCCTTTACGCCGCCCGCGGCCGGAACGTGGCCGTCGGCTTTGAAATGCTGAACATGACGCTCCAGCCCGTGCTGGAGGACTACGCCGCCGGCAGGCTGAGCGAGGCGGAATTCCTGCTGAAAGCCGACTGGCGCAAAGAGTGGGGCTTCGACTTCAACCTTTATAAACCCATCTTCGACTTTATCCGGGAAAAGAAACTCGCCGCCATCGCCCTTAACCTGCCGAAAAAAGTGGTGGCTAAAATAGCCAGGACCGGCCTGGCCGGGCTTTCGCCCGAAGAGGCCAAGTACCTGCCCGCCAACCTGCACGTTACTACCGACGAGCGCTACATAGCCTACATCCGCCAGTCTTTCGACGGGCAGATGTCGGATATGTTCAAGTTCGAGAATTACCTGGCCGCCATGTCGGCCTGGAACGAAGCCATGGGCGCTCGCCTCGCCGATTTTCTAAACGCCAATCCCGGCTTCGCCGCGCTGTCGGTCGCCGGCTCGGGCCACATGATCTACAACGCGGGCATCCCGGCCTCGGTCAAAGCCAGGGCACCGGGCGCGCGCATCACCACCTATTTCATGCAGGGCTCCGCCGCCTGCCCCGGGGCTTTCCCGGCCGCCGACAAAGACCTCGGCGACTACATCTGGTACGTGCGGCACACCGCGGCGCCGGCGGAAAAATAAAACCCCGGCGGCGTCCTCCAATTTAAAGCTTCAATGGCCATACTGCTCAGCTGTCAAAATCTTTCCAAAAGTTTCGGCGCCCGGCCCCTGTTCGAGGGGCTGTCGTTCGGCCTTTCCGAAGGCGAACGCACCGGGCTCATAGGCCCCAACGGGACCGGCAAATCCACGCTGCTAAAAATCCTGGCCGGGGTAGAGACGCAGGACGCCGGGGCGGTCACGCCCAGGCGCGGCCTGCGGCTGGGCTACCTGGCCCAGCAGGACCGCTTTACCGACGCCCAGGGCGGCTGGACCGTGCGCGACGAAATACTGAAAGCCCTGGCGGACCTGAACCTTGAGGATTATGAGATCGACCGCCGCGCCGCCGCCGGGCTGGCCGCCGCCGGCTTTGCGGACCCGGCCCAACCCGTGAACGTGCTGTCCGGCGGCTGGCGCAAGCGCCTGGCTATCCTGGCCCAAAGCGCGCGCGAGCCGGACCTGCTGCTGCTCGACGAACCCACCAACCACCTCGACATCGAGGGCGTGCTGTGGCTGGAGAATTTTATCGCGGAGTTCAAATTTCCTTTCCTGGTGGTCACGCACGACCGCCGCTTCCTGGAGCGGGTCACCAACCGCGTAATAGAACTTAACAAGCGCTACCCGGAGGGCTACTTCAGCAGCGCCGGCAACTACAGCAAATTTCTGGAGAACCGGGAGTCTTTCTTCGACGCGCAGGCCTCGCGCGAGGACTCCCTGCGCAACGTTGTCCGCACGGAAATAGCCTGGCTGCGCCGCGGCGCGCGGGCCCGCATGACCAAGCAGAAAGCCCACATAGACCGTGCGGGGGGGCTGATACAGGAACTTTCCGAGCTGGAGTACCACAACGCCCAGAACCGCACCGCCGGCATAGATTTCACCGCCGGGGACCGCCAGGCCAACCGCCTCATCCACGCCGTAAAGATAGAAAAATCCCTGGGCGGCCGAAAGTTGTTCGGCCCGCTGGACCTGACGCTGGGCCCGGGCGAGAAGCTGGGCCTGCTGGGCGGCAACGGCTCGGGCAAGACCACCCTGCTTAAAATGCTGACCGGCCAGCTGGCCCCAGACGCCGGCACCCTGAAACAGGCCCAGGGCCTGCGCGTGGCCGTGTTCGACCAGCACCGAAGCGCCCTTAACCTGGACCATACCCTCAAACACGCCCTGTGCGGCCACGGGGAGCACGTATTTTACAAAGACGCCCCCATCCACGTAAAAGCCTGGGCCACGCGTTTTCTTTTCCGGGCCGAGCAGCTGGAGATGCCGCTGCGGCTGCTTTCCGGCGGCGAGCAGGCCCGCGTACTGATAGCCGGCTTCATGCTGGAACCCGCCGACGTGCTGCTGCTGGACGAACCGACCAACGACCTGGACCTCCAGTCGCTGGAAGTGCTGGAGAACAGCATGCAGGAATTCCCCGGCGCGCTGGTGCTGGTGACGCATGACCGCTACCTGCTCGAGCGCGTCAGCCGCCGTCTGCTGGCGCTAGACGGCAGGGGCAACGCGCGCTTTTTTGCGGATCTTTCACAGTGGGAGAGCTGGATGGCCGACACCGGCGCCGAAACCATAGCGGCACAGCCGGCACCCGCCGCCGCCCAGGGGCTTTCGGCCAAGGAAAGCCGTGAGGCCAAAGCCGCCATCCGTAAACTGGAATCGGAAATGCAGACCGCGGAGAACCAGGCCGCCAAAGCCCGCCTGGCCCTGGAAGACCCGGCCATAGCCACCGACGCCGGAGAACTGGCCGAACGCCAGAAGAAACTCGACGCGGCCCTGGCCAGGATAGACGGCCTCTTCGCCCGCTGGTCCGAACTGCACGAAAAAGCCGAAAATTAAATTTTAGGCCTTGACACCCAGAAAAATTCTGCTAGAATATGTTTGAGCCTGCGGCCCTTATAAACGGGATTCGTGGGCTCTTACTTTTATCCCCGTAAAATTCCCATTTGTTATAATTTAACCGATGCCACTGAACGCTATCTGCCGGGACGTGCGGGATTTCCTGAGCGGCCTCGTACACGATCTGCCCGAGGTTTTCCCGGCTCCGCGCGTTTACTACCGCCGCGCACCTACGCGCCTGGCCCGCCGGCCGTCCGCGGAGGAAGCCGCCGCCCGCAAGGGCGCAAGGGAAATTATCGGGGCGAGGGTCAGGCATTGGGCCGCGCTGATGAACCTCGATTACCGCCGGGTTTCCATAAAAGACCAGCGCACCCTGTGGGGCAGCTGTTCGGGCAGGAAGAACCTGAACTTCAACTGGCGCCTGGCCGCCGCGCCGCCGGAAGTGCTGGATTACGTGGTCATCCACGAGCTTTGCCACCTGCGCGAAATGAACCACTCCCGTAATTTCTGGGCCCTGGTAAACGCGCACTGCCCCGCTTACGCCGCCCGCCGCCGCTGGCTCAGGGATAATTGCTCCGCGCTAAGGGACCGCGCCTTATACTAACCCCGCCCTGGCCTGACACAAACCTATATACTGAACATGTCCGTCACTCTATTTTAAACCCCGTAAGTTTCCCCGCCAGCAGGGCCACATATCTGCCCTGGTACCTAGCGGCGGCCAATTCGTTAGCGCTCGGCATGCGCTCTCCCTGTCCTCCGGCTATGGTGCCGGCGCCGTAAGGGGACCCCCCGGTTATTTCAGTCAGGCCCATCTGCCCCTGGAAGGAGTAAGGCAGGCCGGCGATCACCATCCCGTGATGCAGTAACGTGGTGTGGAAGGAAAGTATGGTGGATTCCTGGCCCCCGTGCTGGGTTGCGCTGCTTGCTATTACGCTGCCGACTTTTCCTACTAAGGAACCTTTCAGCCATAACGCTCCGGTCGAATCCAGGAACTGCCGCATCTGGCCGCACATATTGCCGAAACGCGTGGGCGTGGCGAAGATCGCCGCGTCGGCCCCGGCGAGGTCGTCGGTGGAGCACACCGGCACGGAAGCCTGTTTTTTTTGCGCCTCGACCGCCCCCATCTGCCCCAGCACCTCGACTGGGAGCGTTTCAGGCACACGTTTTACGCTTACTTCGGCTCCTTTAACTGTAGCGGCGCCTTCGGCCGCGGCCTTGGCCATTTCATGAACATGGCCGTACATCGAATAATAAACCACCAGTATTTTCATATTTCTTCCCCCCGGGAATTATTATATTTCTACCCGCCTGAATCGTATATATTTTGACCTTTACAGTCAACACAACGCCGGGCTTGACAGACCACGCCGGTTTTAATGTAATCAGGGTAGGTGCAGGGGGTGGGATGAAAAACGAGATCAACATAAGGATAACCGGCGAGGCCGGGCAGGGGATAATCTCCGCCGGCATGATGCTGGCCCGCATGTATACGGACAGCGGGCGGCATGTTTTCGCCATACAGGATTATATGTCCCGCATCCGCGGCGGCAATAACTTTTTCCAGGTGCGCGCGGCGACAAAGCCGGTAGCCGCGCCGGCAAAACAGGCCGATATCATAATCGCTCTGGACAAAGAAGCGGTAGAAGCCAGCAAGGCCGCGCTGGCCCCCGGCGGCGTGATGGTGCTCGACGCGGAGAAATTCGGGATAAAGGACCTGGAGAACGGCCGGATCAACGCGCCCATCTACGCCCTGGCGCAGGAAGCCGGCGGTCCCCTCTACGCCAATTCGGTCGCGCTGGGCATTCTGGCGGCGCTGACCTGCGATAACTTCGAAGACGCCGCAAAGACGGTGGCGCGTGAGTTCGCCTCCAAAGGCGGCGAAGCGGCCCTAAGGAACGCGCAAGCCGCCCGCAAAGGTTACGATTACGCCGCCGGGAACATAAAGGATCCCGCCTTCAGACTTGCCGCCGCTCCGCATGACCGCGGCTGCCTGCTGGCCGGCAACGAGGCGCTGGCGCTCGGCGTTATCTCCGCAGGGTGCAAGTTCTACAGCGCCTACCCCATGTCGCCGGCCACAGGCATAATGAATACCGTGGCCGATCATGCCGCGCGCTACGGGATAATAGTGGAGCAGGCGGAGGACGAGATAGCGGCCGTCAACATGGCCATCGGGGCGTCATTCGCCGGAGTACGGGCCATGACCGGAACGTCGGGCGGGGGCTTCGCGCTGATGTGCGAGGGGCTCAGCCTGGCCGCCATGACGGAAACCCCTCTGGTAATAGCGCTGATAATGCGCCCGGGGCCCGCCACCGGCTTCCCCACCCGCACCGCGCAGGAGGACCTGCTGTTCGCGCTGCACGCCGGCCATGGGGAATTCGCCCGCGCCGTCTACACGCCGGGCTCGCCGGAAGAATGTTTCCTGGCCGCCAAACGCGCCTTCAACACCGCCGAACGCTTCCAGGTTCCGGCGCTTATCCTGTCGGACCAGTACCTTGGCGAGTCTTTTACCAATATTAAGTTTCCCGATACGGCGTGCGAACCGCCTGACAGGGGCCGCATCTTAAAGAACGGAACTACCCCTGGGACTCGCCGCTACGAATATAGCGATGACGGAGTCTCGCCCCGCGCCATCCCGGGCAGGTCCGAAGCGCTGGCCGCCGCCGACAGCGACGAGCACGGGCCGGAAGGCCATATAACCGAACTGGCGGAAGTCCGCATAAAGATGACGGAGAAGCGCCTGAAATTGAAGATGGCGGGCCTGGCGGGGGAGATCCTGCCGCCTACCGTGGTAAATCCCGGGGCGAAGACCATGCTCTGCGGCTTCGGCTCTACCCTTGGTGTGCTGAGGGAGACCTGCGCCGCGGCGAAGGAGACCGGATTCATCCATTACCCGCAGATCTGGCCTTTTCCGGCGGACGCGACGCTGGCCGCGCTGAAAGGGACCGGGCGCGTTCTTACGGTGGAGAACAACGCCGGCGGGCAGCTGGCCGGGCTTATACGCAGGGAATCAGGTGTACACGCCGCCGGGTCCGTGCTTAAATACGATGGGCGGCCGTTCACGCCGGACGAAGTGGTTTCGGCGCTGGAAAGGGGGAACCAAGATGGAGCCTAATGATTTTAATTCCGCCGATCCGGTGGCCTGGTGCCCGGGCTGCGGGAACTTCGGCGTTCAAGCCGCGCTGAAAGCCGCCCTGGCGCAACTCGGTAAAGAACCGCGCCAACTGCTGCTGGTTTCCGGCATAGGCCAGGCGGCGAAAATGCCGCATTATATAAAGGCCAACTTTTTCAACGGCCTGCACGGCAGGGCTTTGCCCGCGGCCGCGGCCGCGAAAATAGCCAACCGCGAACTGACCGTAATAGTAACAACGGGCGACGGCGACTGCTACGGCGAGGGCGGCAACCACTTCCTCCACAATATCCGGCGCAACGTGGACATAACGGTGATAGTGCACGACAACCAGATCTACGGCCTCACCAAGGGGCAGGCCTCTCCCACTTCGGAGCCGGGCATGAAGACAAAGATACAGCCCGGCGGGGTGATACTGGCCCCGTTCCCGCCGCTGGAAACGGCGCTGGCGCTGGGCTGCGGCTTTGTGGCCCGCGGCTACGCGGCCGAAAGGGAACATTTAACGGAACTTATCCTGGCCGGAATAAGGCACAAGGGCTTTTCGCTTATAGACGTTTTCCAGCCCTGCGTATCGTTCAACAAACTGAACACCTACGAATGGTACGCGCGGCGGGTTTATAAGGTAGGACCGGAACACGACGCGGCCGACAAAACCGCCGCCATGGCGCTGGCGGCCCAGCGGGAACGCCTGCCCATAGGCGTGATCTACAGCGGCGCAAAACCCTCCTACGGGGAGCTCAGCGGCCTGGACGGCATGCCGCCGCTGGTGGACGCCGACATAAGCAACGTCGACATAAACCCGGCCCTGGCGGATTTCCGCTAGGAGCCAGGCGGAACGAATTCTCGGTTAGGGGGAAGTCATGAAGAATAACGTGATCGCGCTCGCTGTAGCGGCGGGGTTTCTGTACGCCGTTGCCGCGCGCGCCCAGCAGACTGAAAACATGGGGGGAAACATGCAGCAAACAATGCAAACCTACAAGGCGGCGCAATATCCGGACCTCTCCGGAATGCCCGGCTTCAGCAGCCAGTTGATAGCCAACCACATTAAGCTCTACCAGGGCTACGTGAACAACACGAATGCCCTGGCAGAGAAACTTGCGGCCATGCTCGCCGAAGGCAAAGAGAAAAACCCGGAGTACGCTGAGCTCAAACGGCGTTTCGGCTGGGAGTTCAACGGCATGCGCCTGCACGAGCTGTATTTCGACAACCTCGGCGGAAGCGGCATAGCCAGGCAGAGCAGCCGGATACACAAGGCCATCCAGGACGACTTCGGAAGTTTCGAGGCCTGGAAAAAGGACTTCACGGCCACCGGCCTTATGCGCGGCGTCGGCTGGACGGTCCTATACCGGGACAACACCTCCGGCAGGCTGTTCAACGCCTGGATAAACGAGCACGACGGCGGCCACCTGGCCGGCTGCACACCGCTGCTGATAATGGACGTATTCGAGCACGCCTATCTGACCGACTATCAGCTGGACAAGGCCAAGTACATCGAAGCCTTTTTCATGGTGATAAACTGGGACGAGGTGGACAAGCGCTGGCCGAAGTAACGAACTCCGCTGCCCGGCTAAGGAAGGGGCTGCGGCTGGCCCCTTCCGGCCGGCTTTGAGACGGATAGAAAAATAAAATAACGAGAGGTGCGATAAATGAAAGGCGATACAGAACTGATAAAGACGCTGAATTCACTGTTGGCCGACGAGCTTACGGCCATCAACCAGTACATGGTGCATTCCGAAATGTGCGGCAACTGGGGCTACGCCAAGCTGCACAAGCATTTAGAGAAACGGGCCATCACCGAGATGAAGCACGCGGAGAAACTAATCGGGCGCATACTTTTCCTGGAAGGCCTGCCCACCGTAAGCGTCCTGAATAAGATCTCGATAGGCGCCGACGTGCCCAAGCAGCTGGTTAACGACCACGCCGCCGAGGCGGGCGCCATAAAGGCGTACAACGACGCCATAATTCAGGCGGGCGAGGTAAAGGACTACGCCACGCGCGACTTCCTGCAGGGGATACTCAACGACGAAGACGCCCATATAGACGAAATAGAGGAACTGCAGGACCAGGTAAGCCAGATGACCCTGCCGGTCTTCCTTGCCACCCAGGTAAAGGAATAAGCGAGCCAGGGGAGAATAGAACCGGCCAGGGCCGCAAAACCGCGGCCCCGGCCGGCTAACGCCTTTGCAGGATATTAATTTCTTCCTAACCTGCGCCATTTATCGCGGGAGTGATAATTAGGAAGTTAGGAAGCAGCGTCCCCTACGTCCCCAACAAAAAGATGGTCTCGGACTTCGACCTTGCGGTGGAAGAATTGGAGTTAAATAAAAAGAAGCGGTCGAAAGAACAATAGAAGACCGCCACTTTACAGGACCATTTTGTTGACGTCAACAAAATGGTTCAGCAGAAAATATTTTTTAAGGCAAAACAAATGCAGAAACCGGAAAATTCAAAATCGGCCGACCTTAGCGGCGGGGCGGCACCCTCGTCCAAGCGAGTCTGCATACTCACTTTCGGATGAGCTGTGGATTCAATTCAACCGTACTCTCTATAAGTTCCTCAAAACATTGTATGCCTGATCTTACCCGCGAGAAGCCGCTCGCGGGCAAGAAAGTGTCGCTTCGCTCCACGCGGCACTACGCGCCTTCGCTCCGCTCGCTCCCGCAGGGTGGCCGCTCGCCGGCCACTATGCGGCTCCCCTGCCGTCTTTGGAAGCGGTAGGCCGATCTTATCCGCGAGATGT
>Ga0154476_119_pt1 | contig 54283 bp, 56 predicted proteins | sample RifGroC2_FD_115955 | JGI IMG/M metagenome (GOLD analysis project Ga0154476, IMG submission 115955) | Elusimicrobia bacterium GWC2_61_19
CACGGTGGGTTCCTACAACTTCCACCCCAAGAGCATCCGCCACGAGCGCGAAGTTAACCTGCACGTGCTGGACCGCCAGTTCACCTCCAAAATGGAGGCGACTTTTCAGAACGACCTGCGCTCCGCCACTCCCGTGACCGGCGCCGCCCAGCTGGGCGTGGTCCCCAACCCACTCAGCTTCCTCACCCGCCGCTACATGTTCGACCAGCTGTGAGCCGAAGCGGCTTATTTCGGGGCCCGGTTGCGCGCTGACGCAGCCGGGCCCTGGCTTTTCTCCCAACCTTTCCACCCCGACAGACCGCTGTCGGGGCGGCCTGCTAAGCTATTTATGCTGCAGGGGATGTACTATGCTTTATCTATATCTGGACGAAAGCGGGGACCTCGGCTTTGACTTCATAAATAAGAAGCCCGGCCATTTCTTTACCATCTGCGTTCTGTCGGTTCGCGGCCGCGACAATGACCGCGCGCTGGCAAAAAGCGTAAAAGAAGCCGTAAGGCGCAAGCTCCCGGCTTCCTCATTGCAGAACTTAAAGGGAATGTGCTGCCTCAGGAATTGAAGGAGTATTTCTTCCGGAAAGTCGGGAAGACCGACTTCAGTGTCTATTCCGCAACGCTCGACAAGATATCCGTCTGCAGGGGCTTCTCTCCGGAAAAAAGGCAGGATATATAATTACATGGCCAACCTGGCCCTTGCCAGCGTAAGCCTGGAGGACGCGGCTGTGAGGGTGATAATGACGGTGGGTAAAAGCAAGCGCAACAGCGGCATAGCCGAGTTCAACGCTTATGTCCTGAATCAGATAAAGGTCCGCCTGGACCCGCTTGTCCCTTTGAATTTCGCATTATCGTAAGTTGCCCTTTCCCCGGCGTATTGTTCGTCCTGCGCCCGCTCCGTTCCGGATAAATTTAAGGAGGCGGCGGGCTTGGGGTATACATAACATCTTATGTTCCCTACAATTCCGGCGGTCATAGGTCTTCCGGGCCTATGACTGGTGGGTCAAATGCCTTCCCGTTCAAGGGTCTTTGGACTCTTATATAAATATTAATTCTCTCCTATACTATGGTAAGGCCTGGTGCCGCTTTATGCACAGGGTCCGTCTAGGAGGGAATTAATGAATAATAAACTTATCGCGGCGTTAGTTTGTCTCGGTATGACGGGGGCCGCCAGTGCGGCTGATGTCGACTTCGACAAGGGTACGGACGTTTCCAAGGCCATAGAGCAGGCCGTTACGCTGGACATGCCCTACCCGGGCCAGATCGGCTACGACCACAACCCCGGCCAGTGGGATAACGGTAACTTCTACAACTACCCCGGCCAATCGCCTCATCATATAAGGTATAGCCGTGACTGCCACAACTTCTCCTTCGGCCCTTCTGCCGGCTCGATGCTGTCCGACAGAGTTCGGCTTGAAAGCGTCGAATATGTAGAGGAATGTCATTATGTGCCCGACCCTCCTCCGCCTCCCCAGCCCGGCCACCCCGGTCATCCCCCCAAGCTTAATGAGAAAGGGATGCAGTGCATGGAGCGCCCCCACGATGTGTTCCGCCGCACCGTGCAGCTCAGCATGGCGCCGCGCCAGCTGCTGCCCTGGGAGAACGACTCGTTCGAGGTCTGCATAGAGGGCCCCCGCGTCGACATGCGCACCCGCGAGGCCGCCTACTCTTATGACATCAGCGAGATGGGCCAGTATGACGTGCGCTATGAGCTGACTCCCAGGTACAAAGTCCCTACCGCCCCCGACCGTAACGGTCTGTCGGCGGGCGCGTTCTCCTTCGCCGACGGCAGGTTCACCTTCAAGGTTGCCGAGCGCTGGGCGCAGGAATACGCCGGCGAGAAGGTCGCCATAAAGGTGGAGCTGTACAAGGACGGGTTCCTGTTCTTCAACAGCTTAAAAGGCGAGAAAGAGTTCACCTTCGACACGGCCGCCGGCTATGAACTTAACTTCTCCGAGGGGGAACTGGACAAAACCCATGTCGTACAGCCCGCCGATCCCTTCCCGCTTAATCGCGGCCCCAAGAAGTATTACCTGCACTGGAGCTTCCACCGCATCGGCGGCACCTCCACCGGGGAGAAAGTTAAGAAGGACTCTACGGATAAGATAGAAGTGAAATAAACAGCAACTCGGCGCAATAAAAGAGAGGCCGGCTTAATAAAGCCGGCCTCTCTTATTTGCGGGTTAAACTGTCTAGTTGTTGGGCAGGGCCAGGGTGAAAGCGGAGCCCTTCTGCAGCTGAGACTTGGCGAAGACGCGTCCGCCGTGCACTTCGGCTATCTTCTTTACCAGCGCGAGGCCGAGGCCCCAGCCTTCCACCTGACCGGTGAAAGCCGCCTCAACCTGGTAGAACTTGTGGAAAATGTTCTCCAGCTCTTCGCCGGGGATGCCGGGGCCGTTGTCCCCGACCGAGAGCAGCGCGTGGCTGTCGCGCGCCTGCGCGGAGAGGATGACCAGCTTGTCCTGCGCCGGGTTGAACTTCACGGCGTTCTCTATCAGGCTGCGCATGGCTCCCGCCAGCAGCTTGCGGTCGGCCTTTACCCTGACCTGCTCCGGCGCGGCTATCTTGATGCTCAGGCCCGCGGTGCCCTTGAGGCGTTCTTTCATGTCCTCGGCTATTTCGTTGAGGAAATCCGCGGCGTCGAAATCTATTTTTTCCAGGGAAGAGGCGTCCAGGCTGTCTGTGGTGACGAAGTCCAGGAGGCTTTCCACCAGCGCGTTCAGTTTCAGGCCCTGCCCGTAGATGGTGTCCGAGGACTTCGTTATCAGCTCCGGCATTTCCTTGGAGGCGGCCTCGTCCTTGAGGATCTGTGCGTAGCCGTTGATGCAGGCCAGCGGGGTTTTGAATTTGTGGGAGATCAGCGACAGGAAGTTGCGGGCCATGCGTTCTTCGATGCGCTGGGCGGTCACGTCCGTGAGTATCCAGAGGCGGCCTTCCGCGGTGGAGTTGCCGTCCTTGTCTTCCTTGAAAAGTCTTATGGCGGAGCAGTCCAGGAAGAACTTCTTGGGCTTCTCCCTGTACAGTTCGAAGCGGCAGACCGGGTCCTCGTTGGCCAGCACCGCCTCCACGCCCGGCTTGGCCACATAATCGGCGAAGGCGTTCTTGATGTTGTCGAATTTGTATTTTTCGTGCTCGAGGTAAACCTTGGCCGAGCTGTTGAGGATTATGATCTCGCCGGCTACGTCGGTAAGGATGGCCCCTTCCTTGATGCGCTTGAAAACTATCTCCATCTTGCGCTTCTCTTCCTTGACGGAGGAGAACAGCCGGGAGTTCTCTATGGCGATGGCGGCCTGTGAGGCGAAAGCTTCGAAAGAGTTCTTGTCGGTTTCCGAGAAATCGCCGTCGGTCTTGTTGATGGCCTGTACCACGCCGATGGCCTTGCCCTTTATGATCATGGGGCAGGTCAGGAGCGAGCGCGTGACGTAGCCGCTCTTGGAATCGGCTTTTTTGGAATGACGGGGGTCGGAGGCCACGTCATTGATTATGATGGAACGGCTTTCTTTGGCGCAGGTACCCGCGATGCCTTCGCCCAGTTTGAAACGCATCTTCTGCACGTCTTCGGGCAGGCCCAGGGCCACGTCGAAGTAGAGCTCCTGGGTTTTCTCGTCGAGCAAATACAGGGAGGCGCGCTCCGCCCCCACCACGCGCGAAGCCAGGCGCATGATGGTGGTCAGCAGCTCTGAAATGTCGAGTTTTGAGGAAAGCAGCCGTGATACCATCACCAGCATTTCAAGGCTTTCCTGCGACTGCGTTATCATCTTGTCCCCGTGTTAGAAAAATACTTGCAGAAGTATTTTATAATAATTTTTCCACACCGAGCCTTCCTCTTTGTAGAGGTTGTAGGCCAAATCCAGCGTCGACCTTTCGGTGAGGCCCAGTTTCAGGCCCGCGATACCGGAGTTGGCCGCCCTCGCGCTTCTGTAGGATATTTTACTATATCCCGCGTAAATGTGGCTGTCAAAATCGGGCTTCATGTTGCGCGCCACCTGCGCGGACAGGGTCCATTCGGGTAGGGCGGTCACGGTACGGAAGGTGCCCAGGTAGGCCAGCTCGGAATGGTCCAGCGCAGGCGTCACCAGGGTGGCGTTGGATACGCCGTTCGGCTTTATGAAGCCAGCGCCGGATAGCTGAAAAAAGAACTGGCCGAAATATGATTTCTCCACCTGAAGCTCAAGGGCAGTTTCCGAGAACGTCTTCTTATCCATGACGCCGTTCTCGAGCGTGCGGGCGCGCTGGCTGGCCCAGGCCCCGGACAGGACCAGGTGCAGGTAGCTTTCATCCTCCCGGGCTTTGGCCGAGGTGAGTAGGTAAAATTTTCCGCCGGCCGCTCCGGAGCGGGTCTGCTCCTGGACCGGGTAGATAAAGGGCTTCAGCGATATGAAAAACGTGTCGCCGGAATACATCAGGGGCAGGCGAAAAGAGTAGACCTTGTCGCGGTAGGCGGCGGTGTCCCGGTAGAACGCGGCATTCATGCCCAGCACCGCGTGCGGGGTCACATTTGTGAACACGGTGAGGGAGTCCTTTTTTAGGCCGTTGGAACCGGTGGTGTAGTCGTTTTCCGCCCACCAGCCCGCTGAGGAGTCGGCCGCAAAAAAAGCGGAAAAGAACGCCGCCAGTAGGATATGCTTCATAGTAACTACATTATATATTATTAATCGGAATTCCAATGGCCGCCGCGGGAAACAAATAAAAAGCCCCCGGAGGCCGGGGGCTTTTTTGCCGTATAAAGCGGGCTTAGTTGTTCAGGCCGAAGAGCGCGTTGTGCACTTTCCGGCTGACTTGGACCTCGGTTATGTAGTAATAACGGGCCAGGCCTACGGCGTAATCGGCTGCGTTCAGGCCGGCCACGTCCACCATTACCATGTAGCCGCCAAGGTTGTCCTGGAAAGGCGCGGCTTTAAAGCCGTTGTCGTTCAGTTCTTTCACGACCTTTTCGATGTCCTGGCCGTGTTCCACCAGGCCCATAAGGGTGTCGTCCATATCGGGCTGGGCGGTGTTGACGGTGATCTTGCGCAGCGTCAGCCACTGGTTGTTCTTCGGGGTTTTGGGAGAGGGGGTTTCTATGCCGGAGAGCGAAAGGCCCGCGTTCGACAGGGCAAGGTTGTCCGCGGCTATGGCGGAAACGGCGCCCGTAAACGAGAGTAGCGCGGCAGCGGCTATATTGGTTATCTTTTTCATTCGGTATTACCTCCGGCTGATTAGCTATCTATATTCTGCCACAAAACCCGGGGGACCACAACGGACGCAGGGCCCCTTTGTTCCGCGGCTTTGGGCCTACGGGGCCTGGGCCCTTTGGGCCGGGTCTTGAAAAATCGGCTGGCCCTTGACATGTCAACCGGGTCTGCTATAATATTTTCGTGATCGACACCCCGGAGGTTCTATGCTGAAGATCTTACTCTCTCTCCTGCTGCTGGCGGCCCCCTGGTCCGCCTACGAGGCCTCGGCGCTCAGCGTTGATTTCGCCGGCGACACGTATAGCGCCGACTCGCAGGCCGTGCCGGCGCCTGCCGCCGATAAGTCCATCTTCCCCGTCTTGTTCCCTTTTTTTAACGGCAGCGACACCAGGGCTCAAAAAAAGAAATGGACCGTGATGGTCTTTGTGAACGGCAAGAACGACCTGGAGTCCGCCGGCCTGCTGAACCTGAACATGATGGAAATGGTCGGGTCCGGCAAAGACATAAATATCGTGGCCGAACTGGGCCGCATGAAGGGGCAGCTCAGCGACGACACCGCCGACGGAGATTGGACGGGTTCGCGCCGCATTTACGTAAAAAAAGACGCCGACATGGAGAAGATCAAGTCGCCGGTGGTGATGACCACGGAGAAAGTGGACATGGGCGACTATAAGCGCGCGGTGGATTTCGTCAAGTGGGCCAAGAAAAATTACCCGGCCCAGAAATACCTGCTGATACTTTGGGACCACGGCAGCGGCTGGATGGACCCGCGTATGGACCCCAAGCCCGCCGGCCAAAAAGGCATCTCTTTCGACGACGAGACCGGCAACTACATCCGCACCCGCGAGATCGGCGCCATAGTTAAAGAGGCCGGCGGGGTGGACGTCCTGGCTTTCGACGCCTGCCTGATGGAAATGGGCGAGGTCTTGAGCGAGGTGAAGGGGAACGCCAGCGTGATGGTGGGGTCCGAGGAGACCATCCCCGGGGTGGGCTACCCGTACCATGTGTTCCTCGCGGCCCTGGTGAAAGAGCCCGGCATGGGCGCCGAGAAACTGGGCGGCGTGATGGTGGAGGCCTACAAGATGTTCTATGAGGTGGCCGTAAAGCGCGGGGCGCAGCTCTCCGCGGTGCGCGTCGCCAAGGCGGCCGAGCTTGAAACCCGCCTGAAGGCGGTGGCCGCCGCCGCAAAGGAAGTCAACGACACGGCCGCGCTGAAAGCCGCCCGCGCCGGCGTGATGCGCTTCGACATGATAGGGGAGACGAGCGATCCCCAGAAGCAGATCTCCTTCTACGGCGACCTGTACAACTACCTGGAGCTGCTGGAGGGCGCCATGACGGCCACCGGCCCCGCCGCGGAAGACCTTAAGGCCAAATCGGCCGCGCTGCGCGCTTTCATCGCCAAGGACCTGGTGATCCGCAATAATTACTTCGACAAGGACCGGACCGGGCGCGACTTCAAGGATACGCACGGTATCTCGGTGTACCTGCCGCCGGTCATAGATAAGATAGACCAGGCCAAGCTGGAGGGGATCTTCGAGAATAAGTATCAGGACTTCGAGTTCTCCAAAGCTACCGGCTGGCACGACTTCGTGACCTATCTTTACGGCGTAAAGTAGCGCTGCTCAGGCGCGCGCGGTAAGGCCGGGCCTCGTTGCGGGGCCCGGCCTCCTCTTTTATTGTAAAATTTCAGGATGAAGCGCCTGCTGCTGGTCAATTTCGCCGAGTGTCCCGAAAACCTGCATTTCGAACGGGCCTTCGTGCGCGCCCTGGCGCGCCGGCGCGGTACTGCGCTGGACATAGTTCACGACTTCGACTTCGCTTATGATTTTATCGGAGCCCCTGTGCCGCCCGGGGGGCGGCGCTGGCGTTATGCGGGGCTGGAAGCTCTCAAGAAGGCCTGCGGCCGTTACGATAAAATAGTGCTGCTGGATTTTCCTAAAAGGGCGCGCTGCGCGCCGGCTTTCCTCTGGCTGGCGCGGCAGGCGCCGGCGGCGGAAAAGTTATTTATCGCCAACCACCTTATCCCCATGCTGGGCCATAATTTTACGGCGGACCTGGCGCGCAGGTACCGCGCGCTGGGCGGGCTGAGCGCGGGCTATATGCTGGAGTCCGACGACCGCGGCCTTTGGGCGGAGATGGGGCTGGCCGGCGGCCGGCTGCTCGAACGCGGCTACGCCTCCGATTGCGTTTATTACAGCCCGTCCGGCGCGCCCGCGGGCGGCTACGCTTTTTCGGCCGGTTCGGCCGGGCGCGATTATGCGGCGCTGGCCGCCGGCGCCAAGAGCGCCGGTTTCGGCGTAAAGATATTCAGCGACGCCAAGCCGGGCCGCCTGCCGCGCGCTTGCGAGTATCTGCCGCTGGCGAAGAACCTGCATAATCTGAAAGACGCCGTGGAAAGGGCGCGCGCGGTGGTCATCCCGGTGAGCGACGCGCATATCAACGGGTCGGCCGGTAATTCCATCGCTTTCCTCAGCATGGCCATGGGCCGCCCGGTGCTGACCCGCCGCACGCCGTACATGCGGCGTTTTATTAGGGACGGGGTCAACGGTTTCTTCTACGTGAAACTCACGCCCGCCTCGGTGGCCTCCGGGCTCAGGCGCATAGCGGCGCTATCCCCCGCGCGGCTGAAAAAAATAGGCGCGGCCGCCCGCCGCACGGTGCAGGCAAAGGCCAGTCTGGACAGGTTTTGCGCCGCCTTCCTGCGCCGCTTCGCCTGATAAACAATTTATGGATAAAATTCTTATTCTGGATTTCGGCAGCCAGTATACGCAGCTGATAGCGCGGCGGTTGAGAAGCGCGCGGGTTTACTGCGAGATACTGCCCTTCAACGCGCCGGTGGAGGAGATCCTTTCGCGCAGCCCGCGCGGGCTCATACTTTCCGGCGGGCCGTCCAGCGTTTACGACAAGGCCGCGCCCAGGCCCGATCCCGCCGTCTTCAGCCTGGGACTCCCCGTGCTGGGGGTCTGCTACGGCATGCAGTTGCTGGCGCATGAGTACGGCGGAAAAGTCGCCAAGGCGGCCGCCCGCGAATACGGGCTCAGCGGTCTTAAGATACTGAAGGGGTCCCGCCTGTTCAAAGGCATTAACGGGAGCGTCAGCGTCTGGATGAGCCACGGGGACGAGGTTAAAAAAGTTCCGGCCGGTTTCCATGTGACGGCCAGGGCGGGCGGTTCCGATATCTCCGCCATGGAGAACCCGGAGCTGGGCCTTTACGCCCTGCAGTTCCACCCGGAAGTGCACCATACCGAACAAGGCGCCAAAATGCTGGAGAATTTCGCGCGCGGCATCTGCAATTATAAGGAACGCTGGACGCCCGCCTCTTTCCTTTCTGAAAGCATAGCCGGAATTAAGAAGGCCGCGGGCGGCCATTCCGTCATCTGCGGGCTTTCCGGCGGGGTGGATTCCTCGGTGGCCGCGGTGCTGGCGCATAAAGCCATAGGAAAAAAACTGCGCTGCATTTTTGTGGACACCGGGCTGCTGCGCCACGGCGACCGCGAGCGGATGCTGGCCGTGTTCCGCGATAAGTTCGGCTACGGCCTTAAGATAGCCGACGCCTCGGCCCTGTTCCTGGGGCGGCTCAAAGGCGTGACCTCGCCCGAAAGGAAAAGGAAAATAATCGGCCACACTTTTATAGAGGTGTTCGATAAGGAAGCCAAAAAGATACCGGACGCCGCCTTTCTGCTGCAGGGCACGCTTTATCCCGACGTGATAGAGTCGGTTTCAGTGAAAGGCCCCTCGGCCGTTATAAAGAGCCACCATAATGTGGGCGGCCTGCCGGCTAAAATGAAGATGGGGCTTATCGAGCCGCTGAGATATTTCTTTAAGGACGAGGTGCGCGAGCTGGGCCGCAGCCTGAAAATGCCGGAGGCGGTGCTGATGCAGCATCCTTTCCCCGGGCCGGGGCTGGCCATCAGGGTGCTGGGAGAAGTGACGCCTGAACGGCTTAAGATCCTGCGTTCGGCCGACCGCGTCATGCGCGAAGAAATACAGGCGGCCGGCTGGTACGCCAGGATCTGGCAGGCTTTCTGCGTGCTGCTGCCGGTGCGGTCGGTGGGCGTAATGGGCGACGAGCGTTCCTACGAGTACACCATCGCCCTGCGCTGCGTAAGCTCCGTGGACGGCATGACGGCGGACTGGTCCAAGCTGCCGCACGGCCTGCTGCACAAGATCTCCTCGCGCATAGTCAGCGAGGTGCGCGGCGTCAACCGCGTGGTCTACGACATCACCTCCAAACCCCCAGCCACTATAGAGTGGGAATAGCGATAGAACCGGTTCCTAAAAGAGGTATCAAATGCTTCAGGATAATATTCGGTCGGGGTTAACTTTCGACGACGTGCTGCTGCTGCCGGCCAAGTCTTCGGTGCTGCCGGGGGAGACCGGGGTGCGGGCCAGGCTGACCGCCAAAATAACTCTTAACATCCCCCTCATTTCCGCAGCCATGGACACCGTCACCGGCAGCACGCTGGCCATAGCCATGGCGCGCGAGGGGGGCATAGGCATAATACACCGCGCCATGCCCGCGCACCTGCAGGCGCTGGAAGTCGCCAGAGTGAAAAAAGCCGACGCAAAAAAATATCCCAATGCCTGCAAAGACAAGGCCGGCCGCCTGCGGGTGGGAGCGGCGATAGGCGCCGGCAGCGACGCCGTGGAGCGCGCCGCCGAACTTGTGGCCGCCGGTGCCGACGTGATAGCGCTGGACACGGCGCACGGGCATTCTGCGGCCGTCCTGAAAACTCTTAAGGCCGTAAAGCGCCGTTTTAAAGTGGAAGTGATCGCCGGTAATGTGGCCACTTACCAGGGCGCGCTGGACCTGGTAAAGGCCGGCGCCGACGCCATAAAGGTCGGCATAGGCCCGGGCTCCATCTGCACCACCCGCATAATTTCGGGCGTAGGCGTGCCGCAGCTGACCGCCATAAAGGACTGCGCCCGGGCCGCCGCCCGGCGCCGCATTCCCGTGATAGCCGACGGCGGTATAAAGTTTTCCGGTGACATCACCAAAGCCGTCGCCGCCGGCGCAAGCTGCGTCATGCTGGGCACGCTGCTGGCCGGCACAGACGAAGCCCCCGGGGATGTTATCGTCCTCCAGGGACGCAAATATAAATCTTACCGCGGCATGGGCTCGGTGGGCGCCATGGAGGCCGGGTCCAAGGACCGCTACGGCCAGCAGGGCGTGGAAAAGCGGAAGCTGGTGCCCGAGGGCGTAGAGGGGCGGGTGCCGTACAAGGGCGCTGTCGCCGGCATCCTGCACCAGCTCACCGGCGGGTTGCGCGCCGGGCTGGGCTACTGCGGCTGTAAAGACCTGGCGCAGCTCGCCAAAAAAGCGCGCTTCATCCGCATCTCCAACGCCGGCCTGCGCGAAAGCCACGTCCATGACGTCAGGATCTCCAAAGAAACCTCTAATTACGCCTGCGATAAACAATAAAGCCGCGGCATAAAAAAGCGGGGCGGGCCTTATGGCCCGCCCTCTGTTGGTCTCAACCGCACCACGACCGCGCCGCAACTGCGCTGCCACCGCACTGCATTACCCCTCGCCGACCGCTACCCGGAGGAGACCCTCTCCGCTAATATACTATAGCTCCCAAAACGCAAAATATCAAGGGCCCTTTGGGTAGTCTTTTTACGGGCGGCCTTCCGGATAAAAAAAGGAGGGCAGGTCGCGTTCGGCCCGCCCTTACCGGGTCCCGCTCTGCAAGTTGTTTATACTTGGGCGGGGCTCATGGTTCAGTAATACTGTAGCCCCTGAAAGGGAATATTTCAAGGGCCCTTCGGCCCTATTTCTCTTCGTCGAAGCGGTTCATCAGGATGGAGTTGTAATAGGTGTCCTTGCCAACCTGCTTTACGGTGTTGAAAAAGCCGCAGACCGTGGCGTGCGCTCCCTTTCCGAAGGTCGGCAGGCGCAGGGAGATGACGTTTATAAAGTCGTAGCTGCCGTCGGGCGACGTTTCCTTCAGACTGAAAACGGTGTATGGGCGCACCAGCCTGTTGTCCTCTATCCGCAGGTCCAGCACTTCGCCGGTCACGCAGACCGACCGCGCTTCGTATTTGCCGGGGACCCTGTTCAGTTCCATCACGGAAACCGGCATGTTATGGCGTTTGGAGGAGGGCAGCCTGCAAAGCCCCAGCAGGAAGCCCAGCAGGCACAGCCCGGCCAGCACGCCCGCGCACTGGCCCCAGAAGTGCCCGAAGAACCAGGCTAAAAGGTCTCGTTTGGTTTCGCTTATCATGGCGGTTTAAAAAGCCCTGCTCCTGCGCGGCCCGCGCAGCGGCCCCTGCAGTTTCCCGCTCTCCTGGCTCTGGAAGCGGTTCAGGAAGAGCACGTTGTGGTAGGTATCTTTGCCCACCTGTTTCAGCTCGCTGAAAACACCGCAGGCCAGCACCAGGCCGGAGGGCGCTGCCTCCCGCTCTTTGAACGAGATGATGTTCACGAAGTCGTAGTCCCCGGCGGTTCTGGTTTCCTTAAGGCTGAAGATGGCGTAGGGCAGGTCCGACGGCTCGGCGCCGGCGTCCTTCAGGTTAAGTATGGTGCCCCTGACGCAGATGTTGCGGGTATTATACCTGGCCGGGGCGGCGTTCAGATCGAAAACCGACACCAGGGCGTTATTGGACACGTGCGTCTTGCTGAAGCAGCCGAAGGCGTAGCCGGCCGCCAGCGCGCCGGCCGCGGCAAGCAGCAGCTGGGCCCGGAATTCCTTCAGGACCCAGAGAACAAGCTTCTTCGTATTGTAGTCGAACATGCCGCCGCCCGCATATGTACGGGCACCCATACCCCTTTCCTGCAACATTCTGTCAGCCGGCCCCTCGGCCGTCTGACAAATATACTAAATTTAAATAAGTTCTGAACCGCATCTTGCCCAAAGTTACTCTTAATCGCCTTTAAAGCGCGGCTTGCGTTTTTCCATGAAGGCCTTTATGCCTTCCTCGTAGTCGCCGCTGTTATAGACTTTGCGGCGCAGCGCCTGTATGCGCTCGAAGGCCTCCGGGCTTATGGGGTGGGCTTCGGAAAGTATCCTGAACTGCTCTTTAACCACGGACACGGCCAGGGGCGAGTTGCCGGCAATGGTGCGGGCCAGGCCAAAAGTGAACTCCTCTATTTCCCTGGAGCTTATCAGGTGGTTGAGTATGCCGAAATGGTACGCCCTTTCCGCCTTTACCGGTTCGGCCGTAAAGAACATCTCCTTGGCGATGTTGCTGCCCACGCGGTTGATGAAGTGCATGATGCCGGAGGCGTTGTACGGCAGGCCCATTTTTACCGGCGTGATGGCGAAGGTGGACGTCTCGTCGCCGACAGCCAGGTCGCAGGTGACGGCCAGGTCGGTGGCGCCGCCCCAGACGCTGCCCTGGATCATGGCGATGACCGGGCCCGGATAGGACTGGATGGCGCGGAAAGCCACTTCCATCGGGCTGTCGTAGGCCAGCGGGTCGTGGTGCACTTTGGGCAGTTGGGTTATGTCGTGCCCGGCCGACCACACCCTGGCGTTCTTTTCGGCGCGTAGGATTATAACGGGTATTTTTTTGGCCTTGAAATCTTCCAGCGCGCTTGAGATCTCGCCGCAGAGCTCCAGGCTGAGGGCGTTGCGCCTGGCCGGGTTGTTTAGCGTCAGTACGCCGATACCGTCTTTTACTTCTTTCAGTACAAGGTCCATGTGCCCTCCTGCCGCGAATTGAGTAATTGTATAATTTAGCGGGCTGGTTTGCGCGTCATGGAGCTACTTATGAAATTTATCGTTCTGTCTCTCGTTCTCTTGCTTTCACGGGCGCCGGCCTTTGCCGCGGCCGCCGGCGGCCTGGAGAAGGCCGCCGCCGAGGTCGCCGCCGGCATCGCCGGAAAACCGGCCGGCCTGGAGGAGACCTATGACAAAAGCCTATTTCGCCATATCTCCGCGGAAAAACTGGCGGAAGTGCTCTCCGGGATCTACAAGGCCGACGGCCGGGTCACGGCGGAGCTGCTGGTAAGTTCGGACACGGCTTTCTCCGGGCATTTCCTGTTCGAGACCGAAAAAGGTTACAGGCTGCCCGCCGCGATTTCCGTAAACCCGGCGACGGGCCGCGTGGACGGTATCTTTTTCGGTGTCGCCTACAAAAAGGACGTGCCCATCGCCGAGACCCGCCGGGCCCTGGCGGCGCTGCCCGGCAAAACCGGGCTGCTGGTCCTGCGCTACGGCGAGAAACCGGAAACGCTGGAGGCCTTGAACGAGAACGCCTATTTCGCCGTCGGTTCCGCCTTTAAGCTTTACGTGCTCGGCGCGCTGCTGGAAAACAAAGTGCCCTGGACAAAGGTCTTCCGGCTGAAAGAAGAGGAAAAATCCCTGCCTTCCGGCCGCCTGCAGGAGTGGCCCGACGGCTCCCCTTTGACGGCGCACACGCTGGCCGCCATGATGATCTCCGCCAGCGACAATACGGCCTCGGACACGCTGATCGCCGGAGTGGGGCGCCGCAATATAGAAGCCGCGCTGCCGGCGCTGGGGCACTCCAGCCCCGCCCTGCTGCGGCCCTTCCTGAAAACCTCGGAGGTGTTCCGCCTTAAGGCCGACAGCGGGACCGCCTTGAAATATATGAACCTGCCGGCCGATGAGAAATACGGCTTTCTGGAGGACCTGCGCGCGGCGCCTCTTTCGGCCGCGGCCGTCAGGGCCAGCCCTTTCGGGATAGATAAAATAGAATGGCCGGCCTCCCCGGCCGACCTGTGCCGCGTGATGAAATATTTCGCCGACAAGGACGACAAGGCCGCCCTGGATATACTGGCCATGAACCCCGGCCTGCAGCTGCCCGAAGGCGGCTTCCTCTACGCCGGCTATAAAGGCGGCAGCGAGCCGGGCGTGCTGGCCATGACCTGGCTGCTCAAGAATAAAAAAGGCGAGTGGTATTGCCTGGCCGGCGCCTGGAACGACGAGAAGAACAACCTGGAAAAGGATAAGTTCTTCGAAATAATGCAGGCCGCCGTGAACGCTCTGAGCGGGCAGTAGTCCGGCGGCAGCGGAGGGAGAAGTTTTCAGGTAACTAGTGATAACTGCGCTTATGTTCCCTGCAATTGTTAATCCTCTATCATTGACCGCGCCCACTCGCGGTAGCGGAGAAGATGTTTCCATAGCATATCGACATCTTTGCGCGTATAAATCTCGCCTTCGTATGAGACGCGGTTCTTCTCGTTTATTATCCGCTCCAAATGCCGCGCCCCGGCAAGGCCTTTTTCATCAAGGGCTACCACCTGCCGCAGAAGTTCTGCCGCGGCCATGTGGTCTTCGCCTTTGCTTTTGACGCCACCGAATTTTATGGTTACCGCATCGGTATACGCTATGGCGGCGTGCACTATAAGCACTCCGGCGGCATTGTGGTATTCAAATTCCCTGGCCACCTCGGCGCCCTTGTAAAAATTGTCCCCGACCATGGCGTAGTCGGATCTCTTCGATTTAGGCACGGAGATCTTTTTTGTAAGTCTTGGCGTCATAAGATCACATCCTTTAGTTTTTCGCCAAGGAGGTCTATGCCGTGCGAAAGAATGTTTTTCAGCAAAGGGTCGCCATTGCGGTATTTCGCCCTTGCCTCCGAGGTTGAATAGGTGATGGGGGAAAGTCTTATCCCGTATTTCTTTGTAAAGCCGCGGCCGAATTCCAGGGCTTTATCCGACAGGGGGGATTTTGTGGCGCTGTCAGTTACCAGTAGCAGGTCGATATCGCTGCCTGGCCGGTCTTCTTTCCTGGCGGCGCTGCCGAAAAGCGTGGCTGTTCTGGCATCTTTTCCCAGGCTGTGGCTTATGCTATTGCGCAGTAGCGCCTGAAAGTTTTTTTCGGCCCGGAACAGCGGCAACAGCGCGTCTTTGACCAGAGCATGGTCGAAATTGAGGCGAACCAACTGTGTATGGCCGGAACCCTGCCTTATTAAAATGCCTATAGCTTCCAGCCTGTCCAGCGCCTGGCGGCATGCCTGGTGGTTTATTCCCGCCGCGCGCGCGGCGGCCCTGCCGCTCATACCTTCCGCGCTGTCCTTAAGCGCCCGCAGCAGCGCCACATGGCTAGGCGTCGAAAACACCCAGTCCAGCGGATACGCAATAAACGCTTTCTTCTTTCCCATATGTCTATTATAACAGCCAGTTGACTGCTTTTCAAGCCTTATTTGGGCTTAGGTACGCAGGCCGGTCCCCTCCGCTTCATCCGACGCGCATTGCGTTTCTTTCGTCAGCGGTCCCGCGGCTGCCGGCGACGTAAAATAAAAAACCCCGGCTCACCGGGGTTTTTTTATCGGTCCTTTCTCTTACAGGGCCGGCGCCGGGGCCGCCGGCGTGGGCAGCGGCAGGTACTGCCGGTAATTTCCGTTGTCTATGGTGAAGGCTTTGGGCCCCAGCACGCCTTTGCGGCCCAGGTAGCCGGGCACCATGGGCGGCGTGGTGGCGTAAAAATTGTAGATCAGGTTGGGGATGGTCCACATCTTCACCCGGCGGTCCGCGCTCAGACCGTGGTTGATCATCATTACCAGGTTGTTGGTGCAGTTGTTGCGGGTGGAGTGGTACCACTCGCCGTCGCGGTTTACCGTGGCCTGCTCTACCGTGTCGCGGACCATTTTTTGCAGGCCGGTCTTGTCGGCGAGCAGCGGGTAGAAATTCATCCAGTCTTTGCCGAAAGCCGCGCTGTCCATAGCGTAGTCCTCGAAATTCGTCAGCAGCCAGATTATGTTGTAGGTCTTCTTGAAGCCGGCTAGCAGCGAGTAGGCCTGGCCTTCGCGGGCGTAGGCCTCCACCGACAGGAAGAAACCCTTTGAACGCCGTCCGTCCGCGGCCGTGAATCCGCCGTCCCCGAATTCGTAGAAGAGCAGCGAATGGCCCGCTATGCCGGGCGGCTGGACTTTGGTGACGAAATAGACGTTCTTGATGAGTTCCGGGCGGATGGAGGCCTCTACCCAGGAGAAATCGTGGGCGGCCGCCGTCGGTTCCAGCCAGCGGAGGTCGGCCACTTCCAGAGCCCCGTCATCCACGCCCAGGAACCGCGCCGGGCGGAACTTGCTTTTATGAGGAGGCGGCTCGGCGGCGGCGGGGTCCGGGGTATACTCCTGTATGCTTGAAACTTTTATCGTGTCCACGTCGTCGGAGGCCTCGGCCTTGCCCCAGATCTCAACGGTGCGGTCGTCGAACTGCGCGGCCTGTTCTTTGGAGAGTTCCAGGATAAAGACCCGCCCGTCCTCGGTATTGAGGACGGTTCTCTCCGGGTGCACGGTCACAAGGCCGCGCAGGAAGTAGACCACGGCGTGTTTGTCCGCCGGTGCGGCCGCTTCCGGCCTGGGCAGCGGCGAGGTGTAGAGGTCGCTGAAATCATCGGCCTTGGCCGCGCCGGTCAGCGTCAGGGAAATTAAAAAAGGCAGCATGAGTTTCGCGTTCATATTATAATGGTAACTTTTAGGCCGCGCCGGCCATAGAGGCAAAGGGCCCAGGCCGGCGGGGTTATATTTCCCAGGCCTGCCTGGGCACTGCGGCCCCGCGCCTATTACTGCACGTGCATAGCATTGGCCGTCTGAGACGCATAGCGCCTATTACGGCACCTGCATAGCATTGTATAATTAGGCTATATGCCGCTTAAGAATACGGAAAAGGAAGCCGCCGCCCTGAAACCCCAGCCGGAAGCCCCGCTGCGGGCGCTTTATAAAAAGACTTTCGGCCTCGAGCCCGAGGTGTTCGAGCCGCTCAAGGCCGACGGTTCCGCCCGCCGGCTGTTCCGCATGAAGGACGCCGGCCGTTCCGTTATAGGGGCTTTCGGCCCCGACAAACTGGAGAACAGGGCTTTCCTGGAGTTCTCGCGGCATTTCCGCGCCGAGAAACTTCCCGTCCCGGAAATTTACGCCGCGGACCAGCCGCAGGGCGTGTACCTGGAAGAGGACCTGGGCAGCACCACGCTTTTTGAATACCTCGGCGCCGAGAGAAAGGGAGCGGAGCTGCCCGCGCAGGTCATGGCGGCGTATAAGAAGGTCCTTGAGTGGCTGCCGCGTTTTCAGGCGCAGGCGGGCCGCGGTCTCGACTTCTCGTTCTGCTATCCGCGCGCCAGTTTCGACCGCCAGTCCATAATGTGGGACCTGAATTATTTCAAATATTATTTTCTGAAGCTGGCCAAGATCCCGTTCAACGAGGCTAAACTCGAGGACGACTTCGTCCGCTTCACCGATTTCCTGCTGGAGGCCCCGGCCGATTATTTCCTTTACCGCGACTTCCAGAGCCGCAATATCATGCTGCGGGACGGCGAACCCTGGTTCATCGATTATCAGGGCGGGCGTAAGGGCGCCCCTCATTACGACCTGGCCTCGCTGCTCTACGACGCCAAGGCGGACCTGTCGCCCGAGACGCGTTCCGCCCTGCGCAAGCATTACCTGGAAGCCTCCGGCCTGAAGGCCGCGGCCTTCATGCGGCATTACCACGCCTTCGTCTACATCCGCATCATGCAGGCCATGGGCGCCTATGGCCTGCGCGGTTTTTACGAGGGAAAAACCCATTTCCTCAACAGCGTGCCCTATGCGGTGCGCAACATAGAGTGGCTGCTGCGCAACACCGAGCTGGAAGTGAAAGTGCCGGAACTGACGGCGGCCTTCAAGCGCATAGCCGCCTCCTCTTATCTTAGGCAGTTCGGCAAGACCAAGCTGGGGCTGACAGTACGTGTTACCAGCTTTTCTTTTAAGAACGGACTGCCGCTGGACGAGAAAGGCCACGGCGGCGGCTTTGTGTTCGACTGCCGCGCGTTGCCGAACCCCGGGCGGTACGAGGCTTACGCTAACCTCACCGGCCTGGATAAACCGGTAATAGATTTTCTGAAGAAAGAGCCGGAGGTGGCCAGGTATCTCGACAGCGTCTTCGCCATAACCGATATGAGCGTCGAGAATTATCTCTCGCGCAACTTTACTTCGCTGATGGTGAACTTCGGCTGCACCGGCGGCAGACATCGCTCCGTCTATTGCGCCGAGGCGCTGGCCGCCCGCGTTAAGGCCAAATACGGCGCCCGCGTGGAGCTGACCCACCGGGAATTCCCAGGGCTGGCCAAGTGAAAGCCATGATCTTTGCCGCGGGGCTGGGCACGCGCCTGCGCCCGCTCACCTACGAGCTCCCCAAGGCGCTGCTGGACGTGAACGGCGCGCCCCTGCTGGAGCTGGTTATGCGGCGCCTGGCCGCCGCCGGGGTGAAAGAATTCGTGGTGAACACCCACCATTTCCACGAAAAGATAGAGGCCTTCCTGCGCGCGAAGGATAATTTCGGGCTGAAGGTGGAAATTTCCCGCGAGGCGGCTTTCCCGCTGGAGACCGGCGGCGGGCTGAAAAAAGCGGCGGCTTTTTTCAGCGACGGGACGCCTTTTTTCGCCTATAACGCCGACGTCTATTCCGAAATGGACCTGGGCGCGCTTTACGCGGCGCATCTGGCCTCGGGCGCGCTGGTTACGCTAGCCGTGCGCGAGCGCCCGTCGAAGCGGCGTTTGCTTTTCGACGCGCGGATGGACCTGAAGGGGCGGGAAGGGGAAACGGCCGCCGCCGGGCTCAAGCCCTTCGCTTTCAGCGGCATCCAGGTCATCTCGCCAAGTATCTTTTCCGAGATCAGCGAGGAGGGGGTGTTCTCCGTCACCGGTGTCTACCTGCGCCTGGCCGCCGCGGGCAGGAAAATAAAAGGTTTCGAGGACAGGTCCCCGTACTGGAGCGATATCGGCGACCCCGAGCGGCTCGAGGCCGTGCGTAAGCGGGCAAAACAATTATGAAACTTAAAGAACTGATGCGGGTGCTGATAAACGAAGAAATGCTGGACGTCAACGTCTACGCCGAGGAGGCGGAGCTCTTTGGCGCCGACCCGAAGCACGGCAAGGAAATAAAGGCGCTGTTCTCCGGCCTTGCCGAGGAGAAAAAAGCCCGCCTGAAAGAGATCGGGCGCATCTCCAAAGGCGGCACCGGTTTCCGCCAGCGCAAGACGGAAACGTCCCGCTCGGTAGAGGCCGCCCTGCGCCTGCACATTACGCGCGCCCAGACCGGCATCCGTCTCTACACGGAGCTGATAATCCTCCTGAAAAAACCGGAATTCAAGGAGAACATAGCCGCCATGTGCACGGCCGAACGCCGCACGCTCGCCGCGCTGAAAAAACTTCAGCTAAGCATAAAGGGCGGAAAAGCGTAACGCATGATCGCTTCCGACCTCGAAACTGTCGGCCGGCAGGCCGTGCCGTCGCCCGGTATCGAAAAGGCCCTGGCATTTCTGCGCCGGCCGGACGTGCGGGCCCTGCCCGACGGGAAATATGAGATAGACGGGGAGCGCGTCTTCGCCATCGTGCAGCGCTATGAGACCGCGGCGCCGGCCCGGCCCCGCTACGAAGCGCACAGGAAATATATAGACCTGCAGTTCATCGCCGCCGGCGCCGAAGTTATCGGCTGGGCGCCGCTGGGCCTGCTGGCCGTCACGGAGCCCTACGACGCGGCTAAGGATATCTGTTTCGGCGCGGTCCCCGCGGGTAAGGACGCCGCCGTCCGCCTGGGGGCCGGCCAGCTGGCGGTGCTCTATCCGGAAGACGCCCACGCGCCCAGGCTGGCCGCGGGGGCGCCCGGCCCGGTCACAAAGATAGTGGTTAAAGTTCTGGTGTAGGTCCGCCCGCGCGAAATTTTATGGCAAAACAAAAAATAGCCGACGGCTCCGAGGTTTACTGGGACGGAGCCCAGTATGACGCCTTCAACCAGCCCTACGCGGACGACATGAAGTTCCTGCTGGCCGAGGCGAAAAAGGCCCGCGGGCCCGTGCTGGAGCTGGCCTGCGGCACCGGCCGCCTGACTATTCCTTTAAAGAGGGCCGGTATAGATATCACCGGTTTGGACCTCGCGGCCCCGATGCTCGCACAGGCCAGGGGCAAGGCCGCCGAGGCCGGTGTGAAAGTGAATTTTGTGCGCGGGGACGCCCGCAATTTCCGGCTCGGGCGGCGGTTCAAGCTGATATTCATGGCTTTCAACTCCCTGCAGCATATCGGCCGCCGCCAGGACCTTGAGGCCCTTTTTTTCTGCGTTTCCAGGCATCTGGCCCCGGGGGGGCGGTTCATTTTCGACGTTTTCAACCCGAATCCGCACTGCCTGGTGCGCGACTGCGACGAACTGCTGCCGGTGGCTTATTATCAGGACCCCGCCGGCGGGGGCAAAATGCTCGTCAACGAACAATATTCCTATGACAGGGCGGCCCAGGTTTCGCGCCTGACCTGGCATTACAGGCGTGAAAAAGACGGGAAAACGCTTAAAAAAAGCCTTAATCTGCGGTGTTTTTACCCAGAGGAGCTGAGAGCGCTGGTCCATTACAACGGTTTTAAGGTCCTGGCCAGGTACGGGGACTTTGAGCGGGGGGCGTTCAGCGGTGATTCCCTGAAACAGGTGCTGGTTTGCGCCCCGCGGGCTAAATAGTTGAAACTCCGGCCTAAATTTGGTATCCTAAACCTACTATGAACACTTATGAGTTAATGTTGATCATCAACCCCCAGCTTTCAGACGCCGAGATCGCTGAGGCCGTGGAAAAGGCCAAGAAGATCCTGACCGACGAGAAAGCGGAAGTCCTTGCCGAAGACAGGCTGGGCCGCAAAAAATTCTCTCACGCCGTGGGCAAGAACCGCGACGGCTTCTACATTTACATGAAGGTCAAAGCCGCTCCCGAGAGCGTGAAGGCCATAAACCACAGCCTGAACCTGCAGGAAACCGTCCTGCGCGCCATGATGATGAAGGCGTCGGCGGAGCAGCCCGTTAAGAAAGCCTAAGGGCCCGCGAGGGGATCATGGATATCCGTATTCCCGAGCTCAACCAGGTCCTTATCGCCGGCAGGCTGACGCGCGATCCCGAACTGCGCTTCACCCAGAAAGGCCTTGGAGTAGCTTCCTTTTCGCTGGCCGCCAACCGGCCGCACAAAGATCCGGTCTCCGGGGAATGGAAAGACGACACGACTTTCATTTCCGTGAACGTTTGGGGCGAGGCCGCCGAGCGCTGCAAGGATAAGTTGAAGAAAGGCAGCCCGGTCATGGTGGAAGGCCGCCTGGTTAATTCGGAGTATACCGATAGATCCGGCCAGAAGCGCAAAGAGATAAAGATAAACGCCCGCAGGGTCCAGTCCCTGGCCAAAAGCGGGACCGACGCAGGCGAAGCGCCCCCGCCCCGAGAGGCGGAGGAGAAACCCGAAGCGGAGCCGCGAAGCGACGCCAACGGCATAGAAGAAGTACCGTTTTAAAACTAGCGCAGGAGCAAAAACTATGGAGAACAAAGAAACAACCCCCGCCGTTCAGCCCGCAGCCGCACCCCGGCCCATGGGCGCACCCCCCATGCACCGCGACTCGGCCGGCCCCCGCCGCCCCGGCGGTCCCCGCAGGTTCGCCCCGCGCCGCAAGGTGTGCAGGCTCTGCGCCGAGCACATAGACCTGGTGGACTACAAACAGGCGCAGATCGTAAAGACCTTCTGCACCGACACCGGCAAGATCCTTTCCCGCCGCATCACCGGCGCCTGCGCCAAGCATCAGCGCCAGATAATGAGGGCGGTAAAGATCAACCGCAACCTGTCCCTCATGTCCTACAGCGGCTGATCGCCGTCCCATAAACCAGTACTGGAGCTTTAAAATGAAAGTCATACTTAAGAAAGACATCCTTAACCTCGGCCGTTCCGGCGAAATAAAGACCGTGAAAGACGGCTATGCCCGCAACTTCCTGATGCCCCGCGGCCTGGTGGAAACCGCCACCGGCGGCTCCCTGAAGGCCTGGAAGAACAGCGCCGAAAAGCGCGCCAAGCGCGTGGCCGCCGAGGACGGCGCCACCAACGAGCTGGCCAAACGCCTTTCCGCCATCACCCTTTCCTTCTCGCGCCCCGTCTCCGAAGACGGCGTGATGTTCGGATCGGTGGCCAAGAGCGACATCATAAAGAACCTGGCCGCCGCCGACATCGAGATCAACAAGGACATGATACGCCTGCCGGCCTCCCTGAAAGCCGTGGGCACCTTCGAAGTCGAGATCGCCCTGAAGCCGCATATAGCGGCCAAGGTGAAAGTGGCGGTTTCGGCCCAGAGCAAGTAATAGTCTTCCTTAATTAACGCCCGGGTCCGGCTTCCAATGCCCGGCCCGGGTTTAACTTAGCAGGGGGCGTGGTTATGGCCTACAACAAAGTTCCTCCAAATTCACTCGAGGCCGAAATGGCCGTTCTCGGGGCCATGCTCATCGAGAAAGAAGTCATAGAGAGCGTCACGGAGACGCTCCTGCCCAAGAATTTCTACAGCGGCGTCCACAGCCAGATCTACGAGGCCATCCTGGACCTGCGCGCCCGCAACCTGCCGGTGGACGTGGTCACCCTGTCCGAAGAATTGAAGAAAACCGGCCGCCTGGAAGAGCTTGGCGGCCAGAAATACCTGGCCGACCTGATGGAAAAAGTTTCCACCGCGGCCCATACCCAGGCTTACGCCCAGATAGTAAAGGAAAAGTCCGTCCTGCGCGACCTCATCCGTGTCTCCACCGCCGTGGTGGAGAAGTCTTTCGAGGGGTCCGAGGAAGTGGACCGCATCCTGGATTTCGCGCAGGAGCAGGTGCTGGGCGTGGCGCAGAAGAACACGGACCACGGCTTCTCCGCGGCCTCCGACCTGGCCAAGGAAGTGCTGGACCGGATAGAAAAATATTATTCCAACCATTCCGCCATCACCGGTGTGCCCACGGGATTTAGCCGCCTCGACGACATGACCGGCGGCCTGCAGAAGTCCGACCTGATCATCCTGGCGGCCCGCCCCAGCCAGGGCAAGACCGCCATGGCCCTTAACATGGCCTACCACGCCTGCGTCGAGAAAAAGATCCCCACCGCTTTCTTTTCGCTGGAAATGAACAAGCATTCCATCATGCAGCGTATGATCTGCTCGGCCGCGCGCGCCAACCTCAGCGGCGTCAGGAACGGCCGCCTGCCCCGCGAGATCTGGCCCAGCCTCACCCGCCACACGGCGGAGGTGTCGGAATCCCCGCTTTACATCGACGACTCTCCCGGCCTGAACATCCTGGAGATCCGCAACCGCACCCGCAAGCTGATGCACCAGCTTAAGGCCGAAGGCAAGCAGCTGGGCCTGATCATCATCGACTACCTCCAGCTGATCCGCGGCGCCGGCAAGACCGAAAGCCGCCAGCAGGAAGTCTCGGAGATCTCCCGCCTGCTCAAGGACCTGGCGCGTTCGCTGGAAGTGCCGGTCATGGCGCTCTCGCAGCTTAACCGCCGCAGCGAGGACAAGGGCCGCGAGGGCAACCGCCCGCAGCTTTCCGACCTGCGCGACTCGGGCTCCATAGAGCAGGACGCCGATGTGGTGGGCCTGATCCACCGCCCCGAATATTACAACCGCACCGACCCGACCCTTAAGAATCAGGCCATCCTTATAATAGCCAAGCAGCGCAACGGCCCCGTCGGCGACGTCGAGCTGGCTTTCTTCCACGAATACACCAAGTTCGAGAACCCGGCCATGCCCGGCATTGAATCCGCGGTGCCGGAAGAGGCAGTTTTTTAACCAGGGAGACATGGCCATAACCCTCAGGCCGACCATCGCCGAAATACGGCTTTCCGCCGTACGCAGGAACCTGCAAAAACTCAAGAAAACAGCCGCGCCCGCGCGCGTGCTTTTTGTGGTGAAGGCCAACGCCTACGGCCACGGCGCGGCCGCGCTCGCCCGGCTGGCGGAGCGCGAGGACCTCGCCTGGGGCTTCGGCGTCTCTTCGGTGGAAGAGGGGCTGGCGCTGCGCGCGGGCGGCATTATAAGCCCCGTGCTGGTGCTGGGCAGTCTTTACCCTTTTGAAAGCTTCGTGGAGGCCATCAACGCCGACCTGATGATGACCATCGCGAGCCAGGACGCCGCGCGCCAGGTGATAGAGGCCGCCCGCCGCCTGGGCAAGAAGGCCGTCTGCCATATAAAGCTGGAAACCGGCATGGGCCGCATCGGCGCGCGCAAGCCCGCCGCCCTTAAGATCTACGACGAGCTTTCCGCCTCCGGCGCGGTTTCCGTGGCCGGGGTCTATACCCATCTCTCCAGCGCCGACACCGACCCGGCCTATACGGCCGGGCAGCTCGGCTTTCTCACCGAAACGGTTTCCGCGCTGGCCGAGCGCGGGGCGCGCGGCCTCACTTTTCACGCGGCCAATTCCTGCGCCGCCGTCAACCTGCCGGCCAGCCGCCTGAACATGGTGCGCTGCGGCATAGCCGCGTACGGGCTGGCGGAAGGTTTCGAACCCGCCATGACGCTGAAGACCAGGATCGTTTTCATCAAGAACGTGCGCGAGGGCGCCTTCATCAGTTATAACAAGTCCTTCCGGGCCGACCGCCCCATGAAGATAGCCACCATTCCGGCCGGTTACGGCGACGGCTATATCCGCAGGTTCTCCAACAAGGCGGACGTGCTGATAGGCGGCCGGCGCTGCCGCGTGCTGGGCAACGTTACCATGGACATGACCATGGTGGACGTTACCCATGTGAAGGACGCGGCGGTCGGGTCGGAAGCGGTGCTGCTGGGCCGCCAGGGCCGCGAGGAAATAACCGCGGCCGAACTGGCCGCCATGGCCGACACCATCACCTATGAAATAGTCACCCTGGTCTCGGGCCGGGTGCCGAGGGTGTACGTGGAATGAAATTTTCATTTACCGAAAAAGTAGGGCATGAGTTCATGAACCTGGCGGAAGCGCTGGGCGGCGCGGCGCTCATGCTGAAGTCCGTGGCGTTCTGGATGTTCCGGTCCAAGTTCGAGGCGAAAGAGACCGTAAAGCAGGCCGTCAAGATAGGCGTTGATTCTTTTACCGTGGTGGCGCTGACCAGCTTTTTTACCGGCATGGTGCTGGCGCTGCAGATGGGCCATTCCATGAAGAATCTTTTCAACGAGCCGATGTATATCGGCACCATGGTGGCCTTCTCGATGCTGAAAGAGCTCGGGCCGGTGCTCACTTCCATAGTGGTGGCGGGCCGCGCCGGCGCGGTGGTCACGGCGGAAATAGGCACCATGCAGGTGACCGAACAGATCGACGCGCTCTATACGCTGGGTACCAACCCGACGCGCTACCTGCTGGTGCCGCGTTATATAGCGTTCATGATCACCCTGCCGCTGCTCACGGTGTTCGCCGATTTTATCGGCGTGCTGGGCGGCTGCATCGTGGGCATGGTAAAGCTGGGCGTCCCCACTTCCGTCTACTACGACGATATCTTCACCTACCTCGAGGTGGGGGACTTTCTGCACGGTTTTCTCAAGACTTATTTCTTCGCTTTCATGATCGCCACGGTGTCCTGCTACAAAGGCCTTAACACCAAAGGCGGCGCGGAAGGCGTGGGCAAGTCCACCACGGAGGCGGTGGTGGTCAGCATGGTGCTGGTGATGGTGCTGGATTATTTCATAAGCGCGCTGCTGGTGGCGGTGGGGATATGATAGAGATCAGGAACCTCGTGAAGAATTTTCCGGACCGCAAGGTTCTCGACGGGATCAGCGCCGAAATAAAGGACGGGGAGCTGTTCAGCGTTATCGGGCCTTCGGGCACCGGCAAGAGCACGTTCATAAAGTGCCTCATCCGCCTTATCAAACCCGAGGGCGGGCAGATCATCGTGGACGGGCAGGACATCGCCTCCACGTCCAGTGAATTTACCCTGGCCAAGGTGCGGCGCAGTTTCGGCTACCTGTTCCAGGAGGGGGCGCTGTTCGATTCCCTGACGGTGCTGGAGAACGTGGCGTTCGGCCTGAAATATCTTACCGACACGCCCAAAAGCGACTATCCGCGCATAGTCAAAGAAAAGCTGGCGCTGGTGGGCTTGAAGGACGTCGAGCACCTTAAACCCGCGGAGCTTTCGGTGGGCATGAAGAAACGCGTGTCTCTGGCGCGCTCGATAGCGGCCGAGCCGAAGTATATGCTTTACGACGAGCCCACCACGGGCCTGGACCCGGTCACTACCGGCATGGTCAAAGACCTGATAACCGGCATGCACGAGAAGCTGGGCATAACCACCGTGGTGGTCACGCACGACCTTAACCTGGCGCTGGAGATCTCCAGCCGGGTGGCTATGCTGACCGGCGGCAAATTCGCCGAGGTCGGGGAACCGGCCAAATTCCGCCGGTCGGAGAACGCCGCCGTAAAGGAATTCATGGAGATCTCCCACCTGTCGCGCGAGTAACCGCAAAATCACCTCCGAATCCGCCAATCCGCGCTTTTTCTTTTAGTATAATGGATATCGTATATAGATATCATTGGGTTTCGGTGTTTTAAAGGATCTCATGAACGGCGAGATGAAAGTCGGGTTATTCGTGCTGGTCGGCTCCGTCCTTTTCGGAGCGGCCCTTTTCCTGCTGGGGGATTATTCCTTCCAGAGCTATTACACCATTAAAGCCGAGTTCGCGGACGTGGCCGGCCTGCCGGATAAGGCCACCGTCAAACTGTCCGGCGTGGAAGTGGGCAAGATAAAGACCATTTACCTGAAAGACGACAAAGTGGTGGTGCAGCTCGCCATCCGCGAGGGCGTCAAGATCTACCGCGGCGCCAGGTTCGCGGTGGGCTCCACCAGCGTTATCGGCTCCAAGTTCCTGCAGGTGGACCAGGGGACGCCGGCGCTGGGCCATGTGGAAGCCGGTGAGACCGTGCGCGGCGAGGAGATAGTCCCTCTGGACAGGGCGGTGGCGCGCGCCGTGGCCAGCATGGAAGCCCTGGTCTCCGACATCCGGGGCGAGGGAAAGCTCGCCAAGAGCATGCAGGAGATCCTGGATAACCTGCGCGATATTACGGCCAACGTCAACGACCTGGTGGCCAACGGCCAGCCGCACGCCCAAAAAGCCATGGAGCGCATGGATTCCATCACCGCCAAGCTGGACGCCCTGCTCACCAAGACCGACGAGGTGGTGGGCAAGATCAACCGCGGGGACGGCGTGGCGGGAGCCCTGGTGTCGGACACCCAGATGAAGGATAACGTCAGCGCCGCCATCACCAACATGCGCGACGCCAGCGCCTCGGTAAAGGAAGCCATGGGCCGCGTGACGGGCTTCCACACCTACCTGAAGTGGGATTATAAGTACGAGCCGCTGGCCCGTTCCTCCAAGAATAATTTCGGCCTGAAGATCTATCCCCGCGCCGGCCGCTATTACTATATCGGCGCGGCCAACCTGACGAACGTTAAGGACAGGGTGGAAGGCGTCGACTACGAGACGCTGAACACCGTGGACGCCCAGCTCGGCTGGGACGTGGGGGGCTTCGACCTCTACGCCGGCGTGCTGCACGGCTCCGGCGGCGCCGGTCTGCGCTGGAAACCTTTCTTTAATTCCAAGTGGGACCGCCTCAGCGTGATCGTGGAAGGCTCGGAATTCGGCCGCGACCGCCGCATAAAGGGCAGGAATTTCAACGATCCGCGTTACGACGCGGGTGTGGACGTGGCTATCAATAAATATGTTTCGGCGGGCGTGCGCCTTAACGACATGCTGGAGACCAAGCGCGTAAATTACACCACGCGGCTGATCTTCGAGGATAAGGACATCTCCTATCTTTTCGGTTTCGCCACGCTCGGCTCGCTTAAAAAATGAAGCTTAAAACCGTCTACCGCTGCCAACAGTGCGGCCAAACCTCCCCCAAGTGGGCCGGGCAGTGCAACGCCTGCTCAGGCTGGAACACGCTGGTAGAGGAAGCGGAGGAAGTGCTTACGAAAGCGGCGGCCAAGGCCCGCGGCCTCACCGATTTCTCCGAACCGCCGGTAAAGCTTTCCGACGCCCGCGCCATTAAGGCGGAACACGCCTGCACCGGGCTGTCCGAGCTGGACCGGGCGCTGGGCGGCGGGCTGGTAAAAGGCCAGGTGGTGCTGCTGGCCGGCCCTCCCGGCATCGGCAAGAGCACGCTTACCATGGAAACCTGTTCGGCGCTGGCCGACGGGGCTTACGTCGGTGGAAAAATACTTTATGTGTCGGGCGAGGAATCCATCTCGCAGGTGGGGTCGCGCGCGGAGCGCCTGGGCGCCAGGTCCGAGAACGTCTACCTGATGTCGGAGACGAACCTGGCGCGCATCATAGAGGAGTTCCGCAACCTTAAGCCCGCCTTCCTCGTCATAGATTCCATCCAGACCGTCTACCATCCGGAGTTCGTCGGCAGCCCCGGTTCCGTGGGGCAGATCAGAGAATGCGCTTCCGAGCTGCTTAAGACCGTCAAGGCCGCCGGCGTCCCGCTTTTCCTTCTGGGCCATGTCACCAAGGAAGGTTCCCTGGCCGGCCCCAAGGTGCTGGAACATATAGTGGATACGGTGCTTTATTTCGACGCCGAGAAGAATAACGTTTACCGCGTGCTGCGGCCGCACAAGAACCGCTTCGGCCCGGTGGACGAGACCGGGATCTTCGAGATGACCGCGCGCGGCCTGCGCTCCGTGGAGGACGCGGGGCTGCTGTTCGCCGATTCCGACCGGGAGCGGGAGCTGGCCGGCCGCGCTTTCGCGGTGGCTTTCGAAGGCGCGCGCCCCGTGCTGGCCGAGATCCAGGCGCTGGCCTCGCGCTCCTACCTGCCGTACCCGCGCCGCACCGTGACCGGCATGGACCTGAACCGAGCGCAGATGCTGATAGCCGCGCTGGAGAAGAACCTGGGGCTGCGCTTCGACGAGATGGACGTGTTCGCGTCGCTGCAGGGCGGCATCCGCCTGAAGGATTCCGCGCTGGACCTGGCTTTCTGCGCGGCCCTGGTCAGCTCGGCCAAAGATATCCCGCTGCCCCCGGACGTGGTGTTCCTGGGCGAGGTGGGGATACTCGCGCAGGTGTCCAGCCCGGGTTTTCTGGACCGGCGCCTGGCCGAAGCCGAACGGCTCGGCTTCAAAACAGCTTTTGTCCCCCGGCTGCCTAAAAAAGACGAAGGGCGTTTCAAGACCCTGCGGCTTGAGGTGGTAAGGGACATGGGCGGGCTTTACGCCGCCCTGGGCCGTCTGAAGGGCAAAGCCCTCGGCCGTACTGAGGAGCATAGCTCTTAATACGGCATGACCATAGGTCTAATACGGCACGGCCATAGGCCAGCAAAATTAACCCCGCCGTTAAAGCGGGCAAGCAGAAAGTATAAGGAGCGATCATGATAGTATGGATCTTCAGGGCGGTAGCCCTTCTCGGCACCCCGGTGCTGACATGGCTTATGGTTTCGAAAGACCTCAAAGGCGTGGCCTTCGGCGCGCTCATCGGCCTGGTCATAATCGGGATAGAGTATGTTTTTGAGAACGTCAGTCTTTTCTCCCTCATCATCGGCATCATCGGGGCGGTGGTGGGTCTTATCCTGGCGAAACTGCTGGACTACAGCGTGTTCCAGGTCGGCAACGCGGCGCTCAACGATGTGTGGTCCACTTATAACCCCATAATCCGCTACGCGCTGGTGCTGCTGGGCGTTATGGTGAGTATAAAAAAGATACCCGAGCTGGACGACCTGGATAAGAATATCCTCTCCATGGGAAAGCGCGGCGGCAAGAACATGAAGGTGCTGGACCTGTCCGCCATCGTGGACGGCCGCGTGCTGGACATCTGCGATACGCACTTCGTTACCGGCGGTATAATCACGCCGCGCTTCGTGGTGCAGGAACTGCACGCCCTGGCCGAATCCAGCGAGCCGATCAACCGCGCCAAGGGCCGCCGCGGCCTGGACATCCTGGCGCGCCTGCAGGAATCGCGCGAGATCCCGTTCCGGGTGATAGACCGCGACATCAAGGAAGTGGCCGATAACCAGATGAAGCTGGTGGTCATCGCCAAGGAACTGGGCGCGGCCATCATCACCATAGACTTCAATATAAACAAGCTGGCCGCCCTTGAGAACGTGACCGTCCTCAATATAAACGACCTGACCATAGCCCTGAAACCCGTGGTCCTGCCCGGCGAGGACATGTCCGTCTTCGTCATGAAGGAAGGCAAGGAGAAGGAGCAGGGCGTGGGTTACCTCGACGACGGCACGATGATCGTCATCGAGGACGGCCGCGATTTCGTCGGCAAGAAGGTGGACGCGGTGGTGCAGTCCATCCTGCAGACTTCGCAGGGCCGGATAATCTTCACGCGGGTAAAGGGCAAGTCCGCCCAGCAGGGGCCCAAGCAGCCCTGAGGTTAAAGTGGCTATCAGAAAAAAAACAGGCGGCGCCGAGGCCATAATACTGGCCGGCGGTTCCGGCACCCGCATGGGGGCCGAGAAGCAGTATCTGCGGCTGGCCGGCCGCCCCATGATAGAGTGGACGGTGGAGGCCTTTACCGCCAGCGGGCTGTTCTCTAAAGTCATACTCGCCCTGGGCCCGGAAAACCTGGCCAAGCACGGGCCGGCGTGGGAAAAAGCCGGAGTGGTCACGGCCGCGGCCGGCGCCACGCGCACGGAGTCGCTGCGCAGCGCGTTCAGGCTGGTGAGCCCCGGCGCGCGGCTGGTGGCGGTGCACGACGGGGCCAGGCCCCTGGTGGACGCGGCCCTGATAGGCGCCTGCCTCGACAAAGCCGAAGAGTGCGGCGCCGCGGTGCCGGCCGTGCCGCTGAAAGACACGGTAAAAAAGGTGGACGCGTCCGGCGAGACCTTTGAAAGCACCCCCGAGCGCGCCGCGCTCATGGCCGTGCAGACGCCGCAGTGCTACCGCAGGGACGTGCTCGAGAGCATATTGGGGCGCGCGGCCTCTAAAAAAGATTACAGCGACGAATCCCAGGTGCTGGAGCAGCTGGGGATTAAAGCCGCGGTGGTGCTTTCCACCTACCGCAATATTAAAGTCACCACACCCGAAGATCTTGTTATAGCGGAGGCGTTCATGAAAGAAGAGAAATCGGTTTCTACCCGTTCTAAAATGCCGGTGTCCAGGGCCGGCTTCGGCTACGACATCCACCGCCTGGTGGAGGGGCGGCCCCTCATCCTGGGCGGCATAAAGATAGAGCACACCAAGGGCCTGCTTGGGCATTCCGACGGGGACGTGGTGCTGCACTCCGTCTGCGACGCGCTGCTCGGCTCCATCTCCGCGGGCGAAATAGGCGTCTACTTCCCGCCCACGGACCTTACCATCATGGGCATCTCCAGCATCGAGATCGCGGCCAAAACCCTGGAGATCCTCACCTCTAAAAAAGCCAGGATCATTAACCTGGACGTGACCATACTGGCCGAGGAACCCAAACTTAAACCCCATTACGAGGCCATCCGCGACTCGGTGACCAGGATCTTCAAGATGGACCGGGCCGACGTCAGCGTTAAAGCCAAGAGCCGCGAGGGCCTGGGCGATATCGGCCATGGCGAAGCCATCGTCTGTTACGCCATCGCCAGCGTTATAAAGTGAAGCCCCGCGTCCTGCTCGTTCTGTTCGCGGCCGCCCTGGCCAGCGCCTGCTCCGGGACCCTCGGCCCCGGCGGCAACGGCGGCGCGGTGGTCCTGCAGAAACAGACCTTTAAGCTTTTGAAGACCCCGGACCCGGAGTTCGAGGCGTCGCTGGCGGACCTGCTTTCCGGCAGCTACGACACGGCGGCCAAAAACCACGCCGGGGACCGCCCGATGGACATAGGTTTCACTTATTCCATGTCCCCGAAAGGCGCGGTCAACCCTTATTCGGAGATAGAGGTCTCCTGTATCGTCCGGGAGAAGCACGCCGGGCGCGCCGCCCGCGCGCTTTGCAGGGACCTTTTCCGGGACCTCGGCGTTAAACTGCGGCGCGCGCTCGCGGCCAGACAAGAGTAAAGGAACAGCGTCATGGACTCCAATGTTTTCCACGTTTACAACACCCTTACCAGGCAGAAGGAGATCTTCAAGCCGATAAAGGAGGGCGAGGCCGGCATCTACACCTGCGGCCCCACCGTTTACAACTACGCCCATATAGGCAACCTGCGCACCTATATTTCCGAGGACACGTTCGTGCGCGCCCTGAAATTCTTCGGCTATAAGCTCAAGCGCGTGATGAACATCACCGACGTGGGGCACCTTACCTCCGACGCCGACAGCGGCGAGGACAAGATGGAACTCGGCGCCCGGCGGGAGGGCAAGTCCGCCTGGGATGTGGCCAAGTTCTACACCGAGGCTTTCTTCAAGGATTATAATTCGCTGAACTGCCTGCCTCCGGACGTCCTCTGCCCGGCCACGGACTACATCAAAGAGATGATAGACCTGGGCCTGGTCCTGGAATGTAAGGGTTACACCTACAATATCGCCGGCGACGGCGTATATTTCGACACCGCCAAGCTGCCGGACTACGGCAAGCTCGTCGGCAAAAGTCATATTGAAGGCATCAGGGAAGGGGCGCGTATCGAGGCCAACGCCGGCAAACGCAACCCCACCGATTTCGCCGTCTGGAAATTCTCCGCGCCCGGGGAAAAGCGCCAGATGGAATGGGAGTCCCCGTGGGGTAAGGGTTTCCCCGGCTGGCACATGGAGTGTTCGGCCATGGCCATGAAGCACCTGGGCGAGACCATCGATGTCCACTGGGGTGGAGAAGACCACATCGCCATACACCACACCAACGAGATCGCCCAGTCCGAGGGCGCTACCGGCAAGCCTTTCTCCAATTACTGGATGCACACCCGCTTCATGGTGATGGGCAGCTCCGGCAAGATGTCCAAGTCGGCCGGGGGGTTCCTCACCACGTCCTCGCTGCCGGAGAAGGGTTACGACCCGCTGGCTTACCGCTATTACTGCCTGCTGACGCATTACCGCAAGCAGCTGGAATTCACCTGGGAAGGCGTAGAGGCGGCCGCCCGCGGCCTGGACGGCCTGCGCGCGCTGGCCGCCAGGGTGAAGGCCGAGGCCAACGGCGCCGAAGCCGCCGCCGACAGGGACGCCAAATATTTCAAGGACTTCGCGGCCGCGCTGGCCGACGACGTGAACATGCCGGCGGCCCTGGCCGTGTTGTGGGAGACGCTGAAGGACGCGTCCATCCCTGCCGCTAAACGCCTGGCCTTTGCCGCGGCGGCGGAGCAGGTGACGGCGCTGGACCTTTTTAAAGCGGAGACCGGGCAGCAGCTGCCCGCCGAACTGGCGGCGCTCATAGCCGAGCGCGAAGCCGCCCGCAAGGCCAGGGATTTTAAACGCTCCGACGAACTGCGCAAGGCGCTTCTGGACAAAGGCGTAAGCATAGAAGACACCCCGAAAGGCACCAAGTGGAAACTTACACGCGGATGAAGAACCTGTTCGCCTCGCTGCTCCTGTTGTTTGTTCTCTGTGTCCCCGTCCTTCAGGCCCAGGAGGCGTCGTCGCGTATCTACACCCTTAAAGACGGCTCCACTATGACCTACGCCAGGCCCGGCCTATGGCGGACCATCGGCGCCGGGCCCTCCGACTGGGGGCTGTTCGTAAAAGAAAGTTTTAAAAAAGAAAGCCTGCCCTGGCTGGCGGCCATCGGCGCCTCTACCCTGATCCTTATCGAGTACGACCAGAAGATCTACGACAATACGCAGCGGCTGGGTAAAAAGCTCAACATCTCCCGGGAAGATAAAACCAAGACCTACCTCAAGATCGGCGGGGTATCCATTTTCCGCGGCCCCAGCGACCTGGGCTCGGCTATGTATTTCCTCGGCGACGGCTGGGTGAACCTGGGGCTGTTCGGTTACTTCGAGACCTACGGCCTGGTAAAGAAAGACTGGCGCGCGGCGCAGACCGGCCACCAGCTGGCCGAGGGTCTGCTGGTCACCGGTTTTACCACGCAGGTGATGAAACGCATGACCGGCCGCGAGACGCCGCGGGCGGCTACGGCGCCGCGCGGTGTGTGGCGGATGTTCCCGTCATTCAAGGATTTTCAGGCGCACCGCACCCGTTACGACGCTTTCCCTTCCGGCCACCTGGCCACCTGCATGATGACGGTTACGGTGATAGCCGAGAATTACCCGGAAAAGAAATATGTAAAGCCGGTGGGCTACGCGCTGGTGGGAGCGTTAAGTTTTCAGATGGTCAATAACGGCGTGCACTGGGCCAGCGACTACCCCCTGGGCCTGGCTGTGGGCTACGGCATAGGCAAGGCCATCGCCTCCGGGGGGCGCACGGCGGCCAGGCTTACCGGCCCGGTCACGGCCTCCGCTGTCAGGTTCGCTCCTTATCTCTCTCCTGATGGGGCAGTAGGCGCCGGAATGACTTACCGGTTTTAAAAAAGCGTAATTTTTGGTAAAATATTCATAACGGCAAATGCGGGCGTGGTTCAGTGGTAGAACGCGACCTTGCCAAGGTTGAGATGTGGGTTCGATTCCCATCGCCCGCTCCAAATTTAAATGTGTAGGCCATCCTTTCAGGATGGCCTTTTCCATATGCGGGCGATGGGAATATGTTCCTTATGGGGAGAGCTCGCTGCCGCTCGCATGTCGCCCGCTCGCTAAAAAACAAGCCATAACCGCGCAGATGTTCCCTGCGGACCTTTGTGGGGTTGCCATGTATATGTCGGTCTGCTATACTCTATTTGGGTTTCAGCGAAATACTGATTACATAGGGGTTCCAATGAAAGATATTTTTAAAATAGCGGGTATGGTGGCAGCCTTACAACTGTTTGGTAACATGGTCGTTGCTGCAACGGAAGCTACGGCCCAACCAAATGCCGGCAAATCCGCGGCGGTGACCACTCCCATTGAGAGCGAAACGGAATCGGCTTTCGCCTCCGATCTTAGCGCTGTCCAGGACTTGCTTAAAGGGATCTCGCGTGAAAGAAAAATGACTCCCGGCCAGAGCAAAGAGTATATCGCAAAAGAGATGGAAAAAGCCCGGAAGTTTAGCGAGTTCGCAAAAACCACCCTGATCCCGCATAGCCTTGAGATAACGAAGAAGATGAAGGAGCCGGACACCCTTTTAGCGGAAGGGAAAGCCATGGTCGAAAAGGACGGTTCTTCATGGCAGGGCTATGACTATATGGCCAGCGGAAGCGTATTAAAAAACGACCTGGACGGGGCCATGGCTAATTTCAAGAAAGCCGCCAAGTACGCTCCCGACCTTCAAAAAGATTGGTATAACTATATGCTGGGGGCCTGCTATGCGGGGAAGAAGGACGACAAGAAGGCTCTGGGCTATTATGAGCGGGTAATTAGCAGGAACGATAACTGGATGGCAGTAAAAGGTGCTTATTTGGCCGCCAGTATGACGCTTGTCGGAAAGGACCCGGAAAAATCTGTTGCTTATTTTGACAAAGGCTATTCGCTACATACCCAGAGCGAGCAGGCCGTTCTTCTGAAGGCCGGTGTTTGCTCCAAATTTCAGGGCCTCGCAAAAGGTCCGGAAGCTTGCGGCAACCAACCTTTGAAAGACAGCTCAAAAGTGAATTAGTAAGGAGATCATATGTCTAATCCGATGATAATTGAAACTAAGGGCTCCGGTTGTGCGGCCTGCGACGATTGCGCCATGTGTGCGGCATGTATTCCCGGCATGAATATTGTCGGCCTTCTGGCCGGTATCGCTGGAGCCGGTACGATATCTAATTTCTAGAAAAGAAATGGCCTCTTGTTGAAGCCGCTGTGGAGCGACTATTCCCCAAGTGCGCTAAACGAGAGGCGCGGGCTTCGCGATACGCGATACCTGCGCCTCGGTCGCGGCGTTGCCGGGTTTAGAACCTGTGCAGCCTTCCTGATAAAAAAACCTTATGAGAAAATATATCGCGCTGACGGAGGGGCTGACCTTCCAGAGGCATCCCACCGGCGCTACTTTGTTCAAGGTCGTGAAGGGCAGCGAAGGCCGGACGAACAAGTTCCGTAAAACCGTGAACATGGACGCCGCCAGGATACTTGAGCTCTGCGACGGAATTGCGCTAAATGACCTGCTTGAAAAGCACAACAGATCATATCCTGCGAGCCAATTGACCGAAGAAGTAGCTAACGCATTCTTCGCCGCTGCAGAAAAAGAAGAAATGATCTTCGTAAGTTCGGAGAAAACCGCCTGCGCTGTGCGGTTCGCGGGGTCGTACGATCACTATTTCCCGCAGCACAGTTCCATAGAGCTTACCGATCAGTGCAATTACCGCTGTAAACACTGTTACCGTGAAAGTTCTCCGGAGCGGAACAACCGCCTTGATTTCGGAAAGGTCAAGGAGTATATAGAAGCACTTTGGGCGAATGGCGGTTCGGTGCTGGAGTTAACGGGCGGTGAGCCGCTGTTGTACGAGCATTTTTTTGAGGTCGTGGATTTCGCATATCCGAAGATGGGGATGGTATGCATCCTGACGAACGGCTATTACCTTCAGGAAGACGCAGTAAAGCGGTTGCTGAAGTATAAAGACAAGCTCGTCTTTAACATCAGCCTGGACAGCCATAAACCGGAGTTCCACAACGCGTTCCGCGGCAAGAGCGACGCCTACGAAAAAACCCTGAACGCAATGCGGCTGCTCGGTGAAAACGGATTCGTATACCGCGTGGCCATGTCGGTTTCCAGCGAGAACAATTACGATATCGCCGAAACCATACAGTTGGCCAGAAAATGCGGGGCAAAACTGTTCGCTTATACGCATGTCACCAATGTCGGAAGAGGCGGGGATGTTCTGGCCGCCGGCCGGCAGATGACGGAGGCGGATGTGAGAAAGATGGTAGATTATGAACTCCGGGTGAGGGAAGAAAACAAGGATATAATGCATTTTCTCACCGTGACGCAGGTCAACGAACTGAAGGCGACCAACTGCGGAATTATCCACCGGTCGGTCACGCTCGGGCCTGACGGGGTAATAAGGCCTTGCATAATGTTCGGGGGCGACGTTATAGAGATCGGCAACATAAACAGGCAATCGTACAGGGAAATATTCGAGGGCGGCATAGGAAAAGCTTTCGCTCACATGAGCGGGCCTAAAGCCGAGGTCTGCGGTGATTGCAAGCACCTGTTCTACTGCGGAAATTGTATTTTGAGGGGCATACAGAAGGGGATGGAGCTTAACGGCTGCAAATGGCTGGAAAAGACCGGAGTGCTGAAGTATATTAAAGGGGCGCCCCAGCGCAGAGTCTGCGGAAACGCCCAGGAGCCTTGTAATGGATAATATCCTGGAAGTCGAAGGCTTGGTAAAGAAATACACGGCCGATAGCGGCGTGCTGGGAGTTAGTTTTTCTTTAAAGCCTGGCCGCATACTGGCTTACCTCGGTCATAACGGCGCGGGGAAGACCACAACCGTTAGGGCCCTGCTCGGGTTGCTGAGAATGGACTCGGGCCGCGTTTTATACGCCGGCAGGGAGTATGATACGTTTTCGCAGGAATATGACGGTGTTCGCCGGGACTACGGGGTGGCAATGGATTCCCCGGGCTTTTATCAGAACATGTCCGCGCTGAAGAATCTTGAGCTATTCTCAGGGTTCTATATGCTGACGGGGCCGGAATTTACGCAAAGGGCAGAGGTTCTTCTTAAAAAAATGGGGCTGTATGAGGTCCGGTCCAACCCTGTTAAGACATATTCAAAGGGTATGGCTCAAAAACTGGCTCTGGTCCGTGCCCTGCTGCACCGTCCCAAAGTGCTGTTCCTCGATGAGCCGATGAGCGGCCTGGACCCCGAGGCCAGGATCCTCGTGCGCGAGCTGCTCAGGGAGCTTGCGGAGAAGGATAATGTGGCGGTTTTGCTGACATCTCACGACCTTAACGAGGTGGAACAAATTGCCGACGATATCGTTATATTAGAGAAGGGCCGCGTCATGCTTTCGGGAGGATTGGAGACTCTTAAGGCCTCGTTCCTGAAGGCTTTCGTTTATCTGCTGGTCCTGCCGGGCCGGCCTTCCGCCGAGGCGGTAGCCGCCATAGCCGCGGACCTTAAAGCTGATAAATATTTATTCGAAGGGGATGCGCTGCGCGTAGAGCGTGCGGACGCGCTTGAGCTTACGGACGCCGCGGCCGCATGCGCCAAAGCCGGCCTGAAACTCGCGGAGTTCAAGCGGGCTACGGCCGGGCTTGAACAGATATATTTTGAATCCATCAACCGCAATGAGCATAAAGATTGATCCCGCGCTTTTCCGCTTCGAGCTGGAGCAGCTTTTTGCGAGCAGGCAGGGCTGGTATCTGATGGCGCTCGTCCAGTTCGTGCTCTGGATGTCCGCGCACAAATCCTCTGCCGGCCTTTACGTGGGGCTTCCTGATTATTGGTCCAACTATATACTGATAAACGGCTTTTGCCAGAGCCTTATTCTTAACCTGCTAGTGGCCGGCGAACTTTTGATAAAACCAAAAAACGAGAAGACGATAGAAATGATGCTGGCTTCCGGCGTAAGCCTGCAAACGATAGCCGCGACCAACGTGGCGGTATGTGCCTCTTACAACGCGTTCTCGCTGCTGCTGGCGTTCTGGATACTGGGTCATTTTACGATAAAGCCTTCGTTCACGGCCGTTCACGCCCTCTCTTTCTTGGTGGTTATGGCGCTCAATCTTGTCACCTTGGTTTGTGCCGGCTTTATCGCGCTGCAGACCAGGTACGGTTCGCGGTTATCCGGTTTCTTTCTGCTCTTATCGGTTGCGGTCAGCATCGCTGCCGCCGTCTTCGGTTTTTCTCTTAATACGTCTCCGTCCTTCCAGTTCGGGTTGCTTTTCGCGGCCTGTATTCTGGCAGGTCTGTCCCTTCTCCTGTTCCGTAAATTAGACAGGGAGAAGGTGATTCTTTCATGAAATACACGGGCACTTTTTTCCGGCTGACAGTGAAGGAACTGGGTTCTTCTTACCAGTTGTATTTATCCGTTGCGCTGCTCTCGGGCATCTTTTATCTGTTGCTGTCCAAAATAGGACCCGCATTGGCCGATCCAAAAGCGGCAGGCTTGGCGGCCGGACAACTTGTTTATAGCACGCTTTCGAGCGGAATTGTTCTGGTTTTCTTGTTTTTGCAGCCGGTATTTCTTTCTGAGAAGCGGGAAGGAACGATAATTCCGCTATTATGCTCTCCCGCGGGCGCGAATGACCTTTTGTTCGGCAAATGCGCCGGCGTGACCGCGGTCGCCATGGCCGGGTCCTTGCTCTCCCTGGCTTTTCCTTTGGCGTTTTCCCCGGTCATTTTCAAAGCGATGCTCGCCCCCGGGGCTGTCGCTGCCGTATTTATAGTTTCCGGAATAGTGTTTTCGTATGTGGCAATTACAGGCATGCTGCTGCTGTGCCTATCGAACGTGAAAGTGGTTTATCCGGCGCTTTTCTTTATGAATTACGTCCCGGTAGCGCTTAACCGGTACAGTAAAGGCTATATGCAAGCTCATGGTTTAGGCGGCGCTAATTGGCTCCATCTCCTTAGCCTTGCAATCTTTCTGCTTTTCGCCGCAAGCATGCACAGGTTCTACTTCACGAAACAGCGAATAGTAAGATCCGCGTAAAGCGGACCCCAGACTATTTTATTTTGCCGTCCACGCCGAAGATGTAGGCGAGGAGGGCGGCGCGGGCCCACATGCCGTTGCGCTCCTGGCGCCAGAAGACGGCGCGGGGGTCGTCGTCCACGGAGACCTCTATTTCGTGGCGGCGCGGCAGCGGGTGCAGGATCACGCAGGTCTTTTTAATGAGCTTAAGGTGTTCCTGTTTGAAGTAGAAGGGGGAATAGTCCACGGCTTTGGATTCTCCGGACTTGTCGTGCTCGTCCTGGATGCGGGTCATGTAGATGGCGTCGGCGGTCTTCATCACGCCTTTGAAGTCCTCCGTTTCCTGGAACGGGATGTTGTGGCGCTTGAGGAAGTCCAGGATATCGGTTTCCATGCGGAATTCTTTGGGCGAGACGAAGGAGAGGGAGACGCCCTTGTAGTTCTTCATCAGGTAGCTGAGGGAACGCACCGTGCGGCCGCGTTTCAGGTCGCCCACCATCACAATGTGCTTGTTATCCAGTTCACCGTCGAAGCTGCGGTACAGGGTGTAGGCGTCGAGCAGGGCCTGGGTGGGGTGCTGGTCCTTGCCGGAGCCGCCGTTTACTATGGGCACGGGCCGGCCGGTGCGGTTCATCAGCCAGGCGGTCTTTTCCACAAAGCCGGGCGCGGGGTGGCGCATGATTATCATGTCGACGTAGCTGGAGAAGGTGCGGACGGTGTCTTCCGGGGTTTCGCCTTTTACTTCGGAGGAGGTGGAGGTGTCGCGGATCTCGGAGGTCTTGATGCCCAGGATGTGGCACGCGTTGAGGAACGACATGAACGTGCGGGTGGAGGGCTGGACGAAGTAGAGCATGGCGCGCTTGTCGGAGAGAAGGTTGCCCACGTGGTCGGCGCCGTCCTTTTTGCGCGTGATGGCCTTTAGCGCGGTGGCGGTTTTGAAGAGATGTTCGAGGAGCTCGCGGTTGAGCTGCTGGGCGAAGAGGCAGTCGTAGAGGCGGCCGTCGCGGGAGAAGTAGGGGATCTTTTCGGAGATGGGGCGGGGGTGGAAGTTCTCCCAGTCGGGCTGCACGCTGGTCATGGCCTGTGTTCTTTGCATGAGGGGCTCCTTGGGCGGCGAGTTTTAGATCTTTTTAACCAGGTCGAGCAGGACCAGCTGATTGCGGCGGTCTATTTTTACTTTGGCTATAACGGAACCGCTGCGGGCGTCTTTAAGCGGGTTGTCCTCGTTCAGGAAGAAGCGCTCTATGCCGTAGCGGGCGCCTGGTCCGCGCCAGCTGGGCTGCAGGGTGGCGCGGACCCAATTGGGGCCCTGGGCTTCTTCGGAGCAGTCGGTGGCTTCGTACACGGGCACGGGGCCTTGCGGGGTTATGGCGGTCCGGCCAATATTCTCCAACTTCACAAAAAAGGCGCTGTTGTTTGCGACTATGCCCCGGCAGGCGCCGGCCTGAGGGTTGGATATTGTGTAGGTGAGGGCCACAAAGGTGCCGCTGAGCAGGTCGCGCGGGTCCACCGGCACCGTCTCAAGGTAGAACTCCGTGGAGTTGGCGGTCTTTGAGGAGAGCAGCCAGCCGCCCCAGGCGGCGAAGACTAATATCTGCAGACCGAGCACTACGCGTAATTTATTCATTTCTTCACCGAATCTATCAGGGCTTTGCGGCCCCGGTTCACGAAATAGGCCAGCGCCGCGAAGGCGAGGCCGGTTATGATGAAGGCCACGCCGCTCTTTAGCAGGCCGCCGAAAATATCCACGAAGCGCGTAATGGCGGTAAGCGTTATCACCAGGACGCCGCGGTTTATGAGCTTCTCGTTGGAGTTCCTGGCGCCGCTGATTATGCAGCCGGCGCCGAAAGCGGCCAGTATGATGTTCGCCAGGACGGCCAGGACCTTGGCGGAACCTTCGTTGGCGTCGAACAGCAGGAAGGCGGCCAGCATCGACGCGGCCAGCAGGCCTTTGGCCAGGTGATCTTCCATTTTTCCTTCGGGCAGCAGGCGCTGCTTGCGCAGGGCCAGGGTTATAAGCGCCCCGACGAATATGGTCCAGGTTATTACGGCGCCCAAAACGGTATCGGTTCCGCCGTAGAAGTGGTGGATGTCGGGCCTGTAGTGCCAGAAGAACGTCATCGCGTAGACGGCGCCGGTCCAGGCCGTCAGCGGCAGGCCGGGCCGTTCGCCGCCCTCTTCACCGCCCCAGGTCAGCCACAGCACGGCCAGCGACATGCCCGCCAGCAGTACCAGCGCTTCGGAGCGGACCCTGATAGCCGTGTCGGCGATCATCATGAAGAAAAGCCAGACGATGCCGGCGCCCAGGGGTTTGGCTAAGTTCTTGCCCGGGTAAACGGCGAAGCCGCCGGCCAGAACGGCCAGGGCCAGCGCCCAGTGCTGCAGCGGCTGGGCCGTATGGCTGTAGCCGGCCGTGAGGGCCAGTATGTTGGACGAGCCCAGCGTGCCCCAGTAAAGCACGGCGAAAAGCAGGATGGCGGTGAGATAGGCGGCCAGCGGGCGTTTAGAGAACAGTGCCAGCGGGGCGGAGAGCACGGCCCAGACGAGGTAGGGTTTAACCGGGTCGCCGCTGAGGTTGAAGATCTGCGCGTAGAGGCCTATGCCCAGCACCGGCATGAAGAACCAGATGGTTTCCAGCGGTATGGCGGCGGCGGGTTTTTCTTCCAGCCGCAGGCCGGCTTCGGCCACACCGGCGAACAGCAGCAGAAAAGCGCCCATCTTGGCTATGGCGCCTATCTTGTCCCAGTTATGGGCCGCAACCAGTATGACGCCCAGGGCGATGAAGAGCCCGGCGGCCGCGGCTATCCAGTGGGCGGCCTTGAAAGAGGCGAATGTCCGCGAGGAGTAAGCGTGTTCCCAGGCCTTATCCGCCTGCCCGGGCGTTATGATGCCGGCGGCCGCGGCGGCCAGCAGATCGGTTTTTAGCTTTTTGTAATAGGCCATGGTTTTCCCCGAATCAATTATATTAAAAAACGGACGCGTCTATTTTTATAGAATTGATTCATGCATGACCGCGACAGGATAGTGAGCATACTGGGCTGGGGCGCCTTCGCCTTCGCGGCCAGCGTGTTTTTTCTGCCGGTCATAAACCCCGATATTTTCTGGCACCTTTCCGCCGGCAAATACACGCTGGCGCATTTTGGCCCGCCGCGCGCCGACTTCCTGTCCTGGCCGCTGGCCGGCGCCCAGTGGGTGGATTTCGAGTGGCTGCCGCAGGTTTTCTATTACCTGCTCTACCGCGCGGGCGGCTTCTGGGCGCTGCTGTTCTTCAAGGCGGGCCTGTTGACGCTGACCATGCTGGTGTTCCGGTCCATAGCGTTGCTTTACGGCCGAGCGCGCGCGCTGCCGCTGGTGCTGCCTTTTTTCGCCGCCGCCATCATAACCAACAGCGACCTGCGCCCGGAGAATTTCACCCTGCTTTTCTTTACCATAACCCTTTATTACGCGGAGAAAAGCCGCCTGGCGGGGCTGCCGGGCGGGTGGCGGTTCAAGGCGGCGGTCTTCGCTTTCTTCGCGCTCTGGACCAACCTGCACGCCGGGTATCTTTACGGCCTGGCGCTGACCGGGCTCTACGCCGCCGGTGAATTCTTCAGGGAAGAACTGCCTTTTATCTACGGGAAGGCTCCGTTCGCCCGCCCAACCAAAAGCCTGGATTACCTTGCGCTGTTCTTTGTCGGCCTGGCGGCCAGCCTGGTCAATCCCTACGGCTGGAAGATCTATTCCGTCATCGCCAACCACCAGCAGTACCTGAACACCCTGCAGGAATATATCCAGGAGTGGAGCACCTTCGACCTGATGAACGCCTACCAGTGGCCTTACGTGCTGGCGCTGGCCGGGGTGATGGGCAGCTTCGTATATTTTCTGCTGCGCCGGCGGCATACGGTGTATACGCATTTCGCCTGCCTGCTCTATTTCCTGTGGGCGTCGGCCAACCACGCCCGGCATATCCCTTTCTTCATTATCGTCGGCCTGGTCTTTACGCTGGCCCTGCCCTGGGGGGAACTGCCGGAGAAGAAAATGAAGCGGGCCGCGGTCTTCGGCGCGGCCGCCGTCTGGCTGCTGGTCAACATCTGGTTCTATAACGGTTTTATCTGGAACCAGTACACCGGCAAGCCGGCGCTGATGAAATGGGGCTCGGAAGGGCTGGCCGATTTTCTGCGTTCCAATAAGAAAGAATTGTCCGGGCTGAAGCTTTACAACCCCTGGGGCTGGGGCGGCTGGCTGGGCTGGGAACTGGCGCCCGACTATAAGGTCTTCATAGACGGCCGCTATCTTTTCCACGACAAGATCTCCGAGGTGGTGGAGGTCCGCAACGGCCCGCAGAACTGGCGCGACCTGGTGGCCAAATATAAATTCGACCTGATGCTGATAACCCTCGACGAGCCCAAGGTGCCGCTGCGGCATAAACTGGCCGACGGCCGCGCTACCATCTTCTGGCGCCCGGCCTACCTGTTCTACCTGCCCAAGGCCGACTGGGCCGTGATCTACTGGGACTACTCCGTGGCGGCGCTGGTGCGGCGCGCGGCGGTGCCGCCCGGCTGGCTGGCGGCGCGCGAGTTCCGCTACCTGCGCCCGGACGATATCCCCAACCTGGTGGCCCCGGTACTGGCGGGCGAGGTGCCGCTGTCCGGCGTCAGGCGCGACATGCTTACCTACTTGAAGAACCGGCCGCCGGCCGGAGAGGCTTCGCCGGCGGCGGATATCATAAGTTTCATGGGTACGCTTGAAAAGATCTGCGCGGGGAAGGGGGGCCGGTGCAGGCGATAATATCCGAGGTCAGGGCGCACCCGCTGGCGCTGTTCGCGGACTTCCGCCGGCTTTTCGCCGGGCGGGTGATCTCCGCCGTGGGCGACAAGTTCTTCGCTATCGCCATCGCCTGGTGGGTGTTGACCGAGGCCGGCGCTAATTCCAAGTTCCACCTGGGCCTGATCATGGCCGTGAACGTGCTGCCGGTGGTGGTGTTCGGGCCGCTGCTGGGCACGCTGTCAGACCGGTCCGATAAAAGGCGCGTGATGCTGGCCGCCGACGCCGCGCGGGCCCTGCTGGTGCTGGCGCTGGCCGTCCTGCTCTGGAACGGCCGTCTCAATCTTTACTGGCTCTACTCCATTTGTTTTCTTATCTCGGGTTTCGGGCCGCTGTTCGAATCCGCCGTGGCGGCCTCCATCCTGCGCCTGACCTCGCCGGAAAAAATGCCGCAGGCCGTAGCCGCCGATTCCTCGGTGCTGCAGTTGTCCAATGTGATAGGCTCGGCGCTGGGCAGCGTGCTGATGGCGGCGGCCGGCGTGGCCGGCGCCTTTCTCTTCAATGCCGCCGGTTACATGGCCTCTTTCGCCGCCGTGTTCGGGATAAAGACCGGGCTTCAGCCGGAGGAGAAAGTGGAGAGTTCCTTCGTGGCGGAGTTCAAGGAGGGGCTGGCTTATACTTTCGGCAATAAACCGCTGCTGGCTTTGATCCTGTCTTTCGCTACCTTTAATTTCTTCGTTTCGCCGATACTTATTCTTATCCCCATGATAGTGAAGTTCACGCTGAAAGAGTCCGTCACCTGGCTGGCGGTCTTCGAGGCTTTCTTCGCGCTGGGGTCGGCCGCGCTGGCCGTGGGGCTGAGTTTTAAGAAGTCTTACGGCAATATTTACGGCTGGCTGTTCGGTTCGCTGCTGCTGGTGGGGCTGTCTTTCGGCGGGCTATATTTTACGGCCGATAAATACGCGGCCTGCGCGCTGCTCTTTGCCGCGGGGGCGGCGCTGGGCGGCGGCAATACCGTCGCCATTACGCTGTTCCAGGCCACGGTGCCGGACGCTATGAAGGGGCGGTTCTTTTCGGTGCTGACCACGCTGGCTTACGCGGTGATGCCGCTCTCCTTTATGGCGAACGGGCTGCTGGCGGAGAAATTCTCGGTCGGTTTCTGCCTGGCGTTCAACGCGCTGGCCGTGCTGGCGCTTTCCTGCGTGGTGCTGGTGATCCCGCGAGTGGGAGGGGACGCTGATTCCTTGATTCCTAATTAAGAGTTGTTTGCTTTAGTTGAGGGGGAAAGACATGAAAAAAGGGTAAAAATACCCCGACACAAGGGTGTCGGGATCGTCTGCTATGCTATTCTCGAGAGAAAAAGGGGGGCTTATGCCAAGGCAAGCGAGAATAGATGTTCCGGGCCGGATGTATCACGTAATGTCGCGCGGTATTGAGCGGCGCGCAATATTTCTTGACGAACAGGATTATGCCGATTTCCGGGAGCGTATCACCGTATGGCTGAATAAATCCGGCGGAAAATGCCTGGCTTGGTGCCTGATGCCGAATCATTTTCATCTCTTGGTGTTAAGGGGCGCGCGCCCGCTTTCCGAAATGATGCACCACGCGATGACCGGCTACGCGGTCAATTTCAACTTGAGGCACCGCCGCGCCGGGCACCTGTTCCAAAATAGATATAAGTCTATAATCTGCGACTTGGAGGAATATCTTTTGGAGTTGGTCCCCTACATACATCTTAATCCCCTGCGTGCCAAACTTGTCAAAGATCTGGCTGACCTTAAAAATTATAAATGGTGCGGGCATTCCGCCGTGGTCTCTGGCTTCCCGGACGGGATATTAGACCGAAGAGAACTCCTGGGCCACTTCGGGGAAGCGGAAGCGCGTGCGCTTGATAAATACAACGAGGTAATGGCGGAGAAGGCCGCTGAAACTGCGCGGGATCTTTCCGGGGGTGGGCTGGCGCGCAGTTTTGGTGGGGTAAGCACCGCCATAGGATCATTCCCGGCGGATGAAAAAGTGTTTTCCGATCTGCGGGTTCTCGGTGGAAGCGGTTTTGTGGAGGCTGTGTTGAAAGCCGCCGGAGAAGTTATGGAGATAGGGGAGAAAAACCGCGCCGAAATCATGGGGGAAGTCGAAAATATGACAGGGATAGCAAGGGCTGATATTCTCAGGCGTAGCCGTGAAAGAGGGCCTGCGGGTGCCCGCGCTGTGTACTGCTATCGGTGTAAAGAGGAGGCCGGGGCTTCTGGCAGTGAATTGAAGAGGGAGCTGAAAATTAGTCAGGGCGCGGTTTCAAAACTGGTGGCAAAAGGAAGAACCCTGATGGAAGGATATGAAAATTAGGAAACAATTCATCAGCGTCCCCTAGATCTTAACGATGCGCGTGCCGGCGATGATGTCGTGCCAGGTGCGCTTGTCCTTTTCCCAGAGGGCCCAGGCGTAGCCCAGCCCGGCCGCCCCGAACGAAACCAGCGAGAAGAAAGAGCGCAGGAAGGCCTTGTCGGCCGGGACAGGCATCCCGGCGGCGTCTTCTACCGCCTTGAGCTTCAGTACCATCATGCCGGGGGTGGCTCCGAAGCGCCAGATCATTATGGCGCAATAGAGCGCCCAGATGAACATCTTCAGCGGTACGCGTTTCTTATCCGTGTCGCCGGTGGCAAAGCCGACCGAGGTCCGCTTTGAATATTTACCGTCCGGCCGGCCGGGCTCGTTCACTTTGACGCCGTTCTTGTCTATGGAGACCACTTCCCCGTTGTCGCCCTTTATGGTTATGGAGCCGGATTTTATATCCACCTTGCCCGCGGGGATGTTCCTGACTTCAGGCTTATCGGACGCTTCCAGCTTGGTTTCTACCTTAGCGTTGGGGCCGCAGGCCTGCAGCCCGAGGATGTTCATCGCTATCGCGAAAATGCAGATATCCACCAGCAGCGAGGTGAAGCGGCGCCAGAACCCGGCGCGCGTTCGGCCCGGCAGCGTTTGTCCGGCGGCGGGCGCCGCCGCGGTCTGCTCTGCGGCCACGGCGGCAACGCCCGCGGGCTGGGCGCCTACGGGGGTTTCGCGCAGCACGCGGAAGACCTTGATCTTTTCGGGGATGCCTTTGAACTGGCGGTAGCCGATCTCGCTGGACGGCACCTCTTTCTTGTTCATCGCCAGGTAGACCGATTCGGTAAAGAAGACCTCGCCCGGTTCGGCGATGCTCTCCAGGCGGGAGGTTATATTGACGGCGTCGCCGTAGATGTCGCCGTCGTCGTGGATGGCGACCTCGCCGGCGTTGATAGCGATGCGGATCTCGATCTTTTCGTCCTGGGGCTTGTCGGCGTTATGGCTTCTCAGGACGGTCTGGACCTCCACGCCGCAGAGCACGGCGTCGGTGGGGCTGTTGAAGGCCACCAGGAAGGCGTCGCCAATGGTCTTAACGAGGCGGCCGTGGAATTTTTCAATTACGGGCAGCACCAGTTCGCGGTGCTTGGTCAGCAGCTCCTGGGTTTCGGCCCGCGAGAAGCTGGCGGTCTTCGACGTGAAGCCCTTTATGTCCGTGAGCATTATTGTGATGTGTCTGGTTTCCATGTTCCTGGATCCTTTAGCGGTCCGTTCTCTCTACGCCGGGTTGGGTATATCTATGAATTCGGTTTTAACTTTGAATTTCTTCTCAAGGAGGCCGGCCAGGGCCAGTACGCCCGGTTTCTCCGTGTTGTAATGCCCGGCGGCTATGAAGTTGGCGCGGCTTTCGCGGGCGTACTCCTGCGCGGGTTCGGAGACCTCGCCGGTGATATAGAGGTCCAGGCCGGCGGCCACCGCCTGGTCGAACATGCGCGCCGCGCCGCCGCTGACCACGCCGGCTGTCCTGATCTTTTCCTTGCCGAAGCGGAAGCAGAGCGGTTCGGCGTCCAGCTTTATCGCCAGCGCCGCGGCGATATCGCCGATCGTCAGCGCCTTGGGGAAGGTGCCGGAGAAGCCTATGGTTTCTCCGTCGTAAGTGCCGAAGGGCTTAAGGTTCTTCGCTCCCAGCATCCCGAGGAGCCGGGCGTTGTTGCCGCAGACCGGGTGCTTGTCCAGGGGCAGGTGCCAGGCGCAGAGCGAGAGGCCGCCCTTCATCAGGGCTTCCAGTTTGCGTTTGAAGGGGCCCGTGAAGGGCTGGGACCGGCCCCAGAGCAGGCCGTGGTGGACTATGAGCATGTCGGCGCCGCAGGCTGCGGCGCGTTTAATGCACTCCAGTGAGGCGGAGACCCCGAAGGTGATCTTTTTTACTTCGGCGGCCCCTTCGTACTGCAGACCGTTCTGAGAGGAGTCTTTTGTCCTGTCAGATCCCAGATATGAATTGATGAAAGCGACCAGCTTATCTCTGTCCGCCATAGTGCCCCCTGTCGCCGCGATTATTTTCTGCCCGGCCGCACGGCGTAGATATAGCCGTTGGAAATGTCGGCCGCGATGTAGTCGGTGATGGTGAAAGTCTTCGCGTCCTGCGGCGCCAGCAGCAGCGCCGCGTAACCCCACAGGAGCGGGTTGCCTTTCAGGACCGTCCGCGGTACGGTTACGGTGATGGCGCCGCCCTCGGTCCTGGGTTTGAAAGTGCCGGCAGGCAGTGGGCCTTTGGCCGTAACGTTATAAAGGACGGCCCGTTCCGGGGTTATCTCGAGGGCGTATTCCCAGGCGTTGTCCGGGAAAAGCCGCAGGGGCCTGCCCTCCAGCGGGCGCGACATGCCGGCGCGCGGACGGTGATTGATGTCGATATAAAGGTCCAGCCTTATGTGGCCGAAGCCCGACGGATTGCGGCCGAGGTTCTCCAGTTCGGCGGGGGAGAAGCTGAAAGCTATATTTTCCGGGTCGGCCGCCACCCGCATGGAGGCGAGCTTCCAGATCTTGTACGGGTCGGCGTTCTTCGACAGCCGTATCGCCGCGGACGGCACTTCCGGTTTGCGCGTGACGTTGGTTATTTTGAAACCGCCGTCGCCGACGGTGACCGCCAGTTTGTCCGTGGTTTCGGCCACGGCGGCCGCTTCGGCCAGGCTCGAGAAGATCCAGGGCGGCGGGGTCTTCTGCATCAGCCGGTAGGCGTTGCCGAGCGAATTCTGTATTTCTATCTCGGTTTCACCGGCCTGGTCGGCGCCGGCGGCGCCCAGGCCTTTCAGCTTGCCGCCCTCTTCGGCGGAGAAGTATTCTTCAAAGGCGGCGGCGGCGGGCTTGTAATTGCCCTGGAAAGAGTTCAGGTGCAGCATCAGGTCCGCCCTGGTCTTGGTAAAGGCCGCCAGCGCGCCGGCCTGCGCCGGTGCGGACGCCCAGGCCGTATAGTCGCCGCTCCAGGGCGCCGCCAGGGCGGAGATCTCGGCGGGGGCCGCCTGCGTGGAGAAGACCAGCTTCAGGGCCTCGGACACCGTGAGCCTTTTTTGCGGGGCGGCGGCGGCCAGTTCCGCCGCCAGCGCGGCGCGCAGCGCGGCGGGGTCCTCTTCGGCGGTCTCGTCGAAGACCGTAAAGACCGGGCCCTGCCCCGCGGGCGCGGCCGTGGAGAACCTGACAAAAGGTACGGCGTAAACCCCGTTCGCTTCAAGGACCGCGGCGGCCGTGGAGGCCAGCGGGCCGGTGGCCAGCCACTTCAGGCCCATGGCGCGGGCCAGCGGGAAATAGTCGGCGGCCAGGCCCCCCGGCGGGTTAACGAAGCCGGCCGGGATCTTTTTTGTGCTTTTAAGGGCTTCCTCCCTGGCAAGGCCCAGGCGCAGGGTGAGGAAATAGGGGTCGTTGGTCAGCGTCGCGGTGGAGGGTTTGCCGGCCCACTTTACGTCTACGGAGGCGGGCGAATAGAGCAGCGGCAGCGGCGGGTCCCCGGCGGGCCGCAGGGCCAGCTCCAGGCGGCCGTCCGCCGCCAGCTTGGAGACGCGCGCTTCTATATCTTTTGGCAGTTCGGTGAAAGCCGCCGTGAGCCGCAGGTCGGGGTTGTTCTCCAGAAGGATTATTATTTCGGAGGCCGCCTGCCTGCCGGCGGGTATCCAGAGGATGGCCTGCTGCGCCGACAGATTGACCGAGAGGGCGAGCAGTAACGCGGCTGTGAATTTAAACATGTTATTTCACCGTCAGCAGGGAAACCTTGCGGCCCGCTTCCAGGTCGGTGTCGGGGTTAAGCGGGTCCAGCACATCCTGCCCGTCGATGCGGCAGATGTACCTGTATTTTCCCGGCGGCAGCGGTATCATGGCTTCCCAGCGGTTGCCTTCTTTTTTCTTCAGGACCAGCGCTTCGGGGTTCCATTTATTGAAGTCGCCGGCCACTTTCACTTCTTTGGCGCCGGCCACCTTTACAGAGAATTTAACGAAGCGCAGTTCCGGCTGCGGCATTTCTCCGGGCCGCCCGCCGCGCTGGCGGGTGGGGGGGAGCACGCCGGAGCGCGTCGGTTTCACCACCGCCACGTTCCAATGGCCCACGAAACCGAAATAGGTCTTAATGGCGTTATTGAACAGCACGCTGGGGACGCTTACCAGCGCGAAAGCGACGAAAGCAAGCGCCATGAGGACGGCTTTGCGCTCTATCACCCGGCCTCCTCTTCGTCGAGGCGCGGCCGCACGCGCGGTTCGGCGCCGAGTTTTTCCGCCAGGGTCTTAAAATTCCCTATGTCCACGCCGTTGCCTTCCACCGCGGTCGCGTAAGCTTCCGGCAGCAGGAGGGAGGCCTCCCTGATGAATTCTTTTACCTTTTCGAAGCCGGTGGCGGCCCAGGGCGCCATAGGACGCATAAGTTCGGCCCACTGGGCCGGGTCGGAGGTGTTGAGGCTGACGTGCACGGAGTCTATAAGACCCTTCATCTCCGGCACCACGTTGCGGCCCCAGACGGCGTTGGCCAGCCCGTTGGTATTCAGGCGCACGCGCATGGAGGGCGGGATCGGCGCGGCTTTGCCGTGTTTTATCAGGCGCGCCGTCGCCAGCAGCGCCTCCAGCCGCATGGTGGGTTCCCCGTAGCCGCAGAAAACGAATTCTTCGAAAGGCGCCGCCGTCCATTCCTTCCTGGCCAGGGCGATTATTTCGGCCGGCGAAGGTTCCGTGCCGGCGAGGTTCAGGTTGCTGCCGCGGTAATCCATCTTCCACGAGTTCTTTACGCAGAAAACGCAGGCCGTCGGGCAGCGGTTGGTGAGGTTGACGTAGAGCCCGCTTTTGTAGCGGTAAACTATGGTTGGGGAGGCGTCCATGGAGATAAAGACTGTCCTTTCTGTATCCGACCTCGCAATCGTTCCTTCTTTATTCTATCATTTAGGGATGAAGATTTTGATAGCCCCCAACGCTTTCAAGGGCACGCTTACGGCCGCCGGCGCCGCCCTGGCCGCGGCGCGCGGCGCGCGCAAAGCCGCGCCGGGGGCCGGCATAAGGACGCTGCCCATCGCCGACGGGGGCGACGGCCTGCTGGACGCGCTGCGCCCCGCGCTGGGCGGGACGCTGGTGAGAAGCCGCGTGGAAGGGCCGCTCGGCGCGCGCGTTACGGCGCGGTGGCTGCTGGCGGGCCGGGTCGCCGTTATAGAGATGGCCGAGGCCTCCGGCCTTAAGCTTTTGCCCGTTTCCCGGCTGCGCCCGCTGGACGCCTCCACCCGCGGCGTCGGGCAGCTCATAGCTTTAGCCGCGGCGCGCGGCGCCCGTGAAATAATAGTGGGGCTCGGCGGCAGCGCCTCCAACGACGGTGGGGCCGGCTGCGCGGCGGCTTTCGGGTTTCTGCTTAACGATAAAAAAGGAACGGCCGTCGCCCGCGGGGCCCGCGGCCTGGCCGCCGTCCGTGAAATCCTCCCCGGCGCCGGGGCGGGCCGCCTTAAGGGGCTGCGGGTGGAGGGACTGGCCGACGTGAAGAATCCCCTGCTGGGGCGCGACGGCTCGGCGCGGGTCTTCGGCCCGCAGAAAGGCGCCGGTCCGGCCGAGGTCAGGTTCATGGAGGCCGCCCTGCGCAATTACGCCGCGGCGGTAAAGAAGTTCTCGGGCAGGGACGTCGCGCGGCTCCCGGGCGGGGCCGCGGCGGGCGGGTTAGGGGCCGGGCTGGCGGCTTTTTTCGGCGCCGAACTGCGCGACGGCTCGGCTTTTGTCCTGGAGCGGCTTGGTTTCGAGCGGGAATTGGCCCGGGCCGACCTGCTTATCACGGGGGAAGGTTGTTTCGACCGGCAGACATTTTACGGCAAGGCGCCCGGAGCGGCCATCGCCGCCGCCCGCCGGCTGGGCAAGCCGGTTATCGTGGTCTGCGGCCGGTCCCTGCTGAAGGACCAAAGAGCTTTGACCCGTCTGGGGGTGGCGGGTGTGATAGAGACCGGGGCCGCCCCCTCCCCGGCCGCGGCCGTCAGGCTGGCCGTGGAACGCGCGCTGCCGGCCATTCTCCAGCGGCTGATCATTTGAGTTGCCTCTTTAATTTTAATAATATATATATTCTTGATGGAAAGGCGGCGAAAGCCGCCGCCACGGTTTTGGCTTTTTAAGAGAGGTACAAATGAGTTCCCACCAGGCAAACCATATTTCGTTCGGCACTGACGGGTTCCGCGGCATTGTCGCCAGGGACTTTACCTATGACGTGGTGAGGAAGACCGCCCAGGGCATGGCCGACTATATCGCTTACAAGTACATGCGCACCGAAAAACCCTCCGTGGCCGTCGGCTACGACAGGCGCTTCATGTCGGACCGCTTCGCCCGCACGCTGGCCGACGTCCTGGCCGCCAACGGCCTGGAAGTCGCGCTCAGCGCCACCCCGCTGCCCACCCCGGCCATAAGCCTGCTCACCACCAAGGGCTACGGCCTGGGCGTCATAATAACGGCCAGCCATAACCACCATTATTACAACGGCATTAAAGTGAAACAGAACGGCCGCTCCGCCCCGCCCTCCGTGACCGCGGAGATAGAGAATTACGTGGCCAAAGCCGTGCCGATGAAGCCGTCCGGCGCCCCGGTGGCCGTGAAGGATTTTCGGCCGGTCTACGCGGAGTACCTCAATTCCAAAGTGCCCGCCGCCAAGGTGCTGCCCAAGCTGCCCGGCACGGTGGTCATAGACTTCATGCACGGCGTGGGCGCCGAGACCGCCGCCTCCCTGTTCAACGCCAAGAACGTCGTCAGGCTGCGCGAGCGGCACGACCCGCTTTTCGGCGGGATGGCGCCGGAGCCGGTGGAGAAAAATCTGCAGGAACTGGTGGCCGCGGTGAAGAAGCACAAGGCGCTCTTCGGCGTGGCGCTGGACGGGGACGCGGACCGCTTCGCCCTGGTGTCCGACAAGGGCCAGTATATGACGCCCTGCCAGACCGCGCCGCTGCTGCTGGACTACCTGCTTTCGAAAGGCAAGTACAAGGGCAAGGTGGTCCAGGCGGTGTCCATGGGCTACCTGACCAAGCGCATCGCCCGCGCCGCCGGGCTGCCCTTCGACGAGGTCCCCGTGGGCTTCAAATATATAGCGGAAAAAATGCTCTCCGAAGACGTGACTTTCGGCGTGGAGGAGTCCGGCGGGTACGCCTGGAAAGGCAACCTCCCCGAGCGCGACGGCGCCCTGACGGCCCTGTTCTTCATGGAGATGGCGGTAAAGACCGGCAAATCCGTCTCCGCCCTTTACGCGGAGATAGAAAAGAAGCACGGCAAGTCCTGCTTCATCCGCCGCGACTTCGATCTGGAGAAGGCCATCCCCAATAAGCACTCTTTCGCGGTCAAGATAAAGAAAAAACTGCCGAAAATCCTGCTGGGCCACAAGATAACGGAGACCAACACCATAGACGGCCTCAAGATCATACTGGACAACGACTGGTGGGTGCTGATGCGCCCCTCCGGCACCGAACCGCTGCTGCGCACCTACGCGGAAACCGACAGCCAGGAGAACACCAAGAAGTTCCTGGACCTGGCCTTCAAGCTGGTAGAGCACAAGTAGGGGGCGCTTGGGCGGCAGCCGGGGGGGTGCCCTTGAGCACCCTTTGCGGAAGGGGGCCCCGCCATCAAAGTAAGGCGGGGGGAACCGACGCAAGGGTTCCCTCTTCCAGGGTGCGCAAGGGCACCCCCCGGCTGCCGCCCGGGCGGGAGATGCGGAGAAATTTGTATAATTTAGTAATAATACAGGGAGGAAGATAACATGAACTTCAAAGGCAAAAGATACGTCAGCTCGGAGTCGGTGACCGAAGGGCACCCCGACAAAGTTTGCGACCAGATTTCGGACGCGGTGCTGGACGAGATAATGAAGAAGGACCCCGCCGGCCGCGTCGCCTGCGAGACCTTCATCACCCGCGGCATGGTGGTCGTGGGCGGCGAGATCACCACCAAGAC
>Ga0154476_113_pt4 | contig 52747 bp, 52 predicted proteins | sample RifGroC2_FD_115955 | JGI IMG/M metagenome (GOLD analysis project Ga0154476, IMG submission 115955) | Elusimicrobia bacterium GWC2_61_19
AACACCCCGGTCGCCCCAGACCTGTCTACTTAACGGCTCTACCGACTATTTAAAGAATTTGCGGGCGGCGGTGATGTCTTGGCGGATGTGGATGATGAGGGAGTCGAGGGAGTGGAATTTGCGTTCGGGGCGGAGGTGTTTGAGGAAGGTGACCTGCACTTGCGCGCCGTAGATCATTCTTGAGAAGTCGAGGATGTGGGCTTCGAGTATCAGCTTGCCGTTCAAAGTGTTGACCGTCGGGCGCCGGCCTACGCTGAGGACGGCGTTGAAGGTTTCGTGAGCTACCTTCACCCTGGCGGCGAAGATGCCGGGGGGAAGTATCTTGGCCGCGTCCACGCCGATATTGGCCGTAGGGAAGCCCAGTTTGCGGCCCAGGCCCGCGCCTTTTATCACAGGGCCGCTGGCGCTGTATTCCCAGCCCAGACAGATATTCGCCTCTTCAACGGCCCCGGCGCGCAGATGCGCGCGGATAAGGCTCGATGAGATCTTGTGCCCGCCGCGCCGCGCAAAAGGCACCGCCTTAAAAGCAATCCCCGCCTTGCGGCTGGCCGCGCGCAGGAAATCCAGGTGACCCTCGCGCCCCTGCCCCACGGCAAAATCAGGCCCCACGCAAAGACCGCCCGCGGTAAAACCCTTAAGAACCACCCCGGTAAAAAAGTCGCCCGCCCGCATAGAAGCGAACGGCTTATTGAACTCGATAGCTTCCACGGAATCGGGCCGCAGCGCCTTAATAAGATCTTCACGCTCCTCCGGCAGAGTAATAAGACAATTTTCTTTCTCGCCCGAGAAAAAGAACTTGGGAGGAAAGGGGAAATACACCACCTTGCTCTTCATCCCGCGCTTCAACGCCTCGCGGATGGCCGCGCGGATTATCTTGCGGTGCCCCAGGTGTACGCCGTCGTAAGTGCCGATGGCCATGAAATTAAGCACGGATACCTCCAGGCACCGGAGCAAGCTTGGCCAGCGCCTCGGCGGAGGACATCGCCGTCAGCTCGGCCGCCGTCACGGCGCCCTTAACGCTGTAAGCGCCTATGCTCAGGCGGCGCAGCGCCGCCAGATGGGCGCGGGACCCCAGCGCGCGGCCCAATTCGCACGCTATGGAGCGTATATACGTGCCGCCGGAGCACTCTATCTCAAAATCCAGCGCCGGCGGCCTGGCCGCCCAGGAAAGCCAGCGCACTTCCACTTCCCGCTTTACCTCCGGCATGGCCACGTTCTGGCGGGCCAGCTTGTACATATGCCTGCCGTTAAGGCGGACCGCGGAATAAGGGGGGACCTGCTGGATTATCTTTCCGTTGAATAGTTTTACAGCTTCTTTGACGGTATTATCATCCAGCGGGGGAGGAGGGGCTTCCGCCGTCACCTTACCTTCTGCGTCCCAGGTATCGGTTTCCGTCCCAAAAAGGATGGTCCCGCCGTAAACCTTGGCCGACCCCTGCATGGCGGACTGCACCGAGGTGGCCGAGCCTACCAGCAGGATAAGCAACCCGGTGGCCATAGGGTCCAGCGTGCCCGTGTGGCCTATTTTCTTGATGGAAAGTTTTTTGCGCAGCAGGTCCACCGCGTCGTGGGAAGTTATGCCTTTCGGCTTGTCAAAAAGGAACAGGCCCGAAGGAGGCTGGAGCGGTTCGTTCATGCGGTTGGCCGCCTAGGCGAGCAGGCGGGTAAGCACGGCAAGGACTTTTTCCCTGGCGGCCGGCAAACCGCCCTTTATGCGGCAGCCGGAAGCGTTGCGGTGGCCGCCGCCGCCGAAGGCCTTGGCCACGACGCTCATGTCGAGGTGGCCGCGCGAGCGGAAAGTGACGCTGATACGTTCCTCTTCCTCGCGGAACATCACGGCGGCCTTCACGCCGGGGGGCATCAGGCCGTAATTTATGACGTTCTCGCTGTGTTCGGAACGCGCGTCGAAATCCTCGAAGTCGGAAGCCTTGAGGGTCAGCACGGCCAGTTTGCCGCCGGCCTTCAGCTCCAGGCTCTCGAGCGCCCGCCCCAGTATCTTCAGGCCTTCGCAGGCCTTGGTGGCGTAAAGCAGGTCGTTGACGCGCGAGAACTTGAACCCCGTCTCCAGCAGGCGGGAAGCGATCTCCAGCGTCCGCGGGCTGGTGGCCGGGAAATGAAAACGCCCGGTGTCCGTAACAATGCCCGTGTAGAGACAGGCGGCCTCGCGCTTGGTCACGTGCACGTTCATATTGTAGAAAAGCCGGTAAACGATCTCGGCGGTGGAGGAGGAGTGCGGCTCGACGATATTGATGTCGCCGTAGAATTCCGAAGTCTTGTGATGATCGATGTTCACCACCTTGCCGGCCCGCTTCAGGACCGGTTCCAGGTCGCCGCCGCGCGCGGGGGTGGAACACTCCAGCAGGATGGCCGCGTCGAATTTGGTCTTAAAGGAAGGGAGGCGCGAACGGATGCTCTTGGCGTGCGGCAGGAAACGCAGGTTCTCGGGGACAGGGTCCTGGGAGAACAGCCGCACCTTCTTGCCCAGGCGCTTCAGCACGGAGGCGATAGCCAGCATGGAACCGATGGTATCGCCGTCGGGGTTCAGGTGGCCGGCCAGGAAGAAGCTTTCCGAGGTTACTATCAGGTCCTCGAGCCGCTTGAATTCGGTCTCAAGATCCAGGGTTCTCATCTTTTTTGCCGTCCTCGGAATTTATCTGTTTGAACAGGTTCTCCAGGTGCGCAGCCTTCTCCGGGGTGTCGTCGAACTTGAAGACGAGCTCCGGGACGTTCTTGAGGCGCAGGCGCTTGAAGAGCAGGCTGCGGACCTCGCGGCTGTTGGCGTTAAGGATCAGCGCTTTACGGCGGCGGTCATCCTCGGTGCCCAGCACCGAATAGTAGACGTAGAGGACCTTGCTGTCTTTCGTGAGCTCGGAGCCGGTCAGCGTCAATATCCCGTTGGCGTTTATGCCGTTGACATTGCGCAGAGCCTGGCTGATCTCGGCCAGGAACAGCTCCTTGAGCCTTTCGTTGCGTTTTGAACCCATAGGGCTAGGCGCCCGGCGCCGCAAGGCGCCGTATGCGCTCCTCTTTGGTTATCACCTCGACCATATCGCCCACGCGGAAGTCCTTGAAGCCGTCGAGCAGGATACCGCACTCAAGCCCCTTCTCCACTTCTTTCACGTCTTCCTTGAAGCGCTTGAGGCCGCTGATCTTGCCGGTAGCCACTATCTCCTTGCCGCGCACCACGCGCATGATCTGGTTGCGCACCAGTTTGCCTTCGCGCACCAGCGAACCGGCCACCTTGCCGGAGCTCAGGTCGAAGATCTGCTGTATCTCGGCGCGGCCGGCCACGGTCTCGATGATCTCGGGGGCCAGCAGGCCGCTCATGGCGGCGCGCACGTCTTCCAGCAGGTCGTATATTATCTTGTAGTCGCGTATTTCCACATCCGCGTCCTTGGCGGCCTCGCGCACTTTGCTGTCGGCGTCCACGTGGAAGCCGAGGATGACGGCGGAGGAGGCTTTGGCCAGCAGCACGTCGGATTCGGTTATGTTGCCGATACCCGTGTGCAGCATCTGGATGGCCACTTCATTGGTGCTGAGCCGCTCCAGAGAGTCCTTTATGGCCTGCATGGAACCGAACATGTCCGTCTTAAGGACCACGTTGAGGTTCCTGAGCAGCTTCTGGTCCACCTGCGACTTGAGCGAAAGCAGGCTGACATGCCGCTGGTGGGAAAGGGCTTCCTCGCGGCGGTTCAGCTTGCGCTTGTCGGCCACGTGGCGGGCTTCCTTCTCGTTCTCCACCACTTTCAGCACGTCGCCGGCGGTGGGGACTTCGCCGCTGATACCTAGGATCTCGGCGGGCATGCTGGGCCTGAGCTCTTCGAGCCTGTTGCCGTGGTCGTCGAGCATGGCGCGCACTTTGCCGTGCGCGGCGCCCACGGTGAACGGGTCGCCTATGCGGATGGTGCCGGTCACGTTTATGATCGTGGCCACGATACCCTTCTTGGAGTCCAGCCGGGATTCTATCACTATGCCCTGGCCGGGTTTATTGGGATTGGCTTTAAGTTCCATCAGTTCGGCCTGGATGCTCACGATCTCCAGCAGCTTCTCCAGGTTCAGACGCTTCTTGGCGGAAATCTCCACCATGGGCGTCTTGCCGCCCCATTCTTCGGGACTCAGGCCGTGGTTGGACAACTGCTGCTTTATCTGCTGGGTATTGGCCGTGGGCAGGTCTATCTTATTGATGGCAACGATGATGGGGGCGTCAGCGGCCTTGGCATGGTTGATAGCTTCGAGGGTCTGCGGCATCACGCCGTCGACCGCCGAAACCACCAGCACCACGATGTCGGTGATCTTCACGCCGTGGGCGCGCATGGCGGTGAACGCCTCGTGGCCCGGGGTATCCAGCACGGTTATATTGCCGCGCGGGGTCTTAACCATGTAGGCGCCGATGTGCTGCGTTATCTGGCCGGCTTCGGTCTCGACCACGTTGGACTCGCGCAGCGCGTCGAGCAGCGTGGTTTTACCGTGGTCGACGTGGCCCATGATGGTGATGATGGGATAGCGCGACTTGAGGTCTTCGGCTTTCTCGTGCTCGATCTCCTCCTTAAGCTCTTCCTCGCCGTACATCGGGATCAGTTCCAGGTCGTAGCCGTAGTCGGCCGCTATCAGCATGGCGGCATCCTCGTCCAAACGCTGGTTGATGGTGGCGAACACGCCCATCCCCATCAGTTTTTTAATGAGGTCGGTGGTCTTTATCCCCATCTTTTCCGCAAGTTCGCGTACGATGACGTTGGTGGAAACCTTCAGTTTGGGCAGTTCCTGCTTCTCGCCTTCGGCCTGCGGCGCGGCGGCCGGGGCCGCCGGTTTGGCGGCCGCGGGCTGCGCTTTGGGCGCGGCGGGTTTTGCGGCGTGAGTGTGCGGGCGGGCGGGCGCGGGGGCGCCGGGCCTGGCGGCCGGAGCCGGGGGTCTGAGGGGGGCCGGGCCGGGGCGCAGCGACGGGGCCGAGGGCCTTATGAGGGGAGGGATCACCAGCCTGGATCCGGAAGCCGGCGGCCTTACGGGCGGCGTGCCGGGTTTAACTATAAAATGCGGGGAGACGGCTGGCCTGGCCGGCGGCGTCACCGGCTTAGGGCCGGGGGCGGGGGGAACGGAGGGCTTGGCCGGCGCGGCGGGCGCAACGGGCGCGGCGGCGGCCGGCGGGGCGGCGGGCTTCGGGGGCTCTACCGGCTTGGGCTCTTCCTTCTGCCCCGAGGGGCCGGCGGCGATGGTGCCTTCCGCCGTGGAATGGGAGAACATAAAGCGCTTGAGGTCGGGCGCCTTGGGCAGTTCCGGCTCGTGAGCGGGTTCGGAGGCCTTGGCCTTCTTGGGCTTGGCCGGCGCCTTGGCGGGCTTGTCGGCGGCAGGCGCGTCCTCGGCCTTCTTGGCCTTGGGCGCGGCTTTTTTCGCCGGGGCTTTTTTTCCAGCCGCGGGCTTGGCGTCCGCCTTTTTCTTGGGGGCCGCTTTGGCTTCCTCAGCCGCGTCTTTCTTCTCAGCTTCTAAATTCTCATTTGCTTTCTGTTTCTTCGGGCTCATTTTTCACCTCTTCGGTCTTTGAAGACTCTTCCTGCGCGGCAGTCTGCCCGTAGTTAGGGTTTTCTTCTATGAATTTCTTGGCGCCGGCTATTATTTTCTGGGCGGTCTTCTCCCCGATGCCTTCGAGAGAGCAGAGCTCTTCCTCGGTGAGGCCGGCCACGGTGCGGATATCCAGCACGTTCATGGTTATCAGGGTCTCGGCCACTTTCGCGCCGATGCCGTCGATCTTAAGGAGGTCCTGCATGGCCATGTCGGTCGTGCGCTTGTTATCTTCGGAGCGCTGGCCCTCGGACTTCACCTCTATCTCCCAGCCGGTCAGGCGGCTGGCGAGGCGGATATTCTGACCTTCGCGGCCTATCGCCATGGCGAGCTGGTCGTCGGGGACGATGATCTGCGCGCGCTTAGCTTCCTTGTCCAGGATCTTCACGGAGCTGACCGTGGCGGGGGAGAAGGACTTGGCTATCATGGTGAGCGTATCCTCTATATAGGGGATAAGGTCGATCTTCTCGTTGGCGAGCTCGCTCATGATGACGCGGATGCGGGAACCGCGGATGCCGACGCAGGCGCCGACGGGGTCCACCTTGGGGGAATTGCTGCGCACCAGCACCTTGGCGCGGAAGCCGGGGTCGCGGACCACATCCACGATCTCTATGACCTTCTCGGCGATCTCGGGCACTTCGGCCTCGAACAGCGCTTTAAGGAAATTGCCGGAGGCGCGGGACAGGACTATCTGCAGGCCCTTGTTCTCTTTGTCCACGCGGTGGATGATGGCGCGCACGCGCTGGTTCACACTGAAATGTTCGCGGCGGATCTGCTCGGAGAAGGGCAGGATGGCCTCGGCCTTGCCGAGGTCCACGAAGATGTCGCGGCCGGCCACGTGGTGGACCAGGCCGGTGACGACCTCGCCTTCGCGGGGCTTATATTCGTCGTAGACGCGGACTTTCTCGATCTCGCGGATCTTCTGGATCAGCACCTGCTTGGCGGTCTGCGCGGCTATGCGGGAGAAATCCTGTATGGGCACGGGGATGTGCACGTCGTCGCCGATCTTGGCGTCGGGCTGGTGTTTCTGGGCGTCGGCCAGGGTTATTTCCAGTTCCGGGGTCACCACGGTCTCGGACACTTTCTTCACCAGGAAGCCGGCCATGTCGCCGGTCTCGGGGTCGATGCCGGCCATGATCTGGGCGGTCTTGCCGAAATATTTGCGCAGCGCGCTGACAAGCGAGTCGGTGATGGTCTTGAAGACGTCCTCACGCTTGATGTTCTTCTCGCGCTCCAGCTGTTCGAGCGCCAGTAAAAGGTCCGATTTGTTCTTCTGTTCCTTGTTTGTAGTCATTATATTACCCCTGTGTTATTTTCGCTTGAAGATCTCTTCGTCGGCCGGGTTAAGCCTGGCTTCGTCGATATCCTCGAGGCTGAATTTTAAGTCGCCGGACAGGAGTACCTGCCCGTTTTCAAAACCGGTGATGTTTCCGTAGTACACACGCGAACCGTTCACCGGGCGCTTAAGGCGGACCTTCACCTGCTGGCCCGCGAAGCGTTTGAAATCTTTTTCCGTCTTTACCACGCGGTCCACGCCCGGGGAGGAAACTTCCAGGAAGTAGCCGTTCTCGTAAATGTTGTTGGCGTCCAGGTACTCGCCTATCTTCTCACTGAGGACACCGCAGTCATCAAGCAGCACCCCGCCGACTTCCCTGTCCACGAAGATCTGCAGCAGCGGCTTGCCGTTGTGGCTGGCCGTCTTCAGGTCCACCAGCTCGAACCCGGTCTGGGCCAGTACGTTCTCCACTTCGGTCTCTATCTTGGACTTATCCATATTCCCTCTAAAAGCGTGCCTGATACAAAAAAAAGCGGCTGAACTTCAGCCACCTTCCATATATATATTAGCAATTCACCCCCTAGAATACAAGGAAAATGCGGAGAACTGCACCTATTAGGAGCTCCTCGCCCGGGCGGCATACCGCAGGGGCAGGAACGAAAAACACGCTCGGCCACACCGTGGCCTCGCTCGGTATTCGCCCGCCGGGCTATGCAACCGGCGGGCTCAACGACGGTTTTTCTTATCCTGCCCCTGCGGTCTCCGCCAAGTCTAACACTGTTTATTGACTTTCACTTTGTCTTCTGCAAGAATATTAAAAGTGCAAGGGCCATTTACAAATCACGTCTTCCTACCTAGGAGCTATGCAATGCCGTTTATGTTAATTTTATTTTTTTTGCCTTCTATCTGCTTCGCTGCAACAAATCCTTTCGAAATACCGGCAGTTAAGTCCTACAATTCCAAACTGGAACTGACTCTCCAATCCAAAAATCGACAGTCCATTGAACCCTTATTTACAAAGGCAGAGGAGGCAAGCCATGACTTAGCACCAATAATAGAATCCATGGATCGATCAACTTTTGAGAAGCTGCAAAGCCAATTACAGGGCATTATTCTAAGGCGCACTGAAGTTTTAGTGGCTGAGCCGGACCGCGATTTCTTTTTAAAACTTAGCGTCGAAAAAGGCACTAAGGTCGACAGGTCATTTTTCACACTTTCAGTCAAAACTAAACCTGGTGGTTGGCCTGTCTACATAAAGCAACAGACCGATTATAGCGGATGCGTGAGATATGGAGAAAACACATTAGTCAATTTATACGAAGAATGGGGTAGGTTTGCTAAGGAATTCCGTAAAAGTTATCAAACTCATACAAGCAGTGAAATTACACGCATAGGCACAGAGTTAACCAATGCAACTTGTGCATGTGATGGGAAAGAGTCCGCAATCTCAGAGTTTAAAGCTTTCATCACTGCATTTCCAACTTCCCCTATTTCCAAAAAACTGGCAGATCGGATTGCCGCCATCGAAAATGGGAAAAGCGATATAAGATTTAACTGCATTTCGGGGTAAATACTTAGTGTTAAGTCGATTTAACCGCCGGGGAAGCCTGGCGGTTTGTTTTTGACTAGAAGACAAAAGGGGTGGTGGCGAGGGTATGGGTTCGGCGGGACGGCCGGGCGGGCTGTCCCGAGCGCCCGTTGGGGAGGGGGGCCCCGCCATAATTTCCCCTGGCGGGGGGAACCGCGCAACGGTTCCCTGCAGTCCGGGCGAGCGGGATAGCCCGCCCGGTCGGCCAACACTAACTCTACCTTAGGTTCCTGGCGAAGTATTCGAAGGCGCGGGCGAAGGGCTCGGGGGGGGCGCTGAGGACGCCGGCGCCTACCTGGCCTATGCCGGCTTTCTTGTGCGCTACGCCGGTGTCTATGAACGGCAGGATGCCGGTGCGGGCCGCCTTGATAACGTCTATGCCCGTGGGCGTGCCGCGGAAGTTGAGATACGGGATCTTGTATATGTTGTTCTCACCTACGGTGATCTCGTACATCGCCAGCGTGTAGTTCACCGCGTCCGCCGCCGTGCCGCCCACGAACTGAACTATGGCCGGCGCCGCCGCAATGGCAAAGCCGCCCAGGCCGTTGGTCTCCGTAATAGCCGAGTCACCGATGTCCGGGTTGGCGTCCGCCTTGGTGTAGCCGGGGAAATAAAGAGCGTCCGGCACGGGGGCCGGGCCGGTGAACCACTTGCCGCCGGTACCGGACAGCTGCACGCCGAAGTCCGTGCCGTTCCTGGCCATCACCACCACCAGACTGGAATCCTTCACCCCGCGCCCGGCGTCCAGCGAGGCCTTGGACAGCGCCATGGAAAGATTCAGGAAGAAATGGTCGTTGCCGTTTATAAATTCCAGCACCTTGGCCGCGGTTTCAGTGTCGCGCGCCGTCTTTATTACGGCGGGCGCGATGGCCCGGTAGAAAAGCGAGGTGCCGGCGCGGTTGCGGTTGTGCACCTCGTCGCCCATATGCAGCGCCTGCGCCACAATGGTCTTCAGGTCGATACGGCCCAGGGATTCTATAGCGGCCTTGAGCGTGGGATAAAGCGCAGTCTCCATCCACTTCAGCCGCTCTATGACCTCGGGGGAATACGCGCCGTAGCGCAGCACCTTACCCAAGCCCTCGTTCTGCGTGGCGTAGGCGAAGTTTCCGGCCGCCTCGTTCTTCACGATAAAAACCGGCATGGAGGCAGAAATTATACCGGCCATCGGGCCAACGGCGCTGTGTTCGTGGCAGGGCGCGTACTTGATCTTGCCGGAAGCCGCGAGCTTTTCGGCCGCTTTCGGGTCTTTCGCCAGGCCTTCGTACATCAGTGCGGCCATGATGCCGCCGCGCATGGGGCCGCACATCCTTTCCCACGTTACGGGAGGGCCGGCATGCAGGATGAGGTCCTTCCTCATCCCGGGGATAACGTCGAGCGCCACGCCCATGCCGACCAGCGCCGGCTTGGCTTCCAGGACGCGGGCCAGCGCTTTTTCGTTGGCCTTATTTATGCGCGCGGCGTATTTGTCCGCCCGGGCGAAGAGCCCGGCCTCCGAAGTGAGCGGCGGCTTGAACTGCGCCTGCACGCTTTTTACGCCGGAGTCGGTGAGGCCCTGACGGAAAGATTCCAGCCCGATGTTCACCACTTTAAGTTCGCTCTCAAAAAGTTTCATAGGGTCTCCATGTTATTTCTTCGCGGCCAGCCGGATTATCTCGCCGGCCAGGCGGCAGGCCCCGGCGTTGGAAGGCATCACTATCACGCCGGCGGCCTCCAGGCCTTTTACCACTTTGAACCGGGCCTGCGGGTCGGTCTCCGTGCCGGTGACGGAGGTCACTATCGACAGTTCCTTGTTGTGGATGAACGCCTCCACTATCGCGGGCAGGATATCCTCCAGCGGCTGCAGGTTGGCGCCGTAGCCCAGCACCAGGTCCAGTAGCAGCACGGAGACCTCCGGTTTTTTCGCTTCGGAGATTATCATCTTGTTGCGCAGGCTGAAGTCTATCATCGGGTGCGGCCGGCCCACAGTGAACTCGTCCTCGCCCAAATCTATCACGGCGTGGCCGGAGAGCTTCAAGGAATCCTTCAGTTTGAACTTCTTGTCGAGAGGCGCGTTGGAGAACACCTCGCCCGAAAACTCGGGCAGTATAACCTGGGCCTCGCTGACGAAAGTGCCGCCGGAGAAAAGGCCGCGCAAGCACGTGGACCTTTTCTTCTTCGCCGCTTCGCGCCTGGCCAGTTCCTCGGCCTTAAGGTTCATGTCGTAGATTATCTCGCGCGCCTTACCCAGCTTCCAGCCCTTACCCAGGCAGACGGCCTTGTAGGCGGCCTCCTCCAGCGTCCGGGCGGGATAAAAGTTCTCTTTGAGCTTCTCTTTGATCTCGCCGCCGAGGAAAACGGCCACTACGGGCTTTTCTATTTTTGTAATTTCGGCTGTGATCTTTTTAAGTATGGCGGGATGGGGGGGCTTGGAGACGATCAGCAGCACTTCCGTGGCGGGATCCGCCGCCAGCATTTTAAGCGCCTGGATAAGGGTCAGCGCGCCCACCTCTATTTTCACGTCGCGCGAGCCGGTGCCGATGGCCTGGGAGATGCCTGCGCCCTCGTTGGAGATAAGGGTAGTCACCTCCTGCAGGCCGGTACCGGAAGCCGCCACCACGCCGATATTCCCGCGGCGCACGGAATTGGCGAAAGCTATGGGTGCGCCGTTGATGATGGCCGTGCCGCAGTCCGGGCCCATTACCAGCAGCCCCTTTTTAAGCGCCGCCCGCTTCAGGGCCACCTCGGTCTCCACCGGCACGTTGTCGGAGAAGATCATCACGTTCAGGTCCTTCTCCAGGCACTCGGCGGCCAGCGCCCCGGCGAAACGGCCGGCCACGGAAATAACGGCGAGATTGGCGCCCTCCAGAGTTTTGACCGCGTCGGCCAGGCCCGCGGCTTTCCTGTCAGTGCCGGCCTGCGCCTGCGCCGGTTTCATATTGAGCAGTTCTTCGGCCGCCTTCAGCGCGGCGTCGGCGTCGGCGGGAGTGCGCGCACTGACGGCTATGGCCAGGTCGCTGTCGCCGGCCCTGAGTATTTCGGGCGTAAGCAGGCCGGAGGCCTTTATGATGCCCTTGTTCTCTTTGGTGGCCATCACCACGGCGGAGTCGATAACCCCGGGCACGGCGTTAAGTTTTTTGGCGACCTGCATCAGCGAGACGGAATCGAAATAGGCGCCCTTTTTAATAATGGTCTTTATCATAATGTCCTTATTGGTCCTTCCAGGAGAAAGCGTCGAGCAGGGCGAAAACCAGTCCGGAGCAGAAATCCGCCCCCGAGGTATGCCCGCTTTCCAGGGCCGCCTTCGCCGCCGCCGGCAGGTCCTTGCCGCCCTTTACCGACAGGGCCCGCATGAGCCGGCCTATCTTGGCGTTAACTTTTCCTTCATAAGAGGCCTGCAGAAAGTTATTGGAGATCAGGTTCTTCCCGTCGGCGTTGTAATATACCAGCTCGAGTTTAGCCATAACGTCGAAGCGCAGGTTCAGCACGGCGTAATTGAAACCGGCCAGCATGCCGCTGAGGAAATCGTCTCCGGAGGGGGTGAGGCCGAGACCGAGCCCCCGCATGGTCCGCGCGCCGCGCCGGTAATCGCCGGCCTTGAAACTGGCGACGGCCTTCTTGAACCGGGCCAGCAGATGCTTGTCGAAAGTGCGGGCGAAATCCTTCTCCAGCTCCGATGAGAAAATAAAGGCCAGGCTTTTAGGCGGGGCGCCGGTCGCGAGCAGGCGGGCCAGCGCCAGGGTATTGGAGAGCACGACTTCCGGGTCGGCGTTGACTTCCGGGATGCCGGAGGCGTAAAGAGAGTCGGTTTCCTTGCGCAGGCGGTTCTCGTCCACGTAGAAGTAGAACCTGGAGGCGCGCAGGCGCCTGGCCCCGAGCGGCAGCTGTTTGAGCACCAGGTTGAGCGGGCCGGCGCCGGTGCGCGGCGGGACAAGCGAGACTATCAGCTTGCCTCGGCGGAAGTTTATGGCGTTGGCGAACGCCGAGTGCAGGCGGTAATCGCCCTCGGGAATGCTGTCGCCGTATGAGATCAGGTCCATATTACTGCCAGGGGAAGCTTTTTCTTTCGCCGAGGAACGGGAAGCGTTCACGGGTTTTGGACACCAGGTCGCGGTCCAGCGGCGTCGCGGCGGCAAAAATACCCTCGGCCGTGCCGCAGTCCAGCACCGTCTTGCCCAGCGGGTCGTAGCAGACGGAGTTGCCGGAATACTCTATCTTGCCTTCCATGCCGACACGGTCGACGCCGATGCAGTAGGCCTGGTTCTCCACGGCGCGGGCGCGCAGCAATGTCGTCCACTGCTCGGCGCGGCGCATAGGCCAGGCGGCTATCACAAGGTAAACGTCGGCGGAGGGGGCCTTGTTCCAGAACAGGTAGGGGAAGCGCAGGTCGAAGCAGACCGCCGGCATAACGCGCAGGCCTTCCATGCCGAACAGTTCCTGCTTGGTGCCGGCCTGGTAATGCTTGTCCTCTCCGCCGAAGGCGTAGAGGTGGATCTTGGAATAGGTGTTTATACGGTTGCCGCGGCGGTCCACGGTTATCAGGTTGTTATACCCCTTCTCGACGCCGCCGAAAGAGATGTTGATATTATTCTCCGCGGCAAGCCCGGAGAAAAAAGCCCGGTCGGAATCGTCCAGCTCGGAAACGGCGGTGTTCATGGTAAAACCGGACAGCGTCATTTCGGAGAACACCAGCCAGTCTGCCCCGCCCAGGCGCTGGCAATTCTCGACGAGGGCCTCTATCCTGCTCTTATTGGCCTCTTTGTCTTCCCACTTGATGTCGTACTGGCACAGGGCAATTTTCATCGGGCTCCTCGCTTATTTACCGCCGTTCTTGACCGCCAGGGCCACTTTTTCCTTGGTGACCGGCATGGACTTTATACGCACGCCCAAAGCGTCCGCTACCGCGTTGGCGATCAGCGGCGCGCAGGGGATCATGGTGTGCTCGCCCACGCCACGCGCGCCGTAGGGCCCGTCGGGCTGGGCCACCTCTATGATTATCGGCACCACTACGTCGGGCATATCCATGGCGGTGGGGATCTTATAGTCGGAGAAGTTGGCGTTCAGCAGCTTCCCTTTTTCGCTGTAACGCATGTCCTCGTAGAGCACCGTGGCGAAGCCCTGCATAAGTCCGCCCACTATCTGGCCGCGCACCAGGTCCGGGTTGATGGCTTTGCCGCAGTCCACGGCCAGCGCCACCTTTTTAATTTTCATCTTGCCGGATTCCCTGTCCACCTCCAGGATGATGCCGGCCGAGCCCGTAGTGTAATGCACGTTCGGGTGGCCGCCCTGCCCGGTCTCCGGATCGCTGATGGCCGAGGCGAACTCGGGCATGAACACGCCGGAGCCCATGATAGGCCCGCCCTTGAAAGTGTGGTCTTCGGCCTGTATGCCGTTGATGACGAAGTCCTTGAAAGGCAGCGCGAAGTCCGGCTTGGTGCGGCATTTAACGCATTCGTCCTGAAGGTACAGAGTGCTCTTGTCCAGGCAGTGCACACGCTGCACCAGATCGAAAATGCGCTCGCGGGCCTCGAGGGCCGCGCGCTTGACGGCGTTGCCGCAGCCCCAGGTCACGTGCGAGCCGACGGTCTGCCACTCGTATGGGTTGCGGTCGGTGTCCGGTGTCTCCACGCGGATCTTGGTCACCGGCAGGGCCAGCACCTCGCCGGCGATCTGCGCCATCACGGTAAGCAGGCCCTGCCCTATCTCCATGCCGGAGACCAGGATATTGACGCTGCCGTCCTCGTTGAACTTCAGGAAAGCGCTGGAACTGGCGTTGGGCGGCATGGCGGGGGATTTCCAGAAGCAGACCAGGGCCTTGCCTATGGCCTTCTTCGGGTCTTTGGACTTTTCCTTCACACCCCATTTAATTTCTTTTTCCACCCTCCCTATGGCCTCGCGTATGCCGTTGGGATTCATGTGCGCGCCGTAGGGCAGGGTGTCGCCCTCCTTGATGGCGTTCTTCTTGCGGAACTCCACCGGGTCCAGACCCAGCTGAACCGCCATGCGGGTTATATGCGACTCCAGCCCGAAGAGGAACTCGGAGTAGCCGAAACCGCGGTAGGCGCCGCAGGGCGGCAGGTTGGTATAGGTGCACATCGAGTCGACGCTCAGGTTGTCGACCTTGTAAGGACCGCTGGCCGACAGGCCGGCCGCGTTGACCACATTGGCGCCGTATTCCACATAGGCGCCGGAGTCCCAATGCAGCTTAAAGTCCAGCGCGGTTATCTTGCCCGTCTTGGTGGCGCCCATTTTGATCTTGGCCGTAACGCCGAGGCGCTGGTAGGTGTTGTAGAACTCCTGCGCGCGGTTCCACAGCAGCTTTACCGGGCGGCCGGGCACCGCTATGGCGAGCGCGGCCGCGATGATCTCCATGGTGACGCCGGCCTTGCCGCCGAAGCCGCCGCCGATATAGGTGCTGATCACGCGCACGTCCTTATGGCTAAGGCCGAAAGCCTTCAAGGTCTCGGCGAACACGTGGCGCTGCGTAAAGGGGGACTGCGAGGAGGTCCACATCGTCAGCCGGCCCGACGCGTCATAAAGGCCGACGGCCGAATGCGGCTCGATGGCGCAATGCGCGTAGCGGGGGACAGTATACGTATCTTCCAGCACCAGGTCCGCGTCCTTGAAACCTTTGGCCAGGTCGCCCTTGCGGATCTTGCGCCAGTGCGCGATATTCGTGCCCGGCTTGGGGAAGAACCACGGCACATGGGTATAATCCTTGAGATCGGGGTGCACCAAGGGGGAATCCTTCTCTAAAGCCTTCACGGGGTCCATCACCGCCGGAAGTTCTGCGTATTCCACCTTCACCAGCGCGGCGGCGCGCATGGCCGTCTTCGGGTCGGTGGCCACCACGGCGGCCACCTGTTCGCCGACGAAGCGCACGGTGTCGGTGGCGAAAACGTAACGGTCGTTCATATAGAGGCCGAACTTCTGCGTGAAGTTGCGGCCGGTCACCACCTTCACCACGCCATGCACTTTCTCGGCCTTGGAGGTATCGATGGCTTTGATCTTCGCGTGGGCGTGGGGACTTTCCACCAGGGCGGCGTAGAGCAGGGCGGGGCCGAATTCCAGGTCGTCGGTATACTTGGCGGCGCCTTTTATTTTTTCCCAGCCGTCTATGCGCAGCACGGATTTGCCGACGACCTTCAGTTCTCCGTCCGCGGGCCCGGCTTTCACGCTCTTCTTCGGTTTAGAAATTGTTTTTTGAAGGTCCATATTTACCTCTCTTATCCCGCCTCTGCAAAGTTCCGGACCGCCCTTACTTCTTCCCGGCCGGCTGCGCGGCGCAGGCGGTCATATTGAAGCGCACGGGGGCGGGGACTTTGCTCGAACCGGCCCCGAAATAGCCGCCCTGCGCGCAATGGCCCGCAGCTATCGGCTGGGCCTCTATCTTGACCTGGTCCAGCACCATGTTGCCCGGCTCCCCGCGCCAGTACCTGCGCACCACCGCCTTGACCGGGGCATAGCCCATAAAGCCGTCGTTCACCAGCACCTGGGCGCCGGCGGGAGCTGTTATAACCTCTATGTTTTCTTCAACGAACGGCCCGGTCTCCGGCTCGACGAAAGGGCTGCCGCCGCGTTTCATCCCGCCCTGCGGCATGGCGCAGGCGGCAAGCAGAACCGCGGCACTTATCAATATCAAGTTTTTCATAACCTCTCCTGCCCCGATGAATATTTACTTACCCTTGGCCGTTTCCTCTATGGCCGCCACTATCGGCTCGTAGCCGGTGCAGCGGCAGAGGTTGCCGGCTATGGCTTCCTTTATATCGTGCGTAGTGGGCTTGGCGTTCTTCTCGAGCAGCTCGGTGGCCGACAGGATCACGCCGGGCGCGCAGAAGCCGCACTGGAAAGAATTCTTCTCGTGGAATTTCTTCTGGAGCTTCTGGGTCCATTTGCGCGACCCGGCGCCCTCGAGGGTGACGATCTCCGTCCCGTCCGCTTCCACCGCCAACGCCAGGCAGGAGCGGATGGTCTTGCCGTTCAGGAGCACGGTGCAGGTGCCGCAGTCGCCGCGGTCACAGCCCACCTTGGGGCTCTTTATGCCGAGGCGCCCGCGCAGCACGTCCAGCAGCACGTCGCTGGGCTCCACGTCCAGGGCCACCTTCTCGCCGTTCAGACTGAAATTTATCCTGTGCATTTTCATATAGACCCCCTGTACCGTCCTTACGCGATATTCTCGGTGCCGTACTTCGGCCCTTTGCCGAACAGGCGGGCCACCGCTTTTTCAAGAACGCGGCCCAGCATCACCTGCGTCATATGCAGGCGGTATTCCCTGGAGGACCGAATATCGCTGATGGGGGACACTTCCTGCAGGATGGTCTCTTTGGCCCTGGCTACCAATTTGTCGCTCAGTTTGTTGCCGTTCAGCACCGCCTCGGTTTTGGGGCAGCGCGCGGGCTTGGGGCCAAGGGCGCAGACGGCCAGGCGGTAGGTGTTGTCTGCGAAGGCCAGCGCGGCGATACCGCCCTGCGCCAGGTCCTCGCCTTCGTAGCGGGAAAGCTTCATATAGCAGCCGGCGTGCTTTTTAGCCGGCAGTTTCATCTCCACGGCGGTAACTATCTCGTCGGGGGCCAGCACGGTCTTTTTGGGCCCCGCGAACCACTCGGCGATCGCTACGCGGCGCTCGCCCCTGATGCTGCGGGTGAGCACTTCGGCGTCGTAGACCGCCAGCACCGGCGCGGAATCGGCGGAAGGCACGGCGGAACAGATATTGCCGGCCACGGTGGCGCGGTTGCGCACGCCCACCGAGGCGACCGTCAGCGAAGCTTCCCAGAGCAGGGGGAATTTGGCCTTTACCAGCGGGGAGTCGATCAGGTCCGCGAAAGTGACCAGCGCGCCTATATGCATGACGTCGCCCTTGAGGGTGAAGCCGGCCAGTTCCTCCAGCGCCTTTATGTCCACCACCACCTCGGGGCGGGCCAGGTTCTCCTTGAGGTGCACCACCAGGTCGGTGCCACCGGCGAGCGCCCTGGCCTTCTCCCTGTAAAGCGAAAAGACATGGAGGGCTTCGTCCATGTCTCTGGGCTTGACGTATTCGAACTCCGTGGTGATCGGCATATTTCGCCTCCAGGCTGGTGATCGCTGCGAAGGGCGGGGGGAAACCCCGCCCCCGTTCCGGGTCAGGCCGTCCAGGCCACTACGCGGCCCATGGCCGACTCCAGTTCTATTCCCTTGAGGGGGAAGAAACCGAGCCAGCAGCGCTTATTGGAAAGCTTGTCTATCTCGCCGCCGACGTTCTCGGCGTGGACCAGGCGTTTGGGGAACAGCTTCAGGTGCATCACCTGGTAGTAGATATCCTGCGGGAACATCTCGTCCCATTTCTTGCCGTAGTTGTTCAGCAGCTTGTTCTCGGCTTCGACAAAAAGCTTCGGATGCCAGTTGCGGATGATGGTGTTCATGGGATGGTCGGCGGAACCGCAGTCCACGCCTATCCACTTGAACTTCATGTCCAGCGCCCACTTGTGGAAGCGGGGGCCGGGCCCGGGATGCTTGCAGAAATAACGCACCTCGTCGCAGGTCCCCTTCTCGTACCAGGCGTACTTGTGATAGCCGGTATTGATGATGAGGATGTCGCCCTTGCGGATGTCGGCGCGCTTCATCAGCAGCTCGGGCTCATAAAGGTCGTAATCGCCCACGTCCTTGGAGATGTCGACGACTACGGCCGGCCCGGTCCATTCCTTCATCGGCACCTCGCCGATGGTGCGGCCGGCGCTGTAAAAGTGTATTTCCCCGTCCATGTGGGTGCCCACGTGGTTGGAGGTCGTCATTATCTGGCCGTTGGCGCCCTGCCCCATATGGGCCCCGGCTATGCGCTTGAAATACTGGAGCTGCAGCGGCATATAGCTCGGCCACGGGGGCGTGTGGATGCTCAGGGGCTGGGTAAGGTCGTACATCTTGGCCTTATCAAGGAACTTTATAAAATCGTTAGGTTTCATGCGGACGGCCTCCAGTGGGATGGGAACTTGCTACAGGGAAATTCTAACAAATGCGGGGGGGTAAATAAAGGCGGCGGAAGGACCCTCTTCCTCCGAAATTGCTAAATTGCAAGACCTGACCCCTTAGTAAGATTTGGACATCAGCACCCTCTGTTTGGAGGGCTTGCCGGTGAGGATGCAGACGCCCTCGCCTTTGGCCTCGGCCGGGATCTGGTCCTCGAAGGGGATGTTGCGGATGCTGGTCTCGAAGCGCTTTGCCATTTCGTCTTCCTGCGCGGCGTCGCCGGCCCAGTGTACCCAGGCGAACCCGCCGCCCTCGCCTTTGAAGAATGTCTCAAAATCAGCCAGCTTGTCGATAACCCGCGTGCGCTCCGTCCTCAGCTTCCTGGCGCGCTCCAGCAGCTCTTTCTGCATGGCTTCGAGCGTGGGGACGATGGAGGCGATCGCTTCCGCCCTGGGCAGGAAAACTTTGCGGCGCTTGCGCTGGGCTTCGGGAGTCTCGCCTTCCATCTCGGAGACGAAACGGCGGGCGATACAGAGCGACCCCTTCTCGAGGTCTTTGGGGCCCACTTCTATCCGGAGCGGCACACCTTTGCCTTCCCACTCGTAATATTTGGCGCCGGGCATAAGGCCGTCCCGGTCGTCCACCTTTACGGCTACTCCGAGGGCCTTGAGTTCGGCCGCCACCTTCTTCGCCTCCGCCTCGGTCCTGGCGCGTTCTTCCTCGCTCTTGTAGATCGGTATCACTATCACCTGCACGGGCGCCAGCTTCGGCGGCAGCACAAGTCCGGCGTCGTCGGAGTGGGTCATAATGAGAGCGCCCACAAGGCGGGTGCTGACGCCCCAGCTGGAGGCGTAGACGTATTCCAGCTGGCCTTCCCTGTTCTGGAACTTCACGTCGGCTCCCTTGGAGAAATTCTGCCCCAGGTAGTGGCTGGTGCCCATCTGCAGGGCTTTGCCGTCCTGCATCATGCCTTCTATGGAAAGCGTCTCGAGCGCCCCGGCAAAGCGTTCGCCCTCGGTCTTGCGGCCTTTAATTACCGGCACCGCCATCACGTTCTCGGCGAAATCGGCGTAGACGTCCAGCATGCGCCAGGTTTCCTCAAGGGCCTCTTTCTCCGTGGCGTGCGCGGTATGGCCTTCCTGCCAGAGGAATTCCGCGGTGCGCAGGAACAGGCGCGTGCGCATCTCCCAGCGCACGACGTTGGCCCACTGGTTTATCAGCAGCGGCAGGTCGCGGTAGCTCTGTATCCAGTTCTTGTACTGCGCCCAGATGATGGTTTCGCTGGTGGGCCGCACTACAAGCGGCTCTTCCAGTTTGGAGTCGGGGTCCGGGACGATCTCGCCGTTGACGGACTTGAGGCGGTGGTGCGTGACCACGGCGCATTCCTTGGCGAAGCCGGAAGCGTGCTTCTCTTCGCGCGTAAGGAAAGACAGCGGGATGAAAAGGGGGAAATAAGCGTTCTCATGGCCGGTGGCCTTAAAGCGGTCGTCGAGCTCGCGCTGCATCTTCTCCCAGATGGCGTAGCCGTGCGGCCTGATGACCATGCAGCCGCGCACCGGGGAATGCTCGGCAAGGCAGGCGTTCTTGATCACGTCCAGGTACCACTGCGAGTAATCCTTCGCGCGGGGAGTGACCGCGGCGGAGACCGTCTTCTGCTGGTTGTCGGGTTTATTCATAAGTTAATTTTTTCCAAAGCGTTATTTAGCGTTCCTGATCTTGCGGATGACTTCGTTCACCCATTCCGATTCTTTTATGACTTTCATCTGCTTGCCTTTCTCGATCCAGATGCCGCGGCCTTTGCCGCCGGCCACGCCGAAATCGGCGGAGCGGGCCTCGCCGGGCCCGTTGACCACACAGCCCATCACGGCTATTTTCATCCCCTCGGATTGTTTGATCAGCTGCGGGTCGGAATAGATCCGCTCCTCGAGTTCGTGGATAACCTTGCCCACGTTGACCTGGCAGCGGCCGCAGGTGGGACAGGAAATAAGGTCCGGGCCGTAATGCCGCAGCCCCAGACTTTTGAGTATCTCATAGGCCGCCCGCACCTGCATGGCGGGGTCCTCCGTCAGGGAGACGCGGATAGTGTCGCCTATGCCCTGGGACAGCAGCAGGCCTATGCCCAGCGAGGACTTCACCGTGCCGGCGAGGAAACTGCCGGCCTCAGTGACGCCGAGGTGCAGGGGGATGTCCGACTTGGAGGCGAAAAGGGTGTTGGCCATCACGGTGCGTTCTATATCGTCGGCCTTCAGCGACACCACGATGCTGCGGAAATCCAGGCGCTCCAGCGTCCTGACCTCGTCCAGGGCTTCCTTCACCATCTGCTTGGCCCAGTCATAGGGCGTCCAGCGCGGTTTCGGGTGTTCCTTCAGGGCCTTAAGCGAGCCGGCGTTGACGCCTATGCGGATGGGGACGCCGGCGGACTTACAGGCCTTCACCACTTCTCTGACCTTTTCCTTCTCGCCGATATTGCCGGGATTGATGCGCACTTTATCCACGCCCTGGCGCACGGCTTCCACGGCCAGCCGCCAGTCAAAATGTATATCCGCCACCAGCGGGATGGAGATGGCCTGCTTTATACGGCCCAGGTTCAGGGCGGCCTCCATGTCCGGCACGGCCACGCGGATAATCTCGCAGCCGGCCGCTTCCAGACGGCGTATCTGGTCCACGGTGGCTTTCAGGTCGCGGGTGTCGGTATTGCACATGGACTGCACGGACACCGGGCTGGAGCCGCCTATGGAGAAGCGGCCCGCTTTTACACAGCGGGTCTTGCGGGGTTTGGAGTGGCAGGCGCAGTCCATCTTACCTTTCCTGCGCGGCGGCGGCCGCCTGCTTGGCGGCGTGCGAGGAGACCAGGCGCATGATATCGCTGTAGGTCGCGAAGAGGAGGATGGTCATCAGCACCGCTATGCCGACGCCGTTGACGTACTGCATGATCCTGGCGTTGAGCTTGCGCCGGAAGATCCCCTCCAGCACGTAGAGCACGGCGTGCCCGCCGTCCAGCAGCGGGATGGGCAGCAGGTTGAAGAAGCCCACGGCCACCGAGATAAGGCCGATCAGAAAAAAGAAATCCGCCGCGCCGGTATGCGCCGCCTTGCTGACGATATTGACGATGCCGATGGGACCGGCCAGGTCCGGCTTTTCCCGTTTGTGGATATTGGAGGCCAGTGTTTTTACGGTGAAGGCCGTCCAGTACCAGCACTGGTGGGCGCCCATGGCGAAGCCTTTGAGCAGCGGCACGCGGTTGTAGGCGACGCCGGGGGAGATGCCGATGACCCCGCGGTCGGCCCCTTCGGGGGCCCGGCGGGTCTTCAGCTTTACGGAGGTCTCCGCGCCGTCCCGCACGTAGGTTACGGTGATCTCTTTTTCCAGCCTGCCTGCGATACGCACGGCCATGTCGGCCCAGGTGGCTACACCGGCGCCGTCTATCTTGAGCAGGCGGTCCCCGGGCTTCAGGCCGGCGGTCTCGGCCGGGTAACCCTGCGTCAGGTCGCCTATCACGGGGTCATTGGAAGCGACGGGCTCCCCGACAAAAAGTATAACGCCGGAGAAGAGGGTGAAGGCCAGCAGGTAGTTCATGGCCGGGCCGGCGGCCACCACGCCCAGGCGCGTATACCAGGGCTTCGAGAAATACTCGTCCGGCGCGCCGGAGGCCTCGTCGAGATTCTCGCCGGCGGGCTTGACGTAGCCGCCCAGGGGCACCGCGCGTATGGAGTAGCGGGTCTGACCGCCGGTGCGGCCGTAGAGCTCGGGGCCGAAGCCGAAGGAGAACGCCTCCACTTTTATGCCTGACAGTTTACAGACGATAAAATGGCCCAGTTCGTGCAGGAAGATAACCAGACCGAAAGTGAACAGGACCGCTATTATGGATATGATCATTTTTACCTTTTTCCGATATTGCCGACTATTCCGGCGGCTTTCTGCCGCGCCCAACCGTCCGCTTCCACCGCCGCTGCCAGCGTAAGCCGCTCGCGCGAGTCCCCGCGGCAGGCGGCCAGGGTTTTCTCGACTACGTTCGGGATATCCGTGAACCGGAGCTTCCCGGCGATAAAGTTCTCCACAGCCACCTCGTTGGCGGCGTTAAGCGCGGCCGGGTAGATCCCGCCTTTTCTTGCCGCGAGGAAAGCCAGTTCCAGGCAGGGGAAGCGGCGGAAATCCGGCCGGGCGAAATCCAGCCGGGCGAGCTTGAAGAAATCCAGCGGCTCGGCCAGCGAGGGCGCGCGACCGGGCCAGGTGAGCGCGTACTGTATGGGCAGCTTCATGTCCGGGTTGGACAGCTGCGCCAGCACGGACCCGTCCTTGAACTCCACGCCGGAGTGCACCACGGACTGCGGGTGTATCAGCACCTCTATCTTGGAAATGGGCAGCGAAAAAAGATTCTTTATCTCTATCGCTTCGAGCCCCTTGTTCATCAGCGTGGAGGAGTCCACGGTTATCTTGGGGCCCATGCTCCAGCGCGGATGCTTCAGCGCCTGCGCCGGGGTGACGCCGGCCAGCGACCCCTTGCGCGCGTAGAACGGCCCGCCCGAGGCGGTGAGAAAGACACGGGAAAGGGCGGCGTCATATTGTCCGGGGTTTATGCCGGCCAGGCACTGGAAGATGGCCGAAGGCTCGGAATCCACCGGGATGATCCGCGCCTGCCAGCGCTCGGCCTCCCGCATCAGCAGCTCGCCGGCCATCACCATGGGTTCCTTGTTGGCGAGGGCGATGTGCTTGGAGGCGCGGATGGAAGCCAGCAGCGGGGCGAAACCCACCGCGCCCGTAACGGAATTCAGAACGATGTCGGCCTCTTTCAGGGAAGCCAGTTCCACAAGCCCTTCCACGCCGGGGGGGAGGACCTTGACGCCCCGCGGCGCGCGGGCCGTCAGTTCTTTCCACGCGTCGTAGTCGAAGACCGCCGCGTAAGCGGGCTTCACCTGGCGCACCTGCGCCAGCAGGGCGTCCACGCTGGAGTTGGCGGCAAGACCGAGCACCCGCCAGCCGGGCCCCAGGTTCTTCACGGCTTTAACGGCGTTGACGCCTATCGAGCCGGTGGATCCGAGTATGACTATGTTCTTCATTTATCAGCGCGCGAAAACCGCGTAGTAGTAGATCACCGGGGCCAGGAAGATATACGAATCGAAACGGTCCAGGATGCCGCCGTGCCCCGGCAGCAGGTTGGAAGAATCCTTAGCGCCGACGGCCCGCTTCAGCATGGATTCCGCGATGTCGGAGACCTGGCCGAAGACCCCTATGAGCACGCCGGCCCCGACAGCGAAGAGCGGCGTGACCAGGCCGCCTGTCAGCCTGCTTATGCCCCAGGCCGTCAGTATCGCCGCTATGAAGCCGGCGGCCGCGCCCTCCCAGGTCTTCTTGGGACTGATGGTGGACAGCTGCCTGCGGCCGAACGATTTCCCCAGGAAATAGGCGGCGGTGTCCATGATCCACACGGTGATTATCAGCATCAGCGTCAGCTCCAGACCGTCGGGGCGCAGGCCGCGGATGGCCACCAGGTGGAACAGGCACCAGGAGATCATAAAAATACCCAGCAGCGTAAGGCCGATGCGCTCGAGGTATTTTTTCTCCGAGAAAAGTTCGTACGTCATCACGCCTATGACCGTGAGGGCGATGAAAAAGCCGGTGAAGTTGTCGCCGCCGGCCTGGGCCGCCGAGTAATGGTCGAAGTAAAGCGCCGCCGGCAGCAGCAGGCCGAAGAGATAGAGCATGGGCGCCTGCACGGGCTTCGCGCCAAGCTTCATGAGCGTGGCGTATTCGTAGAGCGAGAGCGCGATTATCGTGAAGACGAAGACCGCGTAAGCGGGGCCGCCCGCGCGTATCAGCAGCAGGACCACCGGGATGCCGAATAAAGCCGTCAAAACCCTGGGTAGAAGCATAGTGTTTAAGTTCCTTTCCTTCTGTCGCGCGCCTGGTAATCCAGGAGCGCGCCGATGAATTCTTTCTCGCGGAAGTCGGGCCAAAGCGTTTCGGTCACGTAAAATTCGGAGTAGGCGGCCTGCCACAGCAGGAAGTTGGAGAGACGCAGCTCGCCCGAAGTGCGGATGATCAGGTCGGGGTCCGGCAGGGAGGGGGAATAAAGCAGCTTCGAGAAAGCCGCCTCGTCCAGGGACGCCGCGCCGGCGGCCAGCGCGCGGTTGGCGGCGTCCAGGATCTCCTGGCGGCCGCCGTAGTTAAGGGCGATGTTCAGCACCATGCCGCCGCACCGCCGCAGCCGTTCCTCGGCCGCGCTCATCACCTGCCGCGCCGCCTTAGGCAGTTCGTCCAGGCGGCCGCTGAACATAAGCCGCACGTTCTCCCGTTCCAGTTCGTCCGCATACGCGGCGATGGTTTTTTTCAGCAGGAACATCAGGGCGCTCACTTCCAGCTTGGAGCGGCGCCAGTTCTCGGTGGAAAAAGCGTAGATGGTGAGGGCCTTGATGCCGGCGCGGCTGGCGGCGCGCACCACGTCGTGCACGGAGTCCACCCCGGCCTTGTGCCCGGCGATGGCCGGCAGCCCGCGTTTTTTAGCCCAGCGCCGGTTGCCGTCCATGATAATGGCGACGTGGGCGGGCAAACGGGCTGGGTCAAGGGCTCGGGGCTGGGACATCAGACTGTAAGCAGCTCTTTTTCCTTGGCGGCGACCATGTCTTCTATGGTCTTTACGTAGGAGTCCGTGAGTTTCTGAACGGCTTCCTCGTGGCGCGCGGCGTCGTCCTCGGGGAGCTCGCCGGCTTTCTGGGCCTTCTTCACCTTCTCAAGGATGTCGCGGCGGATATTGCGCACCTGCACCCGCGCGTCCTCGCCCATGCTGTGCACCACTTTCACCATCTTCTTGCGCTGGTCCTCGGTCATGGGGGGGAGGCTTATGCGGATCACCCCGCCGTTGCGGGAAGGGGAGGAGCCGAAATCCATCTTCATGAGCTCCGCCTCGACGGCGTCGACGGCGGCGGCGTCCCAGGGGCGCACCTCGATGGTGCGGGGTTCGGGGACAGAAACGGCCGCCACCTGCTTTAAGGGCACCTTGGTCCCGTAATATTCCACGAAGACCGTGTCCAGCAGCTGGGGATTGGCCCGGCCGGTGCGCAGCGAAGTGAGCTCGCGCTTGAATTTTTCTATTTTATCCATCATTTCCATTTCAGATTCGGAAATGACTTCACCGATGGAAGATTGTGCCATAAAACCGCCCTCCTATACGCTCGGCCGCCGGATCCTGTGGCGACGCCTCAAAAAAAGCCATCCCCATCAGGAGGCCGAAGTACCGGCCGCGCAAAGGTAATTATATTATATTTATACGGGAGGTTTCAGGCCGCCGCTACGGCGTCTTCCACCAGCTCGCAGATTATGTGGGCCGCGAGGATGTGCATTTCCTGCACCCGCGGGGTATCCGTCTCGGGGGCCAGGAAGGCCGCGTCGCAATGCTTCAGGATGGGACCGCCGTCCCTGCCGAAGAAGCCCGCCACGGCCAGGCCGAGTTCCCTGGCCTTAATGGCCGCGTTGAGGACGTTCGGGCTGGCGCCCGAAGTGGAAATAGCCAGCAGCAGGTCGCCCGGCCGGCCCAGCGCCTCCACCTGGCGCTCGAAGATGAGGTCGAAGCCGTAATCGTTGCCCAGGCAGGTGAGGATGGAGGTATCCGTGGTCAGCGCCACGGCGGCGATGGCACGCCGCTCTTTTTTAAAGCGGCCCACCAGCTCACCGGCTATGTGCTGGGCGTCGGCGGCGGACCCGCCGTTGCCGCAAATAAGTATTTTACCGCCCCCGCGGACGGTCCTGATCAGCGCCTCGGCCAGGTTCCGGATGGACTTCGTATCCGCGGCCAGCGCCGCGGCGGCGGCCTGGTGTTTCTTTATAGCGGAGGAAATTTTATCTTCCATGATGGACCTCAGGCCTTTATCAGGGTGCCGACCCTTTCTCCGGAAAGGGCCTTGCGGATATTCCCCGACGTATGAAGATTGAAGACCAGTATGGGAATATGGTTCTCCATGCACATGGTCAGGGCGCTCGCGTCCATGAACTTGAGCCCCTTGCTGATGGCGGACATATAAGTTATGTCCTTTATAAGCTTCGCCTTCGGGTCCTTCTTGGGGTCGCCGGTATAGACGCCGTCCACCTGGGTGGCCTTGAAGATGATCTCGGCGTTGGTCTCGGCCGCGCGCAGGGCCGCGGCGGTGTCCGTGGTGAAATAGGGATTGCCGGTGCCGCCGGCGAAAATGACCACGCGCTCTTTCTCGAGGTGGCGCAGGGCCCGGCGGCGGATGAAGGGCTCGGCCAGGCTGGAGATCTCAATGGAGGTCTGCACGCGCGTGGACACGCCTTCGTGCTCGAGCGCGGACTGCAGGGCCATCGCGTTTATGATGGTGGCGAGCATCCCCATGTTGTCGGAAGTGACCCGGTCTATCATGCCGTGGCCGTCGCGCGCGCCGCGCCAGATATTGCCGCCGCCGATAACGATGGCCAGCCGCGTGCCGCGTTTAAGGCCTTTGGCGATCTCTTTGGCGATATAGGTGAGGGAAGCGGGGCTTATCGAGCGGCTGTCGCCGGGCGTTCCCAGCGCTTCACCGGAGAGTTTCAGAAGGACACGCTTGTACATAAACCTCCCGAGCGGATAAGGTGCGCCGCCGGGGCCGTAACAGGCCCGCGGCGGCGTTTGCGGCTATTACTCTATGCCGACGAGGAAACAGCTGAAGCGGGTAACGACGACGTTGCCGCCGAGCTTGGCGCCCAGGTTCTTTACGGCCTGGCTGACGCTCAGCTTGGTGTCGCGGATGGAGGCCTGTTCGAGCAGGCAGGATTCCTGAAAGTACTTATTGACGCGGCCTTCCAGCATCTTCTCTACGACTTCGGGGGTTTTGGCCTTGTAAGGCTTGCCGGTCTCGGCGGACAGGGCTTTGGCGGCGGCTTCGTCCTGCTCCATCTTGGCGCGGTAGATCTCGCGCTCTTTCGCCACGACGTCGGCCGCCACTTCCTCGCGCTTGAGGAACTTGGGGCTCATCGCCACGCTCTGCATGGCCAGTTCCCTGGCCAGGGTCTCCAGCTCGGCCTTGGCCGCGGCCAGGCTGCCGTCGAAGGACAGTTCCACCATGGCGCCTTTGCGGTTGTCGGAGTGGACATAATAGTTGGAGGCGAGGTTGGCGGCGGCGGCGTAAACCACGCCGCGGCGTATCTGCATGTTCTCGCCCATCTTCATGGCCAGGGCCTGCAGGCGCTCTTTGGCCTTTTCGCTCTCGGCCGGGTTGGCGAGCGCGGCGTCGGAAAGCATTTCGGCCGCCAGGGCGGAGGCGAAGGCGGTCACGTCGGGGTTCTTGGCCACGAAATCGGTCTCGCAGTTGATCTCCAGCAGGGCCCGGGCATTGCCGTCGGCGGAGGTCTTCGCGACCACCACACCTTCCTTCATGGCGCGGCCGGCGCGTTTGGCGAGGCCGGCCAGCCCCTTCTTGCGCAGGAACTCCACGGCTTTTGCTATATCGCCGCCGGTTTCGTTAAGGGCGCCCTTGCAGTCCATGATGCCCGCGCCCGTCTGGCTCCTGAGTGACATGACCTGTTCGCTGGTGATTACTGCCATAATTGGTGTTCTCCTTGTGGGTTAAGAAAAAGGGGCGCCGGCGTATACAGCCCGCGCCCCCGAATTCAAAAAAAGAATTACTCTTCGGTTCTGACGGGCTCTTCCGCGGCGGGGGCCTCTTCGGCGGCCGGCTCCTGCGCGTAGGCCTCTCCGGGCTGGACTTCACCGGCCTCTACGGCGGCGGCGTCCTGGGACACCTGGTGCGCGGCGGCTTTCTCGGCCTCCGCTTCGGCGCGGCCGTCGATCACGGCGTCGGCGATGGTGGCGCAGAAAAGGCGGATGGAGCGGGCGGCGTCGTCGTTGCCCGGGATGGGCCAGTCGAGCTGGTCCGGGTCGCAGTTGGTGTCGGAAACGCCCACCACGGGGATGCGCAGCTTATGGGCTTCCTTCAGGGCGTTGGCCTCGTTCACCGGGTCCACGATGAACATGATGTCCGGCAGGTTGCGCATGTTGCGGATGCCGCTCAGGAGCTTGACCAGGCGGGCCTTTTCCTTGCTCAGGCGGGAAACCTCTTTCTTGGACATGACCTTGAACAGGCCGTCGGCCTCGAATTTCTCGAGTTCTTCCAGGCGCTTAAGCGACTTGCGCAGGGTCTCGAAGTTGGTGAGCGTGCCGCCCAGCCACTTCTCGTGCACGCAGGAGACGTCGGCGCGGATGGCTTCCTCGCGGATAATTTCCTTCGCCTGCTTCTTGGTGCCGACGAAGAGGAAAGTTTTGCCGGCCTTGGCGCTGTCTTTCACGAAGGTGTAGGCTTTCTTGATCTCTTTGACGGTTTTCTGCAGATCCAGGATGTGGATGCCGTTGCGCTCGCCGAATATGTAGCGGGCCATCTTGGGGTTCCACCTGTAGGTCTGGTGACCGAAATGTACGCCGGCTTCCAACATGCTTTTCATCGATATGTTCAACATTTTAACTGTCCTCCGTGATTTTTATACGTGTCGTTTCTTTTCCCGCCCTCCAGGAGCAGGATTTCAACGTTCTAATGATATCATATACTCGAAGATGTTTCAATAACCGCCCGACCCGGGAAATAGCCATTTTTACCATTTGCTATAATAGAACCCATGAAGATCGCCATAGCCCAGATAAATCCGAAGGTGGGGGACATAGCGGGCAACGCCGCGCTGGTGGAAGCTTTTGCCCGGCGGGCCGAGGCCCTGGGCGCCGACCTGGCCGTCTTCCCGGAGCTGGCGCTGACCGGCTACCCGCCGCTGGACCTGGTGGAGAAGAAAGATTTTATTGACGAGAACCTCAGGGCCCTCAAGCGCCTGGCGGGTTTAAAACTTAAAACCGCGCTGGTCGTGGGCTTCGTGGACCGCAACCCGGCCGCCAAGGGGAAGGCCCTGCTGAACTCCATAGCGCTGCTGCACGGGGGGAAGATCGCGGCCAGGCGGGCCAAGTCACTGCTGCCCACTTACGATATTTTCGACGAGGCGCGTTATTTCGAACCGGCGGCCGATAACCGCCCCCTGCAATTCAAAGGCGCCCTGATAGGCCTGACCGTCTGCGAGGACATCTGGGCCGAGACGGCCCTGCTGCCCAGCCGCCTGCTCTACCGGAACAATCCCGTAAAAACGCTCTGCGCCCGCAAGACGTCCATAGTGATAAACATCTCGGCCTCGCCTTTCTACCGCGGCAAGGGCGCCAGGCGCCGCACCATACTTTCCGGCCTGGCCAAAAAGATGAAGGCCCATATAATTTACGTCAACCAGACTGGCGCCAACGACGAACTTATCTTCGACGGCAACAGCTTCGCGCTGCTGCCTTCGGGGGTGATCTCCGCACAGGCCAAGGCCTTCGAAGAAGACCTGCTCCTGGTGGACACAGCGGCGCCCTCGCCCGCCCGCGCCGTACCGGCCCCGCACGGGGGCATAGCCGAGGTCCGCGCGGCCCTGACGCTGGGCATACGGGATTACTTCCATAAGATGGGGTTCAGGAAAGCCGTGCTGGGCCTGAGCGGCGGCATAGATTCCGCCGTGGTGGCCGCCCTGGCGGCGGACGCCCTGGGCCCGGAGAACGTGACGGGCGTACTTATGCCTTCCGTCTACACCTCCGGCCGCAGCACCGCCGACGCGCTGGTGATAGCCCGCAACCTCGGCATAAGGACCAGGACCATACCGATAAAGAACATTTATTCTTCTTTCCTTAAAGAGCTGGGCGAAGGCGGGCCGGCGGGGGAAGTGAACCTGACCATGCAGAACCTGCAATCCCGCGCCCGCGGCAGCCTGTTAATGGCGTTGGCGAACGCCAACAATTGGCTGGCCCTGACTACCGGCAACAAGTCCGAGATCGCGATGGGCTACTGCACCCTTTACGGCGACACGGCCGGCGCCATCGGCCCCATAGCGGACCTGTTCAAGACGGAAGTCTACCGGCTGGCCGCGCACCTCAACCTGGTCCGCGAAGTCATCCCCGCCGCCGTTATAAAGCGCCCGCCGACGGCCGAGCTGAAGCCCGGCCAGAAAGACCAGGACGACCTCCCGCCCTATGAAACGCTCGACGAGGTGATCCGCCTCTACCTGGAGGAGAACCGCGGGCCCGCGGAAATAGTCCGCAGGGGCTTTAAGCGGGACCTTGTCCTCTCCGTGCTGAAACGCGTGGAAGCCAACGAATACAAACGCAAACAGCTCCCGATAGGCCTCAAGGTCACGGAAAAATCCTTCGGCTACGGCAGGAAGATGCCGATAGTAAAAGCCCTGAGCTTCCTAAAGTAATGCAAAAACGTTCCGTCTCCCTATTACTGGCGCTGCTGTTCTTCTGCGCGGCCGCCCAGGCCCAGCCGCCGAGGAAGCGCAAGCTGGCCAAACCCGGTCCCAAGGCCAAGGAAGAACTGGTAAAGCCGGAAGCGAAAACAAAAGAAGATATCATGAAGACGGTGAGCCGCCCGGCTCCCAAGGAAGGCCTGCTGGCGAAAGTGCTGGGGGCCATCACCATCAACACCCCCAACGGGCCCATCATCCCTTTCCCCGTGGTGGATTCCAGCAAGGACCTCGGGCCGAGCTTCGGAGTAATGCCGGTGATAGCCGTCAGGAACAAAGCGACCGGCGACATCAAGTCCGTCATCGTGCCCTCGGTGAACTATAACGAGCACCTCCGCACCACGCTCACCTACCGGCATTACATCTTCCCCGACGAAAAACGCTATTTCATCCTGCGCGCCTCGCGCTCCGAGCGCGTGGAACGCGAACTGATGGCCTATTATTATACGCCCCAGCTTTTTTCCACGAACCTGCGCCTCAGCGTGGAGGCCAAACACTGGGTGACCGGCAAGCCCTCGTTCTACGGCTTCGGTATAAACTCCCAGCGCGGGGACAAGGCCAACTACTCGCTGTCGACTACGGGCGGAGAGATCATCCTGGACGTGCCGCTGGCGAAGGAGGTGTTCATCAACGTCAACAACGCCTACTTCGCCAAACGGATAGGGGACGGCCCGGTGAACAACGGCCAGCTGGAGGATATCTTCCCTGGCATCTACGACGAAGCCACCGACCGCAAGTACTTCCTGACCAACCGCTTCTCCCTGGTCTACGACAACACCGACCACCCGTCCCTGCCCAAGATCGGTACCTACGCCAGCGCCTCGGTGCTCTATTCCAACAAGAAGCTGGGGGCCGACTACGAGTACCGCACCTACTCCTTCCAGATGAAGAACTACTTTAACTATAAGGAAAAGGGGCGCTTCGTGACCGCCGTCCATTACCTGCTTCAGTTCCAGCGCGGCGATACGCTGCCGTTCTACGCCATGCCCCAGCTGGGCGAAAGCACCGGCCTGCGCATGGCGGGCGACGGCCGCTTCACGGACCGGGGCAAGTTCGTCTTCAACATAGAGGAACGGATAACCCTTTCAAAGACCCCTTTCTACAAGTTCATCAGCGAGACCGAAATAGCGCCGTTCCTCGACGTGGGCACGGTGTTCCCCAAAGTGTCGGCTTTCCGCCTGCGGGACCTCAAATACGGGCCCGGCATCTCCGCGCGGCTGGTCATCCGGCCGCAGCTGGTGGCCACGGTGGACTTCGCCTACGGTTCCGAAGGCACCAACGCCATCATCCGCATAGGTTATCCCTTCTAAGGTTCGCGGGTGTCGAGGGTATGGCCCCGTCGGGCACGGGGTCGGGACACACCGTGCCCGCCCCTCCTCTCTCAGTCGCCGCGCTTACGCAAGCGGCTCCTTCCGAGAGGGCCCGCCGGAACCATACCCTCGCCACCCGCTCCAGCTACGCGCTTGCCGCTGCCTATTAAAACAGAATAACGTCCGCTTCCCATATGGAAGACGGACGTTATTCAATGCTCGCCCAAGTTTTATTGCAGTTGGGACAGGTCGGCGACGCCTTCGAACAGGGTCACCAGGGATTTGATCAGGTTCAGGCGGTTGTCCCGCACTTTGGGATCTTCGGCCATCACCATTACCTTCTCGAAGAAGTTATCCAGGCTGCCTTTTATGGAGAGCAGCTCGGAAAGGCCTTTGGCGTAGTCGCGGTTGTCCAGGTGGGCCTTCAGGCGGCCGGACATCGTCTTGATGTCGCCGTAAAGGGCCCGTTCTTCGTCCTTCTCGAACGTATTTTCGTCGGGCGCGCCGCTGAGCGGGGCCTTGGCCTGGCGCAGTATGTTCTTACCGCGCTTAAAGGCCATGGCGATGCCCGCGAAGTCAGGATCGGTCCGCGCGGCGTGCAGATCTTTTATGCGCTTGAGGCAGTCGAACAGCTGGCCGCGCGTATCTTCGGACGGCAGGGCGCCGTTCTTCATTGCGGGGAGGAACAGCTGCTTTACGGCGTTGATCTCGTCGAATTTACAGCCCACTTCCTGAAAAACGGCCTCGGCGCGCTGCCAGATGAACTCCATCGGAGTTCCAAGATCGCGCTTGACCGCCGCCGCGGGAAGAAGGTTCATCGCGTAACGCAGCGCGTCACCCAGCGAAAATTCCAGTTCGTTCTCCAGTATTATCCTGACCAGGCCCAGGGCTTGGCGGCGCAGGCCGTGGGGGTCCTCGCTGCCGGAGGGGATAAGCCCCAGCGCGAAATCCGAAGCCAGCGTGTCCAGCTTGCCGGCCAGCGAAACCAGCGCGCCCTCTTTGGAGGAAGGCAGGGGGGACTTGGCCGACATGGGCCAGTAGAATTCGCCCACCGCGCGGGCGGCCGTCTCGCTGAAGCCGGCGTTCCTGGCGTAGTAGTAACCCATCACGCCCTGCAGCTCGGTGAACTCGCGCACCAGGTTGCTGGTGAGATCGGAATACACGTAACCGGCGGCAGCCTTGATCTCTTCCTTGTTCACGGCCTGCCCGCAGTTCTCGCCCAGCCAGGCGGCCAGCGCCTGCACGCGGGCGGTCTTGTCCGCCATGGTGCCCAGCTTTTCCTGGAAGGTTATGGCCTTGAGCTTTTCGTTAAAGTCCTTCAGCGGGATGGCGAGGTCGCGGGTATAGAAAAAGATGGCGTCGCGGAAGCGCGCCTCGAGCACATTGCGGAAACCTTCCTCCACGTTGCGCTGCCCTTTGGACACGCCGTCGCGGATACCCACCGAATAAGGCTGCAGTTCGCCCCTGGCGTTGGTAACGGTGAAGAACTTGAGCTGCTTCTTCATCACCAGGTGCACCAGTTCCTGCGGCAGCTTAAGGAATTCCTGGGAGAAACCGGAGACCACGCAGACCGGGTATTCCACCAGGTAAAGGTTCTCGCTTATCAGTTCCTCGTCGGCGTCCACATTGAGCTTCATGCGGCGGGAAAGGCTTTCAAGTTCTTTGCGGAAGGCGGCAAGGCGCTCGGCGTCCTTCACCAGCACGTTCACGTGCTCCAGCGTCTTAAAATACTTTTCGGCGGAGGCGATCTTTACCTGGCGCGAGCCCTTGGCGCTCAACCCCACGGTAAGCCGCCCGGACTTTATCCCGGCCGCGCTGAAGGCTACGGGTTTGTCGCCGTAGAGCGCGAGCAGGCTGCGTATGGGCCGGGCGAAGCGGAAGCGCGTGGCCTCCCACACCATGTTCTTGGGGAACTGGAGTTTGGCGATAAGCTGGGGGAAGATCTCGGCCAGCGCTTTTACGGAGGCGCGGCCGGGGATCCGTGTCTCGAACATCAGTACTTCGCCCTTGTTGGGCACGGTCTCCACGCAAAGCTTGTCGGGGGTGGTGCCGCGCCCGCGCGCGAAACCAGTGGCCTGCGGCGTGTAGTTGCCTTTCTCGTCCTTGAGCAGGCGGGCGGCGGGGCCGTAAGCCTTCACCAGCTTCTCCTCGGTCTTGGCGGGCACGCCGGTGAGGTGCAGCACCAGGCGCTTGTAGGTGCCGTAGGCTTCCATGCCTTCGTAAGGCAGGTTGACCGCGGCCAGCATTTCGGCCGCGTATTTTTTAAGCTGTTCCTCGGCCGAGGTGACGAAGCGGGCCGGGATGTTCTCGATGCGTATCTCGAGCAGTGCGTCGCGCTTAAGCATTGGCTTTCTCCTTCATCCCGGAGGGTTCGTTGATCTCCACGTAGGAGGTGGCGCAGGCCTTGGCCATGTCGCGGATGCGCTTGATGAGCACAGCGCGCTCGGACACCGAGATGGCGCCGCGCGCGTCGAGCAGATTGAAGTTCTGCGAGCATTTCATCACCAGGTCGAAAGCCGGCAGGTAGTAGCCCTTGGCCGCCACGCGCCGGACTTCCTTTTCCCAGTGGTCGAAGTCGGTGCGCAGGTTAACCACATCGGCCTCTTCGAAGTTGTAATGGGAGAACTGCTCTTCCTGGCCTTTATAAACCTCGCCGTAAGTGAGGCGGTCGGTCCACATGATGTCGGAGATGCTCTTCTTCTTCTGGACGAACATGGCCAGGCGCTCCAGGCCGTAGGTTATCTCCACCGCGATGGGGTTGAGTTCGTAAGAGGCCATCTGCTGGAAATAGGTGAACTGCGTTATCTCCATGCCGTCCATCCACACTTCCCAGCCCACGCCGGAAGCGCCGAGGGTCGGGGATTCCCAGTCGTCCTCTATCCAGCGGATGTCGTGCTCCGTGTGGTCCAGGCCCACGGCCTTAAGGGAGGCCAGGTAGACCTGCTGTATATTTTCGAGCGGCGGCTTTATAATGACCTGGTACTGGTAATACTTACCGTTGCGGTTGGGGTTCTGGCCGTAGCGGCCGTCGGCGGGGCGGCGGCAGGGCTCCACATAGGCCACGCTGGTGGGCTTGGACGTAAGCGAGCCGAAAAAGGTGGCGGGATTAAAGGTGCCGGCGCCTTTTTCAAGGTCGTAGGGCTGGATGACGGCGCAGCCCTGGCGCGCCCAGTACTGGTTAAGTTTTAAAATTATATCCTGAAAATTCACCGTTGCCTCCGCGGGCCGCGCTCCGGCCTGGAATATTTTCAATATTATACCTATTGTAGGGCGGGGGAACTACCTGACGAAGGCCAGCGTGCGCAGGTCTATGCCGAGATGCTCTCCGAAGAAGCGCGAGAAAAGCCCGTCGATAAAAGCCGCGGCGGCCGCGTCCTCCTTAAGGCCGCGGACCTCCGCCCAGGGTCCGGCGTGCAGGGTTTCCCAGAAAGCGGCCTCGGGGCCGGCGGCCGTCTCCCTGAAGCCGAACCCGGCCAGCTCCAGCGCCCGCAGGGTGAAGGCCCGGCGCAGCCAGAAAGCGCAGCCGTTGGCGTCCAGGTCCTGAAGGGCGCCGAGCAGCAGGTCGTATTTTTCAGGGGAGGGGCTCTGCGCCGGCGTAAGCTTATTGACCACCTCGCAATAATGCATGGCCAGGTAAAGCCGCTCCAGGTCCGTCCTGATGCCGCCGAACACGCACAGCGTCCGACCGCCGGTGCAGACGGGGAAGTTGGAACCTTTCTTCAGGTAGAACCTGTAATCGCCCCAGGTGACGGCCTCGCTGAGCGCGCGCAGCTTGCCCCGCGCCAGGCGCACGCTTTTAAAATTGACCTCCAGCTTGCCGTACTCCAGCGTGAAGACGGTGACTATCCTGTCATTCTCGCGCAGCGGCCGGCGCTGCAGCACAATACCGTAGTCACAGAAGATCATGCCAATATTTTACTAAACATATAGATAGGGCTCACGCTCCGTTTGCCATTTGCCGCCGCAATTTATATAATTAGAACACTATGCTACCTACATACAGACCAAACGTTCGCAAACGCAAGAAACATATCGGCTTCCGCGCCAAGATGAAGACCAAAGGCGGCAGGGCTACCCTCGCCCGCAGGCGCGCCAAAGGCCGCTGGGAACTCATTCCCGACGTAAAGCAGCATTAAGGCTTTACCCGGGCAAAGTGAAACAGTTCGCCTTTTCAAGAGCTTCACGCCTGCGCCTCAAAAAAGAGTTTGAGGCCGTGTTCGACGCGGGGAGAAAGACGGTCACCAGGGATCTGGTGGCCTGGCACTCCCCGGGCGGCGACAAAGAGAAGAAAATAGGCCTCATGGTTTCTAAAAAGACCGGCGGGGCGGTGAAGCGGAACAGGTTAAAAAGGCTTCTAAGGGAAGCGTTCAGGTTAGACAGAAGAGAGTTAAAGGAAGGTACGCGCCTTATCATTTATCCCAAAGCGGGCTGCGCCCTGGAAAACCTGGGACAGACCCGCGCCGCGCTGGATACGCTCCGGCTGAGGGCGCGCCTCAACGATGACGGTAAATAAAACCGGCACAAAAAATATAAAATCACTGGCGCTGCTTACGCTGCGTTCGGCATACAGGACTTTCAGACCGGCCCTCGGGCCCGGCACCTGCAGGTTTCAGCCCTCCTGTTCCGACTACGCGTTCCAGGCGCTTGACAAACACGGGATTTTAAAAGGGGGCAGGCTGGCGGCAAGCCGCCTGGCCCGCTGTCGTCCTTTCTCTCCGGGCGGTTACGACCCGGTCCCCTGAACCTGACCCTCGAAGCCTTCCGTAATAGTTGTCGCGGGAGGTTAAATGCAGAAGAATCTTATACTTGCGGTTGTCCTGTCCTCGCTGGTCTATATCGGCTGGTACTCCTATGTAGAGAAAAAGCTGCCGCAGAAAGCACCGGCGGCCCCGCAGGCGCAGGCCTCCGCCCTGCAGGCTGCGCCGCAGCCGGCCGCCGCGGCCTCGGCAAAAGACGACCTGCTGCTGAAAGAAGCGCAGGCGTTGCTGCAGGAAGCCAGGGAGCAGAGCGCCGACGCCGACAAGAAAGGTTTCACCGTCCCCCGCAGGGCCGAGAAAGTGCTCGTCTCCGTCAAAGCGGGCAAGGCCGACCTCCTTTTCTACGCGCCCGACGCCTCCCTGTCCAGCGCGCTCTACCAGGGCCCCGTCGCCCCGGTGGAACTCGTCCCGAAGTCCGGCCGCGGCTTCTTCGCGACGAATTTTCCGGCCTTGCTTCAGTTGAGATCTAAAACCGCGAACGCGGTTGTCTTCTCCGCCAGCCTGCCCAACGGCATAACCCTGACCAAAGAATTCGTCATCTCGCCCGACAACGGGCTGAACTCCATCCGCATTACGGCCGCTAACGCTTCCGGCCGCGCGCAGGTCCTGGCTCCGTGGGAACTCACCATCGGCCCCGGCCTCGACACGGTCAAGAGCGAAATGAAAGAGAACAAGGACCAGCTGAAAGCCGCGTACACTTTCCAGGAGAGCGGCAAAAAACATCCTACGTTCAAAGAACTGAAGGACGATCCGGCGCAGAACGACTGGGTATGGGCCGGCCTGAACAACCGCTACTTCCTCGCGGCCCTGGTTGGCGGCAATTTCGGCGACACCCGCCCGGTCAGACGCTTCCAGAAGGTGGGCGAGAACGAAAAGACACCGGAGCTGGTGGTGCCGGTGCCCGCCGCGGAACTTAAACCCGGCGAAACACGCACCTGGGAAACCCAGTTCTACCTCGGCCCCAAGGACTACGCCCTTCTGCAGAAACTCGGGTTCGGCCTGGACCGCTCGGTGGATTTCGGCTTCTTCGCGCCGCTGGCGAAACTGGCCGACTCCTCGCTGGTCTACTTCCACAAGCTCACCGGCAACTACGGCATCTCCATAATAATCCTCAGCGTCATCATCCAGCTGCTGCTGACCCCGCTCAGTTACAAGAGTTTCAAGGCCATGGCTGTGATGAAGAAGATCCAGCCGGAGATGCAGGCCATACAGAAGCGCTACAAGGACGACCCCAAGCGCATGAACACTGAGGTCATGGACCTCTACAAGCGCCACGGCACCAACCCGCTGGGCGGCTGTCTGCCGATGCTGCTCCAGATCCCGGTCTTCTTCGCGCTGTTCACGGCGCTGCGCGGTTCCTGGAACCTGCACGGTGCGCCCTTCATCTTCTGGATAAAGGACCTGTCCGCCAAAGACCCCTTCTACGTGCTGCCTCTGGTAATGGGCGGCATCATGTTCCTGCAGCAGCACCTCAGCCCGCAGACCTCGGACCCTTCGCAGGCGGCCATGATGAAGTGGATGCCGGTCATCTTCACCTTCATGTTCCTGACCTTCCCATCGGGCCTGGTGCTCTACTGGCTCATCAACAGCACCTGGGGTTTTGCCCAGACCATGTACCTGCAGAAGAAAATGGCATAGTTTTTTTAACTGAACGACTAGGAGACATCCAAAATGAGAGAGACAAAGACAGAAGCTAAAACGATACAGGACGCCGTGGAAAAAGGCCTGGCTGAAATGGGCCTGCGGCGCGATCAGGTTGAAGTAGTAGTGGTCAGCGAAGGGACCAAGGGCTTCCTCGGCATAGGCGCCAAGAAGGCCTGCGTTATTTTAAGGGAAAAGCGCTGGACCAGCGGCCGCGGCGACGAGCAGCCCCGCGAGAACCGCGGCGGCGGACGCGGCGGACGGCGGGACGGACGCGGCGGACGCGGCGGCGACAGGGGCAACGGCCCCCGGCGCGACAGCCGGCCCTCTTCTTCGTCGGCCCCCAGGCGCCCAGGCCGTTACGGCTACGAAGACGCCAGACTGCCCCCGCCGGAAGAAGCCCGCGGCGGCGCCGAAGGCCACTACAGCGAACAGAGGCGCCCTTCCCGCGAAGACCGCCCCAGGATCGAGCGCGCCTACAAGGAAGAACCCCTCGGCGCCGACTACATAGCGCTCCAGCCCGCCCAGGACCCGGTCGAGCACGCCAAGGCGGCCCTCCTGAAAATGGTATCCCTGATGGGCATGGAAGCCACCGTGACGGAAGCCCGCCTGGACTCGGCCGAAAACCTGCTGTTCATCCGGTTCGACTGCGCCGATTCCGCGGCCTTCACCGAAGATAACGGCCGCGGCCTGCAGGCCCTGCAGTTCGTGCTTAACTCCATAGTCAGCCGCAAGCGCGAGCCGCACCTGGCCCTGCGCCTGGACACCGGCGGCTACTGGGACAGCAAAGAGAAGGAAATTGCGGCCCGCGTGGAAGAGGCCGTCAAAGAAGTTAAAAATACGGACAGGCCGAGCCGCCTGGACCCTATGCCCGCCTCCATGCGCAAGATAGTGCACAACCTTATAAAAGCGAACTACCCCGACATGGAGACCGTCTCCGAGGGTGAAGGCCGCTGGCGCAAGGTCGTTATCCGCAAAGTGGAGACCCGGACCCAGGAAGCGCAGCAGCCCGCGGAGGCGCAGCCTGTGGAAGCGCAGCCTGTGGAAACACAGCCCGCCGAAGCGCAGCCGGCTGAGCAGACGACCGAGCAGAAATAAGACTTGCACGGCCGCACCGGCGTGACGGCTCCATAGCCGTCACGCCGTTTGTTTTTAAGGAACCATGAAACTGCCCGAGACCAACGACACCATAGTCGCCCAGGCCACCCCGCCGGGAGCCGGGGCCCTGGCGGTCATACGCCTCTCCGGGCCCGGGGCCTTCGGCGCTGCCGCCTCTTTCCTTTCGCCCGCCCCGGCCGAACCGGCCCACAGGTCGGCGCGGATGCTGGCCGTTAAGGACGGCGCGCGCCTGGTGGACAGGGCGGTGGTGGTGTTCTACCGCGGCCCGGCCAGTTATACCGGGCAGGACACCGTTGAGATCTCCTGCCACGGCTCTCCTTATATTATACGGACCATCATGAACCTGGCCCTGCGCGGCGGCGCCCGGCCCGCCGGTCCCGGCGAATTCACGCTGAGGGCGTTCCTCAACGGCAAGCTGGACCTGACCCAGGCGGAAGCCGTCGGGGAACTCATAGCCGCCGGGTCCGCGGGGGCCCACCGGGCGGCCATAACCCAGGTGGAAGGGGCGGTCTCTCAGCGGGTGCGCGGCATAAAGGCTTCCCTGGTAAACCTCCTTGCGGAACTGGAAGTCCGCCTGGATGACTCCTACGAGGAAATACCCGCCCTGCAGATAAAGGATTTCGCCCTGCGCGCGGCCGCCGCCCTGGCGGAAACGCGCGAACTGGCCGACGGCTTCGAAGCGGGGCGGGGGATAAAGGAAGGCACCAGGGTAGTTATAACCGGGGCGCCCAACTCAGGCAAGTCGTCGCTGCTCAACGCCCTCCTCGGCTACGACCGGGCCATGGTCTCGCGCGAGGCTGGCACTACCCGCGACACGCTGGAAGCGGAGTTGGAGCTCGACGGTTTCTCCGTTATATTCACCGATACCGCCGGTCTTAACGCCCGGGCTGCCTCGCGCCTGGAGCGGGAAGGCATGCGGCGGGCCGCCAAGGCCATAGAAAGGGCCGACGCCGTAGTCCTCGTCAGCGACGGGTCCGTAGAGGAAACCGCCAGCGACCGCAAGGCGGAAAAAGAAGCCGCGCGCCTGGCCGCCGGCGCCAGGCTGATACGGGTGATCAACAAAGCCGACCTGCCCCTGAAAAGAACGCCGCGGGGCAAGGACCGCCTTAAGATCTCGGCGAAGACGGGCGCCGGCCTGCCCGGCCTCAAAGCCCTGCTCGTGGCCGAACAGAAGAAGACCTTCCGCGACGGGGCCCAGGCCATAGTCACCTCCGCCAGGCACTTCGCCGCGCTGGCGGCGGCGGGCTCGGAGCTGACCGCGCTCACGGCCCTCTTCAGAAAGAAAAACCCGCCCGCCGAGCTGGCGGCGGAACATCTGCGCGGAGCGCTGAACGAACTGGCCGCGATCCTCGGGGAAACCGCGCCGGAAGAGGTGCTGGCGGACATTTTCTGCAAGTTCTGCGTCGGCAAGTGACCCTTATGCTAAAGAACATTTTTCCGGTAAAACTGATATTCAGGCCGGCCGAAGCGTTTACGGAGCTGACCGAAGGCCGCACCGGCTGGGCCTGGCCGCTCGCCCTCTACACAGCGGCCACCCTGGCCACCGCAGCTCTGCTGGCCGCCGCCCCGGCAGAATTCCTGGAGGCGGGGTCAGGCGGCCTGCCGCCGCCCGCCGGCGGCTTCGCCGTTTATTTAATCACCGGCCTGCCGGGAGGGCTCGCCTTCGCTTTTTTCTCCTGCGCCCTGCTGACCGGCTTCGCCTCCGTCCTCAGGACGGGCCGGCTGATGCTGCGCGTGCCGCTGCCGACGGCCATTACCGCGATCTACGCTTTTTTCTTCATAGCGCGGTACAACGCCCGCTCCGGCGGCCCGCTGGGCTGGGCCGTGGCCGCCGCCGCCCTCGGCCTGGCGGCCTGGGCAGCGCTGCGCGATCCGCGCGCCTATCTGCAGCTGGTAAAAGCTTTCCTGTCCTTGTCGGTCTTCTCGGCGGCGGCGGGGCTGGCCGGCGCCGCGGCCCTGCTGGCCGGTGCTCCTGAAGTCTACAAAGCGGCCGAGTATACCTTCTCTTTAATCTCGATCATCTGGCTTATAAGGGCCGCGGCGGCAGTGACGGGCCTTTCGGCGGCCAGGGCCTGCGCGGCGGCGGTCCCGGCGCTGCTGGGCGCGGCGGCCTTCTCTTTTTCGCTGCTGGTGCTGGGCCTGGTGGGACCGGGCGTTTTCCAGCTGCTGCTGCTGATGTAATGCTATGACAGCTTTCAACTACCCTGACCAGTTCGACGTTATCGTGATCGGCGGCGGCCACGCCGGCTGCGAAGCCGCGCTGGCGGCGGCGCGCCTGGGCGCGAAGACCCTCCTGCTGACCCAGGACCTCGACACCATAGCGGCTATGTCCTGCAACCCTTCCATCGGCGGCGTGGGCAAGGGCCAGTTGGTGCGGGAAATAGACGCGCTCGGCGGGGAAATGGCCAAAGCAACGGATATTTCCATGCTGAGCTGCCACATGCTCAACACCTCCAAGGGGGCGGCCGTGCGCTCGCCGCGCGCGCAGTGCGACAAGAAAATGTACCAGGCGGCCATGAAGCACGCGCTCGAGCGGCAGCCCGGCCTCCGGGTGCTGCAGGACGAAGCCGCCGCCATCCTGACCAAAGCCGGCCGCGCAACCGGCGTGGCCACCGCGCGCGGCACCCGCTACGCCTCGCGGACGGTGGTACTGACGGCCGGCACCTTCCTGCGCGGCCTTATCCACATAGGCCTGGACACTTTTCCCGGCGGGCGGTACAACCATCCGCCCAGCGCCCTACTTTCAAAAAGCCTGGCCGGACTGGGCTTCAAGCTCGGGCGCCTCAAGACCGGCACGCCCATGCGCCTGCACGCGCGCAGCCTGGACCTGTCCAAATGCGAAAGGCAGGCCCCGGATTCCCCGGCGGAGCCCTTCTCCCATTTCACCGCGAAGATCCAGAACCCGCTGCTGCCCTGCTGGCTCACGCGCACCAATGCCGCCACGGCCGCCGCCATCAAGGCCGGCCTGCACCGGTCGCCCCTCTACAGCGGCAAGATAAATTCCACCGGGCCGCGCTACTGCCCCTCCATCGAGGACAAGGTGGTAAAGTTCCCGCACCACGGGGCTCACCACCTGTTCCTGGAGCCGGAAGGTTTCAACACCGAAGAGTATTACGTGAACGGCCTGTCGACCAGCCTGCCGGAGGAAACGCAGGAGGAGATCGTCCGCTCCGTGCCCGGGCTGGAGAAAGCCGAGATCATGCGCCCCGGCTACGCCATCGAATACGATTATTGCGACCCGTCCCAGCTGGACTACAACCTGGAGACGCGGCCCGTGCCGGGGCTTTTCATGGCCGGTCAGGTGAACGGGACCACCGGTTACGAGGAAGCCGCGGGCCAGGGGCTTATCGCGGGCGTCAACGCCGCTCTTAAGGCCCTGGGCAAAGCCCCGCTTATCCTGCGCCGCGACGAGGCCTACCTGGGCGTGATGATAGACGACCTGGTCTCGAAAGGCGTGGACGAGCCCTACCGGATCTTCACTTCGCGCGCCGAATACCGCCTGATGCTCCGCTCCGATAACGCCGACCTGCGCCTGGCGCCCCGCGGTTTCGAACTGGGCCTGCTCAACCCGGCGCTGCGCAGGAACTTCGAAGGCTACAAGACGGCCGTAGAAACCCTGCTGGCGGGGGGAAAGCCCGAACCGTTGCCGCGCGGCCCGTGGAAGCTCTCCAAAGCGCGCGCCACCGCGGCCATAGAAAAGACCTACGCTATTTACATCGAGCGCAACAGGAAGGAAGCCGAAAGGATGAAGAAGTTCGAGCACCTGCGCATCCCGGAGGACTTCGACTACCCGGCCGTCAAAGCCCTGCCCAACGAAGCCCGCCACAAGCTGGCGAAGAACAAGCCGGGCACGCTGGCCCAGGCGGGCCGCATCCCCGGGGTGACCCCCGCGGACATACAACTGCTGTGGGTGCTGCTGGAAAAGCGCCGGAGAGAGGCGGATTAAAATTATGAACGAAGCCGTCGTAAAGACCTTAGAGACCTGGCAGCTGAAGCTCACGGACGAAAGCCTGCGCAAGCTGGACGTCTTCTCCTCCGTGCTCAGGGAGAAGAACGCCGTCCAGAACCTCGTGTCCAGGACCGACGAGCCGCAGCTCTGGGAGCGCCATATCCTGGATTCGCTGGCCGCCGCCGCGCTGCTGCGCCGGCGGCTCAGGCCGGGCGCGCTGGTGGCCGACGCGGGCTCGGGCGCGGGGTTCCCCGGCCTGGCGCTGGCGGCGGCGCTGGAAGAATTCAATTTCCAGCTGCTGGATTCGCGCGTCAGGCGCTGCGACTTCCTGAGCGAGGCGGCCGCCGCCATGGGCGCCCGCAACGTCGCGGTCTTCAACCGGCGGGTCGGCGAAGGCGGCCCCGGCAGCGAGACCCGCTACGCGGCCGTGATCGAGCGCGCGATGGGACAGCTTGAAAACATCCTGCCCCAATGCTTAAATATACTGGTTAAGGGCGGAAGCTTCCTGGCCTGGCAGAGCGCCGCCCAGCTGGCGCAGCCCCGGCCGGCGGTAGAGGCCGCCCTGGCAAAAGCGCGGGGGGAACTTTCGGAAACTTTCTCCTACAGGCTGCCGGGAGAAGCGGGCGACCGCCATATACTTGTTTTCACGAAGCGGCAGTAAATTTAACCCGGGAGACTTATGCACATACTGAATTATTACTTCACGCCCTTCGCCGTCATACTGATACTCTTCGCCATCTTCTTCTCGGAGCCGGAGCCCTTCGTCACCTACGCTTCCTTCTCCATACTGGCGGCGGCCTTCGCCGCCAACTACTGGCTGGGCAAGAACGTCTACCGCTTCATGCGCTGGAGCCGCGCCGTCACCGTCTGGATAAACCTGGGCGTCAGCGCCGTCCTTTTCTACCTGCTGTCCCCGTACTGGGCCCCCATGTGGCTGCTCTTCCTCACCGCGCCGTCCGCCAGCGCCATGTACATGAAAAAATGGCAGGTTTTCCTGACGGCCCTCGCCGCGTCCGGCCTTATGCTCGCCCTGTACTATATCCGCGCCGTGGCCTACGGCGAAGGCGGCGGCATGGGCGCCCAGCTCTGGGGCATGGCGGCCACGCAGGCCGTTTTCATAATCTTCTTCTCGATGTTCACGTCGGCCATGGCCGAGATGATAGTAAAGGTGCGCGACTCGCAGCGGTAGCGGCCGGTGTCCTGGAGCTGCGGAACTCCCGGACCGTTAGTTCCCTTAACGATGGATATTCTTTCTAAACTGCGTATAGTCTTCTGGGGCCTGGTACTAGGGCTCTGGGGGCTTTTTATGTACCAGTACATGAACGAAGATATGTCCATGCTCAAGAAGTTCAAGATAGGCAAGAACCCGCTGTCGTCCGCCTCCTCGCCCGCCGCCGTGCTCAAGCGCAACCTCCAGAACCCGCAGCTCCCGCCGGCCCAGCCGGCCTACCCGGGAGTCCCGCAAACCCCGGCGCCGCTGCCCCCGCAAAGTTCCATGAACCTGGTCAGGCCCGGCTCCGACATAAAAGATATTCCCGCCGCCGGTATGATGCCGGAGCATTCGGAGGGGGAAAGGATCGCCATCCCCGCCGGGCGCGCCGGCGGCGAAGAGCGCTACCCGCCGGCCCCCGGGGGCTTCGCCATGAAGGTGACGCGGCACTTCGTGGTGTACGAGGAAGGCTCCGAAGTCTCGGACGAACTGCAGGAAACGGTGGAAGCCCTGCACGGCAACATCATGCTCGACCTGGTGGCCTTCTCGCCGTGGTCGCGCGAAAAGAAAGTCTTCATTTTTTTCTCGCAGAGCCAGGACACCTACCGGCGCATCACGGGCCGGCCGGCCTGGTCCGGCGGCGCCGCGTCCCTGAGCGAACGCAAGATCTACCTCTACAAGAGCGACGAGGCCTTCGGCATACTGGCGCACGAACTCACCCATATTTATTTCGACAGCTTTTTTCCCGCCTCCAACCCCAGCCCGCTCTGGCTGAGCGAAGGCGTGGCCACCTACATACAGTCCGAACGCGGCTTCTCCACGCCGGCCTGGCTGTCCCAGAACCTGGCGCTGCTCCAGCGCGGCAACGGCTTTAAACTGGGGGATATGGTGCGCATCGAGAACCTGCAGGGCGCCGACGAGGACAACGTGCGCCTCTGGTACGCCCAGTCCTACAGCGTGGTCCGCTTCCTGATGAACCTGAAAGCCGGCGACGCCTTCTACGTTTTCTGCAAGAACCTGCGGGAGGGGAAACCGGCGGCGCAGTCGCTTTACCAGGCCTACGGTATGCCCTACAACAAACTTTCCTCCCTTGAATACGCCTGGCGCTACGACCTTAAGACCGGCAAGATCTCCGGCATTAACAGATAACCTTCCCGCCTTATTATATATTCCTATATATAGGGGTTGATATAAATCAACCCCTGTTTTTTGCCTTTTCATCCTCCCCCTGAATACAAAATATACAGCTAGAACAAGCTCTTTTTGCCCAAGGTATTGACAAGGGGAGGGGCATGCTGTATACTTCTATTCCAGTGGTGGAAAGTGGTGAACAGTGTTTTTTTGTGGTTAATAATGTTGTAAACTTGTAAGTGAGAAGAACAGATTTAATTAAAGCCATGAGCTCACTCTACGGAGAATATTCATACGTGATGGACGCGAAGGGCCGCGTCTTCATCCCGTCGCGCTTCCGCGATGAGCTGCACAAGGAAGACAAGAACTATTTCATGCTGAGCATAGGCCTCGACCGCTGCCTCTACATTTTTCTGCCGTCGAAGTGGGAAGAACTGATCGCCAACAACATGGAGATCTTCAAGTCCGAGAATAAAGAAGAAGAGCGCGCCTTCAAACGCTTCTTCTTCGGCAACGCGACCGACGCCCACCTGGACGAGCAGGGCAGGATCTTAGTGCCGCAAAATCAGAAAGCGTATGCTTCTCTCAAGAAGGACATCCTGATACGCGGCGTTGGCAATAAGGCTGAAATATGGGATGCGCAGGCTTGGAAAAAATACAGCAAAGACGTGATGGAACCCTCGTTCGAAAAGTTCAGCAAGATCTTCGACCTATGACCGAATACTCGCACGTATCGGTACTGGCCGACGAGACCGTTAACCTGCTGATCACCGAGCATAAGGGGACCTACGTCGACGCCACGCTGGGCATGGGCGGGCACACCGCGCGCCTGCTCAACGCGCTGCCTGCGGAAGCCAGCGTGCTCGGCATAGACTGGGACCCGGAGATGGCCGGCGTAGCGGCTAACAATTTGAAGTCTTTCGGCGCCCGCGTGAAGATAGCCCAGGGCAATTTCGCCAATATCGACGAGATAGTGGCGCGCGAGGGGATCAGGACGCTTTCCGGCGCCCTGTTCGACCTGGGGATCTCCTCTCTGCACTTCGACAAGCCCTCCCGCGGATTCAGCCTGAAGCACGACGGCCCGCTGGACATGCGCATCAACCCGGACAACCCGCTGACCGCCTATACGATCATCAACCAGTGGCCCTACGAACAGATCGAGCACCTCATCCGCGTCTGCGGCGAACGGCATTCCGGCCGCATCACCCGCGCGGTGCTGGAAGCCCGCCGCACCAAACCGCTCGAGACCACGGCGGAACTGAGCGCCCTGATAGAGCGCGTGGCGCCGGCCAGGGGGGAGAAGATCCACCCGGCCACCAAGACCTTCCTGGCGCTGCGGGTGGCGGTCAACTACGAATTCGACAATCTCACGCGCGGCATACAGAAGATCATGCCGCTGCTCAAACCCGGGGCCAGGCTGGGGATCATAACCTTCCACTCCCTGGAAGACCGCATAGTCAAAGAGACGTTCCGCATAATGGCGAAGATGGGCGGGTGGGAACTGGTGACACGCAAGCCGGTAAAGCCCTCGGAGGAGGAGATCTCCTCCAACAAGAGGGCGCGCAGCGCGAAACTGAGGGTCATAGAAAAACTGTAAGAGGATAAGGAGGCGTTATGTATCCTGAAAACATCCTTAGAGCGGGGGCGAAGTTCAATAAACTGCTGTCGGGCAGGACGGCGCGGACGAAGTTCACCGGCCTGAAGTCGGCCATGTCTCCCACCAAGATATTCTACCTCTGGGAGAAACACGGCATAAAGCGGATAGAACTGTTCAGCATGGAATAAACTTCGGCGTAAAGGCAACACGTATATGCTCAAGAAGACAAGGAACCTGAGATTGGCGGCGCTCGGCGCTCTCTGCGCGGTATTCTTCCTGTTCGCGTGGGAGAACGTGCAGGCGGTCCGGCTCGGCTACACCATTGAAAAACTCCGCCGGGAAATTAAAGATCTGGAAAGCGCCAACACCTACCTGAAAAAGGAAATACAGACTTCCCTGTCGCCGGAGAAACTCGAGGCCGAGGCCGTAAAGCTGGGCATGGTCTATCCGGAACCCGGCGCCATCGTGCTGTTGGACGGGGCGCAGGACGTGAAAAAAGAAGGGCGCGGCTGGCTCGCGAAGCTTTTCCGTCTCAACAAAGCTTCCTGATCCCGTCCGCCGGCCGGCCGCGGCCAGCACGGCGCAGCCATCGGCCAGAGGCACTTGATGGCGGAAATAAAGACCCTGAAGACCCTGTTCGACCAGATCCCCATATACGGGGAAACCGGCCTCGCCGGCGTCGCGCGAGCCCATGATAGCCAAAACCTTAAAATCAAGAATACGCATCTGCGCCTATATAGCCGGCGTTCCGGCTTTGATGATTGGCGCGCGCCTGTTCTGGCTGCAAACCGTACGTCACGAAAATCTTTCAGCGACCGCTTCTAGGGAATTCAACAGGACCGTGTCGGAGATAGGCCCCAGGGGCCGCGTCTTCGACGCCGGCGGGGAACTGCTGGCCGAATCCATAGTGGCCTGGAACGCGGGCCTGTTCAAGAAGGACCTCAAGGATCCGGCCCGGGCCGTCAGCGCCCTGACCCGCGCGCTCAGTCTGCCTCCCGCCTTCCGGGACAAGTACCGGAAAGGCAAGAACTTCGTCCCCGTAAAAAAAAGCCTTAACCGCGCCGAGTACGAGGCGGTAAAAGCCCTTAACCTCAAAGGCGTCACCCTGGAGCCGGTGCAGAACCGCTATTACCCGTCCGGGGACCTGGCCCGCAACATCATCGGCGTGACCCGGCAGGACCGGGGCCTCGCCGGGCTGGAACTGCTTTACGACAAGGTGCTCACCGGGCGCGTAAGCCGCCGCGAAGTGGTACGCGACGCCGCCGGGCGCGTTATCTTCCAGGACAAATTCGAGAAAGAAGGCCGCCCCCGCGATCTCCACCTCACCCTGGACAAGAACATACAGTTCTTCGCGCAGGAGGCCATAAAGCGGACCGTCGAGAAGAACCGCGCCGAACTGGGCATGGCGCTGGTGCAGGACCCGCAGACCGGCAGGATCCTGGCGATGGCCACCTGGCCGCGCGACCTGGAGAAGATACAGCCCGTGGAGTGGGTGTACGAGCCCGGCTCGACGTTCAAGGCCATCACGCTGGCCGCCGCGCTGGATAAGGGCACGGTGAGCGAGCGCGATACTTTCTACTGTGAGAACGGCGCCTGGGCTTTCAACAGCAGGATCACCCTGCACGACCACGAACCGGATAAAACCCTGACCCTGTCGGAAGTGATAGAGCGCTCCTCCAATATTGGCACGGCGAAGATCGGCCTGAAGCTGGGCGTACAGGATTTTTACCTCTACATAAAAGCTTTCGGGTTCGGCGCCAAGTCGGGGCTCGGCTTCCCGGGCGAATCGGCCGGTATCCTGCGGCCGCTGGAACGCTTCAAACAGATAGATCTGGCCGTGGGCTCGTACGGCCACGGCATCGCCGCCACGGCGCTGCAGGTGATCAACGCCTACTCCGCCATCGCCAACGGCGGCAGGCTCTATGAACCGCGCCTGGTGGAGCGGGTGACCGAATTCGAGGGGGAGGAAGTCTTCCGCAGCGAGCCCGTGGTGATACGGCAGGTGATACCTCCCGGCATAGCCGGGCGGGTAAAACGCATATTGCGCAGCGTGGTGGAGAACGGCACCGGCAAGAACGCCGCGGTGCCCGGCTACTCCATAGCCGGCAAGACGGGCACCTCGAAAAAGATCGACCCCCGCACGGGCAAGTACCTCACCGGCAAGAACGTCGCGTCCTTCGCCGGTTTCTTCCCTGTGGCGGAACCGCGCTACACCATCCTGGTGATCCTGGACAACCCGAAGGGGCTGACCTACGGCGGAGAAACGGCGGCGCCCGCCTTCCAGGAGATAGCTAAAAAGATCATAACCCTCAAAGGCCTCGCCCCGGACACCCCCATCCTGCGAAAGGCGAAGACCGGTCCCGAAAAACCCGTCTCCGACTAAACGAGTCCTAAGTATTCCCGCACGCCACAAATTTTCTATCATCTAGACATGAAGCTGTCCCGCATCCTGGAAAATTCAGGTATAAAGCACGCCGGCCCGGACCCGGACATCACCGCCGTCGTCAACGACTCCCGGCAGGCCGGTCCCGGCGCCCTGTTCTTCGCGCTGCCGGGGACGAAGACCAGCGGCGAGGTCTTCATCCGCCAGGCCCTGGAAAAAGGCGCGGCGGCGGTCATCAGCGCGGCCGATGCCCCGGCGCCGGCGCGCGCGGCTTTCCCGGACGCCGTGTTCCTCAGGACCGGGGACCTGTCCCTGGCGCTTTCAAAAGCGGCCGCCAATTTTTACGGGCAGCCCTCCGCCAGACTTAAAATATTCGGTATCACCGGCACAAAGGGCAAGACCACCACGGCTTACCTGCTGGAAAGCGTGCTGGCGCGCGCCGGCGCCAGGCCGGGCGTGGTCGGCACCATAGATTACCGCGTGGACGGGCGCGTGCTGGCCGCGGCCGCCAACACCACCCCGTTCGCCCACACGCTGCAGGAACTGCTTTCAAAAATGGTCTCGGCGGGCGCCGCGGCGGCGGTCCTGGAGGTGTCCTCGCACGCGCTGGCCCTGGGCCGGGTGGAGGACGTGGCTTTCGACGTGGCCGCGTTCACCAACCTCCAGCGCGACCACCTGGACTTCCACAAGGACAGGGAAAGCTATTTCAGCGCCAAGGCGCGCCTGTTCGAACTCCTCGCCCGCTCGCCCAAGAAAGACCGCTGCGCCGTCATAAACGCCGACGACGAACGCGCCCCCGCCCTGATCGAAGGTCTGGGGGGAAAGCTGCGCATCATAACCTTCGCCATAGACGCCCCCGCCGATCTCCGGGCCGAAAACATCGAGGTGCGGGAGGATCATTCCAGTTTCACCCTCGTCGCCGGCGGGGAAAGGCTGCCGGTACGGCTGAACCTGCTCGGGCGGCACAATATCTACAACGCCCTGACCGCCCTGGCCTCGGCGGCGGCCGGCGGGATAGCCCTGCGCGCGGCCGTCGGCGGCGTGGAAGCGCTGAAGAACGTCCCGGGGCGCCTCGAACGGGTGGACGCCGGGCAGGACTTCACCGTCTTCGTGGACTACGCCCATACCGACGCCGCCCTCGAGAACGTCCTGTCCGGCCTTAAACTGCTGCCGCATGCCCGGATAATAACCGTGTTCGGCTGCGGCGGCGACAGGGACCGCACCAAGCGGGCGCCCATGGGCAAAGTATCCTGCGGCCTGAGCGACATAGCCATAGTGACCAGCGACAACCCGCGCACGGAAGACCCCGCACAGATCTTCGCCGACATAGAACTGGGCATAAAGGGACAGTTCGACAACTACGAAATAATACCGGACCGGGGGACGGCCATCGCGCGGGCCGTGGCGCAGGCCCGCAAAGGCGATATAATACTGATAGCGGGCAAGGGCCACGAAACATACCAGATACTGAAAGACCGCACCGTGCACTTCAGCGACACCGAAGCCGCGACGGCGGCGATATTGGAAAAGGCCGCCGGCCGACCGCCGGCCGCTTAATAATGGGGAAGATATGAACCTTCAGATCAATCTCGGGCAGCTGGCGCAGGCCGTAAATGGAAAACTGATAAAAGGGAAACCTGAAACGCCCTTTAACAGCTTCGCCACAGACACGCGCAGCCTCAAGGCCGGGGCTTTCTTCTGGGCTTTAAAAGGCGCCTCCCATGACGCCCACGATCTCCTGGCAAAAACCCTCCCGCTGGGCGTCAGCGGCTGGCTGGTCCGCGAAAACGCCCTGGCCGGGCTGCGCGACCTGCCCGCCTCCGTGGTGGCGGTGGAGGACACGCTTAAGGCCCTGCAGGCCCTGGCGGCCTGGCACAGGCAGCGCTTCGCTATCCCGCTGACGGCCATCACCGGGTCCAACGGCAAGAGCACCACCAAAGAAATGCTCATGAGCATTTTCTCGGCGGGAGGGGAGACCTGCTGCAACCCGGGCAACCTCAACAACCAGTTCGGCCTGCCGCTGTCGCTGCTGGAGCTGACGGCGGAGCATAAGTTCGGGGTTTTCGAACTGGGCGCCTCGCGCCGCGGCGATATCAGGGAAATAGCGGGCGTGGCCAGGCCTACCTGCGGGGTGATCACCAATATCGGCCCGTCGCATCTGGAACACTTCGGTGAGATGGAAACCATATTCGAGACCAAGACCGAAATAGCCGACTGTCTGGCGCCGGGCGGCGTGCTGGTCTATAACTACGACGACAGGTATCTGTCGCGGCTGAACGGGCGCAAGTTGAACAAACTGACCTTTGGCAGGGACCCCGAGGCCGACGTGCGCATACTGGAAGGCAGACACCTGAAACTGGAATACGACGGCGTACTGATGGAGATAGATCTGCCGCACGCCGGCGGGCATAATTATTACAACGCCGCGGCGGCGGCGGCGGCGGCCATAGCGGCCGGGCTGGATTTCGCGGCCATACGCAAAGGCCTGGAGAACTACACGCCGCCGCCCATGCGTCTGCAGGAACTGCATATCGGCGGGGCGACGGTGATCCTGGACGCCTACAACGCCAACCCGCAGTCCATGGCCTCCGCCCTTAAAGAGATGGGCGATAAGCCGAGACCGCTCTACCTTATGCTGGGCGACATGAAGGAACTGGGAAAACATTCCGCCCATTATCACACCGACCTGGGCGCCGCCCTGGCCCACATGGGCGCCGAGAAGGTCTTCCTGGCCGGCCCCGAGATGAAAGCCGCGGCCGCCGCTTACTGCAGGGCCGGGGGGAGCAGCATGGAGTTCGGCGAAACCCTGGAAGACTGGCTTCCAGAGGCGCGCTCGCTTATCTCCGCGGGCAAAGGGTCCTTCCTCATAAAAGCCTCCCGCTCCATGAAATTCGAGCGGATCATCGAAGGGTTAAATCCCTAGCACCCCGCCGCCACAGGGAGGACAGACCGCCGGAAAGCCGGCGGTTTTTGTTTTTTTAAGTCTGATTGTGGTTAACGTAAACTTATTGTATTATACAGGGAAGT
>Ga0154476_129_pt1 | contig 51403 bp, 58 predicted proteins | sample RifGroC2_FD_115955 | JGI IMG/M metagenome (GOLD analysis project Ga0154476, IMG submission 115955) | Elusimicrobia bacterium GWC2_61_19
GTTCGCGAAATACCTGAAAGGCGGGGATAGTAAATAAATAAAAGGCGGCAGGAAACTATTGTGCCGGAAATACCTAATGAAGCTTGGCGGGTAGATTATGCAAAGTTTGCGCAGACTTTGTGTGGCATGGATTACAAAACCGCCGCCGCAGATGCCAGAAAATGGCTTCATTTTGATTGGGAAGAAACGTACATCGCCCGCACACCATTTCCTAATGATATCGTACTCTTTGACCGGGGTGAAATCACATACTGTATCGACTGTCGGTTTGAGCCCGATATGCGGCTTATCGCTGGTAAAGAATTTGTTCCCATTCTCCCGGAGCAAATTAAGAAGGAAGGACGTCTGGTGGTGGCTTTTGGATTTTCCCGGCCTGTAACCGCAAAGCACCCGAGCAGTTCGGGAACAGGAATGCGTGGGTTTATAGGCAGAACCGAAAAATATTTGGGAGCCGACTACGATAAGGGACATTTTATCGGTCATAAACTTGGAGGAGATCTTAATTGGAATCTCTTTCCCCAGCTAAGAGAGATCAATCGTGGTAGGTCTACCGCCGGTAAACAATTTGTGCAGATGGAAAGATTCTGTCGGGATAATCCGGGAACATTCTTTTTCTCGCGCCCGCTTTATTCCGACTTTACTTCGCGTCCCAACGCGCTAGAATTTGGAATCCTAAAGAAGAACCTGAGCTTTTGGGTTGCGATCTTCCCTAATGTTATAAATACAAAATGAAGCGCAAGAATATAGCGGGAGTGTCTTTTTGCGGCATTTAAAATACGATTCAATTGTTGCGTGAGAATTGGGCCGGAAAGGGAGGGGAATCATGGGTTCAAAATGGTTGAATTTATACAGAGACTATGAAATCATTTCCTCGCTCTGGCCTCCTGAATACCATCACATTCTTAGAGAATTGTTGTTCGCAAAAGAAACAGCACATTGTTGGATGGAAAAGTATCTTCTGCCGGAGGTTCGAGCCCTAATTGACAAAAGACTTGTTGCGCACGTGGCAACTATCCAGCCAGGCTTTAGAGAAGCAGCGACTTGCTTTCGTTTCTCCGAAAGGAATATCCTCGAGGACGTCTATCTCGCAGCGATTTACCTTATTCAACGGAATTGGAGTGATGCAGATGATGTCTACCGAGGACAGAGGCAGGATACCCGCTTGTGGCCAATTCTGCCATCGCTGTACCGTCGGCCATTAACTGACCGCAAGTTTCATAATGCGCTGAAAGAGATTTGTTCATTATCATCTTATATAGAAGACAATTATCCCTGTCCATTAACGGAGGTGCAGCGCGTAGCTATTGCTCAGCACTACGGGGTTAGGACTTGGTTGCTGGATGTGACTACATCGCCATGGGTCGCACTATATTTTGCTTCTAAAGGCGGTAAAAAGGGTGACGTTGGGGAAGTCTTTAGGATTGGTCTCCCCGAATGGGATAGACTATCCGGAGCGGGTACCAATAACTTTGGGAAAATCACAAAAGTAGTGGTTCCGGGTGTTATACGTATCAAACAACAGAAGGGGCTATTTCTTAACGAGGCGCACCCTCAATTATTAGAGCAATACTGTGCAGAAACACTCAGATTTCATCAACACCCACATCTCATTTTCAGGAGTGAGTTTCAGAAGATTGACGATAGTCTTCTCAATTATAGCGATCCTATTGCTTGGCTTGTCAAAGGCTGGCGAAAGAAAAAGTCTCGACAAATTAACCACCCACTCGAATACCGACCACCGCGTTCAATTCCACCAAAACTAATATGGAGCGATTATCTTGCGATAGTTCTCAGTTGGTGCCGAACCCGAACTAAAAATAATCCACTTAGTCAGTTTGAATTGCGTGCCTTAGAGATTGCGTGTCGGATTCACAGTGATTTACAAGGACATCAAGATATTGTCCCCTGTGAACGCTCTATTTTTAAGCTGGAAAACATCGTCAAGTATATGTTGATCCCTCATTGGGGTTGGAAAAAGAAGCTGCAATGTCTGATTAATGATTACGAAAGATGTGGGCATTACACAGTGGACGTTTCACGATATATCAATAGTATCTCCAGGAAGAGGAAGGGATGAGTCTGGCAGTTACGGTTGGGTACGTAATGCGCTTGTGCTGGTTGTTGCGTATTCCGGTGATGCTGACACCGCTGTGAAAAAGAGAGGATAGCCAATATGAGTATGAGATTTTATGTGGTCATTTTTGACAGCGATGGGGATCCCCGTGCAGGTGTTAAAGTCACCGCAGACTTTGGGGTTATGAATGGTCAGGCGAGTGATTACTCCGATGACAACGGTCTCGCCACAATCGACACTGCGGGCGATTACGTAACCGCTGAGATATTCGTCGATGGGGCCAGCGAAGGCGACTACGGGGTCAGTGATGGTGAGACGATTAAGATTAACACTTGACGCGCTGAGTTGTTGCCCCGTGGCTTCTAATAAGCCATTATCGCTGAAATGGTTTGTCACTGCAGTTTAGGTTGCGGAAGAAAGAGGATGGTGAAAGGCCGTATAGGCCTTTTATACAATGTTTCTTGAATGCCATAGCCAAAATGGATGGGCAGAGTAATCTTCGCGCTTATGAAACGAGAATACTATTCGGCCTCAATCCCTGCCTTCTGCGCTACCACAACAGAGAAAGTTGTTGGCTTTTTGACCACGGGCAGCGCTGCTGCCGGGTTTCCTGTCGAGCCAACGCAGACTGGCGCCTGGGTGCAACAGATAGAGATTCTGCAAAGCGCACTGCAAGGCAAAGAGGGTAAGGTCTATTTTGAGTACTCAATCCCGCGCATGGGGCAGCGCATTGATGTGCTTTTAATTATGGGGCCGGTTATTTTTGTGCTCGAGTTTAAGGTCGGGGCTAAAGAGTTTACTTCCTATGCCATAGATCAGGTTGTGGATTATGCCCTGGACCTTAAAAACTTCCATGAAACCAGTCATAAACAAATTATTGCCCCTATTCTAATTGCCACCGAGGCTGCGGCTGGGCTTTTTGCGGTGTCGGCTACCGCAAGCGAGCCAACCTTGTTGGACCCCATTAAATGCTCTTCGTCGCAACTCCCTGCGGTGCTGCAGGCTATTCTTCAGTTTGCTACTGGCCCAAAGATTAATCCCACTGACTGGGAGAACGGTCGCTATTGCCCCACGCCAACCATTGTAGAGGCCGCCATGGCGCTTTACCGTGGCCATTCTGAGTAGTGGGAAGGTTGGGGTAAGTAAAAAACCGGAGGTTTTGGCCTCCGGTTTTTAATTGCTGGGTTTGGTGTGTGAGGTCAGGCTTTCTGTGCTGAACTAATCTGCTCTTGCACTTTCTTTCTGAACTCTAGTGGGGTGGCTATCCTTGCAAAAGGGGTATGTGTGCCGCCCGTGCCTGTAACTGTTATGGTTCCGTAGTTAAGCATTCTTCCAAATAAGCTCTGGTCAACCTGGATTCCTTCTATTTTGGCCAGAAGCGTTTCAAGGGATTTTCGCCTAATAAAACCGACTTTAATGAGTACACGCTTGTTGGTTATTCCAAATTCAGCGGTCTTGTAATTTATTAAGGCAGATATCCCAGTGATTAGTGCTATGAAAAAGAAAAAAGCGGCACCACTGCTATTGTTATTGCCTCCAATTGCAGACAATAGGCCAAGAAGTATCCAAACTGCCGTCCAAAAGAATACCATCCAATGTAATTTGGTGCGGTAGAGTACCTGCTCACCCTCTAACAGATTTGTGTCGATATATCCCATAGCCCCTCCTAATGTAACGGCATGCTGATATTAAACCTATTTTGCCCCTAGTCTTCCTAGTGATATCTGGGGTAACTACAGTTCGGGGACTTTCTGCCGGAGACTGACGCCTCCGGCTTTTTATTCTGCTGGATGGATGTTACTCGGATTCTGTAGATACATAGTCAACATAAGCGATAAATTTATTTAAGCAGCAAAACAGGAATATTAAGATGAAAATACTTCAAGATTTCGGAAAGAAAGTGCAGCTTTACCGCAAAAAGAAAGGGCTTTCTCAAGAAGAGCTCTCATTTATGTCGGATATGCATAGAACTTATATAAGCCAAATAGAGGCTGGCAAACGTAATGTGGCGCTTAAAAACATAGTTCGCATTGCTAAAGCGCTTGGAATTAGCCCAAAAGAGCTCTTTTAATAGCCCAATTCAAGGATCAAATGCCATTTAACCCAGGATTTAAGAAGGGAGATATTGTCTCTAACGAATTACTGCGCACCACTTTTGGGTGTAGTTCACAAGGGGGAATGCGGCGCAGTCTTGTGAATAAAACCCTGGTAATTGTGTCTGACCATACACGGGGCGTGTATGAGGATCGGTGGATTGGGGATGTTTTGCACTACACTGGCGAGGGACTTAAAGGGGATCAGAGTCTGGCGAATCGGCAAAACAAAACGTTAATGGAGTCTAATTCGAACGGAGTTGAGGTTTTTCTTTTTGAGGTTTTTGAGTCAACCATGTATGTGTTCCAAGGAGCGGTTCAACAGGTAGAAGAGCCATATCAAGAAGTTCAACCTGATTCTGAAGGAAATGATAGGAAGGTCTGGGTTTTTCGGCTTAAGCTTAAGGATGGCTCTAGCCCCGCTGTGATAGATGCAAAAGCTTGGACCTACAATCAGACCAAAAAACAAAAATCTATTTCCCGCCTTTCAGATGCTGAGGTTAAAAAACGTGCTGGAAACGCCAAGCGGCAGGTTGGCACGCGGGATGTCTCTACGACACAATTTGAGCGTGATGGTTTTGTAAGCGAATGGGCTAAGCGGAGAGCCAAAGGCATTTGCGATTTATGTGAAAAGCCTGCCCCATTTACTAAAACTAATGGCGAGCCATACTTAGAGGTTCATCATGTTGTCTGGCTTTCTAAAGGTGGGGCGGATACAATTCAAAACACTGTTGCGCTTTGTCCGAATTGTCACAGGAAGATGCATATCCTAAATGATGCGAAAGACCGAAAGACGTTAGTGGATGGCTACTAGCGGAACTTTATGCCCGACCGGGACGTTAAGCCCGAGCGCCTACCCCGGAGCCCGTCTAAGACCATCTACACCTGCGCAGGCACAAACCGTGCACAGCCGACTTGGACGGCGACGGCCAGATGACCGTGCTGGATCTGGACCACATCCTGAAATAATCCAAAATTGCCGTTTTGCAACACGACACTACGTTGTCGGGTTGGTCTGCTATGCTATTTGTATCGCAAGGGGGGATTATGTCTAAAGAACTTATTCCGCATGAAATCCTGGAGTCTAAGATATTGTTGATCCGTGGGCACAAGGTTATGCTGGATCGCGACTTGGCACAGCTTTATGGTGTTGAAGCTAAGCGCCTGAATGAGCAGGTAAAACGAAATCGAAAAAGATTCCCTCCGGACTTCATGCTGCAATTGACTAAAGAGGAGGGGGCAAATGTTTTAAGGTCGCAAAATGCGACCTTAAAGAAGGGGCGTGGGGTGCATTTGAAATATCTCCCTTATGCTTTTACGGAGAACGGAGTGGCGATGCTTTCCAGTGTTCTTAACAGTGAACGCGCGATAGAGGTAAATATCCAGATAATGCGCACATTCACAAAACTCAGAGAACTGCTGGCCACCCATGCCGGCCTGCGACGGAAGCTGGCGGAGATGGAGAAGAAATACGACTACCAGTTTAAAGTGGTCTTCGACGCCATCAAAAGCCTGATCGCTGACCCGCCGCCGGTCAAAAAGATAGGGTTCACGGCCAGATCTTAAGCCCCGGCCCGGTAAGGCCGAACTGGTTGCAATTTGCAACCGGTGTGCCATGGTGCGAAGGCCAGGGCATGGTGCTGGGGGTGCCGGCGGGGGTAGGGGACGCTGCTTCCTATCTTCCTAATTCGATGGAACACATGTTTGTTGTTTAATTCCACGGGCAAATGACCGTGCTGGACCTGGACCACATCCTTAAATAACTCAAAAATAGCGATTCCCAACCCGACACTACGCTGTCGGGGTCGTCTGCTATTCTATTTATGCGGCAAGGGGGGCTTATGTCTAAAGAAATTGTTCCAGGTTACGGCACGTTGCTGGCGGATATTAAGCAGCGCGTGCGCGAAGCGCAGAACGCGGCGCTAAGGGCCGCCAATACGGAAGCGGTAAGCCTGTATTGGGATATAGGGCAGATGATAATTTCGCGGCAGGAGGGAGATACGTGGGGAAAAGCTGTGGTTATTAGGCTCTCTTTTGACCTGCAAAAAGAATTCCCGGGTGTTCGCGGGTTTTCTTCTCAGAATTTATGGAGGATGCGCCAGTTTTATCAGGAATACTCAAAAAACATAAAACTCTCACCATTGGTGAGAGAAATAGCCTGGACACAGAATCTCATTATAATGATGGGGTGCAAAGATGATTCTGAAAGGGAGTTTTACCTGCGCGCCGCGCGCAAGTACGGATGGACAAAAGCCGTGCTGACGCTGAATATAGAGGCCGGGACTTACCAGAAGTATCTGGTCAACCAAACCAACTTCGACGCCACTGTCCCCGAAAAAGTTCGCAGCCAGGCCAAGTTGGCGATAAAGGACGAATACACCTTCGCTCTGATGGGGCTTGGCGAAGAGCACAGCGAAAAAGAATTGGAGAGAGCCCTGATCTCGAAGGTGAATAAGTTCCTGACCGAAATGGGCGGGGTTTTCGCTTTTGTCGGCAGTCAGTACCGGCTTGAGGTGGACGGCCAGGAATACTTCATAGACATCCTCCTCTACCATAGGCATCTGAAATGCCTTGTGGCGGTAGAGCTGAAGGTGGGCGAGTTCATGCCGGAATACATCGGCAAGATGCAGTTCTACCTGGCCGCGCTGGACTCGCTGGTTAAAACGCCAGAGGAAAACCCGTCCATCGGGATAGTTATCTGCAAGAGCAAGAAGCGGATGATAGTTGAATATTCGCTGCGGGAATCCAAAAAGCCTATAGGCGTTTCCACTTACAAAGTCTTTAAAACTGTGCCTGATAATTTAAAGGGAGAACTTCCTTCACCGGCCCAGGTCTCCCTGCTGCTTGAAGAGGGCTTTGGCGGCGGAGCGGGCGTAGGGGACGCTGCTTCCTAACTTCCTGATTCTGCAGGGCTCTTGTCTTTTAGTTCCATTCCCCGGCCAGAATCGCAAAAAAATCCCAAAAAGAACCCGACACTACGCTGTCGGGTTGGTGTGCTATACTATTTTTATCTTGCGGAGATTTGTATTTCTAAGCAGGGGTGATAAATTATGGAAACACCTAAAATTGCAGTATTCAAGGGCCAAAAGATCAGGAAAATAGTTCACAACAACGAGTGGTGGTTCGTCATTGTGGATGTGGTCGCGGCTTTGACCGGATCTGTGCGGCCAGAGGGGTACATTACGGATATGCGCCGGCGCGACCCGGAGCTTTCCAAAGGGTGGTGGCAAATTGCCACCCCCCTTTCGCTTCCTACTGCGGGGGGCGCACAAAAAATTAACTGCGCCAATATCGAAGGCGTTTTTCGCCTGATCCAATCAATCCCATCTCCTAAAGCCGAACCGTTCAAACGCTGGCTGGCTAAAGTCGGCTACGAGCGGGTACAGGAAATTGAAGATCCAGAATTGGCGACTAAACGGACCAGGATGCTTTACAAACTCAAGGGCTATTCGGAAGATTGGATAGAGAAACGAATGCGCGGCATCGCTATCCGTGAGGAACTGACCGATGAATGGCAGAAGCGCGGCGCGAAGGAAGAAAAAGACTACGAAATCCTGACTGCGGAGATTTCCAAGGCTACGTTCGGCCTGATCCCCAGCCAGTACAAAAAGCTGAAAGGCCTAAAGCGGCAGAATCTGCGTGACCACATGGACGACTTCGAGCTGATCTTTAATATGCTGGGCGAGCGCGCCACCACTGAAATTCACCGCACTGAGCACTCCAAAGGCGTGCCAAAATTAAAATCCGACGCCAAGGCGGGCGGCGACATTGCCGGTGGCGCCAGGAAGAAACTGGAAAAACGGCTCGGCCGGTCGATCGTGTCGAAGAAGAATTTCCTGGCTAAGCCGGAAGATAAAAGATTGTCCGGGGAATAACGTTAGCCGGTTGCGAACTGTAACCGGCTGAAAGGACCGGGGGCAAAATGGTGAAAAAATTATGTGGCTTCTGATCGTTGCCATCATTATTCTGCTGGCGGTTAAATTCCTTGCCGGGAATATCCCGCAAGCCGCCGGCACCACTATGTACCGGCGTGAACGGTTTATGTCGGACGCGGAAACGCGGTTCTACCAGGCTCTGCACTCGGCTGTGGGGGCACAAGCCCGCATATTCGTTAAGCCGCGTTTGCGGGACCTTGTGTCGGCTATAGATCCTAACCGCTCCAGGTGGCAGACGCGCAGCAATCAGTTAAACATGAAGCATGTGGATTTTTTGCTTTGCGACCCGCTGACTCTTGCCCCGGCCTGCGTAATTGAGCTGGACGACAGTTCGCACGAGCGCAGCGACAGGCAGGCCCGCGATAATTTCGTGAACGAAGTCCTTAAGTCCGCCGGCCTCCCCATAGCGCATTTTGCGGTAAGGGCCAGCTATTCGGCGGAAGAAATTACCCGGGAGCTGGCGCAATATTTACCAGGTTTGGTAAGCTCTCGCGGGGCGAATCGCCCGTCAGTTCAGCCTTCCCAGCCTCAAGCGCCCGCCAAGCCCAAAAGCCGCGCCGTTCTGATCCCCACCGAGCCGCCTCCCGTTGCCGTGCCTAAAGATATGAAATACATGCCGCCCTCACTAAGGGCGGATTTCGAAAAGCAAAATGGTGCATAGGGAAATAAACCCGCATTAGGGTAAGTTATCAACGGATAGTCTCTGGAGGACTCATATAATGAAAGTGCTTGGGATAATAGTGTCCATCTGTATTGTCAGTTTTGTCAGCAACCTCGGGGCAGTCGAAAAGGGAACAATGTTTAATGTTGCCGGTGTTATGGCTGCCACGGTGTATGATGAGGGTGGAAATGGGGTAATAGGGAATGTGTATCCCAAGGGCGCTGTTCCTGTTGTTGATGAGCAAGGAAGTTATTACAAAGTTGTAGTGGATGGCTGGGTCGGAAAAGATAAGATTAAAAAATCCAAAAAAAAGAATCTATTTGGAAAATATGCTACCACAATAGATGAAACGGAATTGCTTGATAACCCTGCAAAAGATGCCGGGAAGTATTGTGCCGTTAGAAAGGGCGTCTCGCTGTATATTCAGGGGGAGAAAGGTGATTGGGTTAAAGTAAGATTTTCTGGGTGGACCGAGAAAGGTCTTTTAGAGGAGTCAGCAAAGAAAAAGGCTGAGACGCCTGCTCGCCCGATAGAAATTACAAACTGGGACTGGAAAAATCTTGGGACATCGATAAAGATAGACGGGATAGTGAAAAATAACACTGACAAGGTTTATCATTTTGTTAAATTGAAAATAAAAATTGCGAATAAAAATAATGAGGACTTGGGTTTAGGGGAAGCTTTTGTTGAAAGAAAAGAGTTTAAGCCCGGAGAGAAGGCTGGCTTTACCGCCTACATAGATGGTGCGGCTACCGAGGAGAACGCGGTTAGAATGAGTTATGACTGGGATAGCGTGGAAACTGGTAAGTGACGGCCGATAGCGGGGGCGTTGCGGTTCCTACCGCTGCAATGGCCTCCGCTAAGCCCAAAAAGGGCCCCTTAATTCTAAAAAACACTAAAACCCACCCCGACAGACCGTTGTCGGGGTGGTCTGCTATGTTATTGATAAAAAATTGGGCCTTGACAGTGCGGGAAACGGCTGCTATAATATGCTTATCACCTAAGGGGTGATAAGGTGAATATGATATAGGAAGGAAAATTTCGTGGAATTCCGTTTTAAAAGCGAGAAGCTCAAGCTACTATATACCAATGAGACAGGGGCTCATCGGTTTCCACCTGCGGTCGTTAGCGGTTTTTTTCGTGTGATGTCTGTTATAAAGTCCATCCCGGATGAGAGGGACTTATATTCTTTAAAAAGTTTGCATTATGAAAAGCTAAAAGGAACGCGAGGAAAGCTTGGAGAGCGTTCCTTACGGTTAAACGATCAGTGGCGACTGATCATCATGCTGGAAACCGACTCTAGAGGAAAGACCATTCTGGTCGTAGAGATCGGCGACCATTATAAGTAAAACACGGAGGGAGAGATGACTTTAGTACCTGCAAGGGTGGCAAGGCCTGGAGAGGTCATTGCTTTGGAGCTTGAAGCCAGGGGTTGGACCCAGAAGGACTTGGCGGAGATAATGGGCCGGCCGCTTCAGGTTGTAAACGAGATCGTGAACGGCAATAAGCAGATCACCCCGGCGACTGCGCACGAACTGGCCCAGGTCTTTGGCACAACGCCCGAGGTCTGGATGAATCTTGAAACCAATTATCGACTGTTCGCCGCGCGCAAAGAGGCGGGCAGCGACGATATCAAGCGCAGAAGCAGGATCTACAGCCTTGCGCCAGTTAAAGAGCTGATAAAAAAGGGATGGATCCCTAATATACTGGCCCTGGATGAACTGGAGAAGAATGTCTGCGAGTTCCTTGGGCTCCGGGATATCAGCATGATGCCAAACTTTGGTGTGCCCGTAAGCAGAAGGCATTCGGAGGCGCGTGAGCCCGAGGGTATGGCGCAGATAGCTGTTCTGATGCGCGCCAGGCATCTGGCAAAAAGACACAAGGTGGCCAAGTTTAACGCTAGTAAGTTCAAGGCGGCTATCCCTGAGCTGCTTGAGTTCACAAAGGATGTTAAAAGCATAGAGAAACTACCCGCATTTTTTGCAAATTTAGGGGTGCACCTAATCATTGTCCCCGCATTGTCGCATTCTTATATGGACGGGGCAGTGTTTTATGCGGAAGCTAATCCGGTGATCTTATTGACGCTCCGGTATGACAGGGTGGATAACTTCTGGTTTACCTTAACGCACGAGGTCGCTCACCTGTTTGCGAACCACCACGGGGTGCACATTGATAGTAATTTGGAGAAGCCTTCGGATGTTGCCGCGGAACAGACCGCGGATAAACTGGCCAGCGAATGGCTTCTTGATTCAACGATGTATGATAAATATGTGACCAGCAGCCGACACTTCTATTCCAGAGAAAACATAGCCGCCTACGCAAACAGCGTAAACCGGCACCCGGGCATTGTGCTTGGCAGACTGCATCATCAAAAAGAAGTCCCGTACTCGCATTTGCGCGGTATGTTAGAGAAAGTTAGCCCATACTTGCAAAAGTGTATTGATACCAGTTATGCGGTTTAATGATCGCACTGTTTAATCGAGCCTTTTGATTAGTCTTGAAGTGTTGGTCTTGAAAACTATTATGAAAAACATTAATGCTAAGGGTTTAATATTTCTGAGTATTATCGCAATCCCGGCTATCGCAAGCGCTGGTTTTGCAGATTTTTTTGGGATTGGGGCGGTTGCCAAATCAATAAGTGATGCTACGTGGAAAATATATGCCGTAAAGACGGCTGCAACAGTAATGCCGATTATCTTTCTGATTACTGCAATAGCCGGAACAATGGTTGCCGCGTGTGCCATAGTTAAAGTCGGAGATGCTTTTGTGGATACAGCAAGGAATGTGCTTAAGGATGACAAAGTCGGCAATACCGAAAAAGCAATATTGATTGTACAGACTTTATATACGCTGTTGGCTGTTGTAATGTTTGCAGCAATGGGCGTGATGTTGGCGCTCGTGGTGTACAATGGGTGTAAGGACATCTTCACATACACGCCACCGGCCATAGAAGAAAAAGTTGCCTTGAAAAAGTAACCATGACTCCCTATGTGTATGGCTAAAAGTATTTTAGACCACATTCACAGTTAGAGCGCGAATACCACAAGTCCTTCAAAAAAATCACTATTGCCCCCAGGGTGCTGCTTGGCTTAACCGCCACGCCCGAGCGCATGGGCGGCGAAAGCATCCTCCCGTATTTCGAGCACCGCATAGCGGCCGAGCTCAGGCTGCCCGAAGCCCTGGACGAAAAGCTGCTTTGCCCGTTCCAGTACTTCGGCGTGGCGGACCCGGTAAGCGTTGAAGACGACCGTTTCTGGCAGGCCGGCCGCTACAACACCGGCGCGCTGGAGGCGGCTTACGGGGGCGTAGGGGACGCTGCTTCCTAACTTCCTGATTCGGCAGGGCTCTTGTCTTTTAGTCCCATTCTCGGGCCAAAACCTCAAAAAAATCCCAAAAAGAACCCGACACTACGCTGTCGGGTTCGTCTGCTATGCTATTTAGGCGGCAGGGGGGCTTATGACTCTTAGGGAAAGCGAAACGCTGGAATTAAAAAGATCCACTTCCGAACTTAAGGAAGCCGTAATTTCTATCGGGGCTATACTTAACAAGCACGGTAGGGGCCGTGTATACTTTGGCATCGCGGACGACGGCGGCGTAGTGGGGCAACATATTGGCCGGGCTACGCTAAAGGATATTTCACAGGCGATCGCCGCCCATATCGACCCCAGGATATATCCCGATATCGAGGCCAGGGATATAGACGGCAAAAGCTGTGTTTTTGTTGATTTCAGCGGGCACGACGGGTTGTATTCCGCTTACGGGCGGTTTTATCTGCGTTCAGGCGACGAAGACCGGAAACTGTCGGCCAGGGAAATAGCGAGGCTGATAGAAAAGAAGAAAAACTACGCGTATTCCTGGGGGACGGAACTGTCCGGAAGCGCGCCTTCGGGCGCGGACGGCCAGACGCTGCGGTCTTTTGTTAAACGGGGCAGGGATGCCGGCCGGATAAGTTTCTCTTTCGACTCCGCCCGGAATGTTTTGGCAAAACTGCATCTGGTAAGAGACGGTCAATTGCTAAATGCCGGCTGCGCGCTCTTCGGCAAAGACAATGCGCTGGAGGTGCAGGCCGCTATCTTCGCCGGCAAAGATAAAATCACATTTCTGGATATTCAAAGTTTTCACGGCAACATTTTTCAGTTGGCCGCCAGGAGCGAGGCCTACATAAAAGAGCACATAAACTGGCGGGCGGATCTTACGGGCAGCCAGAGGGTAGAAATCCCTGAAGTCCCGGTCCGGGCGGTCAGGGAGGCCATAATTAATTCCCTGTGTCACAGGGACTTTGATAACCCAAAAAGCAACGAGGTCGCGATCTACAAGGACAGGATAGAAATTTTCAATCCGGGCCTTTTCCCCGGCGACTATTCGCCCAAGGATTTTATTAAAGGGTCCGAACCCAGCATCCCGCGTAACCCTCTTATAGCGGAAACGCTGTTCCGCTCCGAGGATATAGAGAAATGGGGTTCAGGCCTGAAGCGCATAAGCGAGGAATGCAGTGCTGCGGGCGTTAGGGTTAGTTTCAAGAGAATTAAAAGCGGCTTTACTGTAGTCTTTTTCAGGCCCGGGTTTAAAAAATCCAAAGGAGATATTGAAGCAGTTGGGGGTGTAAATGGTGGAGTAAATGGTGGAGTAAGTGGGGGAGTAAATATCCTTGAGGCGGAAATAAAAAAGAATCCGGGACAAAGGCTTCCCGGGCTTCGGGTTGCGCTGAAGGTTCCCGGGAGAACGATAGAGAACTGGATACGTAAACTTAAAACAGCAGGCCGAATAATATACCGTGGTAGCTATAAAACAGGCGGCTATTTCCCAACAGGAAAAAATAGTTGAGATGGTGTGTGGAATGAAGCGCTTTTACCTTGCCTATTCAGACGAGGCAATTTGGCGACAGGCCGTCGCCAAAATGGACTGGGACTGGCGCGGGTACTAAAGGCGGGAAGCGGGGGCGGGAATAAGTGTAAAATAAGCTACAGGCCTATGAAAAAACTATCGCTGATACGGGAAAATTTCCACAAGCTGCACCTGGGGCTGTATGCCCTGTTCATGCTGATGGTGTACTTTGGCAGCACCACGGCCTTCTTCTTCGAAAAATACTCGCTTATCGATACTGGTCTTGTTAAAGCCCAATGGCAGCAGCTTACCGACGCCCAGGCCAAAGGGAGCAACTACAAGACCCCGGAAGCCACCCAGGAGAAGATCTATAAGTCGCTCAACCTTACGAAACGCGTCGGCGAGAAAGGGGCGATGACTTATGAATCCAGGTCCGCCAACCTGGATTTCTCTTTTGTCTTCCTGCTGCTCTGGCTTTTGCCGCTCTACAAGCATTACTTTTTGAAGAAGCCGCAGGATATAGGGCGCATAGAGCGCCGCATAATCGATCTCCCGCTGGTCATTTTTGCGCTTGGCTGGGTCGTAGCCGGGCAACGCTACTTCGGGAACGTAACGACCTATGCGGATTATTTCGGGGCCGTGCCGCTCAGGGTCAAGGCGATCTTCGGCGTGTCGGCCCTGCTGCTGGGCGCTTTTGTCAGCTACCTGAACCTGGAGCTGACCGGCCTCTATGTCCGCCAGCGCCTGGCCAAGCCCTTCTTCCTTGAGAACAACCCCTACGGCGTAAAATCCGGCTTAGCCATAAGTCTTACGCTGCGGTACGCGCTCATGATGTTCTCGCTGGCCATGGTGCCGCTGCTGCTGTGCCTTTATGTTCCCGTCTACGGCAATTTCGACATCATAGCCGTTCTGCTGCACGGCAGCGACCAGGCCAGGCAACTGGTTTTAACGGAACATATAGGGGCGCTGGTGCCCATTGCCATAATAGCTCTCCTGACGGGGATCATCCTGGTCTTCCAGGCGGTTTCGATCCTGCTTTACCGCGCTAACGTGCAGAAACCGGTGAGCGCGCTGGTAGGGCGTATGAAGGCCGTGGCGGCGGGGGACTTCAGCTGCAAGACCTCAGTGCTGTACGCCGACGAACTGGGCCAGCTGAAGGGGCATTTTAATATGATGCTGGACGGCCTGGTGGAGCGGGACCATATCAAGGACACTTTCGGCCGCTATGTTTCGCTGGAGATCGCCGAGAAGATAATGAAGAGCGGTAAGGTAAACCTGGCCGGCGAGGAGATACAGGCCACGGTGCTGTTCTCCGACATCAGGGGGTTCACGCCCATGAGCGAGAATCTCCCGCCGGTGGAGCTTATCCGCTTTCTTAACGAGTATTTCACCAGCGTCACCAAACCCATTACCGAAAACCGCGGGGTCATAAATAAATTCATGGGCGACGCCGTCATGGCCATCTTCTCGCCGGTGTTCGGGGTGGAGGACCACCAGGCGGCGGCGCTTAAGGCGGCCCTGGGCATGCGGGAGGCCCTGCGGGAGTTCAACGCGCGGGGGCATCACCCGGAGGTTTTCTTTGGCGTGGGCCTGCACAGCGGCGGGCTGGTGGCCGGCAACGTGGGCACGGCCGAGCGCCTTGAGTACACCGTGCTGGGCGACACGGTAAACGTGGCCTCGCGCATAGAGAGCCAGACCAAGACGGCGGCCACGCAGATACTGGTGAGCGAGGCCGTGGTGCGGGGCGTGGACAAAGGCAGTTTCCCCGGTTACGTCTTTGTGGAGTGCGCCCCCGTGCTTATGAAGGGCAAGTCTCGCCCGATGGTGCTTTACAAAGTAGAGCCGGCATGAGGATCTGGGATATAGAGCCGCGCAGGCTGTGCCGCAACCACCTGCTGGGGGAGCACCGGGAGCTGCATTGCATCTGGGTGGTGCTGACGCAGGGGAAGAAGGGTTATTCCCGGCACCCGGAAACGCTGCGCTGGCGCGGCCGCCTGAAGGCGCTGTACCGGCGGCACACGGCGCTGGTGGCCGAAATGGCGCAAAGGGGCTACAACCATAAAAGCCCGCTGGATAAACGCCTGGCCACCGGCAGCGCCGTCCAGAATATTTTTATAGATCCCCCGCGGCGCCAGCTGCAACTGCTGGCCGGCAAAAAATGCGCCTGCCGTACAGGGGACGCTGCTTCCTAAAATAAATCCAGAAAAGTACCGGCTTGGTATAATAGAAGAATGAAACTCCTGCTTTTGCTTTGCCTTGCGGCCGGGCCGGTTGCGGCGCAGGACTTTGCCGCGCGGGCGGAGGCGCTGCTTAGCACCGGGGCCTTTGCCGGCGCGCAGGTAGCGGCTGTCTTTGTAGCGGCGGAAGACGGGGCCGTGGCTTATGCCCGCAATGCCGACCTGCCTTTGGTGCCGGCCTCTACGGCCAAGCTGGCCACCTCGGCCGCGGCGCTGGAACGCCTTACCGCGGAATACCGCTTTACCACCACTTTACTGGCGGCCAAGGAAGAACTTGGCCGGAAGAAACTCTCGGTGCTGGTCTGGCGCGGCAACGGGGACCCGTCGGTGTCCGGGCGCGACCGCGCGAGCATGACCGAGATCTACGAAGTGTGGGCGGATTCGCTGGCCGCGCTGGGGGTGGCTAAGGTCGGCCGCCTGGTGCTTGATAACCGCTATTTCGAAGGTCCCGAGGTGCCCCCGTCCTGGCCGCCCGGTGAGCTTGCCTACTGGTACCAGGCCGAGACCTCGCCCATTTCTTTTAACGATAATTGCGTGGACCTGGAGTTCGTGCCGGCGGCCAGGCCCGGGCGGCGCCCCAAAATAGCGCTTACGCCGGATATCGGTTACCTCAGGGTCAGGAACAAGGCCGTTACTGGGGCGCCGGACAGCCCCTTTACGCTGGATTTCCACCGCGCCCGCGGCACCAACACGGTCACCTTCACCGGCTCCATCCCGGCCGGGCGCAGCCGCAAAGACTGGGTAGCCGTGCACGCCCCTGCCCGTTTTGCGGCTGAGGCTTTAAAGAGCGTGCTGAAAAAGAAAGGTATAAAGGTGGGCGGCATTGTCGCCTGGGAGAAAGCCGGCTTAAAAGAGGAAGACCTGGCCCCGGCACTGGCCTGGCGGTCGCAGCCGCTGGCGCAGCTTATAAAAGCCGTAAACACCAATAGTCAGAATTTCTACGCCGAGCAGATCCTTAAGGCGCTGGGCAAAGAGGCGGCCGGGCGCGCTACCTTTACGGACGGCGCCGCCGAGGTTTCCGCTTACCTGGGCCGGATAGGGCTTAAGGACGGGCAATATTATCTTGTGGACGGCAGCGGCCTTTCCAAAGAGAACCGCTTTACCGCGGCCGGGCTGGTGAAGGTGCTGGCGCATATGCAGGGCACGCCGCTGTTCCCGGTGTATTACGAATCCCTGGCCACGGCCAAGAACCGCATGAAGGGCGACCCCCTGGCCGCGGGGATGCGCTTAAAGCGCGGCACCGTGGGCAATGCGCGTAACCTGGCGGGGTACCTGCACTCCGCAAGCGGCAAACTTTACGCCTTCGCCGTGCTGGTGAACGCCCCGGCGCTGGACCGCGCCGCCGTCGACGACGGCATCGACGCCCTCTGTCTGGCCGCGGCCCGCCAATTACCGTAGGAAGGCCGCTAATGACCGGATGGCTATTTGTTAGAATAGGAATTCTATGAAGCAGGTAACCGCCGCGGTTATTGAAAAAGACGGGAAGATACTGATAGCCCAGCGCAAGGCGGGCGATACCCTTGCGGGCAAGTGGGAGTTCCCGGGCGGCAAGATAGAACCGGGCGAGACGCCCGAGGCCTGCCTGCGTAGAGAGCTGATGGAAGAGTTCGGCGTGGACACGAAGATAGGCGAATTTATCTGCGCGAGCAAGTTCGAATACAAGCATATGCCGATAGAGCTGCTGGCGTACAGGGCGGAACATCTCTCCGGCGAGTTCAAGCTTAACGACCACGACCGCATTGAGTGGGTAGCCCCGGCGGACCTGGTTAAATACGATTTTTGCAGCGCCGATATCCCCGTTGTGGAGCTTCTGCTGGCTGCGCCGTTCAGCACGGGGGAGAAACTTATTATGCCGCCCGGCATGAAGGAAGCGTTGGCGGCCCGTGAGAAGCAGCGGGCGCTGGCCGATAATGATCCCCTTTGCCCCGCTTGCAAAACCCCGATGGTGCTGCGCATAGCCCAAAGCGGCCCTGACGCCGGCGCCAAGTTCTGGGGTTGCCGCAACTATCCCCAGTGCCGCGCCACCATTAAAGCTTAGGTAAAAATCCTTAATTCACCCAGTCTTTCTGCACGCGGGCGGTAACGGCGGCCGCGGCCTCTCCGGTTTCCACGCTGGCCAGGCGGATGTTGAGTTCCAGCACGCGGTCTGGCAGTTCCACCATGCCGCCTATCACCAGCAGGTCGGCGCCCAGCATGCGGCCCACTTTTTTTGCAGACTCGGGGTCGATAGCCCCGGCGTTCTGCAGCTTCAGCTCGCCCAGGACTTTTTCTATCTGCTTGCGCTCCACTACTTTAAGCGTCTTGTGGTTTATCAGTTCGGTGGTAAAACGCTCGGCCACAATATTGCCGTCCGTGGAGGCGCGGCCGTCGGCATAGGAGAAGCCGGCCACGGCGATGGTTTTGCCTTCGCCCTGGTAGGACTTCAGTATGGAGGCCACTATGGGGCCGTACTCGCCGGCGTTCCTGTCGCTGCCGGAAGCGATGCCGAGGCGGTTGTTGATGGCGGTCTGGATCATGGCGACCACGGCGGGGTTGCCGCGGCGCTGGGCCATCTCAAGCGGGGTAAGCTCTTCGGGACGGCTGAAGGGGCTGAAATTCACCGTTTGCGGCAAGCCGCAGTAATAAGCCGTGCCGGGCTCCGGGTTGGCGCCCTTTTGCAGCAGCAGCTGCACTATGGCGGAGTTGCCGTAGGACGCGGCAAAATGCAGCGGGGTGCATCTGAAGTAGGCCTGCTCGTTAATGTCCGCGCCATTTTCTATGAGTATTCTTGCCGCCTCCGCCTGCCCGTTGGTTACGGCGTCATGCAGCGGCGTTTTATGGTCGCTTCTTGTTTTCAGGCTGGCCCCCTTGGCCAGCAGCGTGCGTATGGCCGGGATATCGCCCGTGCGCGACGCCTTATGCAGCGGGCTCGCGCAGCCGCAAACAAAAACCATTAAAGTCAGAAGTCCCAGAAAATTGCGCATTTAACCCTCCGTAAGCGTTGCCTACGATATTTTACATGATTCGGAGGTTAAACCAAGTTGGAGGTTCAACCTCCGAACCTTTTTTAACCCGACACTACGCTGTCGGGTTGGTCTGCTATGCTATTTGGGTTAGAGGAGTTAAAATTAAAATGGTAAGGGGGAAGTATGGGGAACCTGAATAAAGTAATGCTGATGGGGCGGCTGACGCGGGACCCGGAGGTGACGGAGTTCAAGAACGGCGGCAAGGTGGCCAATCTGGGCTTTGCCGTGCATAACCGGCGCAAGAACGCCAATACCGGCGAGTGGGAGGAAACGCCGGTGTGGCTGAACATGAAGGCCTACAACCACGAGCACGGGCGGAAGCTGGCGGACCTGGCCGGCCTGCTGAAGAAAGGGCGGCAGGTGTTCGTTGAGGGGCACCTGGTGCTGGAGCAGTGGGACGGCAAAGAGGACGGCAAGCACCATTCCAAACTGTTCGTGTACGTGGACGGCATAGAGTTCACGGGCGAGAAGCCGCGCGAAGAAGGCGAGCCCGCGCCCGGCCCCGCGGACCATGCCCCCGGCGAGCACGTGGCCGACGCCGGCTGGCCGGAAGAGGCGGCCCCCAAGCCGGCCAAGGCGGGACGCCGGAAATAACCGGGGGAAAATAAAAGACCGGGGCATCGGGCCCCGGTCTTGCGGCGGCGGCGGCGCCGTCGGTTAAGGTTTGTCGGGCGGGGCGTCCTGGGGTGCAGCTTCCTCCGGCGCGGCGTCCTGTTCCGCGGCTTCCTGCGGCGGGGTTGCCTGGGTCGGGGGCTTTGGTACTCCGTCGGCGTAGATGAATTTAATTTTAGAGAAGCTCTTGGCGTTGGTGGCGCCTATGCGGCACCTGGGGCAGCGGCGCAGGCACTCGTCGTAGGTGTTGGCGGGCGGCACCTCTTTGGCTTTTATGGGGCCCATGCCTTTGCCGCAATTGGGGCACCGCAGTTTTGGTAATATGACCATAATTAAATTCCGGCTGAACGCTTAAGGATCACTTATTAGGGGACTTTCTACCCTCACCTATTATAGAATTTATGGTAGCCGGGGACGCTCTTAGTTAATTAGTTTTCTATGTGAGCGGACCAGGGGCTATTAAAACTAACTAACTAAGAGCGTCCCCTATGAAAACATCCATATATTATTATACAGGCACGGGCAATTCGCTTTGGGCGGCCAGACGGCTGGGCGGGGAACTTAAAGACGCGCGGCTGGCCGGCATGCGCAGGGCCGCTCCGGAGAATGACGACGCCGAGGCCATAGGGCTGGTGTTCCCGGTGCATATGTGGGGGCTGCCGCGCCGGGTTATAGATTTTGTGGGGCACCTGCCCGCCGGCCGCCGCTATTTCGCCCTGGCCGTTAACGCCGGGCAGGTGGCCGGCACGCTTACGCAGCTTAAAAAAATAATGAAAGCCCGGGGCCTCGTTCTTTCGGCCGGGTTCGGCATAGTGATGCCCAGCAACTATATCCCCTGGGGCGGCGCCGCCTCGCAGGAAAAGCAGGCGCTGCGCTTCGCCAACTCCGCAAAAAAAATAAAGGACATGGCCGGCGCGCTGGGCCGCGGCGAAACCGGGCCGGTGGAAAAAGGCCCGCTGTGGCAGAACCTGCTGCTGTCCGGCCTGTGCTACCCTCTGCTGTACCGGAAGATCCCAAAGATGGATAGGGAATTCTGGGTGGACGCTAAATGCAATGGCTGCGCTATCTGCACCGCGGTCTGCCCCAGCGGGAACATAATTATAGAGGGGAAGAAGCCGGTGTGGCAGGGGCATTGCGAGCAGTGTCTGGCCTGCATACAATGGTGCCCGGCGCAAGCCATACAGTACGGCAAAAAAACCCCAGGCTACGCGCGTTACCATCAGCCGGAAATAACCCTGGCGGACATGCGCGCCTGACGGGAGCGGCGGGGATTTGCGGGGACACATAATAATCAGGGAGGCTAAGATGAACAAGAAATGGACCGGTGTATTGGCGTTGGCGGCGTTCTTTTTGCTGAGCGGCGGCTTTTACTATCTGCGGGCCCAGGGCGGCGGTATGCCCGAAGGCATGGGCGGCGGCCCGCGCGGCGGCGGGAATAAACAGCCCATGGAGATGCTGGGCGGTATGGGTATGATGGGCGGCATGGGCGGCGGCGCGGCCATGGTGGTCTATGACAAATACATCTATGTGCTGTCCGGCGGGACTCTTTTTAAGGTAGAGCCGACGGCGATGAAGGTTGAAAAACAGGTGTCGCTTAAGCCTAAAATGCCCGCCCGCCCGGCCCAGCAGTGGCCCGGCGGCGGTGAAGATCAGGAGCCGGAATAAATAAATTAAACCCCAGGGCGGCGGCATTAACACCGCCGCCTTGGGTTTTGATCTAAAGGGGGACTCTTGAAAACGCTGATATTGGGTCTTATACTGCTGGCGGCCGCCGGCGCGGCGCGCGCGGCCGAAGCCAAGCCGGTTTGGAAATGGGTTACGGCCAACGAGTATTATCTCATTCTGCCTTCGGCGCAGAGCCTGCATATCTCAGGCGCCGGCAACGAGAGCGTCAGGCCCTGGGGTTTTGGTTTTATGGCGGTGGGTAACGAGACGTTTTCAAAGGCCGGCGGCCTGCAGCTGCGCGGCGTAAAGGTGGACAGCCCGGCCATCGGCCCAAAAACTTTCTATATGCTGGATATGCTGCTGGGCATGCATTACATGACGCCCAAGGCGCCGGGCAAACCGCTGCGGTTCAAAGCCGGCGCTTTCGCCGACTTCGGCCTGTCGGACACTACGCTGTATATGGCGCCGGTAATAGCGGCCGGGCTGCTCTATACCACCAGCGAGACCGCCGAAACGCCCAACGGGTTTACCTTCGACATTACCTACCGCCCCACCGACATAGACCTGGACAATGTGGGTGGCGGGCGGTCCGGCGCGCTTAAGCCGGCGCTGGGCTTTAAGGTGGGCTATATCTTCGAAGGTTTCTGGTCGGTTAAAAATAAGATAGGAACATAAGGAAACAAAAATGCCTATAAGCGAACTTGCCGGTAAGACGCTGCCTAAAGAACTGCTCACGGATATCCCCAAGCTGCTGGCGGCTTATTATAAGGAAGTGCCCGACGCCGCCCAGGCGGGGCAGCGGATCTCTTTCGGGACCTCCGGGCACCGGGGCAGTTCGCTCGCGCGCACGTTCAACGAGCGGCACATCCTGGCCGTAACCCAGGCCATCTGCCAGTACCGCAAGGCCGCCGGCATAGACGGCCCGCTGTTCATGGGCATGGACACGCATGCGCTGAGCGTGCCCGCCTTCGAGACCGCGCTGGAAGTGCTAGCCGCCAACGGCGTGCACGTCATGATAGACGACGAGCTCGGCTACACGCCCACGCCGGCGCTGTCGCGCGCCATACTGGCCTATAACGCCGGCCGCACCGCGGGCCTGGCCGACGGCATACTTATCACCCCTTCGCACAACCCGCCCGCCGACGGCGGCTTTAAATACAACCCGCCCAGCGGCGGCCCGGCCGGGCCCGAAATAACCGGCCAGGTACAGGCGCTGGCCAACGAGATCCTGGCCGCCGGCCAGGCAGGCGTAAAACGCATGCCGCTGGCCGCCGCGCTGCAGGCCCACACCACGCGCCGCTACGACTATACCGGAGAATATGTGCGTGGCCTGGGCGGCGTTATAGACATGCCCGCTATCCGCGCCGCCGGCGTAAAAATGGGCGCGGACCCGCTGGGCGGCGCCGGCGTTAAATACTGGGGGCGCATAGCCGAGCTGTATAAGCTCAACCTTACCGTGGTCAGCGACGTGGTAGATAAATCTTTCTCTTTCATGACGGCGGACTGGGACGGCAAGATCCGCATGGACCCGTCTTCGGCCTACGCCATGCAGCGGCTGATAGGCATGAAGGACCGTTTCGACATCGCCTTCGGCTGCGACACGGACTACGACCGCCACGGCATTGTGACGCGCGCCGGCCTGCTGCCGCCCAACCATTACCTGTCGGCGGCCATCTATTATTTATTCCAGAACCGGCCCGGCTGGCGCGCCGACGCCGCCGTGGGCAAGACAGCGGTGTCGAGCAGCATGATAGACCGCGTGACGGCCGGGCTGGGCCGGCGCCTCAGCGAGGTGCCCGTGGGCTTTAAGTGGTTCGTGGACGGGCTGCTGGACGGCAGTTTCGGTTTCGGCGGCGAGGAGAGCGCGGGGGCTTCGTTCCTGCGTTTCGACGGCGGGCCCTGGAGCACGGACAAGGACGGCATCATAATGGCGCTGCTGTCGGGCGAGATAACCGCCAAGCTGGGGCGTGACCCGGCGCAGGTGTACGAGCAGCTCGCCTGCAAATACGGCCGGTTCTTCTACCGCCGCCAGGACGCGCCGGCCACCCCGGCCATGCAGAAGATGCTCAAGACCCTCATCCCCGACCAGGTGCGGGCGAAGGAGCTGGCGGGGGAGAAGATAACGGCGGTGATCACGCGCGCGCCGGCCAACAACGAGCCCATCGGCGGCATAAAGGTAAGCACCCCGGGCGGCTGGTTCGCGGCGCGGCCTTCCGGCACGGAGCCGGTCTACAAGATCTACGCGGAAAGCTTCCGTTCGGAGGCCCACCTGGGCGGCATATTCACGGAAGCCGAGGCCATGATAAAGGACCTGTCGGCCTAGGCGCGGTTTAAGTGAAAAGATCTGGGCACAAAGACTGGGGCGGGCTGGGCCCATTGTCTCTTACGCGGGCGGGCGGGGGCCGCTATAATATCTATATAGACAGACGCGCTTATAAGAGACCGGCTTGAAATTAATTACCGCCATAATCATCGCTTTATTCTCCGCTGCGAACGCCGCGGCCTCCGGGCCCGGTTACACGCGCGCGGCCGGCCTGCTGGCCGCCAGCGAAAAGTTCCTCGGCGTTAAATACGTGCTGGGCCCGCTGGGCGAAGGGCCGGACGCGGAGTTCGACCGGGGGCCGCTGATGAGCTACACCGGCCTGGACTGCACCACTTTCGTGGAAGAGACGATGGCTTTCGCCCTGGGCGGCGAGGCCGGGGCGCCGGACCTGCTGCGCCGCATCCGTTACCAGGACGGCCTTATCAGCTACCGGACGCGCAACCACTTTACCGAACTGGACTGGCTGCCCAATAATATAGCCGCCGGTTTCCTTGAAGACATCACCGCCGGCGTGGCCGGCGCCAATACCCGCACAGTCCGCAAGATAATTTCCAAACGCGCCTGGTACGCCGCCAAGACGGCGGCCGAGTTGCACGGTTTTGAAACCGAGCCGCCCGCCCAGCACGCGGCGCGGCTTAACCGCCTGCGGGCCTTGGGCGCGGCCATGCCGGACCAGGCCGCCGCTATTAACTATGTGCCGCTTGAGGCCGTCTTCGCGCTGCTGGACCGTATCCCGTCCGGCACGGTGGTGGCGCTGGTGCGGGAGGACCGCCCCGACGAACCCTCGCTGGTGTCGCACCAGTTCTTTATTTTCGACGGGCCTTCGGGCAAGATCATCCGCCACGCGGCTTTCGGCAAAATGGTGCTGGACGTGCCCGCGGCCGATTATCTGGCCGGTCTGGCCAACGCCGGCTGGCGCGTGCTGGGGCTTAATCTCTCAAGCGTGAAGTGAGCGGCGCGGCCGGCGGAATTGACAGCCGCCTGCGGTAAACTATATTATTTACGACGAGATTCTACTTCTAATGTAAGGCGTTTCTGAAATGACAAATCCTAAAAAAACACTACTTATTGTCGACAATGACCAGGACTGGCTTGCCCTGCTGGGGAAAATGCTGAGTTCCGAAGGCTATGCCGTGCTGACGGCGCATAACTGCGCCGCCGCCCTGCTTCAGGCGGAGCAGGGGCGGCCTGATTGCGTCATAGCCGACCTGCACCTGGGCCACGAGGACGGCCTCACCCTCTGCCGCAGCATAAAAAGATCGCCGCAGCTTAAGCATATCCCGTTCATCTTGCTTAGCGGCGCGGAGCCCGAGGAAACCGGCTGCGACAGCAAAGACTACGCCTTCGTCTGCAAGTCCGACGGCACGGCGCGGCTGCTGCGGGCCGTCAGGAAAGCGCTGGACTAGGCCGCGCGGCCCTAGGATTGGAAAGGGTCGGGGAAAAGTGGTAGATTAGTCAGGGGCGGGCAGCGGTTGGAAAAAAATAAACGAGTTAACAGGAGACTTATATGGCGAATTTGAACAAAGTAATGCTTATCGGCCGGCTCACGCGCGAGCCCGAAATAAAGGAATTCAGCAACGGCGGCAAGGTTGCCAATATCGGCTTTGCCGTGAACAACCGCCGCAAGAACCAGAAGACCGGCCAGTGGGAGGAAGTCCCTGTGTGGGTGGACCTGAAAGCTTTCAACCGCGAAACCGGCCGCAAGCTGGCCGACCTGATAGAGAAATACCTGCACAAGGGTTCCCAGGCCTACGTGGAAGGCCACCTGGTGCTCGAGGAATGGGCCGGCAAGGAAGACGGCAAGAAGCAGAGCAAGATGGTGGTCTATGTGGACGAAATAGAATTCCTGGGCAGCCGCGGCGATAATGCCGGCGCGCCCTCCGAAGCGGCCGAACCCGCGGCCAAAGCGTCGGCGTCCGCCTCCGGCGGCGACGGCATAGAAGAAGTCCCGTTCTAACGTTCTATCGAGGCTGAGCCTCGATAGGGCCTTTGGGCCGGAGGTTCGCGCCTCCGGTCCTTTTTTTATATATTGTAAACAGGTAATGAAGATAAAAAATATCGCCAAGGGCTTCGCTTATTTCCTGGTGCTGGCGGCGGCCGCGGCCGTGCTGGGGTATTTCACGCTGCCTGTGAACCGCGTCAACATGCGCTCGCGGCTGGTGATGCTGGGGGATTTTAATTCCGACAATATGTGGGACAGCCGGGACGCCGCGCTGCTGGCCGCTTTTGTAGCCGACCCTTTCGCCGGTCCGGCCGACACCGCCTATAAGGCCGACGTGAACCATAACGGGCTGCTGGACGCGGAGGACATCGCCTTTCTGGAGGCGCTCTACGCCGCCGGCGACCCCTATAAAGCAAGGGCTAAAAGCGAGGCGGGCGGCCGGGCTTTCCCGTACCCGCGCGAGTTCTTCCGCTATGTGCCGGATACCGAATATATACAGCGGCCTGTCATAGCCATAAAGCACCCGGCCGAGGACGCCTCCCCGCTGACTTTCCTTAAACAGGTGCGTCTTGCCGGCAAAGGCGGCTACCAGGGCGCGCTGCTGCACGAGATCTACAGCGAGGGGATACGCTTTACGCTGGCCTACGCCAAACGGGCGCCGTGGCTGGACCCCAGGGAAAAGGTTTACGGGGACGCCAAGCTGCGGCGCTGCGCCGCGCTGTGGGCGGCCGGCCGGCATTATGAGCTGTTGCTCGATATCACGGGCCTGACCGAGGACGCCGAAACCCTTACGGTCAAAGGCCAGCCGCCTTTTGTGGCGCAGAGTCTTTATTTCCGCGACCATCTGCGCGCGCTGCTGGAGTCGCCCCTTTATAAAAATTATACGGCCGGCAAGGCCCCGGCGGAAGAAGTGCTGAAGGCCATAGAGAAATACGCGCTCGAGGATATGAAGCTGACGGTGGACCTGGTGAACATGGAGGCGCCGCGCAATTTTCTGGAACTGAAGAATTACGCGGACAGGGTCCGCTGGCAGTATTATAAGACCACTTCCACCCGCAGGGATTTCCGCCGGTTGCTGCTGTTCGCCCAGTACGACAGGCGCTACCTGCGCGCCGCCGCGCGCACCACCAAAAAACTGGCCGACGCGCCGCTGGAGAACCATAATCTGCCCATGGTGCTGCTGTTCAGGGAGGCGCTGGCCATAAAGGACGGCAACAAGCTGGCCGCCGTGGGGCTTGTGGACGAGGCCGTGCGCATCCCCTTCGCCTGGATAAAGTCCATCCCCAGGAACAAGCTGCCGGCTTCGGTGGCGCTGGAGAACTTCCTGCTGCCGGGCAACAAGGAAGACGGCTCGGACAAGAGCCGGCACTGGAACGTTTTCGGCGGCATAAGTCTTTATAAATCGCCGGAGGCGTCGCTGCAGTTGGCGCTGGCGCGCGAGGTGAACGATTTCCGCGAGGAGGGCCGCACGCCCAAGGCCATGACCGAGTTTATCCGCGACACCATGGCCAACCTCAACGGCATTTACTACGTGGTAAGCATTAACCCGGCCCTGCTGAAGTAGGCGGCCGGAGCGGTTTTGCGGGTTGGTCTAGGGGGGCATATGAAGGGGAAAAATGATTACAATCCGGACGCCGAACTGGCCAAGGGCGCCGATCTGACGGCTTCGTCCTACGATAAAACGCAGGGCGTGGCCGTGGCCGCGGGCAAGGTTACGGTGGGCGGCAAGCCGGGCGTGGCTGAGATCACCGGCCTGGCCACGGGCCGCGCGGGCGGCGGCATAGACGGCACGCTGAATCTGTGGCTGTCCATATTCCGCTACATGCGGCCGGACGGCACCATCAATCATGTGGGCGGCTGGAACATAATGCTGGCGCTGAAGGCCGGGCAGACCGCGCTGGAGACGGCGGCGGCCTTCGCGGCCTACATCAACGCCGGCACCAGGCCGTACAAGGCCCAGGCCTCCGGCACCAAGATCAAGGCCAGCGTTACCATCACATATAAGGAATAGCCGCCCGGAGGTTCAACCTCCGTTGGAGGTTGAACCTCCGGACGGGTTCTGTTTGACCTTTGGGCCGGGGTATGAGAAAATATAGTTAATGGACTATGTTTACTCTTTTGCCCGGGAATTCCTGAAGCTCACCTGGCTGGTGCTGCCCTATTTCCTGGGCGGGGCCGCGGTGGGCGCGGCGCTGGATGTTTTTGTTAAGCCCGAGTTCGCGCTTAAACATCTGCGCGGCGGCTGGCTGTCCATGGCCAAGGCCTCGGTGCTGGGCATGGTGCTGCCGGGCTGTTCCTGCGCCACCATGCCCATGGCCGACGGCCTGCGGCGCAAAGGCGCCGACCTGGGCACGGTCACCAGCTTTCTATTGGCTTCTCCTCTGGCGAGTCCCCAGACGCTGGTGCTGACCTTCGCCGTGCTGGGCTGGAAATTCGCCGCCGCGCGCGCTTTGGCCGCTTTCGCCGGGGCCATGATGATAGGCGGCATCTTCCTCCGGCTGGAGCGCGCCTGCCCGGATTTTCTGGCTGTTCCCGCGCCCGAGCCGGTAAAAAAGTGCCGCTCGGGTTGCGGCTGTTCCGGGGCGGAGGATGAAGAAAGCCCGAAAAGATTCTGGCCGATCTTCGTGGATATACTCAAGGACCTGGGGAAATATTTCGCGCTTGGCATGGCCATAGCCAGCCTGCTCACGGTGCTGCTGCCTCCGGATTTCATCGCCCGCCATATCGGCTCCTCCGGCCCGCTGGCTTATGTAAGCGCGGTGCTGCTGGGCGTGCCGCTGTATGTCTGCGAGGGCGAGGAGATCCCGCTGACGCTGTCGCTTATGAAACTGGGGCTCGGGCCCGGGCCGGCTTTCGCCTTTCTGCTGGGCTCGGTCGGTACGTGTATCCCCACCCTGGTAATGTCGCAGAAACTGATAGGCCGCCGCGGCGTGCTGGTTTACGCGGTGTGGTGGCTGGCTTTCGCTTTCGGCGCCGGCCTGCTGTTCGGCCTGTCCGCCTGACCTTTTTATGAAAACTATCAAAGACCTGACAAACAAAGTTATATCTTTCCGCGACGCGCGGGACTGGCGGCAGTTCCATAATCCCAAAGACGTGGCCATCTCGCTGACGCTGGAAGCCGCGGAGCTGCTGGAGCATTTCCAGTGGAAGAACCCGGAAGAGATAGCGCGGCACGTTAAGGCCCGCAAGCTGGAGATCTCCGAGGAGCTGGCGGACGTGATGTACTGGGTGCTGCTGCTTAGCCACGACCTGGACATAGACCTGGGCGCGGCCATGGCCCATAAGCTTAAGAAGAACGCCAAAAAATACCCGGTAAAGAAGGCCCGCGGCCGCCACACCAAATACGATAAACTTTAAATAGGGGACGCTCTTAGTTAATTAGTTTTTGTGTCTGACTGGTTTCGCGGTTCGCGAAGCCGAGTCCAAAAACTAATTAACTAAGAGCGTCCCCGCTTTATTTCTCCTGCATGAACGGGTAGCGGTAGTCGTGCGGGGGGGTGAAGTTCTCCTTAACGGCGCGCGGCGAGGTCCAGCGCATCATGTTCACCAGGGAGCCCGCCTTGTCGTTGGTGCCGCTGGCGCGGGCCCCGCCGAAAGGCTGCTGGCCCACCACCGCGCCGGTGGGTTTGTCGTTGATGTAGAAGTTGCCGGCGGCGTTGCGCAGTATGTCCTCCGCCTTGAGCACGGCCGCCCTGTCCTGCGCGAAGATGGCGCCCGTGAGCGCGTATGGCGAGGTTCCGTCGCAGAGCCGCAGCGTTTCCTCGAATTCCCCGTCCTCGTAGACGTATACCGTCATCACCGGCCCGAAGATCTCCTCTTCCATGGTCTTGAAGCGCGGGTTGGTGGTCTCTATGAGCGTGGACTGTATGAAGTAGCCCTCGGTGTCGTCGCAGCCCCCACCGGCCAGTATTTTGGCGTCGGGCGCCGTTTTTACGAAGTCGATATATTCCTTTATGTTCCTGAACGCCGCCTTGTCTATGACGGCGTTGAAGAAGTTGGTGAAGTCCTCGGCCGGGCCCATCTTTATGCCCTTTATCTGCGCCACCAGGTCGTCCTTTATCCTGTTCCACACCGAGCGCGGGATATAAGAACGGCTGGCCGCGGAGCATTTTTGGCCCTGGTATTCGTAGGCGCCGCGCACCATGGCGCATTTGAGCGCCTCCAGGTCGCAGCTTTCGTGCGCGAAGATGAAATCCTTGCCCCCCGTTTCGCCCACCACGCGCGGGTAGCCGCGGTACTTGCCGAAGTTGCCGGTGATGGAGGACCACATGCCGTTGAAGACCGCGGTGGAGCCGGTGAAGTGCAGGCCCATCAGGTCCCGGCTGTTGATGACGGGGCTGCCCACCTCGCCGCCCGAGCCGGGCAGCATGTTGATGGCGCCGTCCGGCAGACCGGCCGCCTGCCACAGCTTCATAAGGTAATAGGCGGAATAGACCGCCGTGGAGGCCGGCTTCCAGATGACGGTGTTGCCCATGATAGCCGGGGCGGTGGGCAGGTTGCCGGCTATGGAGGTGAAATTGAACGGCGTCACCGCGAACACGAAGCCCTCCAGCGGCCTGTAGTCCACGTAGTTCCAGCTGCCGGACGGCGAGAGCGGCTGCTGCGCGTAGATCTGCTCGGCATACCAGGTGTTGAAGCGGTAGAAATCCACCAGTTCGCAGGCGGAGTCTATCTCCGCCTGGTAGGGGTTCTTGGACTGGCCTATCATGGTGGCGGCGTTCAGGGTTTGGCGCCAGGTGGTGGCCAGCAGTTCGCCGGCTTTAAGGAAGACGGCGGCGCGGGCGTGCCAGGGCATGCGGCCCCAGGTTTCGCGCGCGGCGGCGGCGGCCTGTACGGCCTGTTCCACTTCTTTGGGGCCGGCCTTGTGGAAGCGGCCGATGATCTTTTTGTTCTCATGCGGGATAACTATGTCGGCGGTGCGGCCGGTGCGCACTTCCTTGCCGCCTATTATGAGCGGGATGTCTATTACCTGGCCGCGCAGTTCGGTCAGCCTGGCCTTCAGTTCCGCGCGTTCCGGCGTGCCGGGGGCGTAGCCGAGGATGGGTTCGTTGACGGGTTCGGGGATCTGGAAAATAGTGTTCATGGGGCCTCCGTAAAGCTGTTTTAAATATGGTAACAATCGGCGGCATATTAGTATAATTCATAATGTTCACATGAGCTATGAATATAATTCACTATGGCGCTGAACCTCTACCAGCTTAAGGCCTTCTTTACCGTGGCGCAGACGCTTAACTACACCGAGGCCGCCCGGCGGCTGTACGTTACGCAGTCCGCCGTCAGCCACGCCGTGGCCAAACTGGGCCGCAGCGTAAAGGACGACCTTTTCAAGCGTTCCGGCAGCCGGCTGGCCCTTACCGAGGCGGGCCGGGTGCTCTACAAGGCCAGCAAAACGGTCTTTTACGAACTGGAGAAGGCCGAAGAACAGATAGCCGCCGCCAAAGGCAAGAATATCGGCACCATCCGGCTGGGCGCCACGGTGGAGTTCGGCACCACGCTGCTGGTGAAGTACCTGAAGGGCTTCATAAACAAGAACCCGCGCGTACATATAGACTTCCAGTTCTGCCACGAACTGCTCCAGCCGCTGCTCAGCGACGAACTGGACATCGTTATAGACTGCCGCAGCCATAAAGCCGAGGGCGTTGAGAAGACCGCCCTCTTCCGCGAGGATTACGCGGTGATCGCCGCGCCGGATTTTGTGCGTCGGCACGGGCTCAGGACGCCGCAGGACCTGGCCGGCTGCAATATCCTTTCCCTGGACAAGGGCGCGCAGTGGTGGGGGAACTTCCTCAACGCCCTGCCGGCCGCCGGGCGCCCCGAGTTCGGGAACGTTACGGAACTTAACCATATAAGGGCCATCATAAACGCGGCCCTGGAAGGCCTGGGCGTGGGGTTCGTGCCAAGGTACTGCGTGCTGAAGGAATTCAAGGCCCGGACGCTCGTCAGCGTGTTCCCGCATATGAAAATGCTGGAGGACAACTTTTACGTGTACCAGAAAACGGGGCGCGCCGGCCTGGAGCGCCACCGCAACCTGCTGGCCTATCTGAAGAATATCAAGACCGCCCAGTTGGAAAGAGCTTAATGTCCCCGGAGGAAATTAAATGACGAGAATTTTATGCGCGGCGGTAATAGCGCTGTTCTTTGGCTGCCAGGGCAAGCCCGCGCCTGAGAGCGTGGTGCGCCTGGCTACCACTACCAGCGTGCAGGATAGCGGCCTGCTGGACATACTGACCGACGCTTTTCAGGCCGACGGGAAATATACGCTGCAGGCCATAGCGGTGGGTTCGGGCCAGGCCATGCAGCTGGGGAAGACCGGCGAGGCCGATATCCTGCTGGTCCACAGCCCCGACGACGAGAAACAGTTCGTGGCCGAAGGTTACGGCACCGACCGCACCACCTTCCTGCACAACGACTTCGTAATACTGGGCCCGGCCGCGGACCCCGCCAAAGTAAAAGGCGCTAAAAACGCCGCCGAGGCCTTTAAAAGAATAGCCGCCGCTGAAGCGCTGTTCGTTTCGCGCGCAGACAAGTCCGGTACGCACAAGAAGGAACTGAAGCTCTGGGCCGCCGCCGGGATAAAGCCCGTCAAGGCTTTCTATCTGGAAGCCGGGCAGGGCATGGCGGGCACGCTCTCCATCGCCAATGAGAAGAAAGCGTATGTGCTGGCGGACCGCTCCACTTACCTGGCGATGAAGAAGAATATCGGGCTTGAGATCGTGAACGAAGGCGACGAAGCGCTTATAAACCGCTACAGTCTCATCCTGGTAAACACCGCAAAATTCCCCAAGGTCAACGCCGGGGGTGCCAGGGCTTTCTTCGGCTTTGTGCTTTCCGAACCGGCCAGGGACATGATAGAGAAGTTCGGCCTGGATAAGTACGGCCGGCAGCTGTTCTTCTACGATTACCGGATAAAGAGCGACTATCAGTTGAAGTGATCTGGGAATAAAACTATGGGCTTTATAGCGGAGGGCTTTCAAAAAGCCCTGCATTTGATCCTCTCGGGAGATTCGGAGATGTTCGCCATAGCGCGGCTGTCGCTGGCCGTGTCGGTGCTGGCCACGGCGGCCGCCGTGCTGGCGGGGGTGCCGCTGGGCAGCTGGCTGGCGGTAAAAAAATTCCCGCTTAAAAAACTTTTGATAGCCCTGGTCAATACCGGCATGGGCCTGCCCCCGGTGGTGGCGGGCCTTGTGGTGATGCTTTTTCTCTCCAGAAGCGGGCCGTTGGGGTTCCTCAATTGGCTCTATACGCCCACGGGCATGATAATAGCGCAGTTCATCATTGCCCTGCCCATCATCACCGCCCTGTCCATTTCCGCCATGCAGAGCGTCGACCCCAAATTCTACCAGCAGGTGCTTACGCTGGGCGCCAGCGACTGGCAGGCCATAAAAATCTGCCTTAAAGAAATACGCCTCACTGTGCTGGCCGCCGTGATAGCCGGTTTCGGCCGCCTGGTGGCCGAGGTGGGCGCCGTCATGATAGTGGGCGGCAATATCCGCCACCAGACCCGCATGCTCACCACCGCCACCGTGATGGAAACCCAGATGGGCAATTTCGACATGGCCATAGCCCTGGGCCTGATCCTCCTGGCCTTAAGTTTCGCGGTGAACCTGGCGCTGACCCTGATACAGCAGGACAAGGTGCGGGCGCGATGATAAAACTCTCAAACCTCCGCGTGACCCTGGGCGCTTTTAACCTGGCTGTGGATTCGCTCAAGATCCGCGGGGGGGAAGTGTTCGCCATTATAGGGCCCAACGGCGCCGGCAAGACCACGCTGCTCAACGCCATGGCCATGCTTGTGGCTCCCTCCGCAGGCACTCTGGAAATAATGGGGCGCGACGCCCTGGCCCCGGCCAACAGGATGTTCCTGCGCCGGGCCATGTCCGTAGTTTTTTCCCAGCCCTACCTCACCAACGATACGGTCTATGACAACGTGGCCCTGCCTCTGAAATTGCGCGGGCAGAAAGACGCCGCGGCCGTGGCGGAGGCGCTGGAGCTTTTCAAGATAACGCACCTTAAGGACCGCAACGCCAAAACGCTTTCGCAGGGCGAGAGCCACCGCGCGGTGCTGGCGCGGGCTTTCGTCACCAGGCCCAAGCTGGTGCTGCTGGACGAACCCTTCGGGAGCCTGGACGAGCGCGTGAAGGCTTCTATCGCCCGCGACCTGCGTGAGGTGCTGAAGGCCTCGGGCGCGGCCGTAGTCTTTGTTACCCAGGACCAGGCCGGGGCGCTGACGCTTTGCGACACCCTGGGCGTGCTGGTGGGCGGCAGTATGCTGCAGCAGGGCGAGCCGCAGGATATATTTAGCCGGCCCGTTTCAGCCGAAGTGGCGGATTTTGTGGGGGTGGAGACCATCCTGCCGGGCAAAGTGACCGCCAAACGCGATAATCTCTGTTCGGTCGAGGCCGGCGGCCATACGCTAATGGTGGTGTCGGACTGCGGCGCGGGCGACAGCGTGTTCGTCTGCATCCGGCCGGAGGATGTTTCCGTGTCCGTGAGCGCGGACGCCGGGGGCCGGCGCAACAATTTCAAGGCCGGGGTCGCGGCGGTAGCGCCCTGGGGCCTGGAGTACAAGGTAGAGCTGAATTGCGGCTTTACGCTGCAGGCCGCGGTAACCAAGCAGCTGGTGGACGGGCTGGGGCTGAAGGCCGGCGGCGAGGTTTACGCTTCGTTCAAGGCCACGGCGGTCCATTTGATAAAGAGGATAATATGACAGGTTTCGAAGAAGCCATTAAAATAGTTCTAAAGACCGCGCGGCCGCTGCCGCCCGTGCGGACCCGCATCGAGCACGCCGTGGGGCGTGTGCTGCTGGAGGATATCCGCTCGGGCCTGGACATGCCGCCTTTCGACAAGTCCGCCGTGGACGGTTACGCCGTGCGCGCCGCGGACCTGGCTAAGAACCGCCGACTGCGCTGCCTGGGCCTTATACAGGCCGGCCGCGCTTTTAAAGGGGAACTGCGCCCGGGCGAATGCGTAAAGATAATGACCGGCGCGCCCGTGCCCGCCGGCGCCGACGCCGTGGTGATGGTGGAAGTTACGGCGGAGAGCGACGGCCTGGTAGAGTTCAAGGAAGGCATAAAGAAAGGCGCCAATATCGCCCGGCGCGGCGAGGATATAAAGAAAGGGCAGTTGATATTGAAGCGAGGTACGGTCGTTTCTATTTCCCATACAGCCGCGCTGGCCGCCGCGGGGCGCGGCCGGGTAAGGACCGGCGCGCTGCCCTCGGTAGCGCTGATAAATACCGGCGGGGAAATAGTTCCCCCGGGCGCCCGCCTGGGCAGGAATCAGATCCACAACAGCAACGGGCCCATGCTGGCCGCTATGCTCGCGGCCGACGGCATAAACGCCGCGCCCGTCATAGCGCGCGACGACGCCAGCGCGCTGAAAGCCGCCATAGCCAAAGCCCTTAAGGCCGACATCGTGCTGATCTCCGGCGGGGTCTCTATGGGCGATTACGACCTGGTGCCCGGCGCGCTTAAAAGCCTGGGCGTAAAAGCGGTTTTCCACAAAGTGCGGGTGCGGCCCGGCAAACCGATGTTCTTCGGGGTGAAAGGCCGCCGGCTGGTGTTCGGCATCCCCGGCAATCCCGTCGCCAATTTCCTCGCCTACCTGGCTTATATCCGCCCGGCCATACGTAAAATGGCCGCCCGCCCGGACTGCGCGCCCGAATTCAAAACCGGCAGCTGCGCCGCGGCTTTCAACCCGCGAACTATGCGCCGCGCGCTTGTGCTTTCCACCGTGCGCGCCGGAACACAATATTCCCTGGCCGGAGTGTCGAATAACGGCTCGGCCGACATACTGGCCCTGGCCCGGGCCAACGGCTTTACCATGGTAAAAGAGGGCGGCTCCGTAAAAAAAGGCGAAAAAGCCGTATTCCTGACATGGCTGTAGAATACTTAAGGATCTCGCTTACCGACAGGTGCAACCTCAATTGCGTCTACTGCACCCCGCTGGAAAAAAACGGGTACCTTAAGCACGACGACCTCCTGCGCCACGAAGAAATAACCCGCGCCGCCGCCGCCTTTGTGCGCGCCGGCGTGAAAAAGATACGTCTCACCGGCGGCGAACCGCTTTTAAGGAAGAACGTGACGGAACTGGTCCGCCTGGTAAAGGCCGTGCCCGGCCTGGAAGAACTGGCCCTGACCACCAACGGCCTGCTGCTCGGCGGGCTGGCGGAAGAACTGCGCGCGGCGGGACTGGACCGCGTCAACGTCAGCGTGGACACGCTCAACGACGAAACTTTTAAAAAGATCACCGGCGCCTCCGGTTACGCCAAGGTCTGGCAGGGCATAGAAAAAGCGCTGGCGGCGGGCTTTAAGAAAGTGAAGCTGAACACGGTCATAATGCGCGGGATCAATGACGGCGAGATCGCCGATTTCGCAAGATTAACCCTGGCCTTCCCGCTGGACGTGCGCTTTATAGAACTTTACTCCACCAATACCAGGTCCTACAAACTTTCCAACACCCTGTTTACCACCGCCGAAACCAAAAAGCGCATAACCGAAACCCTCGGCCCCCTGGCCGAAGTACCGGCCGACCGGGGCGACGGCCCCGCCCGCCTTTACTTATTGCGCGGCGCCAAGGGGAAAATAGGCTTTATCAGCGGCCGCAGCGACTACTTCTGCGGCTCCTGCGACCGCGTGCGCCTGGACTGCACCGGCAAGGTCTACCCGTGCCTCTTCTCGCCGGCCACCCACGACCTGCGCGGCCTCCTGCGCGCCGGCGCCCCCGACGAAGCTTTGGACGACTATATAAAAAAAATATTTTTAGTAAAATCTAATTACAAGAAAGATTCCCCCACGGCCGGCCACATAGAAATGAGCAGCATCGGGGGCTAAGGCTACAAAATGATAGACGTAGGCGAAAAAAAAGACACCAAGCGCATAGCCAGGGCCCAGGCTTACATACAGCTGAACACCAAAATAATCAACATCATAAAGGCCGGCAAACTCCCCAAAGGCAACGTCCTCGAAGCCGCCCGCTTCGCCGGCATCCTCGCCGCCAAGAACACCGCCGGCCTCATCCCTCTTTGCCATAACCTGCCCCTGAATTTCGTAGGCGTAGAATTTAAACTGGATAAAACCGGCATCCTCATAAACACCGAAGCCCGCTGCACCGGCAAAACCGGCGTGGAAATGGAAGCCCTCGTCGCCGCCGGCACCGCCGCCCTCACCATCTACGACATGTGCAAAATGTTCGCCCAGGACCTTGAAATAAAAGACGTCTTCCTGCTGGAGAAAAGCGGCGGCAAAAGCGGCCATTACCAGCGCGGTTCTTGAATTTATAACTATGGGAAAAATACACTCGATAAACATCAGCGCAGCCAAGGGCGTGCCTAAAGAGCAGACCCAAAAAGCCGCGCTCGTAAAAGGCCACGGCATAAAAGACGACGCCCACGCCGGCACCGAACTCCGCCAGGTCAGCCTGCTTCCCATAGAAAGCGTCCGCCTCCAGATCGCCGACGCTTTCGCCAAACACGCCACCGTCCAGATACGCCCCGGCATCTACGCCGAGAACATCACCACCGAAGGCATAGACCTGGCCGCCCTCAAGCTCGGCGATAAACTCCGCGTAGGCAAAACCGCCGTCCTCCAAATTTCAAAGATCGGCAAAGAGTGCCACCACCACTGCGCCATCTACCACCAGGTAGGCGACTGCATAATGCCCCGCCAGGGCATATTCGGCGAAGTGATCGAAAGCGGCGACATCGCCGTAGGAGACCCCATTGTCCTTTATTGAAATAGCCGTCCTCACCTCCAGCGACCGCTGCTCGCGCGGCGAAGCCGAAGACGTAAGCGGCAAACTGATCGCCGAAATGGTAAAGACCATCGGCGGCCGCACGGCTGCCTATGACATAGTCCCCGACGAGACCGCCGCCATAAAAGAAAAGCTCCTCCATTACTGCGACACTCTTAAGGTAAACCTCGTCCTCACCACCGGCGGCACCGGCTTCAGCGGCCGCGACGTCACCCCCGAAGCCACCGCCCAGGTAATAGAAAAGCCGATCCCCGGCCTGCCCGAGCTCATGCGCGCCGAGGGCTTGAAGAAAACCAAAAAAGCCGCCCTGTCCCGCGGCATAGCCGGCATACGCGGCAAGACCATCATCATAAATCTGCCCGGCAGCCCCAAAGCCGTAAAAGAATCCCTGGAAGCCGTACTGGACCTGATCCCGCACTCCCTTGAAATGCTCAAAGGCGGCGGCCATTAACGGCGGCGAAAGAATAATGCGTTACACCGTCCCGCGCGAGAACGCCGGCGTGCGGCTCGTTCCCTTTCTTGCCGCCAGGTTCCCCTATAACAGCCCCGAAGAGTGGGCCCGCCTGGCAGGCGGAGGCGCCGTACGCATTAATGACGCCCTTCCGGAGCCCGGCCGCGTCCTAATGGAGGGCGATGTTATCCAGTATTTCCCGGCCGCCGCGCCGGAGCCCGACGTGGATACGGCGGTAACCGTGCTTTACGAGGACCGGGATATTATCCTCGTAAATAAATCAGGCGACCTGCCCGCCCATCCCGCCGGCAGATATTTCAAGAACACGCTGTGGTGGGTGCTGCGGGAACGTCTGAACGTGGCCGAACCGTCCATCGTCAACCGGCTGGACCGCGAAACCTCCGGCGTAACCCTGGTGGCCAGGAACGCCCGCGCCGCCCTGAACTGCCGGCGGCAATTCGCCGCGCGCAGCGTTATAAAGAAATACACGGTGGTTATAGAGGGAGCTTTTGAGCGGGCTGTGCGGGCCCGGGGGTATATAGTGCAGGCCAAGGCCTCGGCCATACGCAAGAAGAGGCAGTTCGAACCTTCGGCCGAAGCGCGGCCGGCGCCCGGGCGCGAGGCCGAGTGGGCCGAGACGCTCTTTACACCGCTAAAAAGCGCAGGCGGCCTCAGCGTGCTTGAAGCGGTGCCGCATACCGGCCGCCTGCACCAGATAAGGGCCACACTGTCGGCCCTGGGCTGCCCGGTGGTGGGGGACAAGATGTACGGCCTGGACGAGCTGGTCTTCCTGCGCATGATAGAAGGCCGACTGACGCCGGAAGATTCCATTAAAATGCGCCTGGCGCGGCAGGCCCTGCACGCCGGTGAACTTACCTTCCTTCATCCGGCCGACGGCCGTCCCATGACAATTACCGCTCCTCTCCCGGCCGATATGGTTCGACTGCTCAGCTGAGGTCCCGGCGTGTTCCATGCCGGTATTAAAAAGAGTAAAATTAGGTTATCTTTTAAAGCGCCGCCGCTAACGGAGGGAACATGAAAGGCTGGACCGGATATATCCTCAGGGTAAACCTGACCGACAAGACCTGGAAGAAAGAATCCTTTACCGAAGAGTTCGCGCAGAAATGGGTGGGCGGGCGCGGCTTCGCGGCAAAAATACTTTTTGACGAACTTAAGCCCGGCATAGACCCGCTCGGCCCCGAGAACAAGCTGGTGGTGGCCCTCGGGCCCATCTCCGGTATCCCCGCCCCCAACACCGGCAAGGCCGTAGTGGCGGCCAAGTCCCCGCTCACCGGCTTCTACGGCGACGGCAACCTGGGTACCCACGTGGCCAGCCAGCTGCGGAAAGCCGGCTACGACGCGCTGATAGTGGAAGGCGCCGCCGCCAAACCCACTCTCCTTTACATCGAAGACGAGAAGGTGGAATTCCAGAGCGCCGAGGAAGTCTGGGGCAAGGGCACCTTCGTCACCAACGAATGGATCTACGCCAGGCATCCCAAGAGCACCGGCGTGCTTAACATCGGCCAGGCCGGCGAGAACAAGGTGCTCTACTCCGTGATACGCAGTATGGAAGGCCGCGCCGCGGGCCGGCCCGGCATAGGAGCCGTGATGGGCTCCAAGCTGCTCAAGGCCATAGTGGTGAAGGGCACCAAGACCATCCCCCAGGAACGCGCAGAAGAGATGAAAACTATCGGCATCGAAGGCCTGAAGAAGGCCCGCGAGCTGGACCAGAAAAGCGGCTGGTCCAAACAAAGCACCGACGCCGTGCTGGCCTGGTGCAACGAGGTCAACGGCCTGCCCGTGCAGAACATGCGCAAGACCACCCACCCCGAAGCTTTTAAAGTGGACGGCGAACGCCTTAACGACGCCCGCATAGCCACCTACGGCTGCCCCAACTGCACCATGCACTGCGGCATCACCATCGAGGACAAGGAAGGCCACGAGTCCGAGCTGGACTACGAGAACATCGGCATGCTGGGGCCGAACGTGAACGTGTTCGACCTCAAGCAGGTGGGCTCGCTCAATTACCTGTGCGACGATTACGGCCTGGACACCATTTCGGCCGGCTCGGTGCTGGGCTTCTACGCCGACGCCATCGAGCGCGGCGCCACCACCGGAGATTTCAAGTTCGGCGACGCCGAAAAAGGCAAGGCGCTGCTGGGGCAGATAGCCAGGCGCGAAGGCAAGGTGGGCAACCTTCTCGCCGACGGCACGCTGCGCATGGGCAAAGCCTGGGGCAAAGATTCCGTGAATTACGCCATGCAGGTGAAAGGCCTTGAAATGGCGGCCTACAACTGCAAGTCCATCCCGGGCCAGGCCCTGGCTTTCGGCGTGGCGCCCATCGGCGGCCACCACCGCGAAGCCTGGATCATCACCTTCGAGCTCAAGCACAGCACCCGCGAATCTTACGGTCCCGAGAAGGCGGCCAAGGTCATAGAGCTGCAGCGCATTCGCGGCGGCCTGTTCGAGCTGCTGGTGGCCTGCCGTTTCCCGTGGGTGGAAGTAGGTTATGAACTTGAGAATTATCCCAGGTTCTTCAACGCGGTCACCGGCCTTAACTGGACGCTGGAAGATTTCTGGAAGACGGCCGACCGCGCCTACGCCATGATCAAGCTGCATTATCTGCGCGAATTCCCCAACGCCACCCGCAAAGACGATTATCCGCCGGCGGTGTGGTTCGACAAAGCGAACGCAGATACCGAAGGCGCGCAGAAGGGCGTGGTGCTGGACTACGGCAAGTACGATTCCATGCTGCAGCATTATTACGACCAGCGCGGTTACGACCAGCGCGGTATTCCTACCAAGGAACTGCTGGCAAAGCTCGGCATACAGAAAGAAGCCGCGGAAGTCGAGAAATACGCCAAACTGAGCTGATGAAGGTAACGGTAAAGCTTATAGGCCCGCTCATTTACGAGGGCGGCTTCAGCGAAAAAGCGCTGACGCTCCCCGGGCCGATGACGGCGGGGGAGCTGTCGGCTTACGTGAAAATAGACAAGAAACGGCCCACCATCATCACCCGCAACGGCAGGGCGGTGGCCAACGGGGATAAGATAAAGGACGGCGACCGCGTGGTCATCTCCCACATCTACTCCGGCGGCTGACGGCAGGTGCCGCACGAGTTTAAGAGGTATTATGCCCCAGTTAGATAAACTTATAGAGAAGCTCCAGGCAGACCAGGAGATAGTGCTGGAATCCGGCAAGACGCCGGCGCTTAAGAGCGAGGCCGGGCTGGTGGCGATGCTTAATCAGCAGCTGTCCCTGGCGCAGATAGTCGGCCTGGTACAGGAGATCTCCCCCGTAGGCAGCCGGGAGGCGGTCGGTCAGCGAAAACCCGTAAAATTCGACTACGCCGCCGGCGCGAAAGCGGTGCATGTGGCCTGCGTTCCGGAAGGGGAACAACTGATCGTCAGGATAACTTTGATAGGGACCCGCGAGAAGAACGGCGCCGCGTGCCAGGCGGCGGCCCAGAATGCGCCGGCCGGCGCCCCTGAGCCGGAAGTGAACGCCCTGCTGCGCAAGATGTTCAAATTGGGCGCTTCCGACCTGCACCTGACCTCCTGCCACCGGCCGCTGGTGCGCGTGAACGGCGATATGAAGGAACTGGGCGACGAGCCCGTGCTGAAGAACGAGCGCATGGAGGCGCTGCTGTCGGCCATCATGCCGCCGCATAACGCGGCCCAGTTCGCGGAGCTGCACGATACCGACTTCGCCCATGAAATAACCGGCCTGGCCAGGTTCCGCGTGAATATTTTTATGGACAGGTTCGGCATGGGGGCCGTGTTCAGGCAGATCCCCATGGAAATAGTTACCGCCGAGAAGCTGGGGCTGTCCAAAGAGATCATAGACCTCTGTTTCCTTTCTAAGGGACTGGTGCTGGTGACCGGGCCGACGGGCTCCGGCAAATCCACCACGCTGTGCGCCCTGGTGGATTATATCAACCGCCACCGCAGGGACCATATCATCACCATCGAGGACCCTATCGAGTTCGTCCACAGCAGGAAGAACTGCCTTATCAACCAGCGCGAGGTGCACGTGCACACCAAGTCTTTCTCGCAGGCGCTGCGCGCCGCGCTGCGCGAGGACCCGGATATAGTGCTGGTGGGCGAAATGCGCGACCTGGAGACCATCTCCATCGCCATAGAGACGGCCGAAACGGGGCACCTCGTTTTCGGCACGCTGCACACCACCACGGCCGCTTCCACGGTGGACCGCATCATCGACCAGTTCCCGGCCGACCGGCAGAGCCAGATAAGGACCATGCTGTCGACCTCGCTGAAGGGGGTTATCTCCCAGACGCTGTGCAAAAAGATCGGCGGCGGGCGCGTGGCGGCCATGGAGGCGCTGTTCGTCAACAGCGCCGTGGCCAACCTCATCCGCGAGGGGAAGATCTACCAGATCCCCTCCATCCAGCAGACCGGCAAGAAGCAGGGCATGACCCTGCTTAACGACGTGCTGTTCAAACTGGTTGTGGACAAGGTGGTGGAGCCGGAAGAGGCCTACATCAAGGCGGTGGACAAGCCGGCTTTCGTAGCCCTGCTTAAAACCAAGTCTATAGTGCTGAACCTGGCCGAAATAGAGGAGTGAGCGCGGCGCCGCCGGTTTAGTCTACGTAGAGGCAGAGGTAGGCGGTGTCTTCGGCTACTTTCAGCTGGAACTTGGAGTTGGGGGCCACGGTGAAGGTGGCGCCTTTGGGGAAGTCGTGCCAGGCGGTTTCTCCGGGCAGCTTCACGGTGAGCTTGCCGCTGACCACGCTCATGATCTCTTTTTTTGCGGTGCCGAACTCGTAGTCACCGGGGGCCATGACGCCCACGGTGGCGGGGCCGGCGCCGGCGGTGAAAGCTATGGACTTTACTTTGCCGTCGAAATACTCGTTGGTTTTAAACATTCTTCCTCCCCTTTATTTTCATTAGAAGTTCTACCGCTAAATTGGCCTGCATGTTGGCTACTATGGCCACGCGCGGCGCCATAGGGCTTATGCCCGCGGGCGCCTGACTATCGCCGTCGCCGCAGATATGGAGGTTGCCCATTTTCCGGGTGCGCAGTTTTGCGTTGCCGCCGTAGCCGGCGAGTCCCGAGGCGGCTATTATGGGCCTGTCCGGGTGCAGCTGCAGCCAGTTGTTTATGAGCATGCCTTTCTGGTCGGCTTTGTCGAAGGCCTCTATTATGAGGTCGGCGCCGTAGAAGATGTCTTCGATATTCGAAGGTTTTATTTTTAGGTCGTGAACCTTGCACTTGGTGAAGGGGGCGATGAGCTTTAGGTTGGCCTGGAGGGCTTTTACTTTGCGCTGGCCGATCTGTTTTATGGTGTACTGCTGGCGGTTGAGGTTGGAGGGTTCTATTTTGTCGAAGTCGGCGATGATGAGGGCGCCCACGCCGGCGCGGGCCAGGGCGATGGCGGCGTTGGAGCCGAGGCCCCCGGCGCCGGCAATACCGACGGTGCCGGCGCGCAGAGCGGCGAGTACTTTAGGGTCATGCCGCGAGAATATGGCTTTTTCCAGTTTTATCATTGTTTAGAAGCCGTAGATCTTCGAGTATTTATCTTTGATGTAATGCAGGAACGGTTCCACTTTCAGGCCTTCGCCGAGCTCGCGTTTAAGGAGCTGTTCGGGGAGGTACTTGCGGCCCTGGGAGTGGATGTGTTTCCTGAGCCAGGCGAGGATGGGGGCGAAATCGCCTTTTTCCGGCATGTTTTTCCAGCCGGGGATGTCCTTGTTCATTTTTTCCGCCAGCTGGGCGGAGATCAGGTTGCCGAGAGTGTAGGTGGGGAAGTAGCCCATGGCGCCCAGGGACCAGTGGATGTCCTGCAGTATGCCTTCGGCGTCTTTGGCCGGGGTGATGCCGAAGTAGTCCCGCATTCTGGCGTTCCAGAAGGCGGGGGCGTCGGCGACCTTGAGTTTTCCCTCCAGCAGGGCGGTCTCTATTTCGAAACGCAGCATGATGTGCAGGTTGTAGTTGACCTCGTCGGATTCCACGCGGATCATGGAGGGCGCGGAGCGGTTGACGGCCACGTAAAGTTCTTCGGCGTTGATCTTGTCGAACTTGCCCGGAAAATGTTTGCGCAGCAGCGGCAGCAGCCAGCGGCAGAAAGGCAGCGAGCGGCCGACGATGTTCTCCCAGAAGCGGGACTGGGATTCATGCACGCCCAGCGACGCCCCGCCGGCGAGCGGGGTGAAGTCGAAGTTCTTGGGCGTGCCCTGGCCGTAAAGGGCGTGGCCGGCCTCGTGGATGGAGCCGTAGATGGCGGCGGGCAGATAATCCCGATGGGTGCGCGTGGTGATGCGCACGTCGTTGACCGAGAAGTCGGTGGTGAAAGGGTGGGCGGAGCGGTCCTGGCGGCCGCGGGTGAAGTCGTAACCGATGGCGCCTGCTATCTCGTTGACCAGGGCCAGCTGCGCCTGCTCGTCGAAGTCGCCTTTTACTATGTCGTTGGAGACGGAGCCGGCGCGGGCGTTGATCTCCTTTATTATCGGTTTCAGCCCCTCGGTCAGCTTCTTGAATATGGGTTCCAGCATGGCCTTGGTGGCGCCGGGTTCGTAAAGGTCCAGCAGGGCGTCGTAGGGGGAGGCCTTGTAGCCGTAGATCTGCGCTTTGCGCAGGTTGAGGTCCAGGATCTTCTGCAGGTGGGGGGCGAAGGCCTTAAAGTCGGAGTTGGCGCGGGCCTTGGCCCAGGCGTCTATGGCCGCGGAGGTGGCGCGGGAGAATTCCCCTACGAATTCGGCCGGGAGTTTTACGGCTTTGTCGTAGTCGCGGCGGGCGGCGCGCAGGTAGGAGGCCTCGAAGGAGTCCTCGCCCAGGCCCTGGGCCCAGGCGTAGGTTTCGTCTATGAGTTTGCCGGTTTCCGGAGCCGTGAACTTTACGTGCCCCAGTTCTTCCAGCGTAGAGATGGCGGCGCCCCTGGCTTCGGCGCCGCCGGGGGGCATATAGACCTGCTGGTCCCAACTGAGCACGGCCGCGGCGGAGTTGATGGCCGAGACCTCCGAGAGTTTTTTCTTGAGTTCCTGGAATTTAGGTTCCATTGTTCCCCCTGAAATAGCTGAAGAGTTTGAAAGTCCCGGGGTTTTGTCCCTAAACTCGCAAACTCTCCGTTTTATCCGAATAGATCGATTATCAGCCGCCGCAGCCGCAACCGCCGCCGCAGGTATGGCCGCCCGGGTTCATGGGGCAGCCGCCGCCCTGGGGCGAAGCGCCCTTCTTCAGGCCGGGGACGTCGTCGGAAACTTTGACCACCTTGCCGAGCTTCTTGTCGTAGACATAGCGGCCGGTGGTTTTTTCTTCTTTTTTCTCTTTAGGTTCTGACATATGAGGTGGAAATTTGGTGCGCCCGACAGGAGTCGAACCTGTACAACCGCCTTCGCAGGGCGGGACTCTATCCATTGAGATACGGGCGCAAGACTGAAACACTATTTTATAATTTATCTGGACGGGATAACAATACTTGTGTACGTGGACTACGCTTTCAATGTCGCCACGGACACTTTCTTGTGCCGCTCCGTTCTTACATGCCCAGCAGTTTTTTCCACCAGGGTTTTGCCGCTTCCGTCATCTCGGGAGTCTGTTCGAAAACGGGCTGCTCGCCCTGGCCCTTGTAGACGGGCATGCCCACGCGGAAAGTGGAGCCGCGGCCCGGTTCGCTGTCCACCGTTATCCGCCCGCCCTGCATGACCACCATGGCTTTGGTGATGGCCAGGCCCAGGCCGGTGCCGCCGACCTTCTCGCCGGAGGCCACCTGCACGAATTTCTCGAAGATCCTGCCCTGGTCCTCTTTCTTCATGCCGCAGCCGTTGTCCTTTACGGAGAAGAAGGTGAACCCTTCCAGCGCCTCGGTGCCGGCGTCGGCGGAAACCTCTATTTTGCCGCCCTGGGGCGTGAACTTTATGGCGTTGGAGATAAGATTTATGAGCACCTGCACGGTGCGGCGCTTGTCGGCGTAAATGGGCCGCGCCTGCGGCCCCGCGGTGACGGACAGGTTGACGCCTTTGGACGTGGCCCAGGCCTTCATGGATTCCACCGCTTCTTTGGCCACTTCCGCGGCGTCGGAGTTTTCCTGGTGGAAGATCAGCTTGCCCGACTGCAGTTTTGAGAAATCGAGGATGTCCGTTATTATGGAGTTGAGGCGCTCGGTGTTGCGGATGGCCGTGTTGAGGATACCGCGCGAGGAGTCTTCCTTCACGGCGTCGCGGCTCATTATCTCGAGGGCGGCCTTTATGGAGGTGAGCGGCGAGCGCAGCTCGTGGGTCATGGTGGCGATGAAGTCCTGCTGTAGTTTCTCCACCTGCTTCATCTTGGCGGCGTCGGTGGGAATGGACACGGCGCCGACTATCTTGCCGTCCTCGTTCTGAATGATGGTGGTGGCTTTCTTTACGGTCTCGGCCAGGTCGGCCGGGCCGGTTTTGATAACTTCCTTGGAAATGTCCGCCTTGTTCTCGGACTTGATCTCTTTGGCCAGCGAGACCACCTGGTTCTCTATCTGCGACAGGTCCACTATCTTCTTGCCGGACAGTTCCGCCAGCGGTTTGCCGGACATGGCCTCCGCCTGCGGGTTCATCATTATGATCTTGCCGTCTTTATCCACGACCACCACGCCGTCGGCCATGCTGGTCATGACGGATTCGGCGCGCACCATGTCGTTCTCCACCTTTTTCTTTTCGCGGTGCACCACTTCGAGGGCTTTTTTAACTTCCGCCACTATCTCTTCCTTGAACTTGGCGGTGAGGATCTCCATTATGCGCCGCTGTTCGGCCGCGTCATGCGTGGCGCGGTTCACTACGGTGGAAAGGGCGGTTTCCAGACCCTGCCCGGAAATGGCGTCGCCTATCTTTTCGCCGGGCGCCTGCCCGGCCCCGGTTCCCGCGCCGGCGCCTTCGCCGGCCCCGGCGTTCCCGCCGGCCGCCGTCGGGGCCGCCGCGCTGGCCCCGGGGGTCTGGCCGGCGTCCACTTTGGCGTAAACCGACTCGTTGAGGGTTATTTTCTCCACGCCCCGCTCTTTAAGGAAAGCTTTTGCCTCGCCTTTGAAGGCCTGTACCTGGCATAGCGCCAGCAGGTCGTCGCCGGTAACGCCGGGCGCGAAGGTGATGGTCTGTATGCGGAATTTGGAATAAAGGTTCTTCAGGGAGTTGGGCAGTTTGTCCGCCGCCACCAGCGGGACGCCGTTGACCAGCAGCTTGTCGTTGTCGATGGTGACCGAGAATTCGCCGCCGTTAAGCGTTTCCGCTATCTGCGCCAGCTGCGCCTGGCCCTCGTCCAGCGCCTGTTTCACCTGGGGGTGGTCCGGCTTGTAAAGGTTTATCTGCACCAGCGCCCGGGTGAAGATCTTGAGGAAATTGAACCACTGCAGTTTGGGGTCGGTCGATTCGGTCATAGGCGGAAAATATTCTTCCCTTTAATGCCTTTGGTGGCATTCCTGGTGTCGAAGACAAGGCGGGCCTTCTTCGCGATCTCACGGTAATCGATGCAGGAATGCGGCGTCACTATCATCACGCAGTCGTAGGTTTTCAGTTTTTTCAGCGCGTCTTTTTTGGAGCGGCGCGACTCGCCGTCCAGCTCTATGGCGGGCACGTAGGGGTCGTAGTAGTCGGCCTTGGCGCCGGTCTTATCCAGCAGCGTCAGCACGTCGTGCGCGGGCGATTCCCTGTGGTCGGAGATGTCCGGCTTGTAGGCCATGCCTATCATCAGTATTTTTGAGCGGCTGAGGGCCTTGCCGCGGGTGTTGAGGATCTCGCCCAGGCGGGCCACCACGTGGTCGGGCATGGAAGAATTGATGGCGCCGGCCAGTTCTATGAAGCGCGGCTCGAAGTTGAGCGTCTTCATCTTCCAGCCCAGGTAATGCGGGTCCAGCGGGATGCAGTGGCCGCCTATGCCGGGGCCGGGATAAAATGGCATGAAGCCGAACGGCTTGGAGGCGGCGGCGTTTATGACTTCCCAGACGTCCAAGCCCAGCTTGTCGCACATCAGGGCCATTTCGTTTATCATGGCGATGTTGACCGCGCGGAAAGTGTTCTCGAGCAGCTTTACCAGTTCGGCCGCTTCGGTGCTGGAGACCTTGAGCACGCGGTCTATGACCGCGGCGTAGAGGCCGCCCGCCAGTTCCGTGCAGGCGGGCGTCAAGCCGCCCACCACTTTGGGCGTGTTCTTTACGCCGTATTTGGAGTTACCCGGGTCCACGCGTTCGGGCGAGAAGGCCAGGTAGAAATCTTTGCCGGCTTTGAGGCCGCCGGCTTCCAGCATGGGTTTCACCAGTTCCTTGGTGGTGCCGGGGTAGGTGGTGCTTTCCAGTATTATTATCTGCCCGCGCTTGAGGAATTTGCGGGTTTCCTGCACGGCGGCCACTATATAGGAAACGTCGGGGTCCTTGCTCTTGCGCAGGGGGGTGGGGACGCAGATTATTACGGCGTCCTGCTTTTTGAGGCCGGAGAAATCCAGCGTGGCGGAGAGGAGGCCTTTTTTCGCCAGCGCGCCCACTTCCGCGGAGGGGACATCGGGGATATAGGACTGGCCGGCTTTCAGGTCGCGCACCTTCTGGACGTCCACCTCGAAGCCGGTCACGGCGAAGCCGCCCTTGGCGAATTCAACGGCCAGCGGCAGGCCCACGTAGCCCATGCCCACTATGCCTACTTTGGCTTTCCGTTCCCTGATGAGTTTTTTGATCTTTTCCATGATATAGTCTTTCCCCTGTAAATTCACCTGAAATTATACTAAAAAACCTGATTTTGGGAACCCCGCTTTCCAATCTAGTGGATATATTAATATAATTGTCTATATATGGAGTGGATTTTACAGATTCCCGTATTGTTTTTTTCGGTCATTTTCCACGAATTCGCCCACGGCCTGGCCGCCTACAGGCGCGGGGACGATACCGCTTATCTTTCCGGCCGCCTTTCTTTCAACCCGCTGCCCCATATAGATCCCGTCGGTACGGTGCTGATCCCGATCGCCTGCGCCATAATGCACCTGCCCACCATCGGCTGGGCCAAACCCGTGCCGGTGAATCCCTACCGCCTCAACCACCCGCGCGCCGACATGGCCGTGGTGGCCGTCAGCGGCCCGCTTTCCAACATCTTCCTGGCCATCCTGGCGGCGCTGGCGTTCAAGCTGGTGACCCTGGGTTTTATCGGCGGGGACCTGGCGATAACGCTGCTTAAAACTTTCGGCTTCGCGGTGGTGATCAACCTGGCGCTGGCCATGTTCAACCTGGTGCCGGTTTACCCGCTGGACGGCAGCCAGATAGCGCTGGGGCTGCTCAAGGGCCGCTGGCTGGAACTGTATGAACGCCACCTGCCTTACGGAGTTTATATAATACTTGGCCTGGTGATGACCGGCCTGATCAGGTATATAGTGATGCCTCCGCTGATGCTGGCGCTGGGGCTCCTGTCTTATTTCGGCGTCTATATCGGCTGAACTATGGAAAACAACAAGAACCCCGTGGTAGTTTCCGGCGCCCGGCCCACCGGCCGCCTGCACCTGGGCAATTACTGGGGCACCCTTAAGAACTGGGTGGAGCTGCAGGATAAATACGAGTGCTACTTTTTTGTGGCGGACTGGCATGCGCTGACGACCGGCGCCGACAAGAGCGAGAACATCTCGGAAAATACGCGCGAAATGGTGCTGGACTGGCTGGCCCTGGGTCTGGACCCGGCCAAGTGCGTCTTCTTCAGGCAGTCCGACGTAAAGGAACACGCCGAGCTCGCGCTGCTGCTGGGTATGGTGACGCCCATCAGCTGGCTGCTGCGCAACCCCACTTTCAAGGACCAGCTGCAGGAACTTTACAAGCAGAAGTACAAAGGCCAGGAAGACAAGATGAAGAAGGCCGAGGGCGTGACCAAACAGCTGGCTGAGGCCCACGGCGAGGACGCCGAGACCACCGCGCTGCACAGCGACATGGCCGTGATCGGCTTCCTGGGGTACCCGGTGCTGATGGCGGCCGACATCCTGCTCTACGGCGCGAAGCTCGTGCCGATAGGCCGCGACCAGCTGCCGCACCTGGAGCTGACGCGCGACATGGTGCGCCGCTTCAACCACGTGTTCGGCGGGCAGGTGCTGAACGAGCCGGAGCCGCTGTTCACCAGTTCCCCCGTGGTGCCCGGTATCGACGGGCGGAAGATGAGCAAGTCCTACGGCAACACCATCGCTCTGGGCGAGGACGCCAAGAGCCTCGAGGCCAAGATCAAGAAGATGTATACGGACCCGCTTAAAATAAAGGTAGACGACAAGGGGCACCCGGAAGGCTGCGTGGTCTGCGCCTTTCACAAGCTTTACAACCCGGCGTGGAAACTGCAGCAGGACGCCTGCCGGGAGGGGGACATGGGTTGCGGCGCCTGCAAGAAACTTCTGATAGAATATATGGAGAAAGAGGTGGGCGCCTTCCGCGCGCGCCGGGCGGAGTTCGCGGCCTCGGTGGACGTGGGCAAGGTGCTGGCCGACGGCGCCGCCCGCGCCCGCGCCGTGGCCTCCAAAAAAATGGCCGCCGCGTCCAAGGCGGCCGGATTAATATGACCGCAATAGACATACACCTGGAAAATTTCGAGGGGCCCCTCGACCTGCTGATGCATTTGATCAAGAAGAATAATCTTGATATCTATGACATCCCCATATCGCAGATAACCTCCGAGTACCTGCAGTACCTCGAGGTCATGAAGAGCCTCAACCTGGAGGTGGCCGGCGAGTTCCTGGTGATGGCCGCCACGCTGATGCAGGTGAAGGCCAAGATGCTGCTGCCCGCGCCCGAAGTGGTCGACGGCGAGAACGGCCCCGACCCCCGCGGCGCCCTGGTGTCCATGCTGGAGGAATACCAGCGCTATAAAGAAGCGTCCAGGGACATGAATACGCGCTTCTCCAAATTCAAGGACGCGTTCTACCGCGGCTCGCCGGTGTTCACCAGCGAGGACAAGTATCTCGACCTGGATTTCCACGCCCTGATGGACGCGGTGAAGCGCGCCTTCGAGCGCGCCGAACCCAGCAGCGAGGTGGAAGCCGACCAGTTCCCCATCTCGGACCGCGTGGAGAAGATACAGAAGATGCTGGAAGGGCGCGAATGGCTGCTGCTCGACGAAGTGTTCGCCCTGGAACCCAAGCGCCTGGGCGTCATCACCTGCTTTATGGCCCTGCTGGAGCTGGTCAAGCAGCGCAAGATCATGGTGCGCCAGGACGACGCCTACTCCGAGGTGCGCATTTATCCCGCGCCCGCCGACGCCTCCGTTGCGCAGGCCGCGCCGGCGGCCGAAGCCGAACCGGCCGCGGAAGCCGGCAACTGACGGCGGTTCCACGATTTTATCATCCTTGGTTTTAACGAGGTAATATGGAAGACGTAGAGCTTAAAAAAGTAATAGAGACGCTGCTTTTTATAACGGACGCCCCGCTGCCGGTGAGCCGTATAAGCCAGTTGTGCGAGATAAAGAACAAGGAACGCCTGGAAGGCCTCCTCGCCGACCTGCGCAAGACTTACGACGACGAAGGCCGCACGCTGCAGGTGATGCAGGTGGCCGGCGGCTGGCAGCTGGCCACCCGGCCCGAGTACGGCCTGTGGGTGCGCAAGCTGTACCAGAACAAGATGACCGTGCGCCTGACGCAGGCCGCGCTGGAAACGCTCTGCATCATCGCCTACAAACAGCCGCTGACCCGCGCCGAGGTGGAGGCCATCCGCGGCGTTGAGGTTATCGGCCCGCTGGAAACCCTCACGCAGCGCAAGCTGATCACCGTGGTGGGCCGCCGGGAGAGTATCGGCCGTCCCATACTTTACGGCACCACCAGCGAATTCCTGCGCCAGTTCGGGCTTAATTCCTTGGACGACATGCCGAAACTGGAGAGTTTTAACATCGAGAACGTCGCCGCCGGCGC